>ENA-OYXU01000209-OYXU01000209.1-human-gut-metagenome-genome-assembly--contig:-NODE-209-length-24358-cov-8.981401_pt1 | contig 24358 bp, 18 predicted proteins | sample MGYA00243243_ERZ653435 | MGnify/ENA primary metagenome ERZ653435 (study PRJEB26926, sample SAMN06165113) | human gut metagenome | biome: ENVO:00009003; feature: ENVO:2100002; material: ENVO:00002003... | reverse complement strand
GAGATGCAGCGTAGTCTCGTGGGCTCGGAGATGTGTATAAGAGACAGCTATTAATCAAGTAGTTAAAACATCAATATATTTTTTCTTCATAAATAAGCATCAAAAAAACGGTATTTTTGCTTGTTTCCGAGGTGAAATGAACATATGTTCGTTGGCAAAATAACATAACTTCGTTGCCAAAGTTAGTTAACTCCGTTGCCAAAGTAAGTTAACTTCGTTAGCAATATCACCTATATTCGTAGAAAATTCCATTTATTTTGGAACAAAACACCATGAAGCCGCCACTTGTTTTTCTATTTCAAGAAAAATTTATGCGGTTATTTTTCAGAATATTTATTACATAATACATTCTTATATAAAATAAAATATCTTCCACTCTGTTTTGAGTCTGTAATCATCTTTTAAAAATGATGTTTGCACACAACAGAGTGGAAGATGGAAGATAAATTGCGAAAATTTTTTCACATGAGACTATTCGTCACAACACTTATTTGGTTTTCTTGCTATCTAAAGCATTCTTGCAACCAGAAGCGTTCTTGCAACCGGAAGCATTCTTGCAACAAGCCTGCTTGTCCTTGCAGTTTGCCTGACTGCAATTCTTCTTGCAGTCGGCTGTTTTGCAACCATTCTTCTTGCATTCCAGATTTTTGCAGTTCTTGCAATCCTTCTTGCAGTCTGCCTTTTGGCAGCACTCAGCCTTTGTTGAGGTGGTAACTGTCTTCTTGTCGTTCTGGGCTGACACCATCACCGATACCAGCGCCATGCATAAAATTAAAATACTCTTTTTCATAATTCTCTGTTTTTTGTTATACTTATTTTTTATTATAGATAATGCAAATCGAGTGCAGAGACATCAAGTTTGCTTGCATGCTGTGCCGAGATGCAGCTTATCTTATGCAAAGATACAGCTTTTTATATGAACTGAAGTTGCACGTTAACCTAAAAAACGCAAAAGAAACACTGATTTATTGTTTTTTTGCAGTTTTTTACTAAAACACCAACTCATACTCGCATGGTGAGCGACATACGGCGGCGATGGAGGTCAACCTCCATCACTTTCACTGTGACATGCTGATGGAGCACCACCACCTCGTTGGGATCCTTCACAAAACGGTCGGCAAGCTGCGACACATGCACCAAGCCCTGAGTGTGAACACCCACGTCGACAAAGCAACCGAAATTGGTGATGTTGGTGACTATGCCCGGCAGCACCATTCCAACGTGTACATCCTCAAGTTCCTTCACAGAGGGGTCGAACGAGAACTGTTCAGCCACGCCACGCGGGTCGAGTCCTGGCTTTTCAAGCTCGCTCATTATATCCTGCAATGTGGGCAGTCCCACCTCGTCAGAGACATAACGGCTGATGTCGATGCTGCGGCGTTTGCCGGCATCGTCCATAAGCTGTGCCACGGTGCAGCCAACATCCTTTGCCATCCGTTCTACAATGGGATAGCGCTCGGGATGCACCGCTGAGTTATCCAACGGCTGACTGCCTCCACATACGCGCAGGAAACCGGCAGACTGCTCAAATGCCTTGGCACCCATACGCGGCACCTTGAGCAACTGGCGCCTTGTGGTAAAGGCTCCATTGGCAGCACGATAGTCGACGATGTTTTGGGCAAGCCGAGGACCAAGACCGGAGACATAGGAAAGCAACTGCTTGCTGGCTGTGTTGACATTCACTCCCACGAGGTTGACACAATGCTCCACGGTGCGGTCGAGCGACTGTTTGAGCGCCGTCTGGTTGACATCATACTGATACTGCCCCACCCCGATGCTCTTGGCATCAATCTTCACCAGCTCTGCCAAAGGGTCCATAAGCCGCCTGCCTATCGACACCGCTCCCCTAACGGTGATGTCCTCATCGGGAAATTCCTCCCTGGCTGTCTTCGAGGCACTGTAAATGGAGGCACCATCCTCGCTCACCACAAACACGTCCACCCCATCGAGATGCAGCGAACGGATGAAGTCTTCGGTCTCGCGGCTTGCCGTGCCATTGCCTATGGATATAGCCTCAACGGCATAACTGCGGGCAAGATGCCGCACACGCTGGGCTGCACCCGTAACATCGCCCTTCGGCGGATGCGGAAAGATGGCTTCATGATGAAGAAGATTGCCCTCGGCATCAAGACACACCACCTTACAGCCTGTGCGGAATCCAGGGTCGATGCCCATCACACGCTTCTGTCCCAACGGAGCAGCCAGCAACAGCTGTTCAAGATTGCGGGCAAATATACGTATCGCCTCCTCATCGGCATTTTGCTTGCTCATGGCTGCAAACTCCGTTTCTATCGACGGACGCAGCAACCGCTTGAATCCGTCCTCCACAGCCTGACGCAGATGAGAGGCAGCCGGAGACGGGCGGCGCTTGAGAACGTGCCTGCACAACTTATCGATGCAATAATCCTGCTCACCATCAATGGATATGCGCAGTATGCCCTCGCTCTCACCACGGCGCATGGCAAGCAGGCGGTGGCTCGGACAACGGTCGAGCCGCTCAGAGAAGTCAAAGTAGTCGAGATACTTCTGTCCTTCCTCCTCCTTTCCCTTCACCACCTTTGAGGTTATCACGGCATTGCGCCTGAAATTGGCGCGCACCACAAGGCGCGAATGCTCATCTTCGCTCACACGCTCAGCCACAATGTCGCGTGCTCCCTGCAGGGCATCGTCCACCGTGACCACTCCCTTGCCGCCATCCACAAACTTCCTTGCCAACAGTTCAATGTTCATTTGCTCCTGCTGCTGAAGAAGCATGTCGGCAAGCGGTTCCAGTCCCCGTTCGCGCGCCATGGCGGCACGGGTCTTGCGCTTCGGCTTATAGGGCAGATAGATGTCTTCCAGCTCCGTGCTGTCCCAACATCCCTCAATGCGCTGCCGCAGCTCGCCGGTCAGCTTTCCCTGTTCCTCAATGGATGTAAGTATTGTCTGCTTGCGTTTGTCCATCTCGCGCAGCCTGTCCAGTCCGTTGCTTATTTCAGCCACCTGCACCTCGTCGAGATTGCCCGTCATCTCCTTGCGGTAACGGCTTATAAACGGTATCGTGCAGCCATCGTTAAGGAGTTTTATCACATTCTCCACCTGCTGCACCCTTATGCCAAGAGCCTTTGCTATCAGCCCTGCAAATATCTTGTCTTTTGATTCCATATTTAAAATTAAACACTATCAATAAAGGTTCTTTTTTGAACTTTTACGCTGCAAAGCTACACCACGCACTGGCGCTTCTGCCGCATCTTTATCCATATATCCTTGGCAAATGACTGCATGTCGGTCACAGTGTCATATTCGTCGACAATCTCCACTCCCAGCATGGTCTCGATAACATCCTCCATGGTCACAATGCCTCTCAGGCATCCATAGCTGTCTGTGATTATCGATATATGCTCTTTCTGCTCAAGCATTCTCTCCCATATCTTCATCACCGACTCTGTTTCCGTAAACGAAAGTATGGGACGCATAATCTGCGAGAGCGTCATGTCAAATTTGTCCTCGGCAAGTTTTTCCAACACAACAGCCCGCAGCACATAGCCAACAATATAATCCTTGTCATCGCCATACACCGGAATGCGCGAATAGGGCGTGAAATGCTTGTCGGCATAGAAATCGCGGAGCGTAAGTGTCTCCTCAGCTGATGCCACCACGATGTTGGGTGTCATGATTTCGCCTGCCGTGACATTCACCAGCTTTATGAAACTCTGTATTATCTTGGTTTCCTTTGCCTGAAACACTCCTTCCTCGGCACCGACGTTGACCATTGCCGACACCTCCTCACGGCTCACTGTAAGCTGCTGCTGCCGTGGTGAGAATATGCGTGTGATAAATTCAGACAGCATCACCAACGGGTAGGTCAATATAATGAGTACACGTATTATTCTGGAAGAAGGCAGGGCAAGCGCACGCCAATAAGATGCGCCTATGGTCTTGGGAATTATCTCTGACAGGACAAGGATGAGAAGTGTCAGCACCGCCGATATTATTCCGAAATATTCCTCGCCGAAAATCTTCACCGACTCAGAGCCTACTCCTGCGGCGCCTATGGTGTGGGCAACAGTGTTGAGCGACAATATTGCAGCCACAGGCTTGTCGATATTTGTTTTGTATTTCTTCAGCAGCGAAGCCGACCGGGCTCCCTGATTCTCCTTCATGGATATGAATGACATAGGGGTGGATAACAGAACTGCCTCAAGAACAGAACATAAAAACGACAACGACAAGGCACCGAACAGGTATAAAAATATTAGTCCCATATAAAACCATTTTAGTTAGACATACCCCGGACGCATCATGGGGAAAACACCCGGGGCTTGAAATTACAGGCACAAAATTATGTCAAATAGCTAAAATTACAAAACAAATATCCATTTTTTATGATTAAATATTAGTTTTTTGCCATAGAAATGAAAAACTTATTTAATTTTATAAAAACAAAACAGCAACTACCGCCTAACCATCACCGCCACATTGCCCTGACACCTGCCGAGTGTGACGGTGCCATCACTTACGATGAGCTTTTCACCTGTATAAAGTTCTGTGAGACAGGTGCCGTCGGCAAAGTATGGAGCCACTTTCACCTTGCAGCCCTCGGCAGGTTTCAGACAGATGATAACGGTGTCATCGCCAAGAGTTCTCACGCAGGTATGAGGATTGAGAGTAATCTGGATGCCGGCGCCAATGGCTGGATGCCGCTTGCGGATATTGCCAAGCCGCAGATAGTGCTTGAGCAGTTCCTTGTCGGCATCCTGCCAGTTCATGTCGGAGCGAAACGACTGGTCGCCGTCAACATTCAGCCGCGCCTCACTGATGGGGCGGCGGGTCTCGTCGCCATAGAACACCTGTGCAATGCCCGGCGAGAGGAGCAGAGTGGTGGCACAGTCAGCCATGTTGTCCATGTCGGCATCGCGATGATAAGAATTGTTGAGATAGCTGAACGGATGCCAGTCGGCGTGGGCTGCAATGCTGTCGGCGTATGCCTGCCATGTGTAGACAATATTGTCAAGGTCGCCGTACTTCGGGAAGTGGAAGTTCACCATGCTCGAAAATCCATTGGCGGCATATTCGGGCTTATAGTCAATGGTGGCGTTGTCGAAATCACCCGTCATATAGAACTTGTCGCGCCACTTAGATGCGGCATCATCGGGATGTGCCGCACGCCATTTGTTGAGAGCCTTGTTGCAGGCATCACTCAGCTCTCCCCAGCGGTTGATGTGCACATATTCCACAATGTCGCAGCGGAAGCCGTCAATGCCAAACTCCTCCACCCATGAGGCTATCCAGGCTATGAGATACTGCGACGGACTCCAGGCATGGTCTTTTCGTAGGCTGCGCGCCGATGGGTTCACCCAGGCATCGTTGCTCTTGCCCTCACGCTTCCATTTGTCCTTCAGAAATTTCGGTATCCTCACGCTTTCCTTCTTCTCGGTTTTGAAGTCGGGCATACCGTAAAGGGTTGTGGTTAGCGGGTCGTTGTTGTCCCATCCCTCATTGGGCATACGCACCCAGTCACCGGTCCACCAGCGGTGCCAACTGCCCATGTCTGCCGCCCAGTTGTCATAGCTCCAGCTTCTGTTGTGCTGTGCCGCCTGCTGTTCGGTGATTCCGCCTGTGGGAGCAAAGCCTTGCTGCACCGCATCAAGCAATGTGGGATATCCCGGGTCGTTGAGGTTGGCACCAAGCATCACCCTTATCCCCTGCGAGTGCAGACAGTCAACGAGAGCGCGAAACTCCTCCACCGTGCCATAGTTCTTGTCAACCTGGGTGTAGTCAAGAGGATAGTAGCCATGATATCCGTAGTGAGGAAAATCGTTCACCGCGCCGCTGCCCGACATCCATCCGTGAATCTGCTCGTAGACATCGGTCATCCACACCACGTCTATCCCCATATCGCGGAAATATCCCTCCTGCGCCTTCCTGAGCATACCCTTGAAATCGCCGCCATGGAAAGTTGCGGCATTCATGCGCTCGCTGCCGTAGTCGGTTATGCGTCCGTAGTTGTGGTCGTTGGTAGTGTCACCATTGCAAAAGCGGTCGGTGATTACAAAATACACTGTGGCATTGCGCCAAGAAAAGTCATCTCCGGCACTTGCCGTTGCGGGGCAAATGCCAGCCAAAATAAGGCAAAAAAGCAAGAATCTGTTTCTCATAATCTTTTTTGCGGCAAAGGTACTAACTATCTGCGACAGCCACAATAGTCATTAATAACCATTTTCGTGCCTAAAGCAGCCTCATGCTTACGGCAGCGTTGACGGCTTCCATGGAGTTGCCCACCGACAACTTTCTGAGAATATTCTGACGGTGACGGCTCACGGTGTTTATGCTTATGTGCAGGCGGTCAGCTATTTCCTTGCTCAACATTCCCTCCCTGATGCAGCAGAGAATCTCCTTCTCACGCTGCGAAAGAATACTGTCCCGCGACTCCGCCAGCCGACAGGCGATGATTTTTCCAGTGCCGGTGTTCACTATCCTCGCGTCAATCCCCTCCACTGCCTCACAGCTCTCGGCAAAGCGATAAGTACACAGCACGAGCCACATACTTCCCGACGGCGACAGCCGGAGCAGCTGGGTGGTGTTGTCAACGCTTATATAGTTGCCGCCGCGGTCTTTTATCCTTATGCGGCAAACAGCCTTGCAGTCGAGGCGCGACTGCACATCGCACTGTTCGGCATAAAGAAAAAACTTATATTCCAGCAAACGCTTATATGCCAAATCTTCAGGATGAATGAGCGAGTAAATAGCATCTTCATCGGTCGACGGCACTTCATGGCATCCGTTGCCGCCTGCCACACCGAGCCTCACGCCGAGCGACTGCGGAAACAGCAGCGAGCAGTCGCGCTGCAAATCCGTTATCACGGCGCAGACGTTCTGCACCTCCGCCAATGCGCCTACAGCCTTAATAGCCTTCAGCCGCTCATCCTCTGAAAGCACTTCACTCTCCAAATGCTGGCGTGAATATATCTCGTTGAGTTCCTGTCTTAATATGTCCATGTTGTGTGTGGCGTTGCAGCCGATTATACACCTTTAATAATTATATGGTAGTCTGAAAGATTTTATAGGGCGCAAAGGTACACAGAATATATGAGATTACAAAATATCTGAAGGATTTTTAATCAAATCTTCTTTTGTCTCGTATTTTTATACTATCTTTGCACACATAAATTTATAATAAATACTACTTTATGGCAAAGAAAAACGAAATCATCGTAAAGAATGTAGTCATTAAGACCATGACAAAGGACGGCATCGATTATATCTGCATTACAGACATTGCCCGACAGAAGAATGCTGTTGAGCCTAAAGATGTTGTAAAGAACTGGATGCGCCAAAAGAATACACTGGAGTATTTGGGGTTATGGGAGAAATTAAACAACCCGAACTTTAAAGGGGTCGAATTCGACCCCCTTTTGACCGAAGCCGGCAGCAATTCTTTCACCATGAGTCCTACAAGATGGGTGGAATTAACCGCCGCAATCGGTATCCTCACCAAGAATGGAGCAGGAGGAGGCACCTATGCTCAGCGTGACATTGCTTTCAAGTTTGCCAACTGGGTATCTGTAGAGTTTGAACTCTATCTTCTAATGGAATTCCAACGTCTAAAAGCCAAGGAACAAGAATTGATTGGCTGGTCTGCCAAAAGAGAACTATCCAAGATCAACTATCGTATTCATACAGATGCCATAAAAAGCCATTTGATACCCGAAAAAGTCACTTCTGCACAGGCAAATATTATCTATGCCGAGGAAGCCGATGTTCTGAATGTTGCAATGTTCGGGATGACTGCTAAACAATGGAGAGAAAACAATCCCGATTTAAAAGGGAATATCCGTGACTATGCAACAATCAATGAATTGATATGTTTGTCGAATATGGAAAACATCAACGCCGTGCTTATCAACGATGGAGTACAACAAGGAGAGAGACTGATGAAACTTAATAGGATTGCTATTCAACAGATGCAGATATTAGAAGGGAGCAATAGAAACCTTTTGAGATAATAACTTTTTAAACATACGTTTTATCCCGCCTCTTTCTCTGAACAGAAAGGGGCGGGACTTTTTTTTACGTGTGATTATTCTCGCGGCATGTTTGGAGCGGCATTACAGCTCGCTGTCACTGCCGCCGCTGCCTTCACCATCGCCGCCGCTTGGGGTGTCGCCCTTGCCTGCCGGGGTCACGCGGCTGCGGTCGATGCTCAGCTCCACCGAGTTGGCGGCATCGCGCATTGCCTGCTTCGGGCTGAACAGTATCTTCGGCGTGTTCAGCGCATCCTTCACTGTCACCGCCTCGGGCGTGTCCATCATCTTCGAGCTTACGCTCAGGCGCAGCGAGCCGAGGTCGGCAAGGTCTACGCTACTGCCCTGCTTCAAAGCCTCGCAGACGATGTTGCTCAAACTGATTAATGCATTGCTCACGTCGCCGGCTGAGAGCGAGGTCTCTCTAACGATGTGGTCCACCAATGCCTTGTTGGTCATGTGCTGTTGTGTCTTGGGATGAGCGTAGTAAACGGTCTGTCCCTTCTTTTGCCCAATGCTTTGGGTCTTGCTTTTTACTTCAAATTCTATCATTTTCTTTTGAATTTAAAAGGTTAATAATATTGTTTATAAACTCGGTTGTTTTATCGTTTCAGTACTTCCCCCGCAAGTGTTCAAGGACTTCCCCCGCAAGTGTCCGAGGACTTCCCCCGCAAGTGTTTTGAGGGGTCAGAAGGCTAAGACTGCGCGGACTTGTTCGCTGTATCCAGAATAATTCTTAGAGCCTCTGGAAACGGCATTATCGTAGCCGTGAACGTAAAGCGCAACTGAACTACTAAGGCCAGAGTACTCAGAAGAAGTCCAGTAGTAGCCTCCTGTCGTCGTAAAGCCAACATCATTTTTAAACAGATTGGCATTCCCTGTTTGCGCTTGCGTGCATACTTCTTTCATCTGCCCTACTGACGGAAGAAACCAGCCTGTGCTGTTGGCAGGGGCTGCCGTGCTGTAATTCACGGCATAATAGGTGGCTGGATAACCTTCTGCTTTGTCACTGCCAAGACTGCCGCCTGCATCTGTCACAGCCTTGATAATTGTCTGGGTATAGGCATAGCCGCTCCAATCCAGTTCGGAATTAGATTGGTTGTCTATTGATCCTGAGGGATATAAGCCTAACGTAGTGCCCATTACTCCCCATATACACTTACTGGTTGTGGCATCATACAGCGCCACCGCATAGCCGTGGCACTGATTTGCGCCGATGCCAGTGGCGGAATAGTCGGACAGGTCGTACTGATTATGACCTACGGAGAACACTATCGCTGCCACGTCAGCCTTCTTGTCATCGCTCAAATCATTCTTGCCTATCAGGTTGCCGTCCTTCAAGAGATAATCTCCCACTTGAAGCTCGTGTTCCTTTTCAATGGGAGTACCGTCAGTTCCTCCGTCTACCCTAAATCTTTTGTATTTACCTGCATGAAAAGTGTAGTTAGACAGAGCTATAGTAAAATTCTTGTTGCCATTGACTGTGCCGGTGATAGACTTGATATCTGTTAAATTAGGATTAAATACAAAACGGTATGTGCCGTCATCCATACGGAAGGGCTTGTAGTCACTGCTGAAGTCAACCGACGAAGCCACTGTATAGTCGGGAATGCTTGTGTCGGTGAACTTATACACCGTCTTCGGCACTTCGATTACGGCGAGAGCCATTTTATGATTCAAGGAGAAGGAGACCTTCAGCTTGCCGTCCTCGTTTTTCACCTCGCCTGCGGCGGTCTTCAGGTCGCTGTATCTGTAGTATGCATAATCATTTTGATTAGGCAACGTATTCCAACCACTAATGATTCTGGCAAAAAAAGTGTCATCACTGTCTGTGGCAGATGGGTTGACTTTATCTTCCGCCTCCACTACTGGGGGATAGCAGAGGAAATACTTGTCGCCCTCGGCTGCGCCGCTTATAGCCCCGTCGGCAGCCTTCCATGTGATTTCGCCGTTATCTCCAGCCTCGGCGGTGAGTATCACGTTTTTGGCTACCAATGAGCCGCCTCTCACGATATACAGTCCGCAATTGTCACCAGCCTCGAACTTGGTGCGGAAGCCTTCCTCCTTGGCACGTGTCGCCTCATCGCCGCCGTATCCGCCGTCAGTGATTTCAAACTCTATGGCTGCCGGCTTTGGTGCGGCATCCATCAGCTCATCGTCCTGCGAGCAGGCGGCAAGAGTAGTCATCACTGCCGTGAGAGCCATATAGAATAATGTCTTTGTTTTCATCTTCATCATTGTTACATTGTTAATACTATTTATTCCAACCTATGTCTTCAGTACCTCCATCTCCCCAGCCATTGCTGTAGGCGCCGCTCATTTCGGGATCGCTTCCGGCAAGAATGCTCGTCGGCTCTACGTTAATCACTTCCATACTCGGTCTAACGTATGGCTTCCTTGTCTTGTTCTCTGTCATAATGCTTTTGTTTTTTATTAAGTTAATAATATTTTGATTTCCACTTAATGATTAGGGACACAAAAAAGCGGCGATGCGCGCCGGGCACGGTAACAACCGCACTCCGGCACACATCGCCGACAATTATGAAAATACCCTCCCGAAGCTATACGGGGGGGTAGTACGTCACCTTTTCTAAATTATATATGTTGTTCTGCATTAAATGTTAAATGAATTCCCGGCAAAGGTACGAATAAAAAAGAAGAATGAAGAATTTTCGTGTAAATCAAATGAAAAATTAAGTTTTCTTAATTCTTCATGCTGCGTTCTTCATTCTTCTTTTTTCTTCGTACCTTTGCCGACAGTTTTAAAAGATTACCACAAAAGCATTATGACAGAATATGAGAAGATGAGAAACGGACAGCTATACCGTTTCGACGACAAGGAAATACTGGCGAGCGTGGAGCATGCCAACCGCCTTTGTGCCAGGTTGCAGACAATGACCAACTACGACGATGACTATCGCGAGGTGATAGAGGAGCTGATACCGAGACTGCCAAAATCATCGTGCGTAAATCCGCCGTTCCACTGCGACCACGGTCACGGCATACGCATTGGCGAGAATACCTTTATTAATTATAACGCGACATTCCTCGACGGAGGCATGATAACAATCGGAAGCAGGACAAAGATTGGACCCAACAGCCAGCTGATGACTCCCAACCACCCAATAGACTACCGCGACCGGCTGGAGCCTGTGGAGACCTGCCTCCCCATAACCATCGGCGACGACTGCTGGCTGGGCAACGGAGTGATAGTGTGCCCCGGAGTAACCATCGGCGACCGTTGCGTGATAGGCGCAGGCAGCGTGGTGGTGAAGGATATTCCAGCCGACAGTCTGGCTGTAGGCAACCCGTGCAGGGTGATAAGGAAACTGGCGTAAGGACACAACTGACGACAACAAAATGGAGACAACCGAAAAGGATAGGATGTATATGCGCCGCTGCCTGCAGCTGGCACGCAACGGAATGCAGAACGCACGCCCCAATCCCATGGTGGGGGCAGTGATAGTGGCGGAGGACGGACGGATAATAGGCGAAGGCTACCATCAGCGCTGCGGCGAGGGACACGCCGAGGTGAACGCCTTTGCAAGCGTGCGTCAAGAGGACGAGCATCTTCTCGCCGGCTCCACCATCTACGTGAGCCTTGAACCATGCGCACACTACGGCAAGACACCTCCCTGCGCCGACCTGATTGTAAAAAAGGGAGTGAGGAGATGCGTGGTGGGATGCGTCGACCCGTTTGCCAAGGTAAAGGGCAAGGGAATACAGAAGATAACGGATGCAGGCATTGAGGTGTGCGTGGGAGTGCAGGAGGATGAATGCAAAGAGCTGAACAGGCGATTCTTCACCTACCACAGCCGTCGCCGCCCCTACATCCTGCTGAAATGGGCGCAGAGTTGCAGCGGATTTATCGACGACAACTTCCACCCCTACGCCTTCTCCACCGGTTTCACCAAGATGCTAAGCCACAAGCTCAGGGCTGAGGAGGACGCAATACTCGTGGGCAAGACCACCGATGACCGGGAGCATCCGCAACTGAACGTGCGCAGCTGGAGCGGCAGGAATCCCAAGCGCATCGTGCTCCGCAGCACCACTCCCCTGCCCCAGCTCATGGCGCAGCTCTACGGCGAAGGGGTGCAGAGCCTCATCGTGGAAGGCGGCGCAAAGGTGCTCACGGCATTCATCAATGCCGGACTGTACGACGAAATACGCATTGAAACCGCGCCTGCCGACATCACCTGCGGCACAAAGGCTCCCCATCTGCCTGCCGGCATTCCACTGAGGCGGAAAGACACCTACGGTCAAAACACAATACTCGTTTTTAGGTATTAAACCGCTGCTAAAAATCATAAGCCGCACAGGGAAATCATTATTTTTGAGTATTGCAGATGTTGAGGAATATCTGTACCTTTGCATCCCGATATTTATACTCAAAAAGTAATCAGAATGAGCACAACAAAGAACAAGCACGGGAAATGGCGGAAACACCATAAATGGGCGGGACTCATAGTGAGTTTCTTCCTTATTATGTTCTGCATCTCGGGCATCATCCTCAACCACCGCGGCGCCGTGGCGGGCATAGACATATCGCGCAGCCTGCTGCCGCAAAGATATGAATACTCCAACTGGAACGGAGGGTTGCTGAGAGGCACCATAGCCCACAACGGAAACATTCTTGCATACGGTGCCAACGGTATATGGATGACCGACTCTGCCGCAACAGGCTTCACCGACTTCAACAGCGGACTGCCCGACGGTGCCGACCACCGTCAGATAAGGCAGATGGCGACGGGAGCACGCGGCGAGCTGTTCGCACTGTCACCATTCGGACTATACCGACACGGTGCCCACGGCAGATGGCACGGGATAAGGATCGCGACAGACGGCGATGAGCGGCTGTCCGACCTCACCATGCACGGCGACACAATGTTAGTGACTGGGCGCAGCCATGTATATATGTCGCTGCCGCCATACAAGGACTTCAAACGGATAACCATCAAGACTCCCATAGGATATGACGGAAAGATTTCCGCCTTCCGCACTGTGTGGCTGCTGCACAGCGGCGAGCTGTTCGGCACAGTAGGCAAGCTCGTTGTCGATGCCGTTGCCATCGTCCTGATCCTGCTTTGCATCACGGGCATCATCTACTGGATTATGCCTATATATATAAAAAGGTGTAAGAAACAGTTGGGCAGACACGGGAAGAAGGTGCTGAAATGGAGCTTCCTGCTTCACGACAAGGCTGGAAGATACACCATTGTGCTCACCGTGCTCGTGGCGCTCACAGGATGGTGTCTGCGACCGCCGATGATGATTCCCTTAGCAATCAACCGCATCCCCACAATACCAGGAACAGCCACCGACGGCTCCGGAAACGCATGGAACGACAAGCTGCGTATGCTGAGATACGACGATGCGTGCGGCGACTGGCTGCTGTCCACTTCCGAGGGATTCTACTCGCTGGCTTCGCTCGACGCCACACCCGAGAAAATCAACGGTGCTCCTACCGTGAGCGTCATGGGACTGAACGTCTGGCAGCGCAACGCCGACAATGAATGGCTCTGCGGCTCGTTCAGCGGAATGTTTGTGTGGAACCGTCAGCGCAACACCTGCACCGACTTCTTCACCCATAAGCCTGCCGCCATGAGGTCGGGCTCGCCCTTCGGCAACAAAGCCATCTCGGGCTACAGCTCCCACTTCGCCTGCGGAGCCTTTGCCGTGGACTACAACGACGGCACCACAGTCATCAGCCAGCCGGCACGTTTTGCCAACCTTCCCATGTCTCTGTGGAACGTGGCGCTTGAGGTGCACAGCGGACGCATATACATGGGTGCCATAGCCACCTATATTTTTATCTTCTTCGCAGGCTTCATCTGCCTGTGGTGTCTTTGGAGCGGCTGGAAAGTGCGCAGGAATACCTAAAAATGATTAAGTGCTGGTATTCCTCGCCATTATTGCCTGCGAAAAAATCATAAAATTTGAGTATTGCAGATATTACTGAATCTTTATACCTTTGCACCCGAAAAATTACAAAGGTAAAAAGAACATCAGTAATATGAAAAGAAAAGTAACTCTCAGAAAAAAACAAGTGCTTGCAATCGCCGTGGCGGTAATTGCCGTCATAGGTGCCATTGCAGCCTGGCAGACATGGGGAGCAACCACAAGGATTGCCTTCCTCAACTTTCAGGTTACGGAGCTTGGACAAATCTCGAAAGCCAACGACAACAGCATGATTGAGCTTTGCGAGATAAGCGCCGACGACATTGCCGACCTCGACAGCTACGACATGGTGATGGTGACGGCAATGGGTCTGAAGCTCACCGAGGAGCAGCGTGCCATGCTGAAGGAGAAGGCGGAGAAGGTTGCCGTCTACACACGCATGGCTACCAATCCCGACAACTACATCTGTTCGGTTGACAGCGTCGACGCCGACTTCATCTCGCAGTATCTCGACAACGGCGGCAGAACAAACTACCGCAGCATGCTTGCCTACATACGCAAGTTTATCGACGGCAAGAAGCTCAATGCCCCCGAGCCTGAGCTGGTGAAGGAACGCCCCGACTGTCTGCTCACACACTACGATCCCAGCGATGTCGACGGCGAGGAGCTTGGCTTCAACTCGGTGGCTGAATACAATGCCTTTCTCGCAAAGCACGGTCTCTACAGCGAGGGCAGTCCTCAGGTGATGCTCACCGGTTTCATGGGAGCAACCGACGACATGACCCGCGCACTTGAGAAAAAGGGCATGACCGTGTACAGGGTAAACAAGCCTCAGCTTTTTATTGGCGGCAAGCACGCCGACTCAATCCACGTTGCCGCCGTGGTGAACATGGCTCACGGCAGAATGGGCGACTACATGGTGGAGTTTCTCAAGATGAAGAATGTTCCGCTGTTCTCGCCTGTCAACGTAAACCGCCTTGTCGACGAATGGCTCGATGACAAGCAGGGAATGTCGGGAGGCTTCATGTCGCAGAGCATCGTAACTCCCGAGATTGACGGAGCCATACGCCCGTTTGTGGTGTTCGGTCACCGCACCAACGACGACGGACTGCGCGAGACCTACGGAATACCCGGGCGCATGGACGACTTCGTGGAGACAGTGTCACGCTACATCACTCTGCAGAAGAAGTCAAACGCCCAAAAGCGCATTGCAGTATATTATTTCAAGGGACCCGGTCAGAATTCTCTCACGGCATCGGGCATGGAGGTCATTCCATCGCTCTATAACTTTCTGTGCCAGCTTCGCAGCGAAGGCTACAACGTGAGCGGACTGCCTGCCACGGTGAAAGAGTTTGAAAGCATGATTATGGCACAGGGCGCAGTGTTCGGCACATACGCCGAGGGAGCCTACGCCAACTTCATAAAGACACAGCATCCTGCTCTCGTCACCGCCGCCCAGTATTCTGAATGGACGGGCAAGGCGCTCTCAACACAGCAGATAAAGGAGATGAACGAGATTAACGGGGAGTTCCCAGGCAAATACATGGCTACAGCCGACGGTCGTCTGGCAGTGGCACGCCTGCAGTTTGGCAACGTGATGCTCCTGCCGCAGGTGATGGCTGGCGCAGGCGATGACTCGTTCAAGATTATCCACGGTACCAACGTGGCTCCGCCCCACACCTACATTGCATCTTATCTCTACGCAAGATATGCGTTCAACGCCGACGCGCTGATACACTTCGGCACCCACGGCTCATTAGAGTACACTCCGCGGAAGCAGGCTGCGCTCGACTCCAACGACTGGCCCGACCGCCTCATCGGCACCCTGCCCCACTACTACGTCTACACCATAGGCAACGTGGGCGAGGCTATGATTGCCAAGCGCAGAACCTACGCTCAGATTCAGAGTTATCTCACTCCGCCGTTCCGCGAGAGCGAGCTGCGCAACACTTACCGTCAGCTCAACGATGCCATCGACTCATATAACAAGGCCCCCAACGCGGCTGCCGCACAGAAGGTGAAACAGCTCACCGACAAGATGGAGATTGCAGCCGAGCTGGGACTCTCGAAGAAAGCTGCCTACACAGCCGACGACATACAGCGTGTGGAGAGTTTCGCCGAGGAACTTGCCAACGAGAAGATCACGGGACAGCTCTACACCATGGGCGAGGCATACAGCCAGGCTGACATACGCACAAGCGTGTTTGCCATGACCACCGACCCGATAGCATTCGGACTGCTCGGCATCGACAAGCTGAAAGGCAGGGCCGACGGCAACGCCGAGAAACATAAGCAGACCTTCAACCGCCAGTATGTTGAGAAGGCAAAGGCTATAGTGACACGTCTCATGGCTGCCGGAGGCAACATGACCGACGAGGAGATTTGCCGCACAGCGGGCATCACTGCCGCCGAACTCAAGATGGCTCGCGAGGTGGAGGCAATGCAGGCTGCCCCCGACCCTATAATGATGATGATGCAGATGGCAGAGAAGATGGGAGCCAAGAGCGGCAAGCCCCAGATGCAGGCATCGCAGAAGAAGCTCACCGTAAGCGAACTGCGCAAGATGCGCCTGCCTCGCCACGGCAAGATTCCACAGCTGAGCAAGGCTGTGTTCGACAAGATGGAGCAGAGCGGCCGTTTCCCCGAGAAGATGATGACAGCCATCCGCAACGAGCAGAAATGGTATAAGGAATCACTCAAAAAGGGAGCTAAGAAACCCGCAGCCAAGAAGGCAAATGCACCGCGCTTCAGCCGCAGCGAGATAAGGCTGGCACAGGCAATCACTGCAGTGGAGCACGCCTTGAAAAACGTAAAGGCATACTCGGATGCGCTCGCCGAAAGTCCGCGCATGGAAATGGCATCAATGATAAACGCCCTCAACGGAGGCTACACCGCCCCTACACCCGGCGGCGACCCGATAGTGAATCCCAATGCTCTGCCAACTGGCAGAAACCTCTACTCTATAAACGTGGAGAACACTCCAACCGAGGACGCATGGGACAAGGCTAAGGAATTATGCGACAACACAATAAAAATGTATCGCGAGCGCCACAACGGGGAATATCCCCGTAAGGTGAGCTACACACTCTGGAGCAGCGAGTTCATCGAAACTGGCGGCGCCACCATCGCCCAAGTGCTCTATATGCTTGGCGTGGAGCCTGTGAGAGACGCCTTCGGACGTGTCGCCGACATAAGACTGATTCCGTCGAGCCAACTTGGCAGACCAAGAATTGACGTGGTGGTGCAGACCAGCGGACAGCTGCGCGACCTTGCAGCCTCACGGCTGTTCCTCGTCAACCGCGCCATAGCGATGGCTGCCAATGCCAATGATGACAAATACGACAACCTCGTAAAAGCTGGTGTAACCGAGTCGGAGCGCCTGCTCGTGGAAAAAGGAATGTCGCCCAAGGAGGCACGCGAGGTAAGTATGTTCCGTGTGTTCGGAGGAGTAAACGGCAACTACGGCACAGGCATTCAGTCGATGGTGACCGCCGGCGACCGCTGGGACAAGGAAAGCCAGATAGCCGAGGTGTACCTCAACAACATGGGTGCCTACTACGGCGACGACAAAAACTGGGAGAGCGTGCGCAAGGATGCCTTCGAGGCTGCCCTCACCCGCACTGACGTAGTGGTGCAGCCGCGCCAGAGCAACACATGGGGCGCTCTGAGCCTCGACCACGTATATGAGTTTATGGGCGGAGTAAACCTTGCCGTGCGCAACGTCACCGGCAAAGACCCCGATGCCTATCTTGCCGACTACCGCAACCACCAGAACATGAGAATGCAGGAGGTGAAGGAGGCAATAGGCGTGGAGAGCCGCACCACCATATTCAATCCCGCATACATCCGTGAGAAGATGAAAGGCGGCGCATCGAGCGCAGGCACATTTGCCGAAATCGTGACCAACACCTACGGCTGGAACGTGATGAAGCCAAAGGCTATCGACCAGCATATATGGAACGAGATATATAATGTGTATGTAAAGGACAAGCACAATCTCGGCACAAAGGAGTTCTTTGAAAAGCAGAGCCCTGCGGCACTTGAGGAGATGACCGCCGTGATGATGGAGACCATACGCAAGGGAATGTGGAAAGCCACTCCACAGCAGACCGCCGACATAGCACGCCTGCATGTGGAGATGGTCAACAAGCACAAGCCTTCATGTTCGGGATTCGTGTGCGACAACGCCAAGCTGCGCCAGTTTATTGCCTCTAAGACCGATGCCGCCTCGGCACGCGAATATCAGGCAAACGTTGAGAACATCCGTCAGGAGCAGCTCGCCGACGGCAAGAAGAGCACGGTGATGAAGAAAGAGACGCTCAACGATGACAGCAACAAGACCAAGGCTGTGGTGAGCGGCGTGCTCGTGGCTGCAATAGCAATAGTGGCGGTCATTGCCATCGTGGTGCTGATTCGCCGCAGGCGCAAAAACTTGAATTAGGAAAAGTCAGGAGTAAGGAGAAGTTAGAAGGAGTTAAAGGGAGTTAGAGGACGAAAGTCTAAGCCCAAAAACTTGAGCTAAGGGACAATACTCTACACAAAACATTTGTCCTCTAACTCCCAAGCGACCAAAGGGAGCGATAACTCCTTCTAACTCCCCCTAACTCCATAAATTAAAATAAAAAGAAAATGGAATATATCGTTCTATTGATAATGTGTCTCACCTGCTTCGGGTTTCTCCTGAAGCAGACCTTCCACGGAGCACGCGCCATCATGGCAATGGCAGTGGTGATGATGTTCTTCACAGCCATGTCGTGGCGCTATGCCATCGAGCAGTCGCGCGCAATGATTGCGGCGTGGCTTGCCGACGGGCAGCTGATGCTGAATATGGCTGTGTTGATGAGCATTGATGTTGCCTTTACGATGTTCTTTTGCATCATGCACGTCAACATAGCCACCAGCGCCCACGTGAGCCGACGCAGCCGCATGGCGTTCACCTTCCTCAAATATTTTCCGGGACTGCTCGTCTTTCCCGTGATGTTTGCCATGCTGGTGACGCTGATATTCATGCTGCCCGGAGTCGACTTCCAGTGGGTGGCATGGATGCTCGGGGCTGCTGTGGCTGTGGTGATACCGGTTGCAGCGTTCGGGCTGCGCAGCCTTCTGCCCGAGCCAGAGATAAGGCTCGAACTGCTCTTTCTCGTGCATGTGCTCACAGGACTCATGGGCATCGTGGCAACAGTCAACGGACGCACGGCAGTGGCAGGTGTCGACAGCACCAACCTCCGCTCACTCGCAGGCGTCATAGCTCTCGTTGCGGCAGGTATGGCTACAGGCTGGCTTATCTACGGCATAAGAAGCAGGAAAATGAGCGAAAAACTGATTAAGAAATAAGTAAAACCACAAAAATAAGAAATAAAAAAATGAACTACATTTCAGACGTATTGTTTTGGATTTCCACGGGTCTGCTCGTGCCGGTGGTAGTGTTGTTGATATGGTTTTTCATCCGCGCATTGCTGTTGCTTGGCGGATTCTTCGGACAGTATCTCACAATGAGAAAGACGGGCGCAGCCATACGCACGGTGCTCGACACCACAACCCGTGAAAACGTGGACGGCATAGCAGCTCGCCTGCCAAAGGCAAAGTCGGCAGTATCCGTGGCATACATCACAAAGATTGTGGAGGCTCGCCACAGCAAGGCTCAGGTGAACCGTCTGCTCGACCAGTATGCGCAATTTGCCGAGAAAGACATGTCGCTGTCCACCACACTGCTCAAGATGGGACCAATGCTGGGACTGATGGGAACGCTCATACCTATGGGACCTGCGCTCGTGGGACTGTCAACCGGCGACATCGCCTCGATGGCATACAACATGCAGGTGGCGTTTGCCACCACCGTTGTAGGACTGTTTTCAGCAGCCATCGGCTTCGTCACCAAGCAGGCAAAGAGCCGCTGGCACACCGAGGACATGAGCAACCTTGAGTTCGTAGCCGACCTGATAGAGGAATAATCAACAAAACGCAACCGCAGGATTATGAGAAAAAGAAGAAACAAACGTCTGGCGCATGCCGACGACGATGACGCAATGAGCGTAGTGAGCAACCTCTTCGACGTGGCAATGGTGTTTGCCGTAGCTCTCATGGTGGCTCTCGTCACACGATTCAACATGACGGAAATGTTCAGCAAGGACGACTTCACCATGGTGAAAAACCCAGGCAAGGACAACATGGAGATTATATCGAAGGAGGGCAACAAGATAAACCGCTACACTCCTTCGGAAGACCAGAGCCAGCGCGACGGCAAGAAAGGCAAGAAAGTGGGCATAGCCTATCAGCTGGACAACGGCGAGATTATTTACGTGCCGGAATAAAAAAATTATTAATTAACAATACCAAAAAATTTAAAGACAATGAAAGCAATTAAGACAATGTTTGCCATGATGATGGCAGTGATGAGTTTGACAATGACAGTAACAGCGTGCAGCAGCGACGATGACGAGCCGCAGGCAGCGCCGGGAGCAGCCAAGAGCATCGAGGGTGTCTACACATCCGACATGACTTGCACAGTAATGGGACAGGAGAGCACCTTCGAGAACATAACTTTTACGCTGAAAGCCACCGGTGACGATGCTCTTGACATCAACATCTCGGCATACGGCAATCCGCCAATGGCAGTGCCTGCAATGGACATCAAAGGTGTGAAGGTCAGCGGCACCGACGGCTCTTACACTATAGCCCCGACCCAGTTCAGCGGCACCACCGACGCCGGCAAGGCTTACTCAGGCACTCTGCAGGGCACCTTTGCCAACAACACTTTAACCATCAGCTTCCAGTTGCAGTATGGTGCCATGCCAATGCCGATGATCAACACGTTTAAGGCAACAAAAAAATAACTCTGCATGGTAAAACACCTTTTAGCACTTGTTATAACACTGTGTCTGGCGCAGCTGCAGCTAAATGCTGCCCCAGCCACAAAAACAGTTACGGGAAGGGTGCTCGATGATTCGGGCGCCCCACTCCCCGGAGCTGTGATAAAGGCTGTGGGCAAGAACTCTGCCACTGCCGTATGCGATGCCAACGGAACGTTTAAGATTACGGTTCCAACAACACCGGCAGTCAACCTGCAGGTGTCGTACGTAGGCTTCCGCACCGAGACGGTGATTCTGAAGGCAGGTGCCACAGAGCACACCATTCGCCTCACCCCCGATGCCGCGGCGTTGGAGCAGGTGGTGGTTACGGGCACACGAACACCCAAGGCACTGAAAGATGCGCCAGTGGTGACCCGTCTGATTACAGCCGACGACATCAAGAAAGCCGATGCCACCAACATACAGGACCTGCTCACCGAGGAACTGCCCGGACTGGAGTTCAGCTATGCCATGAGTCAGGAGACTTCGCTCAACATGAACGGATTCGGCGGCAATGCCGTGCTGTTTCTCGTTGACGGCGAGCGTATGGCAGGCGAGACGATGGACAATGTTGACTACAACCGTCTGAATCTCGACAACGTTGGGCGCATAGAAGTGGTGAAGGGTGCGGCATCAGCACTCTACGGAGCCAATGCCGTGGCTGGAGTGGTAAACATTATCTCGCGTGAGAGCAGCGAGCCATGGACGGCAAACGTCAACACCCGCTACCGCAGTGCAGGTAAGGAATGGCGTCACGGCGGTTCGGTGAGCTTCAACAGCGGCAAATGGAACTCGCAGACCAACGTGCAGTACACATCGGTTGAGACAATCAACCTCACCGATGCCTTCGACACCGAGTCGGACATACACAATGTATGGGGCGGCAACACTCTCAACGCCAAGGAGAGACTGGTGTTCAAAGCCACCGACAAACTAAAGTTCATAGCCCGCGGAGGATACTTTGCCCGCGAGAGCGACCGTGCGAACTACACCGACCATTACAACGGTTACAGCGGCGGTCTGAAGGGGATGCTTGATTTCGGGAAAGGTCAGAATCTTGAGCTTTCCTACGCCTACGACCAATACGACAAGGCGCGCTACGTAGCCGACCAGCGCACTCACGACCACGACTACAGCAACCGCCAGCACGTGGTTCATGCGCTCTACAACCTGCCGTTAGGTGCCAACACTCTCACCGTGGGTGCCGACTACATGCACGACTACCTCACCACCTATCAGTTCACCGACAACAGCGCAAAGAGCCAGTACTCTGTCGACGCCTTTGCACAGTTTGACTACAACCCGGCAAAATGGCTCAACGTAATGGCAAGCCTGCGCCACGACTATTTCTCAAACTCAAGCGCAAGCGCCACCACGGCACGTCTGGCGGCAATGCTGAAATGGACGGGATTCTCGGTAAGGGCTACCTACGCCGGAGGCTTCCGTGCCCCCACCCTGAAGGAGATGTACATGAACTTCGATATGGCTGGCATACAGATGATTTACGGAAATCCTGACCTGAAGCCTGAGAAGAGCCACAACTGGAACGTGGCGCTGGAGCACTACGGCAAGACCGAGGGTACACTTGGCGGAAGCTACAGCATGACACTCACAGGATATATGAACAAGTACAACCGCCGCATTACTACCACCGACTTTGCCGGCGACGACACCCGTGAGGAGGGTGCCATATACTGCAATGAGGACGGAGTGACCGTGTCGGGCATCGACTTCAACGTGCAGTACCGTTCTGACATGGGACTCGGGCTGAAGGCAAGCTACAACTATCTGCACACAAGCGGCAACACCGTGGAGTCGCAGTTTTCACAGCCACGTCCGCACACTGCCACATGGCGCATTGACTACGGCAAACAGCTTTGCAGTGCCTACGGATTCAACGCCGCCATATCAGGACGGTTCCTGTCAGCACCCCAAACAAAGCTCGACACCGACGGTGCATACTCGCTGTGGAAATTCACTCTGCAACAGGACATAGCGCAGGGAATAAGGGTGAACCTCATCATTGACAACCTGCTCAACTATCGTCCCAAGGTATATCACTGGAACTCTGCTCCAACCACAGGAACATCGTGGTCGCTCGGAGTATCGCTCGACCTTGACAAACTGATTTGAAAATGAAGAATGAAGAGTGAAGAGTGAAGAATCTTGCTGCGCAATATAAATTCAGCTTTCATTTTTCACTCTTCCATACCCTTCATTTTCCATTCGCACACATCGGCGCAGCCCATTCTTCATTGACTTCGTCGAACTTACGTTTCTTCACTCTTCATTCTTCATTTACATATTTTCCGCATAAATATTTAGACTATTTAGCAAAATTCTTCATTCTTCATTCTTCATTCTTCATTTTTTTCCGTACCTTTGCACACAAAACTTATCATTTATGGCAGAAAAGTTACAGAGACTGATGGCACCGGTGCTTAGTCTGCGCTGGTGGCAAAGCTGGATTGGGATATTTGCCGGCTGCACGATAATGGCGGCAGGCTATGTGTTTTTTATCAACCCCTACAACATTGTCCCCGGTGGAGTCTACGGCGCAAGTATCGTAATGCACAACATCTTCCCAGGTGTGCAGGTGGGTACGTTTGGATATATGTTCGACATTCCGTTGCTCGTGCTTTCCGTGCTGCTGCTCGGCTCCAAGCTCGGCTCACGTACCATCGTGGCAGCACTGACCACCCCTGCTATAATGAATCTCATGTCGGCACTCGCCTACCCCACCAAGGAGGCTCTCCAGACACTCGACCCTTCGCAGCTGCTCGGCGGCAGCATGGACATGACCCAGCATCTTATGCTTACCTGTATCATAGGTGCAGTGATTATCGGCATTGGCGGCGGTATGGTTGTAAGATGTCAGGCAACCACGGGCGGCAGCGACATCGTGGCAATGATTCTGCAAAAATACTTCGGCATACGCTTCAGCAATGCCATCCTCATGGTCGACGGACTTGTAGTGTCGTTCGGACTCGTGGTCATCGGCTTCGGACTTGGCACTGCCAGTGACACCACACAGCCTTCATGGCACCTGTCGTTCTACTCGCTCATCTCCATCTACATCATCAGCCGCGTCATCGCCTACGTCATCAACGGTGCAAAGGACGACAAACTGATATTCGTAATCAGCGACAAGAACATGACGTTGCTCCACGACTTCATCCTGAACGATATGGACCGCACCGCAACCATCATAAAAAGCAGCGGGCTCTACACCAAAGCCGACAAAGAGATGCTCTTTTTAGTTGTAAAACAAAAAGAGGCGGCTGGTGTAAAACAAGTTGTGAAAGAGGCAGACCCGCAGGCGTTTGTAGTCATCACCGATGCCTACGACACTTATGGCGATGGTTGGAAACCGCTACCATCGAAAGACGAGATACATCCAGAGTAAGGATGTATCTCGTCTTTTTTTAATTTATTTGCTCTGCGTCATTTTGTGTAGAGTAAACACGCATAATATCAATACAACTTACATCCGTCCCAAAACAGACAAAGCTAACCTCATTATTATCAGGAAGTTATAAACAAAAACTTATTTAATAAAATTGACCCACTCTTGGTAAGAGTGAGTCAATTCGCTGCAAAGGTACGATT
>ENA-OYXU01000208-OYXU01000208.1-human-gut-metagenome-genome-assembly--contig:-NODE-208-length-24442-cov-5.699184_pt1 | contig 24442 bp, 17 predicted proteins | sample MGYA00243243_ERZ653435 | MGnify/ENA primary metagenome ERZ653435 (study PRJEB26926, sample SAMN06165113) | human gut metagenome | biome: ENVO:00009003; feature: ENVO:2100002; material: ENVO:00002003... | reverse complement strand
CGGTAGGTCACATAAGAGGTCTTTTCGTCCTGCGTCTTTGCCGTGTGGTAGTCCACCAGCAGCTGCCCTTCCCGCTCCACACGGACACCGAACCGCAGCCCGGTCAGCCGGGTCAGGGCAAGAAAAAGAAAAACCGCAACAACCAGCCCGGCAATCAGATGATGCAGCAGCCGCGTTATGACTTCGAAGGTATTATCGAGGCTACCGGAGTGCTCGAAATAATGCCCGAGGGATGTGGATTTCTTCGTTCGGCCGATTTCAATTATCTCGCATCGCCCGACGATGTATACGTCACACAGCAGCAAATCAAACAGTATGCTTTAAAAGCCGGTGACGTTGTCGAAGCATCTATCAGACCTCCGCGCGAGGGCGAGAAATATTTTCCGCTGAGTGCTGTCAGACGAGTCAACGGTCGTTCGCTCGACTTCATCCGCGACCGTGTGCCTTTCGAGCATCTGACCCCGCTCTTCCCCGATGAGAAATTTGATTTGACAAGCGGCACGACCTGCAATATTTCGACTCGCGTTGTCGATATGTTCTCGCCGATTGGCAAAGGCCAGCGCGGCTTGATTGTCGCTCCTCCAAAAACAGGTAAGACATTGCTGCTTAAGGATATCGCCAATGCTATTGCCGAGAATCACCCTGAGACATACATCATGATTCTGCTCATCGACGAGCGCCCCGAGGAGGTCACTGACATGCAGCGCAGCGTCAACGCCGAGGTTATCGCCTCGACATTTGACGAGCCGGCCGACCATCATGTCAAGATTGCGGGCATCGTGCTCGAGAAGGCTAAGCGCATGGTCGAGTGCGGTCATGATGTGGTTATACTTTTAGACTCCATCACTCGACTTGCACGAGCATATAACACCTGCTCGCCCGCATCAGGCAAAATCCTCTCGGGTGGTGTAGACGCAAATGCCCTCCAGAAACCAAAGCGCTTCTTCGGTGCTGCGCGAAATATCGAGGGAGGCGGCTCGCTGACCATTATCGCCACGGCTCTCACGGAGACGAGCTCTAAGATGGACGAGGTGATTTTCGAAGAGTTTAAGGGCACCGGCAATATGGAGCTTCAGCTTGACCGCAAGCTCTCTAACAAGCGCATATTCCCGGCTGTAGATATCATGGCGTCGAGCACTCGCCGCGACGACCTGCTGTTGCGCACTGAGACTCTCAACCGCATGTGGATTCTGCGCCGTTTCCTTTCAGACCGCAACTCCATCGAGGCTATGGAATTTATCAAAGACCGTATGGAGCGCACACGCGACAACGACGAGCTGCTGCGCACAATGGGCGACTGATTTAATTGCGAAAATAAGTATAAACGAGAAGCGGGGCAACCAATCGGCGGCCTCGCTTGTTTTTATTTTACTATGAGAAAGGGAGAAGTCGACATACGTCTTTCGGAGTTACATGAGGTTGCCTCGCTCTCGTCGCTCGACCGGCGCGCCATACGTCGCTATGGCGGCAGCCGCATAGATGTGGGGCTGAACGTCAGAATGGAGAGCGATGTCAAAAACTCAACAGTGACAATGGTGGTCGGAGTGGCCTATAACACCACGCGCCACATAATGCGCGAGCGCCTGCTGCAGTACACTGTGGCGGCCGAGTTTGAGGTCGACAGCCTGTCGGAGCACCTGCAGGCCGACGGCGTCGAGGCCATTGTTTCGGCTCAACTTATGAGGCTGATGCTGAGCGTGACTATCGGTTCGCTGCGCGGTATGCTCGCGTTGCGCACGGCGAGCACTAAATTAGCGGCCTATCCTATGCCTATTTTTGATCTGACGGAAATAATCAGCCGGATGAGTTATGACGACGGCTCGGTGAAATCGCCGTTTACACAGCTTGTCAGCCGGTAAATATCACTCGCTTAGCTCGAGTGTCACGGGACAGTGGTCTGAGCCGTAGATGTCGGCGCGTATGTTGGCGTCGACAAGGCGCTCGTTCAATCGTTGAGAAATCAGGAAGTAATCAATACGCCACCCGACGTTCTTCTCACGTGCGCGCATGCGATAGCTCCACCAAGTGTATGCGTCGGCCAAATCGGGATGTATGGCCCTGAATGTATCGGTGAAACCTTCGTCAAGAAGTTTTGTAAACTCGCCGCGCTCCTCGTCGGTGAAGCCGGCGTTGCGGCGGTTTGTCTTGGGATTCTTGAGGTCAATCTCCTTGTGGGCCACGTTCATGTCGCCGCAGACTATGACCGGTTTGCGGCTGTCAAGCTCCTTGAGATATGCGCGGAAAGCCTCCTCCCAGCGCAGACGGTAGGGCAGACGCGCAAGTTCGTTCTGTGAGTTGGGCGTGTAGACTGTCACAAGATAGCAGTCGCCGAGGTCGAGAGTTATGACGCGTCCCTCGTGGTCATGCTCGTCGATGCCGATGCCGTATGTGACCGAGAGAGGCTTGCGGCGTGCATATATAGCCGTGCCGGAGTATCCTTTGCGGTCGGCGTGATTAAAAAAAGACTGATAACCGTCAAACTCGAGTTGGAGAGCACCCTCGCTGAGTTTGGTTTCCTGAAGACATACGAAGTCGGCGTCTAATTCCGCGAAAATATCGGCAAATCCTTTGCCGACGACAGCCCGCAGGCCGTTAACGTTCCATGATACGAATTTCATGTCTGATTAACGGCGGATATCTGCGGTTTATTGTATCAGAACGGGTAACCGATGGCAAGATGGAAGGCGAGCGAGTCGCCGAAAGAAGTCATGTTGTAGTAGCCTCCTTTGCCTGTCGGGTAGGGAGCATGTATGCCTATGCCGAGGTCTCCGCGCACAACGAGCATGCCGATGTCAAAGCGCAGACCGCACCCGGTGCCTAAGGCTATGTCACGCAGGAATGTCGATGCCTGCAGTTTGCCACCCGGTCTCTCGGGGTCGTCTTTGAGCAGCCACACGTTACCTGAATCTATGAAGAGCGCGCCGTGCAGCGGACCGAAAATCGGGAAACGGTATTCGATGTTTGCCTCGAATTTAAATGTACCGGTCTGGTCGAAATAGGAGTCTGCGGCTGCATTGGGGTCGTGATAGCTGCCCGGGCCGATGCTGCGCACGGTAAAGGCTCTGACAGAGTTGGCGCCACCGCAGTAGAACTGTTCGGCGTACGGAACCTGTGTCGAGTTGCCGTATGCGTGGGCGGCTCCGACCGCGGCTCTCATCATCAGCCAGTGGTCGCCGTGAGCGATGCGCCGTCCGTAGACGAGCTGTGTCTGGCCTTTGACAAACTGTGAGAAAGGAGTGCCGAAAAGTTCTTTCTCGCCCTTTTTGCCGAAGGCGCGGTAGATGCCCCAGAAAATGTTGCCGGCCGACTGTACGGTAAACTGCCAGTTGAGCGTGTTGTTGCGACCGATGTTACGCTCGAGAGTCTGTGAGTAAACCATCTGGGGGATGTACTGGCTGCGGAATGACTGGGCGATTGCCTGATTGGCGTTCATTATTGAGTCAAATACCGCGGTGGTGTGCATCAGGTTGGTGTAAGAGAACTTTATAGGAGTGAACGTGCTGTGTATGTGGCGTGTGGCGCGCCAGTCATAGTTGACCGATGCGTTAAACTGCGCCATCTTGAAGTAGTGGGGACGGTTGAGCAGGTCGATGTTGAGCTGAAAACGTGTCCAGTTGAGCTGCCAGTTTCGACGGGGAATGAATTTTGGCGCAAGCAGGCGCGGGAATGCAAGCGTGGCCGTCAGTCCGACTTCATATGAGTTGAAAATCGAGCGGTTTTTGCCTTTGCCGGTCTGCCACTCGTATGAGCCTGTAGCACTGACCGTCAGCTGCTCGCCTCCGCCGAAGATATTGTGATTCGTAACGCCGAACGTCAGCCCCGGACCGATATAGCTGTTGCTCTTGGACGAGGCGTTGACCTCGAGAGAGGTCTCTAACGGAGAGTCAAATGTGCAGCCGATTACTACATTGAGCCGGTCGCGCCGGCCGCTCACCGTGTCGGGCATCGCGTTGATTTGTATGGAGTTGAATATGCCGAGACGCGACAGATAAGTCTGTGTGCGGTCCATGTCGCGCACGGCAAAGGTCTTGCCCGGACGGAATGTGACACACTCCGGGATGAGGGCTGTGCGCAGCCGCGACGGTTTCATCTGTATGAGCGTCGCACGTCCCAAATTGATGGTGTCAGGGGTGCCTCCGCCCTGATGGCGGTAGGCGTAGACTGTCACGTCGCCTGTAACGTAAGGCTTGAGTGCAAAATGCGGTGCATTTGATGCAAGCACCATCTTCATCTGTATGTGTCCCGGGCGTGCGATGCTGTCGGCGAGATACTCGATATACTCGGGCCTGAAGAAGTAGTAGCCACGGTTACGCAGGCGGTTTGTGATGCGTGTGCGGGCTGCGCTCAGAGAGTCTGTCGAGTATCGCATCCGTCGTGTCAGATACGGGTCACGTATAGCAAACGAATCAATCAATACGTTGAGACGGCAGGTGTCTGGGAGCAGGGCGATTGTGTCAATCGGGAATGCCGGTCCGGGGTTGACCGTATAGGCTATTTTTGCTTTTTTAGGGTTGCGTCCCTTGATAAGCTCGTATGAGGCCTGACCGCGGAAATAACCCTGATTGTCGAGTATCTCGTCAATCATTTTTGTACGCACCTCGGGGCGCACGTCGGAGACAAGCACAGGCTCTTCGACAAGTTTCTCGTAAAGCCAGTGTTTCAGGCCCTTTGGCGGATTGCTCCAGTTGTTATATACCCACAGACCAAGCGGAAAAGGATAGCGCCAGCGCAGGAGTTTCCAATAGTTGTTGGGAGCCACATCGACGGCTTCGCTGACAGACTCGGCGATTGCTGCCGGCAACTTGATGGAATCGTTCTGATATTTAATCTTTTTAATGCCCGTGTAGAGAGTCTCGTCAGCCGGAATGCGACGTGTCGTCGAGCACGAACTTAACATGATGGCCGTGAGGGCGGCAAGCAATGTCGCCGCAGTGAGTAATCGTATTTTAATTCTCGGTTTCGGCATTTTTCTTTGCTTTGCGGAATTTGAACATATCTGATAGACGGTCGAGCTTGCGGCGATAGACAAAGCCGACACCGGTCTGGGTTATTTCGCCTTCGAGAATACTCTCATAGCCCGTGTGACGGAAGATTCGGATATACATTGTGTGCGCACGGTTTATGAAATATTCAAACGAGATGTCGTTGATAAGATTCTGGGAGAAGTTTTCGTCGGCATTGGCGTCGGTCGAGTAATTGCCGCCGACGACAATCTTGATGCGGTCGTTGAATAACGATTTAGACACCTGATAGCTGTAGCTTGTAGTCTGTGAGCTCGCTCCGTCGACGGTGCGGTCATACTGGTTGATGCCGAATGACAAGTCGACGCCTTTGATGGTCTTGGCGGCCCAGCTGTTGATTTGTGACTCGAGGAACGAATAAAGCGCATTGCCTCCGAGCGATGTGTCGCCCTTGGTGCCGGGACCGGTGTAGATGCCATACAGCAACAGGTTCATGGCCTGATTTGCTCGCTGGTCGGGACTCATCGACTGGAGTTCGTTCTGCACGGTCGCGTCGTCGTTGGTCGACAGGTCAAAGGCGACGTCCATATTGTTCAGCGTGCCGGTGACATTCAGCGCGACGTCAAAGTCTACCAAACGCGAGTTCTGGCCCTGCTGTGTTACGTTGGCTTTCATCACATCGACGGCATGGACCGAAAGTGTCGGATTCATCATGTCGCCGTTGAAGGCTACATAGCTGTTGTTCTTGAACGTGAAATGCTTCTCTGATATGACGGGGAGAGAGTAGCGGATATATCCGTCGTTGATATTGATGCGTCCGGTGAGCCGTCCGTCTGACTGTAGGGGCGACATATTGAAATTGAGTGTGCCGTTGCTTTGGAGCTGCACACGGTTTTTGCCGTCGCTCGAGAGGTCTACGCCGATTGTCGAGCCGTTGTCTATAGTCAGAGACGCGTCGAGCACCATGGCTAATGACTCGGAGCTGATGCTGTCGGCGTTTGCCACAGCCGTCGTGTCGGCAAAGTTGACAAATTTGACCATGTCGCTGTTGCCGTATGAGCGTATGGCGCTGACGGCCTCCGGCATCACGTATGTGACATTTGTCTGAGGCATGATGCCGAGTTTGGCTTTGACAAAGAGCAGGCTCATATTGCCGCGTATATGTGAATCGAGCGATATAAACGCACGGCCATATAAATCGGCGCCTTTTGCACGGCGGCTGTTATTGATTATCTGCATGTTATCGGCTTTGAGAGTGAGGTCGATGTCGGGCGATGAGAGTGAGCGCAAATCGACTGTGCCGTTGACTGTCAGCGGATTTTTATTGACACCGTTTATGGCGAAATTGTCAAAGGTGACGAGATTGTCGACAACAGGTATTTTCACCTCGCTGAAACGGTAGTCGGTGCCGGTCATGGCCAGACGGACGGCCGTGCTGTCAAAGTCAAGCCATCCGTTGAGTATCGGTGCCTTTGAGTCACCCGAGATTTTGAGCTGGCCGTTGAGCACGCCCGAGAGTTTGGCGGTGCCGACGGGCATGAACGGATTGACCGTTGCGAGCGGGAATCGAATCATCGAGAAGTCAAGATTGAACGGCGATGTCATCGTCGAGTCGTTGAGGGCGCCGGCAAGTGTCATGGTTTTGGCTCCGTCGACATATACGTCTGATGTGGCGTAGAGTGTGCCGCCGGGACGTGTCGTGACGTCAAAATCGGCCTTGAGTGATGCCACGCGCTGTTTGCCGTAGAAGAAGTCTTCGAGCGACATCGTGCCTTTGCCGTTGATGTCGCCGGAGGGATTACGGTTGAGGCGTATGTCGGCGCTCAGGTCGCCTTTGACCTGAGGCATAAACGGATTAAATGAAATCCATTCGGCGAGGTGGATGTCGCTGAGTTTTATGAACAAATCTTCCTGTTCGGACGCTCCATCGACGTGCTCGGTATATATTTGCAGACGGCTGTCTGCTCCTTTCATGTCAAGCGAGGCGTCGATGTGTTTTGTGGGGAAGTTGTAGGATATGAAGTTGTTATCGTTGACAGTCCAGTCTTTATAGCCGATGACCGGTGTATAGGGTACAATATTTAGTGTGAGCGTCGAGTCGGCTATGGCGGCCTTGACGCCGAGGTCAAAGCCCATGCGACCTGCGATATTATGCTGAGTCAGGCGCAGGCCGGCGCGGCGATCTGTGAGTATGCCTTTGACATCGACCTGTGCCCATTGGTCGAGTGTGCCGGGCTGGTTGCCAATATGGGCGTTCAGGTCGAGATGGCTCTTATGCTGTTTAAGTCCGACAGTAATAGTATCCAAGGCTGTTGTCGCGGTTTTCAGGCCGAGCACGCGGCCTGACATGTGCATGATACTGTCGTTGGCGGCGTTGATGCTGAGAGACCGGATAGTCGTTTTGGATGACGATAGGATGTCGTTGATAAAGTTGTTGTCGCCGCCGTCGGCCTGCAACTCAAAACGTGGCGAAACCGCCTGCAGACGTCCGACATCGAGTTTATGGTCTTTGAGTTGTACTGCGAGACTGTCTGAGAGCATCCCGAAGTCGGCAATCAGACTGTCGAGTGCGTTGGGACTTGTCAGCGATGCATGGAAGTCGCGGTTGTCGATGGTGATACGTGTCAGCGAGTCAGAGGCGCTGAGATGTGTGTCGATGTTTGACAGGTCTATGCGAGAGGTCTGTGTGTGGTAGTTGAAGTCGTTGACAGTCAGCGAGGCGTCGTAGTCCTGTGTCGAAGGTGTCATGACGGCTCGGCCTGAGATATTGAAACTCAGTAATGACTCTACATCGCTCATCCTGATGGCCCGCAGGTCGATGTTGTTGCCGTCGGCTATGACGGTCCAGTCATAGGTCTTGCCGTCAAGATTACCCTCGGCCATAAGCTGTAGCTTTGTGGCCGGATTATCTGAATTCAACTGCAGACGTGCTTTGCCTTCAGCGAGAGCGATTGTAGCCTTGATGTTGCGGTAATCATAACCGCCGTACTGCGCGAGGCTGACGTTGAGGTCGGCATCGGCCTTCATGGTTTTTGAGAACGGGTCGTAACCGTGGCCTTTGGCGTCGAGGGTGGCAGTGACGCGCCCTACACCCAAAAGAGGCATGAATGTCATCACGGGGAATGAATCGGTCTTGACTGCGGCCTGATAGTCCTGACCGCGTGAGTTCCAGCGACCGTCCAACGCGATGGTGCCTCCGCCGGTAATGGCTTTGAGATTGCCCGAGACAGTGCCGGCAAGCATTTTTACGCGGCCGTTCAGGCTCATCGGCGGGATGTTGACAGACTTGGCCGTGGCCTTATCCAAAAGGCTATTTTTGATGCCGGTGACATTGATGATATTGCCGCTGAGTGCCACGTCGCCTCCGAGAGCGGCCGGGTCGGTGAGATTTGCCAGATAACCTTTGGCCTTGAGATTGACGCAACGGTTTATACCCATGTCGAAGTGACGCAGCTCGAGACGGCTCATCGAGCCGTCGGCAAAGAGATTTATCTTTATGTCGTCGTTGGCCGGGAGGGTGAGCAGATAGGGTAGGAAGGCCGGGAACATTTTGCGCAGGTCATCGACGCCGACACCGCCCGTCACGTCTAATTTGACGGGCAGCTGAGGGTCGGCGGTGATGTTGCCCATACCCATGAGAGCGTTGAAATCGAGTTTGGTCACAGGCGTCGAGAGAGTGAAGTCGTCAAGGCGCATCGCAGCAGAGTCAAGTGAGAACGTTCCGGCGGCTTTGAGTCTCACACCGCAGCGCTCGACGCCGCTGACGTTGACCGGAAGGCGTAGGGTAGTTGCCTGATTATAGAAATGACTGACGCCGAGGTCTACGGAGTCAAGTTCGATATAAGTGAAATCGAGCCCGGGCGCAGGGACGATGCCGCGTGTGGTGTAAAGCGCGCGTGAGTCTGCAAATCCGATCGAGTCTATCTCAATGGTCCAAGGTGCCGTGGCAGCTGCGGTATCAGTCGAAGCAACTACGGGCGTGGCGGCTATAGTGGCCGAGTCGGGGGCTATATAGGCGGCGTCAAGCGCTGTGCCTGTAAAACTGCGGAGCCTGATTTGCTGCGACTTCAGGTCAATCAGGCCGCTGTCAAGTGATGCGTGCGCGATAGATGCCCCCAAGGAGTCGATTGTCGGGAGCATTTTCATGCGATAGGTAAAGTTTTCGAGATTCAGCTGTCCGAGGCGTATGCTCATCGTTGTCGAGTCTGCCGGGGCGCTCTTTGCCGCTGTTGTGTCCGCGTTGAGTGTCATGTCGACGGAGCCTCCGGCGATAAGTCCGCGGCTTATGTCGATGTCCATGTCTTTCAGTCCCACTTTCACCGGTCCGATATCGAGCTGCGAGGCGTCGATGACCATATACATCGCCGAGTCGGGTGAGCCCATCGTGTAGCGTCCGTCGTCAAGCCTCAGCCGGTCGGCCTCGACACGGCCTGCCATAAGCGGCCGGATGGCTACGTCGGCGTCAAGATTTCCGGCTGCAATCAGTGTGTCGCCTTCATAAGCTACGCACAGACCGCCGAGGCTCAGCTCAAGCGGAAATCGCAGACTGAGACGGTCAAGACTCATCTCGACACCCGGACGCATGTTCATGCGCTCGATTATCTTGGCCCGCAGCGACTCCTGCGTCCAAGGCGAATATAAGCCTATGATGACTCCGACCGTCAGCAGTATAAGGCCGAAGATTATGTAGCCCAGCACTTTGGCTGTTGTAGTGATTATCTTTTTGATTTTCACGGGAGGTGATGAACTGTTTGATGGCTTTAAAACACTTTAAATAAAAACCATGTCGGTGCGATGTTTGTTTGCCCTTCTTTATAAAATTTCGGCAGATTAAGTTAACGCGAGCTGCAAATTTAAGAAATCACTTCTCATCGTCAAAGCGTTGGCTGATTTAAGATATAATTTTTTGAAAGTGTCAAAATAATATGTATTTTTGAGCATTAACTAATTAAGCCGATACAAACGGGTCAATGATACATCTCAGACTACCCGACAATAGCCACCGGCGGCTGCCGTTCTATCTCGCCATGGAGGAATGGGCCGCCCGACGCCTGCCTGCCGCAGACTACTTTTTCACGTGGCGTGTATCGCCCACCGTAATTTTCGGACGAAATCAGCGGCCTGATGTCGAGCTCGACCGCGAATATTGCCGTGCGCACGGCATACAGTTCTACCGCCGAAAGAGCGGCGGTGGATGTGTATATGCCGACCTCGACAATATCATGCTCTCTTTTATCACGGCTTCGGCTGATGTAGAGTCTACATTTGCCCGTTACACGGCGGCTGTGACCGACATGCTGAGGCGCGCGGGAGTTGATGCACATGCCACCGGCCGCAACGACATAGTCATAGACGGACGTAAGGTCTCGGGCGCGGCATTTTACCGTCTGCCCGGGCGCAGTATCGCACACTCTACCATGCTTTATTCGACCGATGTCGAGCACATGTCGCGTGCCATCACGCCTTCCCGCTCAAAACTTGCATGTAAGGGCGTCAGCTCGGTCGAGTCGCACATCACCACTCTGTCGCGTTATTTAGACATGGACATCGAGAGTTTCGAGCGTTTCATCAGCGATACGCTGTGTGACAGCGTGATGCTGCTGAGCACCGACAATGTGCGCGAGATTGAGCAAATCGAGCGTCCGTATTACGACCCTGCGTGGATCGAAGGACGACGTCGTCAGGGTACTATAACCCGCATGCGGCGTGTCGACGGAGTGGGCGAACTGGCGTTTGAGCTTGGATTTGACCGAGACCGCCGCATAGCAAGCATAAATCTGACGGGCGACTTTTTCCTGACGGGCGATCTCGACGGTCTGCTTGAAAGGCTGAAAGGCTGTGCGACTGACCGTGACAGTCTGTCGCGTGCGCTGGGCGACTGCCGTGTCTCTGATGTAATACGCGGACTGGACCGCAGCACATTTATCGATGTGCTGGCCGATGTATCAGCTTTAATAACATAAAATTTAACCATTATATATCTTACCATGGAACAATCACTTAAGAAAACCTGCCTTCACCGTCGTCACGTCGCTCTCGGAGCCACGATGGTGCCATTCGGCGGCTTTGATATGCCTATAGAGTATGAGGGCATAGAGCCTGAGCACCGTGCCGTGCGCACCGCCTGCGGAGTCTTTGACGTCTCCCACATGGGCGAGGTCGCTGTCAGCGGTCCTGAGGCACAGAAGTTTGTCAACCGGATTTTTACCAACGATGTCTCTGTCATCGAGGACGGACACATCCTCTACGGCATGATGCTGCGCGAGGACGGCGGCACGGTCGATGACTTGTTGGTCTACCGCATTGCCTCTGACGACTATCTGCTTGTGATAAACGCCTCAAATATTGATAAAGATGTGGCATGGATAACCTCCCATTCTGATAGTTATGACGTGTGCGTCAGGGATTTGTCAGACTCGTTCGCAGAGGTGGCCGTGCAGGGTCCCGATGCAGAACGTGTGTTGCGCGACGTGCTTGGCATAGATGCGTCAGAGTTGTCGTTCTATACCTTTAAGTATGTCATTGACCGCGACGACGCCGACTCGCAGCTGCTTGTGAGCCGCACGGGCTACACGGGCGAGGACGGATTCGAGATTTACGGCTCTCACGAGGCTATCGACCGCATCTGGCAGCGCCTGATGGCAGCCGGAGTCACTCACTGCGGACTCGGATGTCGTGACACGCTGCGCTTTGAGGCCGGACTGCCTCTCTACGGCAATGAACTCGACGATAGCACGTCGCCTGTCGAAGCCGGACTGTCGATGTTTGTCAAGTTTGATAAGGATGATTTCATCGGACGCGAGGCTGTGGCTGCACAAAAGGCCGAGGGCGTGCGTTATAAGGTCGTGGGCCTTGAGATTGACGGCCGAGCCATCGCTCGCCACGGTTATGAGGTGCTCGATATAGACGGCAATCAGGTCGGCACGATTACCACAGGCTATCATTCGATTACGCTCGACCGTAACATCGCCATGGCCAAGGTGGTCGCTTCGTCGGCCGCGCTCGGCACAGAGCTGCAGGTGCGTGTGCGCCGCAAACTTTTCCCGGCACGCGTCATTAAAAAACGTTTTTACATACCTAACTATAAAAAATAGCCTACTCTAAAAACTTTATTACTATGCTTTACTATCTTCCTTCACATGAATATGCCCGTGTAGAGGGCAACATCGCCTATATCGGTATCTCTGAATTTGCAGCACGCCAGCTCGGCAACGTCGTCTATGTCGACATGCCCGAAGACGGCGACGATGTGGTCAAAGGAGAGGAATTCGGCGCTATCGAGAGCGTCAAGGCTGCCTCTGACCTTTATTCGCCGGTCAGCGGAGCTGTGGTCGAGATCAACGAACACCTCATCGACAACCCGCGTCTGGTCAGTGACGATCCTATGACCAATTGGATTATCAAAGTCGAGATGTCAGACCCTGCCGAGTTAGAGAGTCTGCTCAGCCCCGAAGATTACGCAAAACTCTGCGAGTCAGAGAAACATTGATGCCCTATGGCACACAGATATTTCCCTCATACGCCTGATGATGTCGACAAGATGCTCGAGCGCTGCGGCGCACGCACGCTTGACGACCTCTATAGCGACGTCGACCCGTCACTGAGGCTCAAAAAGCCCTATGACCTGCCCGGTCCGCTTAGTGAGCCGGAGCTGAGACGCTTTTTTGACGGTCTTGATGCCGAAAACCGTACGCTGACCTGCTTTGCCGGCGGCGGTTACTATGACCACTATACTCCGGCCGCAGTCAACGCCATACTCGCGCGCTCGGAGTTTCTGACGGCATATACGCCTTATCAGCCGGAAATTTCACAGGGTACGTTGCAGTATATCTTTGAGTATCAGTCAATGATGTGCGAGCTCACAGGCATGGATGTCAGCAATGCCTCGATGTATGACGGTGCTACGGCGACCGCCGAGGCTATGCTCATGGCTGTCAACAGCGCGCGGCGCAAAAACCGTGTGCTGATTTCGGCGACAGTCAATCCGGCCGTCGCCTCTGTCTGCACGACTTATGCACGCTATCACGGCATAGCCTTAGAGGTCATCCCTGACCACGATGGTGTCACCGATCGCGTCGAGTTCGAGGCCATGATGGGCGCAGGCGATGTTGCCGGTGTGATTGTTGGCTATTCCAACTATTATGGCATAGTCGAGGATTACGACGGATTTGCCGATATCTGCCATGCGGCAAAGGCGCTGTTTATTATGAACTGTCAGGCGTCGACGCTTGGCGTGCTGCGCACACCGGCATCTTTAGGCGCCGACATAGTTTGCGGTGACGCCCAGTCGCTCGGTATGCCACTTAACTACGGCGGTCCCTATCTCGGCTACATATGTACTACCAAGGCGCTTATACGCAAGATGCCGGGACGCATCGTCGGAGCTACCACCGACGATCGCGGCCAACGTGTATTCGTGCTGACTTTACAGGCGCGCGAGCAGCACATACGCCGCGAGAAGGCAACGTCAAACATCTGCTCTAATCAAGGTCTGATGGCGCTCCACACGGCCGTCTACCTGTCGCTGCTCGGCGCCCGCGGTCTTCGCGAGGTCAACGAGCTCGGCTACGGCGGCCTCCGCTATCTCGTCGAGCGCATGGCTGAAACCGGCGTGATGAAGGTCAAACATCCAGACAAGCCGTTTATTAACGAATGTCTGATGGAGATTGCCGACGGATATACCGCCGATCGTATTATCGAAGCAGCCGCAGCCGAAGGTGTTCTTGCCGGCGTCAAGGTCGACGAGCATCTGCTCCTTGTGGCCGTGACCGAGCAGCAGTCTAAGGCCGACATCGACCGTTATGTTTCAATCGTAAAAAATATGCAGCCATGAACCGCAAACTATATGACAAACTGATATTCGAGCTCTCTGAGCCCGGACGCTGCGGCTACGCGCTGCCTCAAAACGATTACGCACATCATCTTGACGAGCTTCCTGCCGCGATATTGCGCGACAAGGCTCCCGAGCTGCCCGAGGTAGACGAGCCGACGGTAGTAAGACATTATACAAATTCATCGACAAATAACTTCGGCGTCGACACGGGCTTTTATCCGCTCGGCTCGTGCACGATGAAGTATAATCCCAAAATCAACGACGAACTGGCCGCAGACCTGCGTATCGCATGTCTGCATCCGCTCCAGCCTGTCTCGACTGTGCAGGGCGCTCTTGCCATATACTGGCAGCTACAGTCTGCGCTCAGCGAGATTGGCGGCATGTCGCGCTTTACGCTCAATCCTTTTGCCGGCGCCCACGGCGAGCTGACAGGTCTCCTTGTCATACGTGCCTATCACGCCTCACGCGATGACTTCGGACGCCGCACGGTCATTGTGCCTGATTCGGCACACGGAACAAATCCGGCCAGTGCAGCTGTTGCAGGTTTCAACATTGTCGAGGTCAAGAGTCTGCCTGACGGCACAATCGATATAGATGACCTCGCGTCGAAACTTGACGACAGTGTGGCTGCGGTCATGATGACCAATCCCAATACGGTCGGCATGTTTGAGAAACGTATTCCCGAGATTGCACGCATGGTACACGAGGCAGGTGCATTGCTATACTACGACGGCGCCAACCTCAACCCGATGCTCGGCGTAGCACGTCCGGGCGACATGGGCTTTGACGTTATGCACATCAATCTGCACAAGACTTTCTCGACGCCTCACGGTGGTGGCGGCCCCGGTGCGGGCCCTGTCGGCGTGCGTGAAGGCCTTGAGCGTTTCCTGCCTAATCCTCAGGTAGTCAAGACCGACGACGGACGCTACGATGTCGTTTTTGACGACGCTTCACTTGGCCGCATCTCGGGCTGGTTAGGCAACTTCACCGTCATTGTCCGTGCACTCGCCTACATCCTCACCCTCGGTCCGAAAGCGTTGGCCGAGGTCGGTCCGTTGGCTACGCTCAACGCCAACTATGTAATGCACTCGCTGAGTGATGTCTACGAACTGCCCATCCCCGGGCCGTGCAAGCATGAGTTTGTCTTCGACGGCCTGAAGGACAAGTCGACCGACGTGACTACATTAAATGTTGCCAAACGCCTGTTGGACTTCGGTTTCCACGCTCCGACCATCTATTTCCCGTTGCTCTTCCACGAGTCGCTGATGATAGAGCCGACCGAGACTGAGAGCCGTCGCACGCTTGACAGTTTCATCGACGTGATGCGCCGCATCGCCCGCGAGGCAGCCGAGACGCCTGATGTGGTCAAATCGGCGCCCCACGAGACGCCAGTGTCGCATCCCGACGATACTGAGGCTGCCCTGCATCCTATCGTAAAGTATAAGGATTTATGCAACAAAGAGATATCATAATCATAGGCGGAGGCCCCGGCGGCTATGAGATAGCCGCCGAGCTCGCCGCCAAGGGCCGTCGTGTGACACTTTTCGAACGTGACAGACTCGGCGGTACCTGTCTCAATCGCGGCTGCATACCTACTAAATGTCTGGCGGCATCGGCGACGACCGCGCTGCGTGTAAAGGAGGCGTCAAAATTCGGCATCAATATCGGCGGCGATGCTGTGACTGTCGATTACGCATCCATAGCCGCACGTATCAACGATGTGACGGCTGCTTTGCGCGAAGGTGTGACGTCAATGCTTTCGCAGGTTGAGGTCATCAATGCCGAAGCCTCGCTGCGTCCGGGTCCGGTCATAGAGGCCTTGGGCGAGGAGTACACGGCCTCAATGATTATCATTGCCACCGGCTCGGCTCCGGCCAAACTTGACATCCCGGGCGCAAATCTCGCGCTTACGAGTGACGAATTTCTGCAGCTTGACTCCGTGCCGCAGCGCGTCGCCGTCATCGGCGGCGGGGTCATCGGCCTTGAGTTTGCGTCGGCGCTCGCAGCTTTCGGGCGCGAAGTGACAGTGATAGAGTATTGCAAGGAAGTTCTGCCGCCGTTTGACGCCGACATGGCCAAGCGTCTGCGCATGGCACTGACACGACGCGGCATAAAGTTCCTTACGGGCACTGCCGTGCGTGCCGTCGAGCCGGGTATGCGTGTTGTCTATGAGGGCAAACGCGGCCGCGATGCGGTCGACTGCGATATGGTGCTGATGGCCGTCGGACGTCGTCCTGTCGTGCCGCGCGGTGCGGTCGACGCCGGCATAGAACTTGATTCGCGCGATTTTATCAAGGTCAACGAACTGATGCAGACTTCGGTCGACACTGTCTATGCTGTCGGCGACGTCAACGGTCTGTGCATGCTCGCTCATGCCGCCGCGGCACAGGCACGCCGTGCCTGTGGCTCAGATGTCAATCTTGACATCATTCCGTCGGCTGTCTTTACAGAGCCTGAGGCTGCGATGGTCGGACTGACCGAGGCACAGGCTCGCGAGCGCGACTATGATGTTGTCGTCGGGCGCGCATCGTTTGCATCCAACGGCAAGGCTCTCGCAATGGGCGAGGCCGACGGCACGGTCAAGATGATTTTTGCACGCGACAGCGGCTTTATGTTGGGTTGCCATGTTATCGGTCCGCATGCCTCTGACCTTGTGGCCGAGGCTGCAGCAGCCATGTTCGGCATGCTGACCATGGAAGAAATCGCCGACGAACTCGTCCACTCACATCCGACCTTGTCGGAAGTGCTCCAGACTTCCGCCCGCAACGCTTTGGCGACTGCAAGATAAAACTAAGGTCTTTAAGGTCGAATTTAGTAGTTTTTGACCTTAAAGACCTTAATTATTTTTCTCGAAGTTTGCAGCGTTTTATGCACGGATGTGGATTTGCGTAATTGGTTATGCAACTATTTGGTAATGTGATAATAAATATGTAATTTTGTGCTGTCTTAAAAGGAAAATAAACGTATAATTATCCTTTCGGCTGAATAGCTATGAATCAAAAGGAGAAGATAATATCTAAAATCAATCGCAGTAAAAAGGGTACGATTTTTTTACCGGATAGTTTTCTGCCTATAGACACCCATTATGCATCTAATATATTGTCAGAGCTATGCAAAGAAGGTGTTCTTGTCCGAGTAGCATTTGGTATTTATACAAAACCTGTTATGAGTCCGCTCGGGCCTATTATGCCCTCGATGTATGAGGTAGCAAAAACAATCGCTGATAGGGATTCGTCAAAATTGCTTCCTACGGGTGCTACCGCTGAAAATTATCTCGGTTTCTCGACTCAAGTTCCAATGAATGCCGTGTATCTTACATCAGGGACATCACGACGATTAAGGATTGGGAAAAGGACTCTGACTTTAAAGCACAGTGTTCCGAAAACTTTTGCTTATAAAGGAGAAATTGTGCCTGTATTGGTGCTTGCTCTGAAATCTATCGGGCGGCATAATGTCAGTGATGATACCCTTGATGTAGTATATGGGATTTTGAAAAAACACCCTGAGGATGAGACATGGCAATATGATATGAAACTTACGCCACGATGGATAAGAAAAGTAATCACTGATATAAAAGATAAAATTTCACATAATGAGCAAATGGATTGAAGCGCCTTTTCAGTTGCGTCAATATACAGCGTATGAAATCGCCACTGAGAAAAACATCAGTGATGGCGCAATCGAAAAGGATTGGTGGGTAACTGCCATCCTTAAATCATTGTTCGCTCTCACTCCGTCGCCATATATGTTCTTTAAAGGAGGAACGAGTCTTAGCAAGGCATGGAACATTATTGACCGTTTTTCTGAAGATATAGACATAGCTCTATATAGAGATTTCTATTTAGACGTATTAAGCGAAGAATGTGCGCGAGCTGTTAACAATAATCAGATTAAAAAACTGCGCGTTGTTAACAGGGATTATATCGTTGGAGAATTTGCCGAGGAATTACGTGCGAAATTGAAACAAGACGGCTATGGAGAATGTAAGGTTAATCCCGTAATTTTTAAGGCTGATGGCACGCCTGTGGACCACGATAGCGATCCGGTTGTGATAGAAGTAGAATATCCTTCGGCAATAAACACGGATTATTATCTACGCCCTGTAGTGAAAATTGAGATTAGTTGTCTTTCGATGAAAGAGCCGTATGAGATAAAACATATTACATCTTTGCTTGGTGAAAGATTTTCGGAAATTGATGACGAGACATTTGCGGATATACCCACTATTACTCCTACAAGAACATTTCTTGAGAAAGCTTTTCTACTTAACGAGGAGTATCAACGGAAAAATCCGAGAACCGAGCGGATGAGCCGGCATCTCTATGACTTAGAGCGATTGATGGATACACCTTATGCCGAGATTGCACTCACAGACTTAGATTTGTATAAAGAAATTATAGCTCATCGCAAATATTTCTATCATTTAGGCGGAGTGGATTATGATATGAATAATCCATCAACTATTTCATTTTGTCCGACAGGGAAATTGCGTGAAAGTTTACGCTCTGATTATGAGACAATGAAATTATCGATGATTTATGGCGATAAATTGTCTTTTGAACAGCTAATAGAGCGAATCGAACATTTGCAGACGCGTTTTAGAAACTTATAATAATATCCGCCCGCAACGCTTTGGCGACAAAATAAAAAGTGTCAGATCTTATAAGACCTGACACAGTATATGGTTTGCCCGTCGGGCGCTGTTAGCGGCCGACGGGTTCATTATTGTAGAAAGCGAGGATGCGGCGGCGAAGGATTGACTCGTATTTGGCCTGTACGCTCTGTGCCATCGCTTTGATATAGGCTGTTTTGGCTTGTTCGAACTCTGTGGCGTTGGCACGGCCGAAGTTATATTTCTCCTGCATGGCCTTAAACGCCTCGTGAGTGGCATCTTCGGCAGCTTTAGCTGCTACAAGACGCTCGTCGGCGCCGACGGCGCGATAATAGGCCTGCTGCACGTTTTTGTATAGGTTACGTTGCGCGTCTTCATATTGCAGCTGTGCGTTGAGTCGCTCGATTTTGGCTCGGCGCACCGAGTTGCGCGACGAGAAAGCGTCGAAGATAGGCACTGACAGCGAGAATCCTATCGACTTGTTGAAATTGTTGCGCATCTGAGTCGAGAAACGCTCGTTGTCAAAGCCGTTGACCGTGTAGTAGCTCGAGCCGAGGCCTGCGTTAAACGACAGGCGCGGCAGATAGGATGACGCGGCGAGCGACACGTTGCGGTCGGCGGCAGCCACACGCAGCCGTCCGGCGACGATGGAGTGGTTGGAATTAAGTGCGCGCTCATAGACAGACTCGGGCGATACAATGCCGAGTCCTTCGTCGTCAATCGGGCTGATGTCGAAACCTTCGACCACCGGCAGTTCCAAGAGCTGGGCGAGGTCGACCAAGGCGAGAGTGCGGTCGTTTTCGGCCGATATTAGCGACAGTTTGTCCTGAGCGACCTGCGAACGTGCCTCAACGAGCTCGAGTTCGGCTATCTTGCCGGCCTCGAGTAGCTGCTCACGGCGCTCGACTTCGACCTCAGACAGATGCAACTGCTCGGCGGCGACCTTACATATTTCGCCGTTATAGAGCACCTGCAGATAGGCCGAGATGACGTTGAGTGTCACGTCATCTTTGGCTGCCTCCAATTCCTCAATATAGGTGCGCAGGTTGGCCTTGGCGTAGGCTTTCTGTCGCACAGCCGAGAGACCTTGAAAGAGCGGCAGCGACATGTTGACATTCCAGCCGAAGTTTGAGGTGTTGCGGTTTGTATAGGTGTTTTCTGACGTCAGGCCGCGGCCGAAACTCCATGACTGCGAGGCACCGGCGCTGAGCTCGGGCAGGAAGCGGTCTTTGGCCTCGGTGACTGACTGTTCGGCCGATTTCACACTTAGTCTCTGTGACTTTATATTGATATTGTGCTCGATAGCATAGTTGATGCAACTGTCGAGGGTCCATGTATTGGCCGAGGCTGCGATGCCCGAAGTCAGCACGATGGAGCAAAGAATAGCATATGTTTTCATAATTGCGATGATGTCAATGTGTTAGCTCTTGCGATGCTGACTTATTCATTCTTTTTTTGTGCGCCACGGAGTTCGGCGTCCTTGTCGATACCGCTCTTGACCTCGATGTTGATGCCGTCGCCTGTACCGGTCACGATGGCGCGGCGCTCGAAGTTCTGCTTGACACTGTCGGTCAGGCAGTAGACAAATGTCGAGTCGCCCTTATACTCGATGACGCTCTCGGGTATCATCAGCACGCTGTCGGCGTTGGCGAGCACGACTGTCGCATTGGCGCTGTAGCCGGCCCGCAGCTGCACATCGGGGTCGACTGTAATGGCGGCCTTGAGTTCGAATGTGTTTGCGCCGCTGCTTTCGTTGCCTTTAGGAGAGATATACTCGATGACGGCCTTGGGCTCGATTTCAGGCAGGGCGCCGACGGCTATGGTCATGGGCATGCCTACGGCGAGCTGACCGACCTCGGTCTCGTCGACATTGCCCTTGAAGATGAGCTTGCTCATATCGGCGATAGTGGCCACGGTCGTACCGTCGTTGAAGGTGTTGGCCTGAATGACCGAGCTACCCACTTTTACAGGCACGTCAAGCACGAGGCCGTCGATGGTGGCGCGCACCATGGTGTTGCTCTCTTTGGCGTTGAAACGTGACACACCGTTGCGCACGATATCTAAGGCGTCGCGTGCGCCCTCGAGGTCGTTCTTGGCCGATTCGTAAGTTGTGACCGCGGTCTCGTATTCCTCGCGTGAGATAAGTTTGCGGTCATATAGCGCTTTGGCACGCTCATATTTGTCTGTTGCGTCGGCGAGCGTGATGTTGCAGGCATCGACGCGGCTCTGAGCCGACGACAGCTGCGAGGCGTCGGGGATGACCTTGATGCGGGCTATGATGTCGCCCTCCTTGACGGTCTGGCCGGCCTCGACGAGTATTTCGGAGATAATACCCGATATCTGTGGCTTGATGTCAATCTGGTCGCGAGGCTCGATTTTGCCTGTGAGCACAGTCGAGCGCTCGATGTCGCCGACCTCGGGACGGACGATTTCATAAGTGATTTCCTCGGGTTGCGAGTTGCGGTAGAGGAAGTAGAACGTGCCGCAGAAGACGGCGATTACGATAATCCAGATGAGGATGCGAAAAAACTTTTTCATGACGCGTGATGCTTGATTGTGATGAGGTGATTTGTGTTGTTATGATTGTAGATTGGTTGTTATTTATCTCTCATTGCCTCGATGGGCTTTATGCGCATGGCCTTGACGGCTGGCAGCAGACCCGCAAGGGTGCCGAGCACGAGGAATGTTACAATGATGGCTATCGCATGGGTGAAACTCAGCTCGAAGTGGGCTTTGCCGAGTATCGGGTCTGCGGTGGCGAAATCGGCGATGCCGAGGACGATTGTCGCAAATGACACGCCGGCCAGACCGGCCACGGAGGTGAGCACGACGCCCTCGGAGAGTATCTGTATGATGATGTCGCGCGGTTTGGCGCCGATGGCACGGCGTATGCCTATCTCCTGAGTGCGCTCCTTGACGATAATCCACATTATGTTGCCCACACCGATGATGCCGGCCATCAGTGAGCCGGCGCCGACAAACAGAGCCAGCAGGCTGATGCCGAGAAAGAGGTTGTCGACCATTTTGAACTGCTCCGATATGTCCATAAACCATACGGCATCCTCGTCAGCGGGCGACAGCGGATGGTTTGCGACAAATACGCGCCGCATATAGGGCTGCAGCTCGGTCGGCGTGTGACCACGTTCGGCGGTGTAGACAAAGAAGTCTACCTTATTGCCGCGGTTATATGCGCGGGCGAATGTCGTCGACGGAATGATTATGGATGTGTCGACACGTCCGCCGAATGATATGTCAGAGGTCTGTCCGGCCACACCGATGATGCGGAAGTAGACGCCGCGCGCCTTGATGAACTTGCCTATGGGCGAATCAAGCCCGAATAGTTTGTCTGCCAGCTGTTTGCCGATGACGGCGACTTTGAGGCCTCCGGCCACGTCAGAACTGTTTATCATGCGGCCCGCATAGACTATCGGGGTCAGGATTTTGGAGAAATCGCTTTCATAGCCGCAGATAGAGCCGCTCTCGGATTTGCTGTCATACTCGATATTGCCGTAAGTGCTATACATTGCCGACGAGTACTCGATATGGGGTGTCGTGCGGCGTATGGCCTCGACGTCGGCGCTGGTCATCGACCAGTACATGCCTTTGCTGAAACCTTTGTAGGGCAGAGTGGTGCGCCCGGTGAATACGCCTCCGAGATTGGTGGCAAAGCCTGAAAATTGTCGGCTCAGCATGCCTTCGAGTCCTTTTGCACCGCCCCAGAGCATGGCTAACATTGCCGTGCCCCAGAAAATGCCGAACGCCGTCAGAAATGTGCGCGTCTTGTTGCGTGCGAGTGTCGCACCGATTTCGCGCCAGTTTTCGATGTCAAAAACAGGATTTTTCATGATTGATGCGGTGTGTTACTCGTCGCGCAATGCTTCGACAGGTTTGACTTTGGTTGCTTTAAGGGCCGGGAAAAGACCGGCGAGTGCTCCGGCCACGATGAGCACGGCTGTCACCTCGAGCGCGAGGCTCAGATTGACCGATACGTTGCCGAAGGGACTGTCGTCCATGCCCGAGATGATGACTTTGACCACCTCCATGACGGCCATGCCCGCGATTATGCCCATATAGCCGAAGAGTGTGGTTATCGACACGCTCTCGAGGATAATCTGTGTAAGTATCTGGCGTCGTTTGGCTCCGATGGCGCGGCGTATGCCTATCTCGTGAGTGCGTTCGCGCACCGACACAAACATGATGTTGCTGACGCCGACGATGCCCGACAGCAGCGTGAAGATGCCGATGAGCCACACGGCGATGTTGAGTATGCCCAGACCGTCGCGGCTCTGCAGATAGTTGGTGAAACGGTTCCACATGTTGACGGCGCCGGGGTCGTCGGGACTGAAGTTGTGTATGCGGGCGAGTTCACGGCGTATGGCGGCCTCGGCTTCCGCTCCGTCGGCCTCGTCGGCGACTCCCTGTGTCAGCACGTTGAGGCTCCACACACGGTTATCGGTGCCGCTGAGGGCCATGGCCGTGGTGAAGGGTATGAAGTTGTCGTCTTCGTTCCACTCGCGTGAGTAGACGCCGACAACCTGCCACGACAGGCCGAGAGCCTTGACGCGGCGTCCGACTACGGCACTGTCGGTCTTGAAAAGTATTTTGGCTGTTTTTTTGCCGATGACCATTGACTTGCGCTTGCCGTCGATGTCGGCGCGGTTAATCCAGCGTCCGTCGACCATGTCGACCCACAGATTTTTCTTGGCCTGCGAGAAGACGCCGTCGACACCGTTGGCCACATATTCTGTCTCGCTTGCCACCTTGGCCGAGTCGATGTATTTTGTGGTCATGACAGAGCCGATATATTTGTTGCCCGATGCCTCCAATTTGACAACGTCATCGGCCATCAGGCGGATGCGGCGCCCTTTGTTATAGCCTTTGTATGGCATTGTTGTCGAGCCTGACCATATCTGTATGGTGTTTAGGTCGCGTTTTGTGCTCTGCTCCTCAAATCCGTTGAAAATGCCGTTGCTCAGGCCAAGCAGAATTATGAGCATGAAGATGCCCCATGCGACCGCAAAGCCCGTCAGACCGGTACGCAGCTTGTTGTTGCGCATGGTCTGTGAGATTTCGCTGATAAGGTCAAACATGGCTCTCGGTGATTATTTCGGGCAGGTCTTCTGAGTCGAGTCCGTCGTTGCCGACGATGCGGCCGTCTGAGATGCGCACAATGCGGTTGGTGGCGGCTCCGACTTCAGGGTCGTGTGTGACGATGATGATGGTCATGCCCTCTGAGTTGAGCTCGCGGAAGAGTTGCATCACCTCGTGAGAGGTCGTCGAGTCCAAGGCGCCGGTAGGCTCGTCGGCGAGGATGATAGACGGCTTGGTTATAAGAGCGCGGGCTATGGCCACACGCTGTTTCTGTCCGCCCGATAGCTCACCGGGCAGATGATGGGCGCGGTCGGCGAGGCCCATGCGCTCTAACTGTTCCATGGCCAAGGCGTTGCGGCGGCGACGCGGCACGCCCTGATAGAAGAGAGGCAAAGCTACGTTTTCGACGGCGTTTTTGTAGCTGATGAGGTTGAATGACTGGAAGACAAAGCCTATCATGCGGTTGCGCAGCTCTGCGGCGCGGTTTTCGCTGAGATTGCGTATGAGTACATTGTCTAAATAATACTCTCCGGAATCATAGTTGTCAAGGATGCCGAGAATGTTAAGCAGCGTGGATTTGCCCGAGCCCGACGCACCCATGATGGCGACGAGTTCTCCTCGGCTGATGTCTAAGTTGATGTCTTTTAAGACGTGCAACGGTACAACACCCGGATAGGTCTTGTTGATGTCTTTAAGCCTGATAATCATGATGAATTATGTTTTATTTAGATGTAGATTGTGATGTCGATTGATCGGCTGTATTTGATAGCGACAAATTTATAACATATATTTTTATTATGCAAAAAATATTTAAAAGAGAAAATGAGAGAGTGATACGGGTAATATATGATAAAGCGCCGTTAGGTGCGTCAGCGCTGCAGCGCAGCGCCGTATATGAGCTGTCTCTTATACACATCTCCGAGCCCACGAGACTACGCTGCATCT
>ENA-OYXU01000207-OYXU01000207.1-human-gut-metagenome-genome-assembly--contig:-NODE-207-length-24515-cov-5.788103_pt1 | contig 24515 bp, 22 predicted proteins | sample MGYA00243243_ERZ653435 | MGnify/ENA primary metagenome ERZ653435 (study PRJEB26926, sample SAMN06165113) | human gut metagenome | biome: ENVO:00009003; feature: ENVO:2100002; material: ENVO:00002003... | reverse complement strand
CAAAGTACTCTTATGATTTTTTAGTGGACACTAATGGGTCCATTCATAAAATTCACGGTGAGGCTGCCCGGCATGATTCTGCGTGTGTGCAGGCATCGTGCATGCGGCTATTACAGCGGCAAACAGAGTGTTACGGATAAGATTTCTCATGTGATGAAGTATTTTTAAAGCTCCTAAGGCAAAGATACAAACTTTTACCCTATAAATTACGCAAAAAAAATACGGAGCGTCAATCTCGACGACCCGTACCGTTTAGTTTGTGAATGTTGCTTGTATACTTTATGCTTATGCTTTTATTACTATTGTTTGCAGGAATTAGTTTTCAGAGGATTGGATTCAGTATATGTTGTTTGATTTATTATCTTGATGATGTCGCAAATTTATCACCGCGATGTTACATTCAAGTTACATCACCGCAACAATATTGTGTCTCCTCGAAAAATATGTTATTTTGTCTTGATTTTAGGCAACGTATATCGGAACCAAAGGCCGCCGTTATCGCCGTTAAGCACTTCGATACTGCCGCCATGCGCCAGAATTGTATTCTGGACTATAGGCAGACCGAGGCCGGTGCCGCCGCTCTTGCGCGAACGTCCGGTATCGACTCGGTAGAATCGTTCGAAGAGATGCGGCAGATGCTCTTCTTTGACTCCGACTCCATTGTCAAAGAAAGTGAAATGATAGAATTTGTCGTCTTCGCCGTCAAGTCTGACCCCACACTCAGTACCCTTGGAATAGGCAGCCGCATTTTTAGCGAGATTGATAAGCATGCCGGTAAGCAGATTATAATTACCCATAATCAGACATCCCGTCGGGACATCATAAACAAACTCCATCTCGCCGAGAGCGCCCGACTCTTCGAGGTCACTGCACACAGTGTAGACGACATCGTGATAGTCAAGTTCCTCTGTGCTGACAAGCGACGACCCTTCCTCAAGACGTGTCATGGCCGATACATCGGTTATAAGATTGACAAGGCGATTTGCATGCTCGAGCATCTTTCGCAGGAAATGGTCTCGTGACGCAGGGTCCATGTCAGGATTCTCGAGAATAGTATCCAAATAGCCCTTGATGACTCCAATCGGAGTTTTAAGTTCATGATTGATATTGTTGGTCAGCTGACGTTTCATGCGGGCTTTTTCCTCCATTGCATGCAGAGCGACCTGATGTTCACGTTTTAATTTGAGCACGGCTTTCGAACGCTCGTTATACATATGTATAATCTGATGCGTTATGTCGCCGAGCTCATCGTTGGGATAATCGAGAGCCGGTATAAAGTTCGGGTCAGTGGCGGCATTTAGTGCAAGCGTACGCAGATTTGATATATTACGTCCGAAGTATCTCGTCGAAAAATATGCGATTACTGTCAGTATAGTAGCCACACCGAACAGCACAATCCATATGCTCGGATCGACTATACCTATGGCATTTATGCCTTCATTGAACGGAAGAACGGTATAGACCTGCATACGCCCGTCACTACTGTGACTGTTCCAATAGAAAAAATCACTGTTGGTCATCTTACGGGAGGCCGATTGCAAATAATCGGCCGTATGCGGTTTCTTTACATCACCATCTTCATCGTATTCCGTCCGGTGAATAAAACCTTCGCCTTTGTCGGAATCAACCTCATTGAGCGATATGACATTGCCGACAGAGTAGATTAGTTTGTTATCCTCATAGACTGAGATGCGTATCTGGTCATACAGCGGGTCAGCCACATAATAACGTGACACGAAGTTATAAAACCGCTGGGGGTTATATTCATTTTCGTAAGCATCGACAATACGCTCGCCAATCAGTTTCAGTTGCTCACGCAACAGGCCGAGGCGGTATTCGCGTTCGTTATAGGACTGCCATAAGGCCATGCCTATAATCGTTAGCCACAATGTGCCGACAAGCGGAATAAACAGCTGCCACTGATAACTAATATGTCTCCTTAAACCCATAGCCGAAGCCCTGACGGGTGATAATATAGTTGCCGTATTCGCCCAGTTTTTTACGCAGCCTCGTTATATTTGTATCGATGGTGCGGTTTGTGACAACAACATCGGCGCCCCATACCTGCTCGATAATCTCCTCGCGCGAGTAAATGCGGTTACGGTGTGTGAGGAAAAACAGCAGTATATCAAATTCGGTACGAGTCAACTGCACCTCCTCGCCGTCAAGATAACATATTTTCTCATTACGGTCGATACGAAGGGTTTTGAATGCAATATCAGGCTCATATATACCCTGCGATATATTATAGGCGACTTTTTGGGCTGCGGCCGAACGACGCAAGACAGCCCTGACACGCGCAAGCACCTCGCCGATGATAAACGGCTTGGTCACATAATCGTCTGCACCTATGTTAAGTCCCATAACCTTATCATCTTCATCGGTCAGAGCCGAGCAAAAGATTACAGGAGTATTCTCGGTCTCGGAAATATTACGAATCCGTTTGGCAAAATCAAACCCGCTCAAGGCTCCCATCATTATATCGACGATAAAGAGCGAATAGCCTCCGAGGTCCATCGCAAGAGCCTCTTCTGCGCTATATGCACAATCGACCTCATAACCTTCTTTTTCGAGATTGAATTTAAGGATTTCGCACAAAGCCTCTTCGTCGTCAATAACTAAAATTTTGATTCTCATTTCGCAAGGGTTGATAACAAATGATTGGAATAAATATATGCGTCAATGCAGCCGGATGACACGACCAAAATTATTTGATGCTAAATTACAAATTTGAGAATGATTTTTCTGTTAATAAATATTAATTCGAACATTACAACAAACAATCCGCATGCATGAAATGTTGTTTATAGTACACATTACTATATTTGCACTGTGTTTTTCATGGTATTAGATTTAAGGTTAAAGATTTTCGGTTGTCGTGAGACAGCCGATTTTTTTTGCCGTTTTGTTACGGACCTGTAACATCACAGAATCATCGTGATCCGAAAGACGGGAATCCGGGCGTTGAGACAACCGACATGCTGTCTGTCTCGTTATCTGCCATCACTACCATCAGCAGTTCCGCTCCGGGATAAGATGCAATCATCTCAAGGGCCTCGTCGGGTGTCAAAACCATACAGGCCGTAGCAAGGGCGTCAGCTACAATACATGTCGGAGCAATTACTGTCGCACTGAGCGTTGGTGTTACAGCCGGGAAGCACGTGCGAGGGTCGATAGTGTGCCCCACCCTTCCACGACCGGTCTCACGATAATTTCTATAATTGCCTGATGTTGCTATGGCGCAATTGTGCGCCTCGATCAACCTGAGAGCCTCATGTCCGTCAAATCCGCTTGCGGGCGAATCAATCTGCACACGCCACGGACGACGGCGCGGCGACAATCCGCTGACCTCTATTTCGCCCCCGATTTCAACTATATAGTCATTACAGCCATTGCGTCTGAGCATTGCAGCGACACAATCTACACCCAATCCTTTTGCTATAGCCGAAAAATCAAGGCCGGCGCCATTTCCGGCAGCCTTCAGACGACCGTTATCGGTTAGCAAAACAGTCTCCAAGCCCACAAGCGCACGCACAGAATCGACAGATGCCGAGTCGGGCACCCAACCTTCCGGGAGTCGCCGTCGCCCGAAACCCCACAGCTCGACAGCCGGTGCGACAGTCGGATCAAAGGCGCCGCCGCTGCGGCGCCACACATCACGCGAGACGTCGAGCACCTCGGCGAGCATCGGACTGACAGCGACCGTCTCGCCGCGGTTGAAACGGGATACAGTCGACAATGAGTCAAACATCGACAGCTCAAGCTCGACACTGCGCATGACCGAAGTCACCGAATCCGACAAATCGCCGGCCGGAGAGGAATAGCATATTCTATATGACGTCCCCCATACCGCGCCCTCATTAATATAATTTTTTTCGCCACAACTTGCAAATGTCAGAATAATGACATATATTAGCGCAATCTTAAACCTTATTCTCATAATTGCTATAATTTTTCCACAAAAATAAGAAATTCGGCATCAAATACCGAACTTTTATCCGCTGAGTTTGTTAATACCCTAAACCTACCACTAAAACCTTAACTATTATGCACAGTTCATTTATTTTCCTTGCCGACGGATTCGAGGAAATCGAGGCATTAACCCCAGTAGATGTCATGCGCCGCGCAGGTATGGACGTCAAGACTGTTTCTATCAACGATACACGCCACGTGACAGGCGCTCACGGAGTCACAATCACTGCAGACCTTACATTCAAGGAGGCTGATTTCGACCGCGCCGAGTGGCTTATATGCCCCGGCGGCCTGCCCGGAGCCGAGAATCTTCATAATTTCGACCCGCTGTCTGATCTGCTCAAAGTGCATTCCCATAAAGGCTCGATAGCCGCTATCTGCGCCTCACCTGCAATGGTCCTCGCGCCGCTCGGCATACTCAAGGACAAGGAGGCCACGGGCTACCCGGGCACAGAGGATAGTCTTCGTGCAGGAGGCGCCATCGTTCGAGACGCACCCGTAATAAATTCGGGCAGAATAATCACCGGCAACGGCCCGAGCTCGTCTCTGAGATTTGCGCTTGCAATTGTTGCAGCGACAATGGGCGAACACACAGCCCAGCAAATAGGCAGCGCAATGCTCTACTACCCTAAATCTGTAAACTTCTATTTCTGATTACCCATTTGACTCATATCCGGCCGGTTATGTGTGGCTAAAACACACTAACCGGCCTTTTTATGTCATGAGCTATATTTTGACGTAGATTATCGTCAAAAAAGCGTAATTTTGCAGTGGTAAAAAAGTAATGGGGCTATGTCTGTTTCACGATCCAATAAACGAGTTGATATGCTGCAGGGCAACCTGCTGCGTGCCATCATTGCCTTTGCCATACCTTTGATTGCAAGCGGCGTGCTTCAGCAGTCGTTCAACTCGATTGACGTAGCTGTCGTGGGTCGTTTCGTCAGCCACCGCGCGTTAGGAGCCGTCGGCAGCAACGGGCCGGTCATCAGTCTTATCATCAATCTTTTCGTAGGCATTTCTATCGGTGCCAACGTGGTAATCGCCAACAGCATCGGACGGCGCGACAAGGCAGCCGTCATACGCGCTGTCTCATCAACTATGCTGATAGCAGTCGTTTCAGGCGTTCTCCTCCTTTTGCTCGGACTGTCAGTGGCATCACCGATACTCAGCGTCATGGGCACACCCGACGATATCTTGGACGAAGCGGTCACATACCTCCGCATATACGCCGTCGGCTTCCCATTTATGATGATTTATAATTTCGGGTCGGCGATATTACGTGCGACAGGCGATACCCGGCGCCCGTTTTACGCGCTTGTGGCCGGCGGCATACTCAATGTGATACTCAATCTGCTTCTGGTGCTCATCTTCGGCTTGGGCGTCGAGGGCGTAGCCATAGGCACAGTCGCGGCAAACGTTCTTTCGGCTGCCATTATCGTGGTCATGCTGATGCGCGAGCGCGGAGATGTACGTCTCGACTGGCGCGAAGTTTTCACAACACGTCCCGCCGTGCGCCGTATCCTCGCCATAGGTGTGCCGGCCGGTGTGCAGGGCATGGTCTTCTCGCTGTCAAATGTCTTTATACAGTCGACCATCAACTCATTCGGCTCGGCAGCCGTCGCAGGCTCAGCCGCAGCCATCAACTACGAGTATTACTGCTATTTCGTCATCAGCGCTTTCGCACAGGCTACTGTAGCCTTTACCGGCGCAAACTACGGAGCCGGACAGAAAACGCGCTGCCGCAAGATATTCCGCACATCAATGGCGCTCAGCTTTATAAGTTGCGGCATACTAAACGTTGCCATCGTATTACTGCATCACCCGGCCATCGAAATATTCACCACATCGCCTGAGGTTACCGAGTTTGCCTACAAACGCCTCTTCTATGTGCTTGCTTTCCAGTTCATAGCCTCGAGCTATGAGATTGCCGGCGCGTCGCTCCGCGGCATCGGCAACTCGATGACACCTATGCTACTGACCATATTCGGCACCTGTGTACTGCGTTTGGCTTGGGTCTTCGCCGTAGCACGCGGCCACGGTGATTTCGGCGTTTTGCTCGCCATATATCCATTGTCGTGGGCTCTGACCGGCGCAATGGTCGTCATCGCCTATCTGCGCTCCGCCCGACGCCACCTGTCTGTCAACGCCACGACGTAATTAATTACGTAAAAGAGAGATTGCCTGCTTTATAACATTATTCAACTGAGGGATATCGTTTTTTACAGCTTCATAAAGAAGGTCGGCATCAAGTTCGAAATATCCGTGTGCAATATGATTTCGCATCCCGATTATAGCACGCCACGAGACCTGAGGAAATTTAGATTGAAGGAATTCCGGCAAAACACGATTTATACGATTAATCCCTTCACCGATTGCAGTTATCAGTGTGCAATTGGCTGCAAGTAACTGCATACCGCTTGGAGCCCCGTAATAATCATCGACCGAACGAATATTGCTATTCCAATCAATTAATTGAGTGATAGTCTCATCAATAGATTCAAGAGTCTGCAACGCACGCTCTATATCACCCTCAGAGTATTGAAATTGCGTCATTTGAAATCTGTTTTAGGAAACGTTTTGACAAATGTGAGTGTCTGCGCACTAAATCAACCGATGAATGCAGCAACTGCTCAAGGTAATCTTTCAAAGCACTCATAAGAAAAATCTTCGGAGGCATATCGACGAGAATATCTACGTCACTGTCAGGCCGATTGTCGCCACGCGCAACAGAGCCGAAGATACACAAACCCGTGACCTCATATTCTTTTTGAATATACGGAAGATTCTCTCGTAATTTGATTATACATTCATTGGAATCACACATATCACAGAGATATCAAATGACAAAAAAAGAGATGTCGGTGCCCGGCATCCCTTCTCTAAGGTAAATATCTGCGGAATGAGGGGGATTCGAACCCCCGATACCCTTTTGGGGTATACACGCTTTCCAGGCGTGCCTCTTCAACCACTCGAGCATCATTCCTTAAGGTTGAAAGTCATCGGCCGCAGAGACCTACAGACAGAGGACAAAGTTAGGAAGATTTTTTGAATTTCGGGCGCCAATGACTAATTTTGTATCGTAAAATTACGAATCAAGTTACCAAATTATTAGAAATCACTGTTTTATGATTACTCAGGAACAATTAAAAGAGACTTTAGAGCGCAAGTTGGCGCTGAGGAGGTATCTTTGACATCGACAGCAAGTTAATTGAAGTCGAAGAAGAAGAATTACGCACGCATGTACCCGACTTCTGGGAGCATCCCGCCGAGGCACAGGTGCAAATGAAAAAAATAAAGGATATACGCCAGTGGATTGACGGCTACAAAGACGTCGAGAGCGCGGTCGACGAGCTGCAGGTCGCATGGGACTTTATCAAGGAAGGTCTCATCGAGGAGGCTGAATTAGACGCTCTTTATGCCACGGCGATTTCAAAAATCGAAGACCTCGAGCTGCGCAACATGCTGCGCCGCGAGGAGGACAAATTAGGCGTCGTGCTCAAAATCAACTCCGGCGCCGGAGGCACCGAGAGTCAGGACTGGGCGTCGATGCTGATGCGTATGTATCTGCGCTGGTGTGAGAAACACGGTTACAAGACGTCAATCGCCAACCTTCTCGACGGCGACGAGGCTGGCATCAAATCATGCACAATCAACGTCGAGGGCGACTTTGCCTACGGCTATCTCAAGAGCGAAAACGGCGTGCACCGCCTCGTGCGCGTTTCGCCCTACAACGCACAGGGCAAGCGCATGACCTCGTTTGCGTCGGTCTTCGTGACGCCGCTTGTTGACGACACCATCGAGGTGCGTGTCGACCCGGCGCTGCTGTCATGGGATACCTTCCGTTCGGGAGGTGCCGGCGGCCAGAACGTCAACAAGGTCGAGTCAGGTGTCAGACTCCGCTATCAGTTCACCGACCCATACACGGGTGAGAAAGAGGAAATCCTCATCGAGAACACCGAGACGCGCGACCAACCCAAAAACAAGGAAAACGCCATGCGACAGCTGCGCTCGATACTCTACGACAAAGAGTTACAGCATCGTTTAGCAGAGCAGGCCAAAATCGAGGCCGGCAAGATGAAAATCGAATGGGGCTCGCAGATACGCAGCTACGTCTTCGATGACCGCCGCGTCAAAGACCACCGCACCGGTTTCCAGACATCAGATGTCAACGGCGTCATGGACGGCGACCTCGACGGTTTCATCAAGGCTTATCTGATGGAGTTTGCCGCCGAGGAGCAGGACAAATAACAACTCGCGCAAACGAAACCTTTACGGACGTCCCGTCAAAAGGACGTCCGTTTTTATTTCTCATCTTTCTTTTTACTGATGCCGGCTTCGTCGAGATAGCTCTGCAGATCGATGCCGAGATGGCGCGATGTCTTGTCGACGAGCACACGGCGAGCCACACGGGCCCAAGGCGAGTTATTGGCCGAAGCCTCGTTCTCAAGTATCGACCAGAATTCGCGGAAACATATCATCGCCGCCATAAACTTCATCACAAACGGCTCGGGAGAGCCGACAATCGTACAGTCGACACCATGTGAGAGCAAAAGTATCGCATAACAGCGGCCGAGGCGCCCGAGCATATGGCCTAAACGCATAGACGAGAATTTGAGACGCTCGGCGGCCGCACCGGATGACGGCGCATACTGTCCAACGTCCCGAAGACGGCGGCGGATGCGGCATGCGAGCATACGCGCCGACACAAAGTCGGCGGCAATCATAGCCGTAATCAGGGCTAACGATGGAAGCGCAGGCGCGATAAACGTGACAACAGCCGAAATTATAACGGCTGATACATGCTTGATTATTTCGGAATTGTTGATTAATGTGTTCATAGTGCTGCAAAGTTATACACGCCGCGCAATCACACTGCGACTAATTGCGCGCCCTTGCGTTTTAACTTTTAATAACGTCACACTGTGTCACAAAACACGCCGGCACGGTGTCTTATTACAAACGCTTAAAACAAATGCTCATGCAACGCTCTACAATCATCACAATTGCGGCCGCCGCTCTAATGCTGTCGTCATGCTCATCAAATATGTCACACACACTGACTCCGTCAAAAGAAACCGTAACTTTTCAAGTCCCGGCAAAAGACATCAAAAGTCTCGAAATATTCAACAATTTCAAGGTCACATATACACAGGGAGACATATGCTCAGTGACGGTCACGACACCCGTCAACTTGCGGGAAGAACTGAAAATCAAAGTTGACGGAACGACTCTCACCGCAGCTCTTAAAGACGGCGTCTCACTGCGCGGGGGCAATGCAATTGCCATCAACGTCACATCGCCCTATATCAACGACATAAATATAGCCAACTCGTCGTCTTTATATATCGCTGACGGCCTGTCGACACCCGACTACGTTAAAATCGGCGCCGAAAACTCGGCTACGGTCTCCATCAGCTCTATCGATACTCGCGAATTCAAAGCTGAGGTTTTCAATTCGTCAGATCTTTCAATCGGAGCTATCACATCCGTATCCACCGCTATGGAGTGCTTCAACAGCGCTGCGGTCAATATCGGAAACATTATCTCCGACGACATAAAGGCCGAGATTTTCAACTCGTCGAGAGTTAGCTTGGACGGCATCGCCGCCAAAACGCTCAAGGCCGAGTGCTACAACACATCATCGCTTAAACTCGCCGGCAATGCCGACAAAACGATGTTAGAATCATACAACAGCGCTCGCATCGACGCCTCAGGCCTTAAGAAATAACATAGTTTTTACCAAACAGAGCTTCCTATAAACAGCAGACGGGGCAGCCGGTTTCAATCCGACTGCCCCGTCCGGGTTTATCCAAGAATTATAATGCGCTTATTTCTTGTCCACAGTTGCCGTCCAAGGCACGTTGTGAAGGTCGAGGGTAATATCATAAGTACCGGTCTCCTTGCACAGAATGTTAGCGCCGTTGAAGGGCGAGAGATTGTCTGTGTCGCCACCGAGGCTGACATCCCAAGCGTCATTAAAGCGGAACTTCCACTCATCGCCTTTGTTCATCTCGGTTGTCACCGTGTAGGTAAGTTGGTCAGCCGAAGCGGTCATGGGCAGAGATGCTTTCCACTCATTGAATCCGCCGATAATGCCGACAGTCTCGAGTTTGGTCATGTTGACTTCGCGGGTCTGATAATTGAGAGCGATATACCACAGGCCGGGAGCACCGACGTTGATATTGCCGCCGCCGTCTGCCTTACCTTTACCGGTCATTATGCCGTCCTTATCTGTCGTGTAGACAAACTCCTCGCTGTTGCCGAAGTCACTGCCCCAGCCTGCCTTCGGAGAGAACTTAAACTCTTTTCCGAGCACGGCGAAACCTGCATAGTTAACGTAATCGTTAGTCTGCATCTGCGGGTCGACACTGAACGACCATGTGAGTCCGTTGACATTATCACCGGCAAGCCAGAAGTTAGGAATAGCCTGCAGATATTCAAATGTCATCTTGAGAATATCCATCTTGAACTGTATCGCACCTCCGAGGTCGATATAACCGGGCGTTGCATCTTCAGCCTCAGACAGTGTGCCCTTACGGCTTTCGGCCGACTTGGGATCTGCCTGATACATCTGACCTTCGTTGAGGTTACCGCTGTCGAAGGTCGATTTGGGGACTATGCGCCAGTAAGCACCGTCTGCATTTGGCATAGTGGTGATAACTGTGTACTCTCCGTCATCGTAGACACTCTTTGACGAGGTCTTTGAGAAAGCCACGGCATCGTTGGTCGACCATGACTCTCCGTCAGGCGATATCACGAGATAATACTCCTCCTCAAGCACCTTAGTCGGGGGCAGAGGCATCACTTTAATCTTGGTGGGACACATCCATGTGTCGGCGTCGCCGATGCGTATAGTCTGCGCACCCTTTACAGCCTCGAGGCCGAAACGCACCCACAGAGTCTGCTCGACAGGAGCATGAGTGATTTTGTCATAGATATAACCCTGAAGGTCGTCGGGATTGACGCTGATTGTATTGCCGGAGCCAAAACCCTCGAGTGTGACAGCGTTATTAAACTCCTCATTATCAGCCAGCTCAACCACAGCTCCGAAACCATAGCCTTCGGGCCACTCCTCGCCGACAGTTACTTCGGCAAGAGGCACGTTGATTTCATCATTGTTGTAAGGTTCGAGCTCAATCACATCCTGAGCCACAGCCGCAGGAGCCATCGTGGCGATATTTTCGTCAACGATAGGCAGCTGGGGATTAGTAACGGGGATGCCGAGCGTGTCATCATCGTCACAGGCGGCAAAGCCTAATGCAAGCGCCAGCGCGGGGACAAATATATATTTTTTCATTTTGTTGATGCTTTATTGATTATTATTCGACAAAACTGAAAGTCACCTCATTGGCTGTGGCGTCAAGCACCACTGAGATAATCTTGCCTTTGGCGCCGGGCACTTGGAAACATCCCTCTCCGTCCTTGGTCGGTGTGGGCTGACCGAGCGTCACGGGATAATCGGCGTCGGTGGGAGATGCCCACTGAGCTTTACCCCAGCCTGTAAGGGACTGATAGAAACGGCAGTAGAGGTCGTCAGCACCGCAGTCTTTCAGGTCAAACTGACCCTTATATACATTTGTGCCGTCATTGCACTCCAAGCGCCAGTTCTGATAGAACGCCTCATTGGCGGCCGAAGGCTCTGTCCATGTCGACGACGCCATGTTGCCGCACATATAGACATACTTGGTCGGAAGCACCTCTACGGCGCCGGCCTGTATCTTGATGGTCATCTTGTTGAGGTCGACTGTGATGGTCATCTTGCCGCCGGTGAAGTCAGCGAATTCAAATTTGTCTTTTGTCTCGGTCAGTGTGCCGTTATATTCGCCGTCGGTGAGCGTACAAGCGACCTCCTTATCTTCGTTAGGACCGCCCGGACAGCCGAGGAAGTCAGTCTCCCAGCCGTTGAGAGCTGTGTAGAAACGGAAGACAGGGTCTGCAGGCATATCGAATACGGCCGAATATACTTTCGAGCCGATAGCATCCTCCGACTCATACAGACGCCATGCTTTGTAATGCTCGGCATTTGTATCCAGAGGATCTTTCCAATCTGACGGAGATCCAACGAGATAGATATAACCGGGGGTCGGAATAGCGAAATAGAAACTTACGTTAGGCAGTGTGACAACATTTGAGACGATGCGGCTGTAGTCGGCATAACCGGCGATAGCTGTGGCGCGCACATATAGAGGACGCGTATGGTCATTGGCAAAGGGCACCCATGTGTCCTCGTCAACGATGCCGAGCAGGTCACAGATGGCGAGAGCGACTTTCTCCTCGGGGATAGTAATTGTCGCGTTGAAAGGCTCTTTAGGTGTGATGACTGCCGATTTCTCAAAATTTTCATCTAAAGAAATCTCGACTCCATAGGTTGTCTGCACACCAACCCCATAATCAGGCTGCGAACATGTCAGCTGCAGCTCGCCCTCGGGACTCAGCTGATAGAGCTGATTGACAAAAGGCGGAGTATTGAGCTTAAACTCGGTCGGAGTCTGCAGCACGGGGCTGTCGTCCTGACTGCATGCTGACAGGCCGGCAATTGCTGCGACGGTTGCAATGAATAATGCTATTTTTTTCATTAGTGTCATTCGTTTTAAATGGGTTTGACCATAAGGTTATCTTCTGTAGCCGTCGTTCTGTCTGTAGCCCGAGAAAGAAATCACCTTGTCAGGAATCGGGAAGAGATTCATGTAAGTCGGGGTACCTGCTCCGTGCTGCACGCCGCCCTTCCAGTTCCATATATAATTAGAGCCTGCATATTTGCCGTGGCGCACGAGAGCGGTGCGGCGGTCATTCTCGCCATAAAGCTCACGGTTACGTTCGGCAAGAAGATTGTCTGCAGTCAGATCCGAGGGGTCCCAGCCGGTCAGGCCTGCACGTCCGCGGATGTTGTTGACATAAATCAGAGCGTCCGAGGCATTGCCGGCATTGCCGAGCACGTAGGCCTCTGCGGCCGACAGATAAATTTCGGCCAGACGTATCACAACCCAGTCTGCATCAGAGAATGCCATGGTGTTGGCGGGCGATGAAGCCGCATCAACAGTGCCGTCGGTGTTATATGCGAAGTTAGTGTATTTGAGCGGTGCATAGCCTTTGGCGTAACCGTCGTTACCCTCGATAATCGAGTTGTCGATGCGGAAACCGTCTTTTTTGGTTTTCCAGATAGCGGCGCGCTTGTCGAGTGCTGTGCCGTCGGGTGTCCACGCAAACATCTCCGAGAGCTGCTGGCGTGCGACCATACAGGTCCACTGTGCGGCAAGGTTGCAGTCGTTGACTGACGAGATGCCGGGACTTGAGCCGCAGACAGAGGCGATATAGAATGTCGAACCACCGTAGCTCTCGAGCTGAGTGCCGTCCTGAGGCACGGTCATGATAATCTCGTTGGCACGTGTGCCGCGGGGCGCATACTCGTGGTTGTTAGCACCGAACAGAGCAAGATAGCTCTCTGCGAGACCTGTGCCGTCGAGACCCTCGCCACGGTGGTTGGCGATGATTTTGCCGGCGAGATTCCAGCATTTCTGATATGCCTGCGGGTCATTGATACCCCATGTTGCGGCGTTGAGATAGAATTTGACCAGAATAGCGTCAGCTACCTCTTTGCCAACATAGCCATAGGCAGGTTCCGAGTAATTGTCGCCCCATTCGGCCGAAACGTCTTCAAGTGTCTTGACGACAGTCTCATAGGCCTCCTGACGTGTCACCTGAGGAGGTGCAGAGCCGGCAGCGGCAGATTCGTCGACATAACCGCAGTCACCGAAGAGGTCGATGGCATAGAAGTAAGCCAACGAACGCACTACTTTGGCCTGACGGATATAGTCCTCGGCCGTCGCGACTAAGTCTTCGGGCAGCGCAAAAGCGCCGCTGTTGACTGTGCGGATAAACTGGTTGCAGAGAGCTATCTCGGCGTAGATACGCGAGTAGGTCTGATACATCACCTGATTGTCAGGGGCGAAATTCTGTGTAACAAGCTCATAGAAACCTGCGTCATTAAACTGCAACCATGAGAAGTTGTCAGTGGTGAGTTCTTCGAGAGTGAAGATTGTACGGGTGAAGGTGCCTTCACCTGCGCCGCCCGAGCCTTCGCCGAGGATTGACGAGCCGGCGCCGCCGTTACCGGCGGTGGCGAGACCCTGATAAATCTCGGCCATGCAGCGGTCAAGATAACCCTTGGGGTCTTTGCTGAACTCGGCCGGGGTCAGCTGATTGGGATTCTGTACGGGCACATCGAGATCGCCTGTGCACGCGCTGAACGCTGTGGCCGCAACGGCGACTCCAAGTCCGATAAATATTTTGTTGATTGCTTTCATAATTGATTTTCGACTTATAGTGGAAATACCGTTGAATTAGAATGTGGCCACAAGACCGATAGAGTATGTGACAGGACGCGGGTAAGCGTTGTTGTCGACACCTGAGAAGACCTCGGGATCGAGACCGCGGTATTTTGTGATCACGAAGGGATTCTGCACGGCGCCGAACAGACGCAGACGGAGTTTCTCACGCAGCAGGTTGTCCCATGTGTAGCCGAGAGTGATGTTGTCGCAGCGTACGAAGCTTGCGTTCTCGACGAAGTAGTCAGAGCGGATGAGGTTGGTGGTCGATGAGGCGTTCTTGAAGTAGAAGTCAGAATCGAGCACGTTGTTGAGGATATTGCCCTGTCCCTGCAGACCGGCGAGGTTGAGCATGCGGGCACGCATCGAGTTGTAGACATAGTTGCCAAACGACGCACGCAGCGAGATGCCGAAATCCCAGTTCTTGTAACGCAGAGAGTTATTGAGGGTCATGGTGACCTTGGGGTCTTTAGAGTGCTTGATGATGCGGTCTTCGTCACCGATCTTGCCGTCGCCGTTCTGGTCTACGTACACACCCTCGAGAGGATTGCCGTCAGGACCGTAGACCTGCTCGAATACATAGAACGAATTGGCGGGATAGCCCACTTTGTGAACCTGAATCGGGCCGGCGCTCGATGATGCGGGGTTACCCTCGGCGTCAAGCTGGAAGTTCTTGTCTTCCTCAGACGAGCCGGTCAGTGCGGTAATCTTGTTCTTGTTCCACGCGATATTATATGAGAGCGTCCATGTGAAATCGTTTGTAACGACCGGACGGGCGGTTGTGGTGAATTCGACACCGATATTACGCAGTGTGCCGATGTTGCGTGTCATCGAGTTGGTGGTCGTCATGCCGGCGGGCACGGGCACTGTGGCCAGAAGGTCTTTGGTGTCGCGCAGATACCAGTCCAAGTTGACGCCGATGCGGTTATTGAGCCATGACATGTCGACGCCGACGCCCCATGTGGTTGTCTCCTCCCATTTGAGGTTTTCATCATAAGCATTGGGATAGAGAGGATTGATCCACGGAGCTGCGATACCGCCGGTGCTCGGATAGTAAGCCGAGGGAACAGAGATAGAGTAAGTGGGGGTGAAGTTGTTGTAAGAGGCTACGGCTTGCTGACCGGTCACACCCCAGTTGAGACGGAGCTTGAACTCATCCCAGACGTCGGTGTAAGGCTCGAAGAAATCCATTTGGTTGATCTTCCATCCGAGGGCCAAGGCGGGGAACAGACCCCAGCGTGTGTCAGGCGAGAAACGCGAGGTGGCGTCGTCACGGAGAGTGAAGGTCAACAGATATTTGTTGTCAAATGTATAGTTGAGACGTCCGTAGAACGAGAGGAGCATCAGTTTGTTGCCGTCATAATAGATTTTGTTGCGCTGCTCGTCGGTCGAGCCGTAGGCGAAACCGATGTTTGCTTCAGACGCCGGGTCGTAGTTGACGTCCCATGAGTTATTTGCGGCGTCATAAGTCTTGGTGTAGCCGGCCGTGGTGATGCGGCTCATGTTACGGTTATGGTAGTCGAAGCGCTGCCATGTGTAACCGACCATGACGTCTAAGTTAGATTTGATAGCTTCAAAATCTTTCTTATAGTTGGCATAGAACTCGAGCATCGTGTTGCGCGACAGCTGATAGTTGTAGTAACGCGAGCCGGCGCCGTTGCGGTAGTTGCCGTTCCATGCCTGCGGAGTGTTGGGATTTGTGTTATTGAAGGTCTCGCCTTTGACAACCTCGTAGCCGAGGTTGAGGTTGAAGCGGAGCTCGGGGAGGAAGTGGAGGGCATAGTCGAGCTGGAGATTGCCGACCGACGACCATGATTTCTCGGTGTTATAGACGCCGTCAAGCATCGAAACGGGGTTGAGCGAGCCGTTGGTCTCGAGGTTGCCGTCCTGATTGAGCAGCGAAGTGAAACCGCCGTAAATCGGGGCGCCGAGATTGCCCGTTGTGGTGTAGTCTGTGTAGACCGGCAGAGTCGGGTTATAGCCCAGAGCCGAATAGATGGCGCCTGTGTCGGCGTTACGCTGGTTGATATATGTGCCTTTGACATTGGCGTTGACCTGCAGCAGTCCGTCGAAGAATTTGGGCGAGAGGTTAAAGCCCACGGTCGTACGATCTACGTTAGAAGTCTTGAGGATACCGTTGTTGCCCATATAAGACACGTTGAAACGATAAGGCAGGAAACCTACCGCACCGCCGACGCCGAGGTTATAGTCCTGAGAGAAAGCCGTGCGCATAATCTCGTCCTGCCAGTTTGTGTTGGCTTCGCCGAGCAATGCCCATGAGCTCTCAGATGTGTATTCTTTTATTTTATCACGGAAAGCGTTTCCGTCGAGGACTTTCCATTTGCGGGCGGGAGTGGCCATATGGAAGTTTGCCGAGAATGTCACCTGCGGACGGCCGCTCATGCCCTTCTTGGTGGTGATGATAATCACACCGTTAGAAGCGCGGCTACCGTAGATTGCCGTGGCCGATGCGTCCTTGAGGATGGTCATCGACTCGATGTTCTCGGGAGAAATCATTGTGAGGGGGTTAGATGCACCGTAGCTGCCGTTCATAGGCACACCGTCGACAACGACGAGAGGGTCGTTAGACGCGTTGAGTGACGCACCGCCGCGGATACGTATTGCTGCGCCGCCGCCGGGAGCACCGCCGTTGGTCGTAACGACAACGCCGGGAGCTGCGCCGACCAACAGGTCATTGGCAGATGTGGCGAGACCGGCCTCGATATCGTCAGGTTTGACGACTGCGACCGAGCCGGTGGCATCGGCTTTCTTGACCGTACCGTAACCTACGACGACAACCTCATTGAGCGCCTCTGCGTTTGTCTGCAGAGTGACGTCGATGTGAGTGCGTCCGTCGACAGGCACGTTCTGTGTCGTATAACCGACGTAAGAGACAATGAGGACAGCGTTTTTGTCGACCTCGATGGTAAAATTGCCGTCGATGTCGGTAATGGCGCCTGTGCCGGTCCGGCCTTCAACGTTAATCGAAGCGCCGATGGCAGGCTCACCTTCGGGCTCGTAGACCGTACCCGTGACTGTGATTTTTTGCGCCAACGCCGGGAGGGCCAGACAGACGACCATAGCCATGGTTATCAGGGCTCTCCGAGTCATTTGAAAACAAATGTTCTTCATGCAAGAGTTTTTTTAGTTTGACAAGTATGTATTATAATCTCAATATTTTTAAATCACAAAAAGGCGACGGCCGATACACCGCCAACGCAGAACAAAGACAGGTAAATACATCGTCGAGTTTTACCTGCAATTATAATTTTAAGAGTTTAGAGCTTGAGTTTTCGATGGATATCAGACTATGACTCTATTTATAATCTCACTTATTTTGCAACCGCGAATTAAAGCAATTTCCACACATGAAACAAATTTTTATTAAAGAAAATCCGCTGCCCCCTCCCGTTTAACATATGTATGTTAAAAATGAACGCCGATTTAACAATTTTCCCGAGCCCTAAAATCAAAAGCATTTGCGCACTTCGCGACCAATCACAAATATCCCGGCAAGACTCACCACGGCCATAATGGCGACAGCTTCGGCGACGACAAACCATGCAGACGAGAGTGTGCCCCCGAGCGATTCGACAGGCTCGCTCCAAAGACTCGCAACCGCCATAGTAACACATACAGCGCCGACAGCCACCACAAGATTTAGAACGCCTATCAGCACATAATAACGCCGTGCGACCTCTGAGGGTGAATAGCCTAATGAGATGAGCGAGCGCAACTTGTCACGACTCTTGGCTATCAGCAGATAGATGCTCAGCAGCAGTATGACTACCGCAAGAAGCGATATAACCGCTCCGACGCCGGCAGCCACCGTGACGCCAACCGACGCGATGTAAGAGTTGCGTCCCGAGAGCAGTTTGTCGCCCGCCGCCTCAAGCCCGTGACTCTCTAACCAGTCTCTGACAGCAGGGTCGCCCGGATTGTCAACGGCCACTATCAGACGTGACGGCCGCGGGGCGGTCTCCGAGCGTCCGAAACGCCCGTTGGCCCACGTCATAAAACTGTCAGGCACGGCAATCGTGTTGAGACGCGACGAGAAGCCAACTACCCTCGCGGGCAGTGTCTCGCGCAGCCCCTGACCGCTGAGCGTAATATTCAAAGGTATCTGCGACATAAGCGACTCGCTCATCCGCGGCATCCCTCGGCCGGCCGCAAAGCCGTAGTTATATAGCGCGAGATAATCTTTAGGGATAATGACCGGTATCATCGGCTTCGACGGGTTAAAGTACCACTCGTCGAGACCCGCGTCGACAAACTCGTCAGGCATCGACTCAAAAAACAGCGCTGTCGACAGCGAGCCGAGTCCGAGATCAACCGATGCGGAGATGTCAAAATCGGCCGCGGTGAACTCCCCCACCTTGCGGGCCCACGGCTGTGCGGCGAGTGCCTTTATTTCGCCGGGGTCAAAGGACAACGACGCCCCGTCGGGCTGTGCGCCGAAGACCGACATCAGCCTGACAGGCTTTGATATGACAAGATAATCGCCCGAGCCGACAGCGTCATTGCCGTCTGCCCGACGCTGCCCGCTGATGTCACTGTAGAATTTAAGCGACACGAGTACGATGGCGAGACCCGTGAAACATGACAGCACGTAGGCCACGAGCTGTATGACACTTATATTGCGGCGCAGAAGTTTCCAGATCATCGTCTCAGAGTTTTATGACAGAAATCATATCGGCAGGCAGCGACAGCGCGTTGCCCACCGACGTAACAACGACCGAGGCGTCGCGCGCGGCGGCAGCCTCTGCGACCATTGCGGCGGCGATGTCGTTGATGCGGCTGTCAAGATGGCTGACCGGCTCGTCCAAGAGCAGGAAGTCAAACGGCTGGCACAGAGCGCGGATGAGCGCCACACGCTGCATCTGTCCGATTGATAGCCGCGCCGCCGGCACATCGGCCTTGTTGTCTATCTCCAAACGCTCGAGCATGGCCCGTATTTCGGCCTCGCTACAATAGTCGGTCAGGCGGTTTTTCAACATTATATTATCCATGACCGACAGTTCGCCGAAGAGCCTCATCTCCTGCGGCAGCAAGGCGAGGTTGTAGCGGCGCAGCCGGCAGATGTCGCTGACTGACAGCGAGCGGCTGTCGCGGCCGTCAAAACTGATGCGTCCGCGAAAATCGCGGCGCGAGCAGTAAATATAGCTTATCAGCGACGACTTGCCGCTGCCCGACCCGGCCTCTATAAGATAATGTGTGCCGCGCCTGAGGCTGAAGTCGGTGAGCCAAAGCTCTGAGCCGCTGACATCGCTGTCGGCGAAAACCTCGGGCACGAGACCCTCCAACCTTATGACTGACAGGCGGTCAGCAGTCACCGACTCTTTAAGCATCAGAATTTGCGCAGAAGTTTAAGTATATTCTCTATAAAGCCGCCGTCGGCTCCGGTCAGCTCTATATAGCCCTCGCTTACGTGTGCGGTAGTCTCCGCACGCGCCTCTATGCCGAATGACGAGCCTATCAGATTGAGCGGTAACCTGTCAGGTGCGAGATTGAGCGACATATAGGCGACGAGACCGTCGCTGTAGGTCAGACCCTTGAAAGGCGACAGCGCGGCCGGCGGATTGGTCGAGAGCACGAAACGGTCGCCGCGACCGTAGGCATAGAGTTTCATCTTGCCGCCGGCATTAATTTCGACAGAATTATCAGGACCGTCAGTGAGACTCACGCCTGACCCGCCGAGAAGGGCGGCGACGTTGTTGCGTCCCTCGGTCATCGTGCGCTCGACGGCGTCCTTCTTAGAGTCGACGACAATCGCTCCGCTGAACGAGTCGGCGCCGAAACCTAAGATGCCTGCGTCTTTTTTGACCGAAATGCCCATGGCAAACGCGTCGACTACGTTGAGCATCGAGTCGACCACCGCGCCGTAATCGTCAGAGGCCTCATGGGCATACATCGACATCTCGCGGCGCATCATCGCCTTGTAGTCATCACCTATGGCCAGCGCCCAAACGAGATCGTTGCCGCCGACAAGCGCCAGCGACTCGGTCGAAACGGGTTTATATGTGCCGGGCTTAAGCATCTCCATCTCTTTACCCTCGCGGTCATAGGCGTGAGCCTTATACTCGATGCGCGGACCTTTGAAGTCAATAACTGTTATGGCATAGTCACCCTGAAAACCTTCGGGCATGAAGTCTGAAGATATCGACGACACAATTTCCTTGAGGCGCGCGCCGTCGATGGCTATTGCGACGTCACCCTCGGCAAGACGCTCGGCGCGCCACTGCGGCATCGGATGGGTAGCGGCAGCCTCGCGTGCCTGCTGACGCACCTTAATGGCTTCAATACCTTTTGCATTGACCACCGAGCCGATTTTGCCGTCGACTACGACCGCAAAATCCTCGCCGGGCGCATCATAGACAGTCATGCCGTCGGCCGTCGATTCGTTATATCCCTCGCCGCGGGCCCACGCGCTGAAATCGCCCTTGTCTGATATGGCAAACAGCATCACTACTCTCTCGGGATAAGTGACCGAAACGACGAGACTGTGACGGTCGACACCCTTAGCACCCGACAGAGCTACGATGCGCGAGACAGGGTTGTCACCGCGCGTCATGCGCTGCAACTCGGGAGGCAGCACGACGCGGCCGCCCTCGACAGTAGCACCTGCCGACTTAAACAAAGCCATCGGGTCAAGCGAGACAGTGACAAAAGCTTCGTCACTGAGCTGTGAGAGCAACTCGGCGCGGCTGTCTGCGTCAGATTTGCTGCACGATGAGAGCATAGTCGCCACTATCACGGCCATTGCCCATAAGAGTGTTGAAAGTTTTTTCATGATGCTTATATTTTTATGTGTATTTCTGCATTGATAGGTATGCAATGATTACAAAGATAATCAGACACGGCCCATCATTATGCCATACATACGGTTAAACAATGTTAATCGCATACACTCGCAAAAGCGTTTTTGACTTTTACGCCGATTTGATGTAACTTTGCCTCCGTCTCACCGGTCTCCGCCGGACATAACTTAACTTTACAGCACTATGGATTTCATATCTGACCGCATCAAGTCTCTCGCCTCATCGCAGACTCTCGCAATGTCGCAGAAAAGCGCCGAACTGCGCGCCGCAGGCGTAGATGTCATCAACCTATCTGTCGGCGAGCCCGATTTCCACACTCCGGCTCACATCAAAGACGCCGCCAAGCACGCCATCGACGAGAATTTCACATTCTACTCGCCCGTGCCAGGCTACATGAGTCTCCGCAAGGCCATCGCCGCTAAACTCTCTCGCGAAAACGGCCTGACATTCGCCCCCGAACAGATTGTCGTCTCGGGAGGAGCCAAACAGGCGCTCTGCAACGTCATCCTGTCGACCATAAATCCCGGCGACGAGGTTATCATACCGACTCCGGCATGGGTCAGCTATGTCGAGATGGTCAAACTCGCCGGCGGCACAAATGTCCTCGTGCCCGCGACAATCGAAAGTGATTTCAAAATAACCCCCGCACAGTTGGAGGACGCCATCACACCGCGCACACGCATGCTGCTGCTCTGCTCGCCCTCAAACCCGACGGGCTCTGTCTACACGCGCGACGAACTGCAGGCACTCGTCGACGTCATTGACCGACACAAAGACATCATAGTCATGGCCGACGAAATATACGAGCACATTAATTATACCGGCTCATTCACATCCGTTGGCTCTTTCGCCTCGATTGCCGACCGCACAGTCATAATCAACGGCGTGTCAAAAGCCTACGCAATGACCGGCTGGCGCATAGGCTACTGTGCCGCTCCCGTCGCAATCGCCAAGGCATGCACCAAGCTTCAGGGACAGTACACCTCCGGAGCCTCCTCAATAGCTCAGAAAGCCGCCGAGGCCGCATACGAAGGCCCGCAGGACTGCGTCGAGGAAATGCGCTTAGCTTTCGAGCGGCGTCGTGATCTTGTCGTCGAACTTGCCCGTCGTATTCCGGGTCTGAAAGTAAACAAACCCAACGGAGCCTTCTATCTCTTCCCCGAAGTCAGCTCATATTTCGGCAAAAAAGCCCCCGACGGCCGGGTAATCAACAATGCGTCTGATCTCTCAATGTATCTGCTCGAAGTCGGACATGTGGCCACAGTCGCCGGCGACGCTTTCTGCGCTCCCGGTTACATACGACTGAGTTATGCCACCTCTGACGACAATCTGCGTCAGGCCATGGAGCGAATAGCCCGGTCTCTTGCAGACCTCATCTGAAAATCGCCGCGCAAACCGCTACTGTCCGGCGTCTCCGGGCTGCTCCGTCACCGGAGAAAGCCCACGGGACGCCGGACTTGTTTGTGTTAAAATCTTTGATAAACAGAACAACCGCGCCGTCTCATGCGTTCTCAATACTGAACTAACCTGAGAGGGATAAAGCGTTTCGTCGCTCTCCCCGTTATTAAAATTTTATTTACACAAGCAAAAAACTAAGCAGAAACCGGTAAAGACCGACAAATCTGCGTTAAGTGATTTTCAAATGTTATTATTAACTAACATGAAAAAGATTTACATTTTAGCTACACTGGCCGTTGGTGCCATGTCGCTGTCTGCTCAGACTATCGAGCAGCCCAAATTCTTCGAAAACTGGTCGGTCGGTGTCAACGGCGGCGTCGCAACGCCTCTCAAGCACAACCCCTTCTTTAAAGCTATGCGACCGATTGTAGGCGTCAACGTCGAGAAACAGGTCACTCCGACATTTGCAGTCGGCGCCGAATCTTACTTCGGCATCAACACCTCGTCGTGGGACGGCGTCCGACACTCGTCGACAGCCTTTGACAACTCATATGTAGGCATCTACGGCAAGGTCGACCTCTTCAACCTCTTCGGAGGTTATCAGTGCGCCACTCGTCCGTTCACCATTCAGGCCGTTGCAGGCGGTGGCTGGGGACACGAATATTACACCAAAGCCGAAGGCTCTGACCAAAACTTCTTCGCCACAAAAGCCGGGCTTAACTTCGACTTCAACGTCAGCGACGATGTGACAATCTCGATTCAGCCGTCTGTCGCATGGAACATGACCGGAGGCAAATGGGCTCAGTCGACAGCAGCTTACTCTGCAAGCGGCGCTAACTTCAATATTCTCGCCGGTGTAAGCTATCACTTCGGCGGACGCAACTTCAACTGCGTCATGCCTTACAATCAGGCTGAAATCGACGCCCTCAACGGCGAAATCAACGCTCTCCGCGCCGCTGTTGCAGGCTCTGACGCTCTCGCTGCCGCATCAGCCGCAGAGGCCGCAGCTCTCGCCGCACAGCTTGACTCGTGCATGAATCGCCAGCCTCAGGTAGTGAAAGAAGTTTCCAACAATCTAAACTCCGTGCGTTATGTCTTCTTCCGCATCGGCTCGGCAGTCATAACAGCCGACCAGCAGCCTAACGTAGAGATGATTGCCTCTTACCTCAAACACCACCCCGAGGCTAAAGTCCTCATCAAAGGCTATGCATCTAAAGACGGCAACTATGACTTCAACATCAAACTCGCTCAAAAACGTGCCGAGGCTGTTCGCACCGCCCTCATCAACCGCTACAAAGTAGCATCTGACCGCATTCAGGCCGAAGGTCAGGGTATCGGCGAAATGTTCAAGGAAGAGTCTTGGAATCGCGTCAGCATCTGCACAATTGAAGACTCCGACAACAAATAAACGCTACAAAACACAGTCAGCCAACTCGCTCTGACTGCTCCGGACTCCCGCGACTGATGTCGCGGGAGTCTATATCTTTTTAATCAACTAACCGAATAAAACAACATCACTCAATGGACACAACACTGCTCACTGACATCTTCGGCTACATCGCCAGCATCTGCATGATATTCGGCTACCTGCCGCAAGCCATCGTCACTATGCGCACACGCGACACCGACGGCATAGCCATGCCGACCTTCATCATGCTCGGCTTAGGCTCGGTATTTTTCGTAATAAACGGCCTCCTCTGGGGCAATATTCCTCTGGTCATCACCAATGTCATCACCACCGTCTGCTCGGTGATTATCTTCGGCATCAAAATACAAAATGACCGCCGAAAGAACAAAAAAGCCTGACGGACGCCCCGGCTCCACAGACATAAAAAACAAATGCGACGACCCGTCTCGGGCAATCGCATCTCTAACCTATGATTCACTTATTTAATGATGTTGCTTTATATCTAATTGTATCTTCGCTTATTGTTTGCGATGCAAATATAAACGTGTTTTTTTAAAAATAACGACAATTATACCTGTCTCTTATACACATCTG
>ENA-OYXU01000206-OYXU01000206.1-human-gut-metagenome-genome-assembly--contig:-NODE-206-length-24593-cov-5.492379_pt1 | contig 24593 bp, 21 predicted proteins | sample MGYA00243243_ERZ653435 | MGnify/ENA primary metagenome ERZ653435 (study PRJEB26926, sample SAMN06165113) | human gut metagenome | biome: ENVO:00009003; feature: ENVO:2100002; material: ENVO:00002003... | reverse complement strand
ACAACACCTAATTTCTCAATAGTTATTCCATCGGATGCGGATGAACCGCGTTAGCTTCTGCAAACATAGTAACTTGTATTTGACCGCATATAATATGAAGTAGATTGTTTTTGTGTGGCGGGCAAAAACAAGTTCTGCCCCTACAATTGCATGACTGTGCCATTAAGCATTAATATATCACTCGAAATGTCGGATGAACCACATTAATGACTGATTGATTGACAGAATAAAACGATATGCCAAACTGTAACTGATGACCTTAATCAAAAGAAAACGACCATCCCAACACTTTTTGGGACAAACAGACGGATAAGTCGAAAAAAATGTGTAAGTTTGCACACCGAAAAGAGACTGTTCGGATGAAACTCATAATAATGACCAAACCCACATTCTTTGTGGAGGAAGACAAAATACTCACATCGCTTTTCGATGAGGGGATGGACAATCTGCATCTCAGCAAACCGGGCGCAACACCGATGTATTCGGAACGCCTGCTCACCCTGCTGTCGGAAGACTTCTACAGCAAAATCTCCGTACACGACCATTTTTATCTGAAAGAAGAATATCGCCTGAAAGGTATACACATAGAAGACGTCACGACAGCAACGCCATTGAAATATAAAGGCCGGCTGAGCCGCACTTGCCGCAGGATAGAAGACCTGAAAGAGGCGAAGAAAAAGTGTGACTACGTGTTTCTGAGAAACATCTTCGACAACCTGTCAATGCCGGAGGAGAAGGCTTCGTTTACGTATGAAGAGTTGCGCGAGGCCTCAAAACGCGGGCTGATAGACAAACGGGTGTATGCACTGGGCGGAATAACTCTCGACAACATACGTGCAGCAAAAGATCTCGGTTTCGGCGGTGTGGTTGTGTGCGGTGACTTGTGGAACAGGTTCGACATTCACAACGAGCTCGACTTCAAGGAGCTGATAGCCCACTTTGAGAAGATAAGAAAGACCGTAGGCTGACACACACCAAAGGAAGACAGAGAACGGAACGGAAGAAAAAATTTACTGTATAATATACAAACTGACAAACAAAAAGATGAGTGCACAAAACTCTTACATGGTTTTCTCGGGTACTAACACGAGATATTTGGCTGAGAAGATCTGCCAAAGTCTGGGTTGTCCGTTGGGTCAACTGGTAATCACACATTTCTCTGATGGAGAATTTGCCGTATCTTACGAGGAGTCTATACGCGGACGCGACGTTTTCCTCGTGCAAAGCACATTCCCAAATTCAGACAATCTGATGGAGCTGCTCCTGATGATAGATGCAGCCAAAAGGGCTTCGGCACGTACCGTAAACGCGGTTATTCCGTACTTCGGATGGGCACGTCAGGACCGCAAGGACAAACCGAGGGTAAGCATCGGCGCCAAGCTGATAGCCGATATCCTTAGCGTGGCCGGCATCGACCGCCTGATAACGATGGACCTGCACGCCGACCAGATTCAGGGATTCTTCAACGTACCGGTAGACCACTTGTATGCCTCGGGCGTGATACTGCCTTACTTGCAGAATCTTAAGCTGGAAGACATGGTCATCGCTTCACCTGACGTAGGCGGCTCGAAGCGCGCCAACACCTATGCCAAGTATTTCGGCTGTCCGCTCGTGTTGTGCAACAAGACTCGTGCGAGAGCCAATGTGGTGGAGAGCATGCAGATAATCGGCGACGTGAAAGGCAAGAACGTGGTAATCATCGATGACATGGTTGACACGGCAGGAACTATAACAAAGGCTGCCGACATTATGAAAGAGGCAGGTGCCAAGACCGTACGTGCATGTGCGTCGCACTGCGTGATGAGTGGTCCGGCAAGCGAGCGTGTGCAGAACTCAGCTCTTGAGGAGATTGTATTCACCGACTCCATCCCCTACTCCAGCCGTTCTGCCAAGGTAAAGCAGATTTCGGTGGCCGACATGTTTGCCGAGGCAATACGCCGCGTGATTCACAACGAGAGTATCAGCAATTTGTATTTGGTATAAACATAATGCCATATTATATCTGTCTCTTATACACATCTGACGCTGCCGACGATAATGCCATATTATATATTATGAATAAATTATCTGTTATGATAATAGGACTGATGGCCGCAGGCTCTATGCTTGCGGCCTGTCAGTCTGACGGGTACAGGATAAAGGGCGAGGCACAGATACTGAACGACGGCGACACCCTGTTCGTTACTGACGACTTTTTCACTGGCACGCCCATAGACACACTGATAGTAAAGGACGGAAAGTTTGAAACTGAGGGCGACTATGCCGGCGAGACACGGCTGTGCCTTGTCTACAGCCCAAATCCACGTGGTATCTACTCTGCCTTCTTCATCGAGCCGGGCACAATCAATATCAAACTGTCGAATAAACCGGAGGAAACAAGTGTGAAAGGCACTCCCACCAACAACAAGTGGCAGGAGATGAGTGACAGTGCCATGAACATCGCGAACAGCATCAACAGCATCGGCACGTACATTGACAGAAACAACCTGAGCCACGAAGAGCAGGAACGGGAGATAAAGAAGATTCGTGAATTGCACGCCCGATTCAAGGCGCTTGTGACGGAGTATGCAAGAAAAAACACGGACAACGAATTCGGATATTTCCTACTTACGGCATACAGTGACATGGCCGGAAGCAACGGAACGGACGGACTGTCTGAACCTGACGGACTGATAGATGCCGACACACGACTGGAACTGATTGGCAAACTGCCGCACAAGATGCAGGAACGCCCCGCTCTGAAACAGACTGTGGCAAAACTCAACCAACTGAAATCCACCGCCGAGGGAAACATCATGCCCGACTTCACTATGGAAGACATCAATGGCAAACCGCTCAGCGCCCTTGACGAAATCAAGAAGAATAAGGTCACGGTTATTGACTTTTGGGCAAGCTGGTGCGGCCCGTGCCGTATGGAAATGCCCAACATGGTACGCATGTACAACACATATAAGGCCAATGGTTTGGGCATATTCGGCGTTTCGCTCGATAAAAACCGCTCTGCATGGGAGAACACAAGCAAGGAGCTCGGCGTAATATGGCCTCAGGTTTCTGATTTGAAAGGATGGGACAACGCTGCCGCACAGATGTTCAATGTAAAATCCATACCACAAACCATTGTTGTTGACAGCAACGGAAAGATTCTGAAAAAGGGATTGCGTGGTGAAGAACTTGAAGAGTTCGTTAAATCGCTGCTGAAATAAACACCCCTGATTCGGGATACAAAAACACGGTGTTTTTTTAAACGCAAAGACGCGAAGACGCAAAGAGTTTTTATAAAATAAAGAGACACGGATATGCAGAGAAGTTCTCCGCATATCCGTGTCTCTTTGTTATACAAATATTTGCTTTTTGCGCTTAATTACATGTTAGGCAGGTCAAGCCACTTGATGTAGCAGAAGTCCTGACGGTGGGGCAGCTTGTCGCACTTGGGATACATACGCACGGCACTCTTGAAGATACCGGCGTTGTTAGGTTCGAGCTTGCCCTCGAAGGTGAAGTTGTTGCCGTCGCGACCTGTAACCGTAAGCGGAATAACGGTGAAGATGCGGTCCTCGCCATTCTTGTCGGGGCTGATTGTTACAAACTCCAGACCGATGGCATCGTCGAGACCCTGTTCGTTGATGACATACTTCAATGTGTATTCCTTGCCCATCACGGCTCCGGTAGAGGGAATGTCCCACTCGGAAGACACCACGTTGATGGCATCCCAACGCTCTGCAACGGCTTCCTTCCACTGTGCAATCTCCTTGGCCATACGGTTGTTGTCGGCGGCAAGAGTCTTGAAGCGGGCAGCTTCCTTGCAGTAGAACTTGTCGTAGTAGTCATCGAGCTGACGCTTCATTGTATAGTGGGGAGCAATCTGGGCGATGGAGTTCTTGATAACCTTTATCCAGCCTTCGCTGTAACCCTTCTCGTTCTTGTTATAGTAAAGAGGAATAATCTCACGCTCAAGCAAGTTGTAGATTGTTGCGGCGTCGAGCTGGTCCTGATAACCCTGGTTCTGATATGTGCGCTTCTCGGTGAGTGCCCATCCTGCACCCTCGCGATAGCCTTCGAGCCACCATCCGTCGAGCACGGAGAGGTTTACCACACCGTTCATCTCGGCCTTCTCGCCTGATGTTCCGGAAGCCTCCAGAGGACGTGTCGGAGTGTTCATCCAGATGTCCACACCCGATACGAGACGGCGGGCGAGCTGGAAGTCGTAGTTCTCAAGGAAGATAATCTTGCCAAGGAACTCGGGACGCTGGCTGATTTCATATATCTTCTTGATGAGTCCCTGACCGGCACCGTCAGCGGGGTGAGCCTTACCGGCGAAGAGGAACTGAACCGGATGCTCAGGGTCGTTGACAATCTTGGAAAGACGGTCGAGGTCGGTGAAGAGCAGGTGAGCACGCTTGTATGTAGCGAAACGGCGGCAGAAACCAATCATCAGCGCGTTGGGGTTGATCTTGTCGAGCAGTGAAACCACACGTGAGGGATCGCCCTGATTCTTCAGCCATGTCTCGCGGAACTGCAGACGGATATAGTCTACGAGCTTCTGCTTCAAGGCCATACGGGTCTCCCATACCTCATCGTCGGGCACATTGTATATTGCCTCCCAGATGCTTTGGTTGCTCTGGTCACTCATGAATGTCTTGTCAAAATACTTGGCGTAAACCTTGCGCCACTCGGTAGAGGTCCATGTTGGGAAGTGAACACCGTTGGTGACATAGCCTACGTGGTTCTCCTCGGGATAGTATCCGTTCCAAATGGGAGCGAACATCTTCTGGCTTACCCAGCCATGAAGCTTGCTCACACCGTTGACTTCCTGACATGTGTTGCAGGCAAAGATTGACATGCAGAACTTCTCGGAGTGGTCGTCGGGGTTGTTTCGGCCCATGCCGATGAACTCGTCCCAAGAGATGCCGAGCTTGGCAGGATAGCCACCCATGTACTTACCGAAGAGACCTTCGTCGAAATAGTCGTGACCGGCGGGCACGGGAGTGTGAACGGTATAGAGTGATGATGCGCGGACGAGCTCCATAGCCTGGTTGAATGTCAGGCCGGTCTCGATATAATCGCACAGACGCTGCAGGTTGCAGAGGGCTGCATGACCTTCGTTGCAGTGATATACGTCCTTGGTGATGCCGAGCTTCTTCAGCGTGAGCACACCACCGATACCGAGCAGTATCTCCTGTTTCAGACGGTTCTCCCAGTCGCCACCGTAGAGTGAGTGGGTGATGGGCTTGTCAAACTCCGAGTTCAGTTCGTTGTCGGTGTCAAGCAGGTAGAGCTTGATGCGGCCTACATTCACGCGCCAAACGTATGCGTGAACACTGTAATTGTTGTAAGGAACGTCAACAACAAGCGGGTTGCCGTTCTCGTCAAGCTGACGCTCAAGAGGAAGCGAATTGAAATTCTGTGCCTCATACTTAGCAATCTGCTGGCCGTCCATGCTGAGTGACTGTGTGAAATAGCCGTAACGGTAAAGGAAACCTATGGCGCACATGTCTACATTGCTGTCTGATGCTTCCTTCAGATAGTCACCGGCAAGCATTCCAAGACCGCCGGAATAAATCTTGAGAACATGGTTGAGACCATATTCCATAGAGAAATAGGCCACGGAAGGACGGTTGGCATCGGGCTTCACATCCATATACTCACGGAACTGGGCATAAACGGCCGTGATGCGCTTCATCATTGCCTTATCCTTCACTATTTCTTCCTTGCGCTCATAGCTGAGACGCTCAAGCAGAAGGACGGGATTGTGCGTCACTTCATGATAAAGTTCGGGATCCAAGTCACGGAAAAGGTCTCTGGCCTCATAGTTCCATGTCCACCACACGTTGTGTGCAATCTCGTCAAGACACTTCAGCTCTTCCGGAAGAGTCGACTTGACGGTAATCTCCTGCCATTGAGGAGCATTAGCATAATCTGCCTTAATCTTCATAATCTTTTTTGAAATTATTATTCTGTCTTTATATATCTTTCATCACACTTCATGACGTTTACGCTCTTCAGCCTTGGCCAAAGCTATATCGTAAGCCTCATAATAGTATTTTATAAACTCGGTCCACAACGCCTTCTTCGACAGCCCGTCAGCCTTCTTGCGTGCCGCCTCTACTTCCTTCGGTGTAAAGTTGGAATACTCAGCAATGGTATCTTTAATAGCATCCGCCACTTCCGAATAATTATAGTCTGTGCGGTGTATCACCTTCACTCCGTCACGAATGTCACTGTACCCACCTTTCACACTGTTTGCCCAAAGGCCGAATCCGGCAAGGTCGGTAGTGATGCATGGCACCTTGAAAGCAATCGACTCGAGAGGAGTATATCCCCACGGCTCGTAATATGACGGATATACACAAAGATCGTTGCCCAAAACTATATCGTAATATGTCATGTTAAGAACACCATCCTTGCCGTCAAGATAGCATGGAAGAAAAATAACCTTCACCATGTCATCCTTACGGTTGTGCATATCAAAATACTTCATCATTCCAAGGGTATTGTCATGGCTCATCTCGTAAAGCCAATGTGTTACGAGCGGAACCTCAAGCGGGGTGTCGTAACTCTTACCGCTTTCAAGCCGTTCCACGAGGTCACGACGCGGCTCTCCCACCCAGTCGGGGACTTCTATAAAAGCAAGCACCTTCTTTTTGAGATTCCTGCTTCTCAACAACCTGTTCAACGATTCTATATAAACGTCAATACCCTTATTCCGGAATTCGTAACGCCCGCTTGTAGATATTATCATCGTATCGTCATCAAGGTTGTCGCCGAGCAACGCATTGGCTACATCCAAAAGGCGCTTGCGCGCAATCTTACGTTTTTTGGCAAATACTGTAGGCTTCGGAACGAAACTATTATCGAAGCCATTTGGCAAAACAACATCCACAGGTTTGTCAAGCAATTCTTTACATTCGTTTGCGGTAATATCACTTACCGTTGTGAAACAATCAGCGTACATGGCCGTCTGTTTCTCTATGGAATGTTTGCTCTGCATGTTCAACTCGCCGGCCATTTGGTCACCGTTATATGCAAACAAATAGTCATAAAGCGGCTTCATGTTTCCGGCTATGCTGCGCCCGATACTCGTGGCATGAGTGGTGAACAAAGTTCCTATCTGTGGCAGTTTGTTGTTTATATACAACATTCCCAAACCCGTCATCCATTCGTTTGCATGATAAATGACACGCTGAGAACTGTCAATATTATTATTATAAAAACTTTCAACTACCAAAGCTGCCGCATAAGAAAACATCGACGCTTCGTCATAGTCACCATAAGCATGAAGACTGTCCACTTGATAATGCTCCCACAGCCAAGAATAAATTTCATTTTTCTTTTCAAAGAACGGTTTGAAGTCAACGAGTATGGTGACAGGCTCACCCGGAATTGTCCAACGTCCCACTCTTACAGACAGCCCGTTCTCTACAGCCTTCTCTCTCCATTCTTTAAACAAGTCCTTATCTTCCTGAAAATAAGGACTTTCTTTATCCTCCCAAAAATCTGGGCCAATAAATATCAATTTGTCTTGTAACTTATCCTTAAGCGTTTTTGCCCTTGTAGAAAGAACGGTGTAAATACCACCAACTTTATTACAAACTTCCCAACTTGACTCAAAAATATAGTCAGGAATCAAAATCTCTCTTACCATACTTAATATTTATATGCGCGCAAAGGTACATATTTTTTTAAATATTTCAAATAAAAGTCCTCAGAATTTTCAAAATAACTGCCATTTAATGATATAGATTTAGTAACTTTGCGGAAATAAAAACAGATAAAAGTATGAAGAAATATTTTTTCACTTTAGTATTGGCATCAATAGCCGCTCTCACAAAGGCGCAAGACAGTAACTCTGACACCTTCAAAGGCTACTTTTACAACGACGAATACAATGTTTTTCTGAATATAGACTTCTATTCCATGGAGGTGGAAGTGCCCAACCATTCACTTTACGGCAATTTACCCGGATATTTAGGAAAAAAGCTCAATAACTTCTATTGGGTAGTCACTTCCGCAAAAATAAAGGACAAAAGAAAAGCAGAACTCAGTCTTATTAATGACTATGGAAGTGAAGATCTGAAAGCAAGCCTCAGAAAAGAAAATGACTCCATCTACATATTCAAGCAAGAAAACGGCAGTCCTCTGAAGGTTCCCAACAATGGAAAATGGCTAAAACTTCCAAAAGAGTTTAAACTGAAAAAACGAATTGCGAATAATTGAGAATTGAGATTTTCAACAGATTGAGAATTGAAAGTTGAGAATTGAAAATTATGATTTGCAGCATAAAGGCAAGCTCCCATATCCACCACTGCCCGTTCCCGGATGGCTACGGTAATAATTGTGGTAATCATAATTATCAATTCTCAACTTTCAATTCTCAATTAACTCAACTTTCAATTATCAATTAGAATAAAATGTGAATTCAAAAAAATGTTCTTTTTTTCTGTAATTCTCTTAAAAATAAACTCATCATACTGATTTGTTTTTGTCGTTTCGACCGAATATTTTATCTTTGCAAAGTTTTATCGACAGTTAGACATATTTATATTTTATGAATAAAAAGATTGTAATACCACTCATTGTGGTGATAGTGGCACTTTTGGCCGGAGTAGGATTTCTCACATACAGCCTCATCCACCAGAAACAGGTGAACGAGGAAATGCAGGAACTGGCTGATCTCGACAAGAAGGAGATGGAAAACGAATACGAACAGTTCGCCCGCCAGTACAGCGAGATGAAGACCCAGATAAACAACGACTCCATCGTGGCACAGCTCACACAAGAACAGCTGCGCACACAGCAGTTGCTTGAGGAGCTGAAGAACGTGAAGAGCACCAACGCCCGCGAGATAGCCCGACTGAAAAAGGAACTGGCCACCGTACGTGCCGTACTGCGCAGCTACGTGCTCGAGATAGACTCGCTCAACCGCGTGAACCAAACCCTTGCCGACGAGAACAACCGCATGAAGGGACAATACGCCGAGGCCACACGACAGATAGAAGGACTGAGCAACGAAAAGGCGTCGCTGTCGGAGAAAGTGGCCATTGCGGCACAGCTCGACGCCACCAACATAAGGATGACGGCAAAGAAGAAGAACGGCAAGGCCGCGAAGAAAATCAAGGACTGCAAGAGCATCGAAGTGTCGTTCCTGATAGCACGCAACGTGACAGCCACCAACGGCATGCGCACTCTCTACGTACGCATCACCACTCCTACGGGAGCCGTACTGGGCAACGGCGCAACGTTCAGCTACGAAAACCGCAACATGGAGTATTCGATGAAGAAAAGCATCGAGTATACAGGCGAAGAAGTGACGGTGTCCACATACTGGAACGTGGCCGAATTCCTCAGCGCCGGAAACTACATAGTGAGCATATTCGCCGACGGCAACATGATAGGCTCGCAGACATTCAACTTCAAGTAAGAAGCTACCGGGAGCAGAAACAACGAACCGTGTATAACCCAAATACTGTTTTATGAAGCATATAATAGGAATTCTCGTCATGTCGTGCACCATACTGCCGGCCGGAGCGCAGCAACTGCTGAGCCTCGACAGCTGTCGTGCGCTGGCACTGCGCAACAACAAGCAGCTGAGCATATCCGGCATGAAACAGAATGTGGCGAAAAACATAAGGAAGTCTGCCCGTACAAAATATCTGCCGCAAATAAACGCCACCGGCAGCTATATGTATACGAGCAGGGAAATATCCATACTCAACGGCAGCCAAAAAGCGTCGCTGACAAGCATCGGGACTATGGTGGGCACCGAACTGGAAGGCTCGATACAGAACATCGGGGCAAACCTGAGCGAGGCGCAGATAGGGGCCATAAACGAGCAGCTGGCAGCTTTCGGCACTTCCATCGACCAGATAAAGGGCGATATAGGCAACGGACTGAACGACCTGGCGTCGGGTCTGAACGCACAGGGACAGCGCATCGTTGACGCCTTCCGCACCGACACGCGCAATATTTTTGCCGGTTCGGTAACCATTACACAGCCGGTATTCATGGGCGGAAGCATCGTTGCCATGAACAAGATGGCGGCTTTGGGAGAACAGATGGCGGCAAACAGCGCCGATGCCGCACGCCAGGCCACCATCTACGACACCGACCGCGCCTACTGGACAGTGGTGTCGCTGAAACAAAAGCGCAAATTGGCGGAAAACTATCTCACGCTGGTGAAGCAGCTTGCCGCCGACGTTGACAAGATGATAGACGAAGGTGTGGCCACACGCTCGGAGGGGTTGAGCGTAGACGTGAAGGTGAATGAGGCTGAAATGACGCTGACACAGGTTGACAACGGTCTCGTGCTGGCACGGATGTTGCTCTGCCAACTGTGCGGCCTGCCACTTGACGAACGTCCCGTACTGGCAGACGAGAACAGCGACGAACTCACCGTCAGCGACATAGCCCCCGTGGTGAGCATGGACGAAGCCATCGGGAGACGGCCCGAACTGAGACTGCTGCAGAACACGGCCGACATGGGGCGGCAGGCCACCAACATAATCAAGGCCGGCAATCTGCCGAAGGTGGCTCTCTTCGGAGGATACTCGATAAGCAACCCCAATGTGTTCGACGGATTCCAGAAAAAGTTCGGAGGTGTATGGAACGTGGGAGTGCTCGTGACCGTACCCGTATGGAACTGGGGTGACGTGGCCTACAAGGTTAGGGCGGCAAAAGGTGCCACGGCAATAGCTGAGCTGGAGCTGGAGGAGGCCCGCGAGAAAGTGGAACTGCAAGTGACCCAAAGCTCATTCCGTGTCAACGAATCGGCAAAAAGACTGAACATGGCAAAAGCCAACATCAAGCGGGCCGAAGAAAACCTGCGGTGTGCCAATCTCGGATTCAAGGAGGGCGTGATACAGAGCACAACGGTGATGGAGGCACAGACGGCATGGCTTCAGGCACGTTCGCAAAAGATTGACGCAGAGATAGACATGAAACTGAGTCAGGTGAACATGAAGAAAGCACTTGGCCTGTTAGAAGAAAAATAATCCACACACACATTCACATCTATAACAAAACAAGCTTATGTCAGCAAAATCACAACATAACAACATCCTTCTGGCCATACTGGGATTTACGGCAGTGGTGGTCATTGTGGCTCTCATAGGATATTTCACACTCGGACACGACGACGAAGTGATACAAGGTCAGGTGGAAGTGACAGAATACAGGGTATCGAGCAAGGTTCCCGGCCGTGTACTGGAACTGAGGGTCAAGGAAGGCGACTATGTGAAGGTGGGCGACACGCTGGCCATACTCGACGCTCCCGACGTAAAGGCCAAGATGGTGCAGGCCCGCAGTGCCGAGGATGCCGCGACAGCCATGGACGACATGGCCAAGGCCGGAGCGCGTCAGGAGCAGGTGCGCGGAGCATATCAGGTGCTGCAACAGGCCAAGGCCGGACTGGAAATAGCAGAAAAGTCATACAAGCGCGTACAGCGCCTCTTCGACGAGGGGGTGATGACGGCACAGAAACGTGACGAGGCCTTTGCCAACTACAAGGCAATGGAGGCCCAGATGAAAGCCGCGCAAAGCCAATATGACATGGCGCGCAACGGAGCACGCCGCGAAGAGAAGATGGCGGCACAGGCACAGGTGAACCGCGCCCGCGGTGCCGTGGAAGAAGTAAGGTCGTACATCAACGAAACCGTACAGACGGCACAGATGGAGGGCGAGGTGAGCGACGTTTATCCCAAGGTGGGCGAACTGATAGGCACCGGCTCACCCATAATGACAATAGCCGTAATGAGCGACATGTGGGGAACATTCAATGTGCGTGAAGACCAGCTCGAGGGCATGAAGGTGGGTGACGAGTTCACGGCCTACTCCCCCGCTTTCGGCAAAGACATACGCATGAAAGTGTACTACATGAAAGACGAAGGCAGCTACGCCGTATGGAAAGCGACGAAAGCCAACGGGCAGTATGACCTGAAGACGTTTGAGGTGAAGGCCCGCCCGGTGGAAAAACAGGATGGCATGCGCCCGGGCATGTCACTCGTCATCAAGCGGCGGTAAGTCTTCATAGAGTGTACATCGGCATTGAAACAAGAAGGCATAAAAAACGTGGGGTGGAAAGAATACATACACAATACACTCAAGGTGGCACGCCGTGAATGTGCCATCCTGCGCTCTGTTCCTATCTACTGGTTCTGCATGGTGGTGTTTCCGCTGCTCGTCATGTTCTTCTTCACATCGCTCATGCACGAGGGACAGCCACAGGACATGCCCATCGGCGTTGTCGATCTTGACAACACGTCGACATCGCGCAAGCTGACACGCAATCTCGACGCCTTTCAGACAAGCCGTGTGGTGGCGCACTATACGAGTGTGAGCGAGGCACGCACCGCCATTCAGCGCAACGAGATATATGCGTTTCTGTATATTCCCAAAGGCACCACAGACAAAATGCTGGCAAGCCGACAACCAAAAATTTCGTTTTACTACAGCCTGACGTCACTGACGTCGGGCGCATTGCTTTTCCGCGACCTTAAAACAATATCCACACTGGGCGGTGCCGCCGTGGGGCAGGCCACCATGACCGCCAAGGGATATACACCGGAGCAGATACGCACATTCCTGCAACCGATAACCATCGACCTGCACCAGATATCCAATCCCTGGACCAACTACAACATCTATCTCAGCACCATGCTCGTGCCGGGCATGATAATGTTGTTCATATTCCTCATAACGGCTTACTCCATCGGAACAGAACTGAAGTTCGGACGCTCGCGCCAATGGATTCACTCCGCCGGCGGCAACATCGTGGCGGCAATGACCGGCAAGATGCTGCCGCAGACACTGATATTCCTTACAATCACATACGGATATATGTACTATGTGTTCGGCGTGCTCGACTTCCCCCATCCGGGCGGCATATCCGGCATCATACTGCTCGGACTGTTGTCTGTACTGGCGGCACAGGGCTTCGGCATATTCGTCTTCGGACTGATGCCTTCGTTACGCCTGTCAATGAGCACATGCTCGCTATGGGCGGTGCTCAGTTTCTCGATAGTGGGCTCGGCTTTCCCCGTAATGGCCATGGACACGCCGTTGCAGTCGCTGTCGTGGCTGTTTCCGCTGCGCCATCATTTCATGATTTATCAGACAGTCGTATTCAACGGCTTCCCCCTCGCCGACGCATGGCCGCATGTAGTGGCGCTCACCGCTTTCGCCGTACTTCCGGTGACGGTACTCGCCAAACTGAAAAATGTCATGCTCAACTATGTGTATATTCCATGAGGCTTTTTTCAGGAGTTAAAGAAGTTAGAGGAGCTAAAGGAGTTAAAGACAAAAGAAACTATATATGGGCAACAAAGGATTTATAAATAGGATAAAGGAAGGTCTCCAAGACGCCTGTCACGTATGGGCGCAGGAGATGAAAGGCACTTTCCGCGATGAAGGTGTCATCATCTTCTTTATCCTCGTACCCCTTGTCTACCCTCTGCTCTACTCATGGATATACAACAATGAAGTGGCGCGCGAGGTTCCCGTGGCCGTTGTCGATGACTCGCACAGCGCAATGAGCCGCGATTTCGTACGCCGGTGCGACGCATCGCCGGATGTCAGGATACAGTGTCATGTCACAAATATGGAGGAGGCGAAAACGCTGATGGGCCGTCAGGAAGTGAAAGGCATATACTACATTCCGTCCGACTTCTCAACAAACATCAACCGCATGGAGCAAACCGCCGTCAGTGTTTATTGCGACATGAGTCTGATGCTGGCCTACAAGGCTGTATACCAAACAGCACTTGCGGTGTCGCAGGACATGAACTCAGACATACAGATACACTCCATGGGAAACATGACCGACCGCGAGGACGAAATAGCCACACGGCCACTGGATTATGAAGAGGTGCCGATTTTCAATCCTACGGGAGGCTATGGCAACTTCATACTGCCGGGAGTGCTTATGCTCATACTGCAACAGACACTGGTGCTCGGTATTGGACTGGCAGCGGGAACGGCACGTGAAAACAACCGCTTCCGCGAACTGATACCCATAAGCCGTCACTACCGCGGTGTGTTCCGCATCGTGACGGGCAAGTCGATGTGCTACTTCATGATTTACACCGTCATGGCTGCCTATCTGACCATGGTGGTTCCCCGCATTTTCGGTTTTGTGGCCATGGCACAGGCTCCCGAGCTTGTCGGCATCATGCTGCCCTATCTTCTCGCCTGCATCTTCTTTGGCATGACCGTGTCGTGCCTCATCCGCCACCGTGAGAATGTGATGTTGCTCGTGGTGTTCTTCTCCGTACCTCTGCTGTTCATGTCGGGCGTATCGTGGCCGCAGAGCAACATACTGGGAGTGTGGCAGGGTGTGTCGTGGTTATTCCCGTCCACTTTCGGCGTGCGGGCCTTCGTACGTGTCAGTTCGATGGGTGCAACGCTTGACGACGTACTGCCCGAATACCGCATACTATGGATTCAAACCGTAGTGTATTTCATCACGGCCTGCATCGTCTACCGTCATCAGATACAGCTGTCACGCCGCATGGTCATCTGCCGCTTGCAGCACATACGGCACAAGCGTGAGGTAAGAAGAAAACTATTAAACGCAAAGACGCAGAAACGCCAAGAATTTTCCAGGCGTTGATGTTTACTTAAAAAGACGAATGACCTGATAAAAAGACACAGAGACGCAAAGAAATATCCGGGCGACTGCATCACCCAAACTTTGCGTCTCTGTGTCTTTGCGTTAAATGAACAAAATCACTGTTTCTTCACCTCCACTATCTTTGTCGGCTCCTGCTCGCGGTTGCGGCGGTTGACAACCGTAACGACCGACTGCGCAAGGGCTATGAAAGCCTGTCCCGTCATGGTATCCACCTGCATGGCTGCCGGTTCGCCGGCATCGCCACTCTCGCAGATGCTCTGCACGAGGGGAATCTGCGCCAACAGCGGTGTTTCCATCTCGGCGGCAAGATTCTTGCAGCCATCCTTTCCGAAGATGTAATACTTGTTTTCGGGAAGTTCGGCGGGTGTAAACCACGCCATGTTCTCCACCAGTCCGAGTATCGGCACATTCACCTTGTCGTTGCGGTACATGTCGATACCCTTGCGGGCATCGGCCAGTGCCACCGCCTGCGGCGTGCTCACGATGACGGCACCCGTTATGGCAAGTGTTTGGAGCAGTGTGAGATGGATGTCGCTCGTTCCGGGAGGCGTGTCGAGGATGAAATAATCCAGCTCCCCCCAATCGGCATCGGCAATGAGCTGCTTCAGGGCATTGCTCGCCATGCCGCCGCGCCAGAGCGTCGCCGTTTCGGGATTGACAAAGAACCCGATACTGAGCAGCTTTACACCATACTTCTCAATCGGTTCTATCAGGTTGCGGCCGTCTTTCTCCACCGCATAGGGACGGGCATCCTCCACGTTGAACATCTTCGGCATTGACGGGCCGAAGATGTCGGCATCGAGCAGACCCACCTTGTAGCCCAGTTTGGCGAGAGCTATGGCCAGATTGGCCGATACGGTGCTCTTGCCCACTCCACCCTTACCGGAGCTTACGGCAATGATGTTTTTCACACCGGGCAGCTGCTTGCCCACTTCGGGACGCGGCTTCGAACGGAATTCGGTTTCGATGGTCACTTCCACCTCCTTACTCACATGATAGTGTATGGCGGCCTCGGCAGCCTTCACTGTCGACTTGAGGAACGGATCGGTATCGCGCGGGAATGTCAGAACAACCTTCACTTTCATACCGTCGATGGACGGCGTGTCAGCCACCATCTCACTCTCCACAAGGTTCTTCTTCGTGCCAGGGTAAGTAACCGTGGCCAAAGCGTCCATTATCAGTTTCGGATATAATGTCATAATACTGTTGTTTATGTTCGGGTTTGTCTATATCAATGTATCAATAGCAAATATCGTGCCCGACTGTAATACGGTCAGACAGAGGATGCGCAACGGCCGCCAATATCGGCCAAGTCAGGAATTTCTTCTTGAATAATTGCTCATAATTCGGATTTTTGTCGTAATTTTGAGCCAAACTCACGATACGACAGGACGTAACATACGCCCGTACATGTTATAATGCAATGAGAACCAAAGACAATGACAAACGTACCGGCATCATGCACAGGGTATACGACCTGTACGCCGACGGTTTCAGACAAATGACCATAGGACGCACTCTGTGGACAATAATAATCATCAAACTGGTGATTATCTTTGCCGTGCTGAAAATATTCTTTTTCCCCGATTTCCTCGCCACAAACGCAGAACGGGGCAAAGAAAACGACTATGTGGCCACGGAGCTGATTGAGCGTGGAGAACCCGCAGTGCAGACGGACGATACGGGCATATCCACCGGAAAAGATACAGAAAAGACATTGAAACCATAAAACAATTACACAACAATAACACTTATGACAAACATTCTATTAAACATCGACGCGGCCACGATAGACTGGTCGAGAGCACAGTTTGCCCTCACCGCCATCTACCACTGGCTCTTCGTACCGCTCACGCTGGGCCTGGCGCTCATCATGGGCATCATGGAAACGTGCTACTACCGCACACGCAAACCGTTCTGGCGCGACACTGCCAAGTTCTGGCAGAAACTCTTCGGCATCAACTTTGCCATGGGCGTGGCCACGGGCATCATCCTCGAGTTTGAATTCGGCACCAACTGGAGCAACTACTCATGGTTTGTGGGCGATATCTTCGGTGCGCCACTGGCCATCGAAGGCATAGTGGCCTTCTTCATGGAGTCTACGTTTGTGGCCGTTATGTTCTTCGGATGGAAGAAGGTGTCAGCCGGATTCCACCTCGCCTCGACATGGCTCACAGGTCTGGGCGCCACCATATCGGCATGGTGGATACTCGTGGCCAACGCTTGGATGCAATATCCCATAGGCTGCACGTTCAATCCCGACACGATGCGCAACGAGATGACATCGTTCATGGAGGTGGCCCTGTCGCCATTTGCCATAGACAAGTTCTGCCATACCGTCACATCGGCATGGATTATCGGTGCATTGTTTGTAGTTGCCGTCAGCTGCTACTACCTGCTGAAAGGCCGCGAGAAGGAACTGGCCGTGGCAAGCATCAAAATCGGTGCCACGGTAGGTTTGGTATCGTCGTTGCTGGCTGTTCACACCGGCGACAGCTCCGCATACAAGGTGGCACAGGTGCAGCCGATGAAACTGGCCGCCATGGAAGCCCTCTACGACGGAGGCTACGACCAGGGACTGACGGCCATCGCCCTTGTCAACCCCTTCAAACAGCCCGACTATCAGGCCGGAGGCGAACCGCCGCTGCGCATAGCCATACCATACGCCCTGTCATTCCTTGCCACACACGACATCAACGGATATGTTCCAGGCATCAACGACATAATGAGGGGAGGCTACATGCTTGAGAACAACACCCGCGAGATATCCATGGACGAGAAGATACTCCGCGGCCAGCGGGCCATACTCGCACTAAAGGAATACCGCGAGCTGCATGCCAAGGCACGCACCACCGAACTCACCATGAAGGAAGAGGTAAGACAGGATATGCTGAGGAAGGCCCTACAACAAAACATGCCCTACTTCGGCTACGGATACATCAAAGACAAGGCACAGCTTGTACCCTATATCCCGCTGTGTTTCTATGCCTTCCGCGTGATGGTGGGCCTGGGCACACTGTTCATCGTGTTCTTCGCCGTGGTGCTCTTCATGGTGTTCCGCAAGGACATCAGCCGTCCGCGCTGGCTGCATATCGCCGCCATCGCGCTGCTACCGTTGGGCTACATCGCGAGCGAATCGGGATGGCTCGTGGCCGAGTTCGGACGCCAGCCATGGGCCATACAGGATATGATGCCCACATGGGTGGCGGTAAGCAACGTCGGTTCTGGCAGCGTCATGCTTACGTTTTTCATCTTCCTCGCCCTCTTCACCACCCTGCTCGCTGTCGAGATAAGCATACTGCTGAAGCAGATAAAGAAAGGCCCGGAGAGAGAGCAATGAAGACAACGTGCATACATCAGTGAAATTTCAACATACAATCATTCACGTTAATATTACAAATTATATATGACATACGAATTTCTGCAACAATACTGGTGGTTCCTCGTCTCATTGCTTGGAGCCCTGCTCGTGTTCCTGCTCTTCGTGCAAGGCGGCAACTCTGTGATTTTCTCCATCGGACGCACTGCCGAAGAACGCCGCATGCTCATCAATTCCACCGGCCGCAAGTGGGAACTGACGTTCACCACACTCGTAACCTTCGGCGGAGCCTTCTTCGCCTCGTTCCCATTGTTCTACAGTACGAGCTTCGGCGGTGCCTACTGGCTGTGGATGATAATCCTCTTCTCGTTCGTGCTGCAAGCCGTCAGTTACGAGTTTCAGAACAAGTTGGGCAACCTGCTCGGCCCGCGCACGTTCCAGTGGTTCCTCATGCTCAACGGCATCGTCGGTCCGCTGCTGCTCGGTGGTGCGGTGGCCACATTCTTCAACGGCTCCAACTTCATCATCGACAAGGACAACCTCGTGGGCGGATTCCAACCCGTCATCAGCCATTGGGCCAACGCCAGCCATGGTCTCGACGCGCTGCTCGACCCGTGGAACCTGATATTGGGCTTCGCCGTCTTCTTCCTCGCCCGCTGTCTCGGCCTGCTCTACTTCATGAACAACATCGATGACGAAGACATACGTTGCCGCTGCAGCGTGAGGCTTGTAGGCACGACAATACCGTTCGTACTGCTGTTCGTGCCGTTCCTCGTGCGCACACTGCTGAAAGACGGCTATGCCGCCGATCCTGCCACAGGAATCATCACCATGGAACCGATGAAATATCTGCACAACCTGCTTGACATGTGGTATGTCACGGTGACACTTCTCGCGGGCGTGGTGCTCGTGCTCTACGGCATCATACGCACCATCATGAGCAAGACATATATTAAAGGTATATGGCCGGCGGGCATAGGCACCGTGCTCACCGTGCTCGCCCTGCTGCTTTGTGCCGGATGGAACAACACGGCCTACTATCCCTCAACGGCCGACCTGCAAAGTTCGCTCACTATAGCCAACTCGTGCAGCAGCGAGTTCACACTGCGCACCATGGCCATCGTCAGCCTCTTCATACCGTTCGTGCTCGCATATATCGTCTACGCATGGCGCTCGATAGACAGCCGAAAGATTACGAAACAGGAAATAGGAGAAGACGAGGCGTATTAACGGCTTTTTAATCGGCATCTTTCAGCACCCTTGGCCCGTCATCGGGCACATGGGTGCTTTTTATTTTCCACTCTTGCGGATAGAGATTGTTGGCCCGGTTGCCTATATTCTTCACAAAACCAAGCACAGCACCGCGGAAAGTGACAAGGACAAAACCGCGGGGTGCATCGGGCGGAAGGGTCACCGCCTCGCGGCGCAGATAGGCAACGGCCTGTGCGTACGTGAGCGCAACGGCGGGGAAAGCATCGGGACGAAGAGCCGACGAGAGGGCGAGAGACTGGTCGGGCATGACGTCACGCCCCCTGACGGTGCCGAGCGTGACACCGGCGAGAAGTACCCGGAGCGACGGAGAGGCTACTTCATAAAGTGGGGCAAGGCGCGGAGTGAGCGCAATGAAAGAGGTGTCAGTCTGGCGGATGACAGGTTCCACTTCTTCACCGTCTCCGGAAACGAGACGCACCCATCGGGAGACCGTCTTTTCCGTACCCTTCGGCACGACAGGCCCGCCCGGCATCTTATCCTTTTTTTTCTTTTTACCGCAACCGGGTGATTTGGCCGACGCGTTAGTCATGTCGTGACATGCATCGCCGGACGGTTTTTCCAACACGGCCATAAACAACCCCTCGCCACGTGTGCATCCGGGAATGAACCGATACACGGGAGCGGTGAAACCGTCAAGCAACGAACCGCGTATGCCCCAATCGCCGACAACGGGCACCTCTACGGGCATACCGCCAAGTTCGTCTGTTATCCACCGCACGTTTTCCTCGTTCTCACGGGCATTGAACGTGCATGTAGAGTATATCAGCAGTCCGCCCGGACGCAGACACTGCCACGCCTGAGCCACTATCTCGCGCTGGAGCCGGCTGCAAGCGTCAACATTCTGCGGGCTCCACTCGCCTATCGCGCCTTCGTCCTTACGAAACATACCCTCACCCGAACACGGCACGTCGCAGAGAATGACATCGAAGTCAAGCCCCGAACGGGCATAATCAGCCGGATAGTTGTTGGTGACTATGACGTCGGGGCAGCCCCATTTCATAAGGTTTTCGGCAAGAACATTCGCACGGGCACGTATCGGCTCGTTGCTCATCAGCACACTGCCGGCCGGCAATGCTGCGATGGCGGCGGTCGACTTGCCACCAGGAGCGGCACACATGTCAAGCATCTGCACCGGTGATGTAACAAGACTCCGCAAAACGTGGTGGACAAACATCGACGATGCTTCCTGCACATAATAATGACCGGCATGCAGAAGCGGATCGAATGTGAAATTGGGACGTCCGGACAGATACCATCCGTCATCACACCACGGAACCCGCACGGCATCGTCCGCCGGCACACAGTCATTGTCTTTCTGTCGGTTTATACGCATGCTAACAGGAACTTCTCCGGCAAGTGCTGCCGAGAAACGGGTGTAAAGTCCGTCACCCATAAGGCTCCGGGTGTAGCTGATAAAACTGTCTGGCAAGTTCATCACATTCGATTTTGTCGTTAAATGTTGCAAAGTTAGAAAAAAAATCGCATCTTTGCAACTAATTCGATACTGCTCACGTCTAACATACAAATTAAAAACAAATAATACGAAAGAACAATCATGAAAAAGTATCTGATAGCATTGACATTGATGGCGGCCCTGACCGTTACCGCAACCACGGCCACCGAACCGCAACAGCACCGCCATACGCCACGCACGGCCGTGACCGATGCCGACGTACAGAATAACAGCGCCCAACCTGATGCCACGGCAAATACGACCGGAAAAAACGACACGGCGGCACCGGGCACCGAAAAAAGCGGCACGGCAAAAGACAGTGGAAAAAAAGGAAAGGCAACCGTAACGGCTACGGCAAAAGTGAAGACAAAGATGAACGTCGACGCAAACAATAATGAGGATGCCGTTGACACCGATGAAGGCATTGAAGCTTATTCGGACACCACCTCGTCATATCCTGACAGTGCCGAATCGCATTATCAGTATTCATATCAGGTGGACATGAACGAAGATGACATCAACCACATGATGAACGGCCTGTCATGGATAGGCAGCGGCATGATAGGCACACTGCTCATTCTTCTCATCCTCTTTGTCATTGCACCGGTAGCCATACTCTCCCTGCTCTTCTACTTCATATACAAGAGCCGCAAGCAGAAGCTGCAACTGGCCGAAATGGCAATAAAGAACGGACAGCCCCTTAACGAAGTGTTGGGCACGAACAAGATGGCGGCACCATCCAACGACATATTGTGGAACAAGGGCATCAAGAATGTATTTCTCGGCATCGGTCTGATGTTCTTCTTCGGATTCATGAGGATTAAACCAGGTATCGGCATAGGATTTCTCGTAATGTTCTATGGCGCCGGACAGGCTGTCATAGCCCGCACGTCGCGGAAAAGGCTTGAGGGGCAAGACCACGAAGAAAATGTAAAAGACAGGAACAAAAGCCGGCATGATTTCCAATAACCGCGGCAAACCATACTTTACAGAATAACAGAGAACGGTTTTTTACAATAACAAACCATAAGCCAAAACCAACCGAAACTGAAGGATGGACAAACTGAACGACATAACCCTCGTGACAAAGGTGGCTGTACTCCACGACAAACGGGCCTTCGACCGTCTTGTCATGAAGTATCAGTCGCCGGTACGCCGGTTCTTCCTAAGCCACACTTTGGGTGACGTTCAGTTGAGCGACGACCTTGCCCAAGACACGTTCGTAAAGGCGTATGTCAACATAACGAAGCTTCGCGGACTGTCGAGCTTTCAGACATGGCTGTTCCGCATAGCCTACAACGTGTTCTACGACTACACCCGATCGCACCACGCCACAGGCGACATGGACACGGCGGTGGTCACGCGCCCAGACACAGCACACACTGACAGCAACCTTAAGATGGATCTCTACGATGCCTTGGCGCGGCTGAAGCCGGTGGAACGTTCGTGCATAACCCTGCAACTGATTGACGGACAGCCGATAGACAAGATTGCCGAAATCACGGGCATGCCGCAAGGCACCATAAAATCGCACCTGTCGAGAGGAAAGGAGAAACTTGCAACGTATTTAAAGAACAACGGATATGACAAATGACGACAACATACTAATAGAACAACTGTTTGACGAGGCACGAAAGGTGCAGATTGAAGACAACGGATTCTGCCGGCGTGTGATGGCCAACCTGCCGAAAGACGCCGACCGTCTGCCGAGACGCGAAGACCTTCTGCCGCAGAACGTCCTTTGGGCATCAAGGCTGTGGACAGGCTTCTGTGTGGTGCTCGGACTGATTCTTTCTTCCGCTTTCCACATTTGGGAGCTTGCGGCAACATACGTGGAGGTGTTCGTACGCACATTGCCCACGCACGACACCCCCTGCATCATATATGCCCCGATGCTGGTGACAATGGTTGTGGCATCGGCCATAACAATATACAAATGGATAGACACCGGACGGATGCCGGTATAAAGCAAGTCAGACTATGAACTGTACATATATGCTATGACAGATTATTTGTCTTTATGCCAAAAACAATAAAAAGTCCCGAGGCTTCACAGCTTCGGGACATTTTATACTATAAATAGTAAGTAATAATGATTATATATGTAGTCAGTAGTTGTTTTTCTTGTTTTGCTTTGTTCCTCTTTTATCTCGGCAGATTGAAAGCCTTTGTCATCTCGGCCATCTGCCCGTCGCTCATGCCCTCGGGTTCGTAACCCATGCACTTCGCGTTGATATATATCTTGGCACTCTTCGAGAGCACGTCAATCTGGTCGAAAGCATCCATCACGTCAAGTCCCTTGGCAAACACACCATGCTTCTCCCACAGCACCACATCATAGTCCTGAAGTTCTTTCAGAGTGGCGTCGGCCAACTCGTTCGAACCGGGCAGAGTGTAGGGAACGATGCCGAGGCCTAACGGGCAGAAAGCCTTCGTCTCGGGAATCATCGACCAAAGTATCTTTGTCAGCACATCCTTTCCAAGGAACTCGCGTTTGTGACTCATGGCCACAAGCTCGATGGGATGGGTATGCACCGTTGCCGTATACGGCGAGCCACTCTCTATGAGGTTGGCGTGCACGGTGAGATGTGAAGGCAACTCACTGGTAGGCATCACTGCATTGTCGGCAATGATTACATAACTTGCGCAATCGTCAAGAATACGTATCACAGAGCCGTTGTCCATCGGGCGGCGTGCCAAGTCACGCATACGCTTGCCTGTACCCTTACAATAGAAGTAGCAACCCTTCAGCTGCGGCAGTGTGACACCTATCTGCTTTACTTCACTGATGGCAGGCATGTTGCGTATTTCATCGTCAACGTGTGCTGTCACATTAACCGTTATGTTACCACCGTTGCGCTCTGCCCAACCGTTCTGCCAAAGATATCCGGCAACTTCTGCTATCTTCTCCACCTCGGCAGCAAGTGCGGGGCGGCCTTCCAGTATACTTTTCATATTCAAATGTATTAAACTTTCGGTTGCAAAGGTATACTTAAATATCGGTAAAAAACATTATTATTTGATTAACTAACCAATATAAATGATATGTTTATTGATTTAAATCAAGTCCATCCACAATCAAGACAAATCGTTCCCTTATGTATATAAATCACCGCCATATCAGTTCCGCAAACGGGTGTATAGCAAGTTGTTTGCCTCTTACTTAAATAATTATGTATCATTAATTTTGTAGTTCAACCGATTTGCACTATCTTTGCAATTATGAATAATTTTCAGAAAAACGATAAGTGGAGTGAGAATGTGATACTAGTCGACGCCGACTACGCCGACAAAGTGACATTCGACCTCATAGTCAACTTCGAGCGGATGATTGGCCGGCGCATACCAAAGGCCGACATGGCGCGGTGGCTGGAGTGTGTGGCACTCGACGGCGGACTGCGCGAGGGCCGCAACGAAACACAAGTGGTGCTGATTCACGGCAAGGGAAAAACGCAGATGGAGAACTTCACCCCGGGCGAGTATGCCTCAGAACTTGACGGCAAGGCGTTCAACGGAAACTTGGGTGAGTTTACGCTGAGTTCGCTGCCCGTGGAAGATGACATGGTAACGGCAGGCGACCTCTTCACCGATGCCCTCGGAATAATCTGCAACAGCAAGGACGTGAAGCGTGTCATGGTAATACCCGATGCCGAGACAATATATAATAATGTACGCAACACGCTGCGCCGCATCGACACTGACGAAAAGCGCATCACCGTATTCGCCATGCAGCCCATGCCGGGCGGCAACTTCCGACAGGAAATACTCGGCTACTCGCTGATGCAGGCACTCGGGATAAGGGCCGACGAAATTGGAGAGTGAAGAACGAAGAGGGAAGAATAAAGAGTGAAGAGAGAAGAATAAAGAAAGAAGAACGAAGAGTTCTTATTATCCCATCCCTCCCATATCTCCCATTCCTCCCATAT
>ENA-OYXU01000205-OYXU01000205.1-human-gut-metagenome-genome-assembly--contig:-NODE-205-length-24895-cov-8.123551_pt1 | contig 24895 bp, 21 predicted proteins | sample MGYA00243243_ERZ653435 | MGnify/ENA primary metagenome ERZ653435 (study PRJEB26926, sample SAMN06165113) | human gut metagenome | biome: ENVO:00009003; feature: ENVO:2100002; material: ENVO:00002003... | reverse complement strand
TGTATAAGAGACAGAAGTAACCGTTTTACATGACGGTTGGGGGATGGACCCGGGTTGGACCTGGGTTGGACTTGGGTTGGACTTGGGATGGACTATGAAATCACGCAAACTCCTGAATAACAAAACAATATCCTCATTTGGGTTGGACTATGAGAAAAAACGGCAAAAAAAATTGTGTTTTCTGCAAAAACAGAACCGTAAATCGCCGATTTAGAGTCACCAATCGGCGATTTAGAACTGCCAATCGCCGATTTGGAGTCGCGAATCAACGATTTAGAGTCGTGAATGTATCGTTCAGAACCGTAAACGTATCGTTTGGAAGCGTAAACGTATCGTTTGGAACCGTAAACGTATCGTTCAGAATTATGAATACAGGGAGGACGAAAAATGTTTTCAAAAGTTAAATTTAGAAAAAAGTGGGGAAAAGTGGTGTAATGTGGGGAAAAATCATTATCTTTGCAAACAAAATTCAAAAAGATATAAATAAGTACGCGTGCGACTGTTAGGAAACATAGAAGCAAAATTGGATGCAAAAGGGCGGGTTTTCCTCCCTTCTGTACTTCGCAAACAGCTACAGGCTGCTGGCGAAGAGCGGCTTATTATGCGCAAGGACATATTCCAAAAATGCCTTACGCTCTATCCCGAAAGCGTGTGGTACGAGCAGCTTGACGCGCTGCGCTCGCGGCTGAACCGCTGGAACAAGGAGCACCAGATGATTTACCGCCAGTTTCTTGCCGAGGCAGAGATGATACAGCTCGACGGCAACGGCAGGTTTCTCATCAGCAAGCGCAACATGCAGGTGGCAGGCATCAGTCAGGACGTGAGGTTTATCGGGATGAACGACTACATTGAGATTTGGAGCAACGACAATAGCGGCGAACCGTTTATGAATGCCGATGATTTCGGCTCGGCACTGGAGAAAATCATGGAGAGTGTTGAGTGAGGAATGTTTAGTGTTTAGTGTTTAGTTGGTAAGCAATGAAAAAAAACAACGAGATAATAACAGCCGAAGGCTATCATGTGCCGGTGTTGCTCAATGAAAGTGTCGATGCACTTAACATAAAGCCCGGAGGCGTGTATGTTGACGTGACATTCGGAGGCGGCGGGCACTCGCGCGAGATTCTCAGCCGCATGGACGGCACGGCGCGCCTGTTCAGCTTCGACCAAGACCCCGACGCCGAGCAGAACATAGTGGGCGACACGCGGCTGACATTCGTAAGGAGCAACTTCAGATATCTGAAAAACTGGATGCGCTACTACGGCATTGAGCACATAGACGGACTGCTTGCCGACCTCGGGGTGTCGAGCCATCATCTTGACGACAGTCAGCGGGGATTCTCGTTCAGATACGAGGACGCGCCATTAGACATGAGGATGAACCAGCGCGGAGGGAAGACTGCCGCCGACATAGTGAACGACTACGACGAAGAGCGGCTTGCCGATGTGCTCTACCTTTACGGAGAACTGAAAAACTCACGTAAACTTGCGGCGGCGATAGTCAAGGCAAGAGCGCAGCAGCGGATAACGACGATAAGCCAGTTGCTGGGCGCAGTGGAAAAGCTGATGCCGCGCGAAAGGGAGAAGAAGGATATGGCAAAACTGTTTCAGGCTCTGCGGATAGAGGTGAACCACGAGATGGACGCTCTGCGGGAGATGCTCCAGAGCGCAACGGAGCTGCTGGCGGGCAACGGACGGCTGAGCGTGATAACATATCACTCACTGGAAGACCGAATGGTGAAAAACATCATGAAAACGGGCAACACCGAGGGAAAGTTGAAACAAGATTTCTACGGGCGCATAGAATCGCCCTTCAAACTTGTGAAAAACAAGCCCGTAACCTCGGACAGCGAGGAGATGCAGCGCAACCCGCGCAGCCGGAGCGCAAAACTGAGAATCGCAGAAAAAATGAAGAGTGAAGAAACGAAGTTCGACAAAGTCAATGAAGAATGAAGAATTGAAAATCGACGAAAGTCAATCAAATACAGCTGAAGAGATAAAGGACGAGAAAAGTCTTGCGGAACAGAAGTTCAACGCCGCCATAAAGAAGCTCAACGACAATGCCCGTGAGGAAGACGCTACACCATCGTCACGCATCACCTTCAGGGAGATTCTCGGCGGCAACATGCTCAGCGCACGGTGGATACGCTCACAGATATGGCTGATGCTGCTCATCGTGCTGTTCACATTCGCATACGTGGCGTTCCGCTATCAGTGTCAGCAGGACATGATACAGATAAACAAGCTGAAGACCAGTCTGAAGGATGCAAAATACAAGGCTCTGTCTACATCGAGTGAGCTGACTGAGCGGTGCAGGGAGAGTCACATACTGAAAATGCTGAAGCAACAAAACGACTCGCTGCTGAAAACAAGCGACAAGCCACCATATATAATATATGTGAGTGAGGAGTGAAAAAACGACAAAGTCAATTAAGAATTATGCATTAATAAATGGCAAAGTTCAACAATAAGAAGATAATACCACGGTATCTGGCAATAGTCTGGATGCTCACCGCAGTCTGCGTTTTAGTAATCGTGAAGGCAGGCTATATAATGGTGGCAGAGAAAGACTATTGGACTCAGGTGGCAGACCGTTTGAAGCGCGACTCAGTGGACGTGAAGCCCAACCGCGGCAACATACTGAGCTGCAACGGCGAGCTTATGGCAAGCAGCATTCCTGAGTTTAAGATATTCATGGACTTCCGCGCCGGATATGACGAGCGCAAGGACTCGGCATGGAACGCCCACCGCAGCGACTCGATATGGAAAGAGAAAGTGGACTCAATATGCACGGGACTGCACGAGATATTCCCCACCAAAAGTGCGGCGGCATTTAAAAAACATCTCGATGAGGGGCGCGCCAAGAAGTCGCGCCATTGGGCTATATGGCCCTACCGCATAAGCTACGACACCTATCAGAACGTGAAATCGCTGCCGCTGCTGTGCGAGTCGCCCAACAAGAGCGGTTTTCACGTGGAGGAATTCAATGCACGCAGAAAGCCGTTCGGTTCGCTTGCCGGACGCACCGTGGGAGAGATGTATGGCGCAAAGGACTCCGCACGCATGGGGCTGGAACTGTCGTACGACTCCATACTGCGAGGAAAGAACGGAGTAAACAAGCGCCAGAAGATACTCAACAAGTTCATGAGCATACCTGTGACGCCGCCTGTTGACGGAGCCGACATTGTGACAACCATCGACGTGGGCATTCAGGACCTTGCCGAGCGCGCGCTGATAGAGGAGCTGAAACTGCCTGAGGTGAACGGATGGCAGGGAGTGGCAATAGTGATGGAGGTAGCCACGGGCGACATAAAGGCGATAGTGAACGTGGAGCGCTGCGGCGACGGCGAGTACCGTGAGCGCAAGAACTATGCCGTGAGCGACCTGCTGGAGCCGGGCTCTGTGTTTAAGACGGCATCGGTGATGGTGGCACTCGACGACGGAGTGGTGGACACAACCTACCGCATAGACACCGGCTGCGGAGTGATGCAGATGCACGGCAGAAACATGAAAGACCACAACTGGAATAAAGGCGGCTATGGAGTGATAAACGTGGCACGCTCGCTGGAGGTAAGCTCAAACATAGGTGTGAGCAAGATGATTGACGACCACTACGGCAACAACCCTGAGAAGTTTGTTGAGGGGCTGCGCCGCGTGGGTATCGCCGAAGACCTTAAGATACCGCTCATGGGCAGCAGCAAGCCAATAATACGCATGCCCCAGCGCAACAAACATGGACAATATGTGAACTGGAGCAAGACAGCACTGCCATGGATGAGCATTGGCTACGAGACACAGGTGCCGCCAATCTCCACCGTCACGTTCTACAACGCCATTGCAAACAACGGCAGGATGATGCGCCCGAGATTTGTGAAGCAAGTGGTGAAAAACGGAGAGGTGATAGCCGAATATGCCCCGCAGGTGATAAAGGAGCGAATAGCCAAACCGTCTACAGTAAAGACCATGCAGACTGTCCTGGAGCATGTGGTGAGCCAGGGACTGGGAAGAAAAGCCGGCAGCAAGAAGTTCAAGGTGGCAGGCAAGACCGGCACGGCACAGATTTCACAAGGAGCGGGAGGCTACAAAAGCGGACAGGTGAGCTATCTGCTCAGCTTTGCTGGATTCTTCCCTGCCGACGCGCCGCGCTACTCGTGCATTGTGACTATCAAGAAAACCGGACTGCCGGCAAGCGGCGGCGGAATGAGCGGTGTGGTGTTTCACAACATAGCCGAGGGAATAATGGCACGCAACCTGAAGATGAGGGTTGAGGATGCCCGCGACGAGGAATCGGTGATGATACCCGACGTTAAAAACGGCAACCTCACATCGGCAAGCGCCGTGCTGGAGTGGCTCAACATAAAGCAGGATGTTGACTGGAACACAGCCTCGCTTACCTCAAACCCGGTATGGGGCAAGGCAAACATATCCAACAACTACGTGGCACTGAAAACGCAGAACATAAACCGCGGACTAATGCCCGATGTGAACGGAATGGGAGCGCGCGATGCCGTATATCTGCTGGAAAGCCGGGGAGTGAGCGTAAGAATCAAAGGGCGCGGCAAGGTAACATCACAGAGCATTGAGCCGGGCAGGCAGATAAAAAACGGAGAGGCATGTGAGTTGGTATTAAAGTGAAAAATGAAAAAAAGAAATATTATGAAGCTATCAGAGTTGTTAAAAGGAATAAGCCCCATCAGCATCACCAACGGCGATGCTGAAGTGGAGATTACGGGCATCAACATCGACTCCCGCAAGATAGAGAAAGGGCATCTGTTCGTGGCAATCAAAGGCACCACTACAGACGGGCACAATTACATAGCAAAAGCCATAGAGCTGGGTGCAAGTGCCGTGCTTTGCGAAAATGTGCCGGAGAACGCCTCCGGGGCAGTATTCGTTAAGGTGGAAAGCACCGAAGACTGTGTGGGGCAGGTTGCCACCACATTCTACGGCAATCCTACAGCCAAGCTGAAGCTCGTAGGCGTGACCGGCACCAACGGCAAGACAACCATCGCCACATTATTATATAATATGTTCCGCAAGATGGGGCACAAATGCGGTCTGCTGTCAACCGTGTGCAACTATATAGAAGACGAGGCTATACCCACCGACCACACCACTCCCGACCCGATAGAGCTGAACAGACTGCTGGGCAGAATGGCTGACGAGAGTTGCGAATATGCCTTCATGGAGTGTTCAAGCCACGCCATCCACCAGAAGCGCATCGGAGGGCTGACATTCGCGGGCGGTATATTCACCAACCTCACCCGCGACCACATGGACTACCACAAGACTTTCGAGAACTACCGCGATGCCAAAAAGGCGTTCTTTGACTCACTGCCAAAGGGCAGCTTTGCCATTACCAACGCCGACGACAAAAACGGCATGGTGATGGTGCAGAACACCAAAGCCACAGTGAAGACCTACTCCACACAGCGCATGGCAGACTTCAAGGCACGCATCATTGAATGTCATTTCGAGGGAATGTATCTCGACATCGACAACCACGAGGTGGGAGTGCAGTTCATCGGCAAGTTCAACGTGAGCAACCTGCTGGCTGTCTACGGTGCTGCCGTGATGCTGGGCAAGGCTCCCGAGGACATTCTCCTTGTGATGAGCACCCTGAAGAGCGTGAGCGGAAGACTTGAACCGATAAACTCGCCCGAGGGCTGGACAGCCATAGTGGACTATGCCCACACCCCCGATGCACTGGAGAACGTGCTGAAAGCCATCCACGAGGTTCTCAACGGCAAAGGCAGCATCATCACCGTGTGCGGAGCAGGCGGCAACCGCGACAAGGGCAAGCGCCCGCTCATGGCGCAAGAGGCAGCCAAGCAGAGCGACCGTGTGATAATAACCAGTGACAACCCGCGCTTTGAGGAGCCGCAGGACATTATCAACGACATGCTCGCCGGACTTGACCAGCAGCAGATGAAGAAGACCATCAGCATAGTGGACCGCCGCGAGGCTATACGCACAGCCTGCATAATGGCGCAGAAAGGCGACGTGATACTGATTGCCGGCAAAGGGCATGAGGACTATCAGGACGTGAAGGGCGTGAAACATCACTTCGACGACAAGGAAGAGGTGAGGAAAGTGATAAACATGTAAATAATACACAAGAGTCATGCTATACTATTTTTTCAGATTCTTAGAACAGTGGGACATTCCCGGAGCACACATCTGGGCATATATATCGTTCCGTTCACTCCTGGCGCTTATCCTGTCGCTGATAATTTCGATGTGGTTTGGCGAGAAGTTCATAAAATACCTGAAGCGCAAGCAAATCACCGAGACACAGCGCGACGTGAAAATCGACCCGTTCGGAATAAGCAAGGTGGGAGTGCCGTCGATGGGAGGCGTGATAATCATTGTGTCCATACTTGTGCCGGTGCTGCTGTTTGGACGTATGCGAAACATCTACCTGCTGCTGATGATTCTCACCACTGTATGGCTGGGATTTCTCGGCGGACTTGACGACTATATCAAGATATTCCGCAAAAACAAGGAAGGACTGCCCGGGCGCTTCAAGATTGTGGGGCAGGTGCTGCTGGGACTCATCATCGGGCTGACACTCTATTTCAGTCCAGATGCGGTGATTCGCGAAAATGTGGAGAGCAAGAAAAATGCAAAGACCGAAATGGTGGTGAAGCATGATGTGAACGAGAAAAAATCACTCAAGACCACAATACCCTTCATTAAGGAGCACAACATGAGCTATGAAAGCATAATGTCATGGTGTGGCGAATATAAGCACGCTGCCGGCTGGATTCTGTTCGTAATTGTAACAATCTTTGTAGTGACAGCAGTGAGCAACGGTGCCAACCTAAACGACGGAATGGACGGCATGTGTGCCGGCAACTCCGCCATAATCGGTGTGGCATTGGGAATACTCGCCTATGTGTCCAGCCACATTGAATATGCTGCATACCTTAATATAATGTACATTCCCGGCAGCCAGGAACTTGTGGTATATCTATGCGCATTCATCGGCGCACTCATAGGATTCCTGTGGTACAATGCCTACCCCGCACAGATATTCATGGGCGACACGGGCAGCCTGACCATCGGCGGCATTATCGGAGTGTGCGCGGTGATTATCCACAAGGAACTGATGCTCCCCATACTCTGCGGAATATTCTTCGTGGAAAGCCTGAGCGTGATGCTTCAGGTGTATTATTTCAAACTGGGCAAACGCCGCGGAGTGCAGCAAAGGCTGTTTAAGCGCACGCCTATCCATGATGCCTTCCGCACACAGCAGGAGCAGCTCATCGACGGCTGCAAGTATGTGTTCCGCGGACCGGTAAGGGTGTTCCACGAGTCGAAGATAGTAAACCGCTTCTGGATTGTTTCGATAATCCTCGCGGCTCTGACAATCATAACATTGAAGATAAGATAAAAAGATGAAAAAGATAGTTGTACTTGGAGCGGCTGAAAGCGGATGCGGCGCAGCCGTGCTGGCAAAGAAAGAGGGATTCGACGTGTTTGTGTCGGACATGTCGAAGATAAAGGACACATACAAGAAGATGCTCGACGACCACGGCATTGAGTGGGAAGAGGGACAGCACACCGAGGAGCGGATACTTGCCGCCGACGAGGTGATAAAGAGTCCCGGCATTCCTTTCACTGCACCCATGATGCAGAAGATTGCCGCCAAGGGAATACACGTGATAAGCGAGATTGAGTTTGCAGGACGCTATACCGACTCGAAGATGATTTGCATCACGGGCAGCAACGGCAAGACTACAACCACCAGCCTCATCTACCACATACTGACAAAGGCTGGAATAGACGCGGGGCTTGCCGGCAACATAGGAAACTCACTGGCACTGCAGGTGGCTGAGAATCCACACCCGTGGTATGTCATAGAGCTCAGTTCGTTCCAGCTCGACAACATGTACGACTTCAAGGCTGACATCGCAATACTGCTCAACATCACCCCCGACCATCTTGACCGCTACGACTTCAAGATGCAGAACTATACTGACGCAAAGATGCGCATAACCCAGAACCAGACCAAGGATGATGCGCTTATCTACTGGAGCGGTGACCCGATAATAACTGAAGAGCTGAAAAAGCGTAGCGACATCGGCGGCGAGCTGTGCCCGTTCTCAGAAAACGACTTCACACTGAATCAGGACGAGTGCTGCCTGAAGGGACGCCATAACATATACAACATGATGGCGGCAAAGATAGCCTGCGAGAAAGCCGGCATTGCCGAGGACGTGATCATTGAGAACATAAAGAACTTCCGCGGCGTGGAGCACCGTCTGGAGAAAATAGGCAGCGTGAACGGCGTGGAGTTCATCAACGACTCGAAAGCCACAAACGTGGACGCATGCTACTTTGCCCTGGAAAGCATCAAGGGCAAGTGTGTGCTGATACTCGGAGGTGTGGACAAAGGCAACGACTATAATGAAATCACCCCACTGGTGAAAGAGAAGTGCTCGGCGCTGGTGTTCCTCGGAGTGGACAACAGCAAGCTGCACCGTTCATTCGACAGCCTGAACCTGCCCATAGCTGACACATCCAGCATGGCAGACTGCGTGAAGGCATGCGCCCAACTGGCAAAACCGGGCGAGACAGTGCTGCTGAGTCCGTGCTGCGCCAGCTTCGACCTGTTCAAGAACATGGAAGACCGCGGCGAGCAGTTTAAGGAGAACTTTAAGAAACTGAAAGAAAACAAATAGAATTATTCTCTATTAATTTAAGAAATGAACCAGAAAATAGGGAACATATTTAAAGGCGACAAGGTCATCTGGATGGTATTTTTCTTCCTCTGTATGATCAGTATCATTGAGGTGTTCAGCGCCTCAAGCGGACTGACTTATAAGAGCAACGACTATATCACCCCGATTGCAAAACATGGCAGCACGATGATAGCGGGACTAATCATGGCTATTATCGTGACCAACATCCCGTGCAGGTTTTTCAAGCTGTTCACTCCAGCCATGCTCCTTTTCTCGCTGGTGACATTGGTGTGTGTGCTCTTCATCGGCGAGAATGTCAATGGTGCCAACCGTACCCTATTCGGTTTCCAGCCTTCGGAAATAGCCAAGGGGTCAATGATACTTGCCGAAGCACAGATATTGAGCACACTGCAGACCGACAGCGGCGCCGACCGCATGGCATTCAAATATATAATGGTACTCACAGGTATATTCTGTTTTCTGATTGGCATCGAAAACCTGTCAACGGCAATACTGCTCTTCGCAGTGGTGTATTTCATGATGATTATCGGGCGTGTGCCGATAAAGCAGCTTGCATGGCTCACTGGTATTGGTGTGTGCGTTGTGGCATTTATCTTATCACTTGTGCTTATTCTTGGCGGTGACGTGGAAAAAGAGATGAACAGTGCGCTGCATCAGAAAGACAAGATTGAGGTGAAGCAAACAGAGAAGTCGGCTGTAGACAAAGTATTCCACCGCTTCAGCACATGGAAAAAAAGAATATACAAGTTTTTCAACAGCGATAATATACCGCCGAGCAAGTTCGACCTCGATGCCGATGCTCAGGTGGGACATGCCAACATTGCCATTGTGTCGAGCAACATCAAGGGTGTGGGACCCGGCAACTCGGTGGAACGCGATTTCCTGTCGCAGGCATTCTCCGATTTCATCTATGCCATAATCATCGAGGAAATGGGCATCGGCGGTGCCATATTCGTAGCTTTCCTCTATGTGATACTGCTATTCCACACGGCAAGCATCGCCAACCGCTGCGAAAACAGTTTCCCGGCACTGCTGGCAATAGGGTTGGCACTGCTGCTTGTTACTCAGGCGATATTCAACATGCTCGTGGCTGTGGGAATGGCTCCCGTCACAGGTCAGCCACTGCCATTAATAAGCAAGGGTGGAACATCCACCATAATCAACTGCATCTACATAGGAGCAATACTTAGCATAAGCCGCACGGCAAAAAAGAGGATAAATGCAAAGGGAGCCAAAACGGAAACGGTCGCGGCAAATTAGAGACATAGAATATAAGAAAACAAAAAAATATACAATATGGATAAGCAACTGAGAATAGTTATCAGCGGAGGCGGCACCGGCGGACACATTTTCCCGGCAGTGTCGATTGCCAATGCAATAAAAGAATTGCGCCCCGACACAGAGATTCTGTTTGTTGGAGCATTAGGACGCATGGAGATGGAGCGTGTGCCCCAATCGGGATATGAGATTGTGGGGCTGCCTGTCCGTGGACTTATCCGCCCCCTTTGGTCGCCAAAGAACATCGGCGTGATGCTCGACTTTCTGAAGAGCAAGCGCATGGTGAAGAAAATACTTAAGGACTTCAAGCCCATGGCAGCCGTGGGAGTGGGAGGCTATGCAAGTGCCGCCACCCTCAACGCCGCCCACAAGATGGGCATTCCCTGTCTCATACAAGAACAGAACTCATACGCCGGAGTGACAAACAAGGTCTTGGCATCGGGTGCCGACAAGATATGTGTGGCATACGACGGCATGGAGCGCTTTTTCCCTGCCGACAAGATAATTAAGACCGGAAATCCTGTGCGCCAGGCTCTGCTCAGCAGCACCGTCAGCCGTGAGGATGCACGCAAGCAGTTCGGACTTGCCCCCGACAAGAAGACAATCACCATAATCGGCGGCAGTCTCGGGGCACGCACCGTGAACGAGAGCATAATGCAGCACATCGACATGGTGGAGGCGGCTCAGGACAACGTGCAGTTTATATGGCAGACAGGCAAATACTACTTCAACAGCATAAAGGAGCAGCTGAAGGACCGTCAGCCAAAGAACCTCATCGTGACCGACTTCATCAGCGACATGGCTGCGGCATATAAGGCTGCCGACCTCGTGGTGAGCCGCGCAGGAGCCAGCAGCATATCTGAGTTCTGCCTCATAGGCAAGCCAGTGATACTTGTTCCGTCGCCCAATGTGGCAGAAGACCATCAGACCAAGAACGCCCGTGCACTGTCCGACCGCGATGCAGCCCTGTTTGTAAAAGACTCTGATGCAGCGCAGCAACTGTTGCCGCTGGCACTAAAGACTGTCAATGACGAGGCGCAACTTACCAGTCTCACAGAAAATATTCTGAAACTGGCGCTTCCCGACAGCGCACGGATAATAGCCGAAGAGGTGATAGCCCTAACTGAACGCTAAACACTAAACACTGATTAAAATGAAAACAGAAGATATTAAGGCAATATATTTTGTAGGAGCCGGCGGCATTGGCATGAGCGCCATTGCACGGTTCTTTATCAAGAAAGGCATTGTTGTGGCAGGTTACGACAAGACACCTTCGGCACTCACCACACAGCTGATAAAGGAGGGTATGCAGATACACTACGAGGACAATGTGGCAATGATTCCGCAGGAATGTCTCAACAAGGACAACTGTCTTGTAGTGTACACACCGGCAATACCAGCCGAACACACCGAGCTGTGCTATTTCCGCAGTCACGGATTTGAGGTGCAGAAGCGTGCCCAGGTACTCGGCACTCTGACCCACAGCATGAAAGGACTGTGTGTGGCTGGCACTCACGGCAAGACCACGACATCGACCATGTGTGCACATATCATGCACCAGAGTCATGTGGGATGCAATGCCTTTCTGGGCGGCATATCGAAGAATTACAATACTAACTATATATTCGGCAGCGACGAATATGTGGTGATAGAAGCCGATGAGTTCGACCGCTCTTTTCACTGGCTGCGCCCGTGGATGAGCGTCATAACATCAACAGACCCCGACCATCTCGATATATACGGCACAAAAGAAGCCTATCTTGAGAGTTTCCACCACTACTCCACCCTCATACAGCCGGGAGGTGCGCTGATAATACGCAAGGGACTGGAAATGAAGGACGAGCTGCAGGACGGCGTGCGCCGCTATGAGTACAGCCGCGACGAGGGTGACTTCCATGCCGAGAACATCAGAATTGCCAATGGCGGCATAACATTCGACTTCGTATCGCCGATAGAAAACGTAAGCAACATAGAGCTCGGTCAGCCCATACCTATAAACATCGAAAACGGTGTGGCGGCTATGGCTATGGCACAGCTCAACGGATGCACTGCCGACGAGCTGCGCGAGGGAATGAAGACATACCGCGGAGTGGACCGCCGTTTCGACTTCCGCATAAAGACCGACCGTCTGGTATTCCTGAGCGACTACGCCCATCACCCTAAGGAAATCTACCAGAGTGCCAAGAGTCTGCGCGAGCTCTACAGCGACAAGAAGATAACGGCTATGTTCCAGCCTCATCTCTATACCCGCACCCGTGATTTCTACAAGGATTTTGCCGATGCGCTCAGCATCCTCGACCGAGTGGTGCTGCTCGACATTTATCCGGCAAGAGAACTGCCAATAGAGGGCGTGACCTCAAAGCTCATCTACGACAATCTTGCCGAGGGTGTGGAGAAAACGATGATAAAGAAAGACGAGGTGCTCGACTATGTTAAGAACAACGACTTTGAAGTGCTCGTGGTGCTGGGTGCCGGCGACCTCGACAACCAGACCGACAACATAGCAGACGTTTTGCGCAAAAAATATCACATCTAAGGATTAAAGATGATAAGGATAAACTGGAAAAAGACAATACTGATAACAGCGGACCTCATATTAGGAGTGTATCTCGTGTTTGCAGTCACCGCGTTCAACAAACCCGATGAAAGCAATCTGCTGTGCTCGCAGGTAAAGATAGACATTACCGACAGTCAGGTGGCAGGCTTTCTCAATGCCGACGAGATAAAGAAAATGCTGAAGCAGAAAAAACTTTATCCTTTAGGCAAGCCTGTATCCTCCATCAACTGCCGCGACATGGAAGAGGCGCTGACGGCAAGCCCGTTTGTAGACAAGGTGCAGTGCTACAAGACACAAAACGGCAATATCAGCATATCGCTCACACAGCGTATGCCGATTGTAAGGATTATGGCTGAGAACGGCTCCAACTATTATCTTGACAATCACGGCGGAGTGATGGGAAAGACAAAATACACCGCCGACATAATAATTGCCACGGGTAACATTTCCCAGAAATTTGCACAAGGACCGCTGAGCGAGGTGGCAAACTACATTGTGCACAGTGACATATGGAACCACCAGATAGAGCAAATCAACGTGCTCGACGACGGAACGATGGAACTGGTGCCTCGCGTGGGCGAACATATTATATTTATAGGCGATGCCACGGAAATAGAAAAGAAGTTCGACCGTCTGGAGAAATTCTACCGCTACGGACTAAGCAAAGTGGGCTGGAACAAATACAAGTATATCAGTGTGGAGTTCAGCAACCAGATTATATGCAGACGCAATGACACTGACGAACAGGAGCCACCGGCAGTCCAGACGCCACAAGCCGACAGCCAGCAGGAACAGGCAGCCACACAGACGGCAGACGGAAACGCCACACAGCCGGCAACGGGAAACAGCGCCACACAGCCGACGGCAGCAGAAAAACAACAAAGCAATAAAAACAACAAAACGATATAACAAGATGGCAGCAAAGGAATTTATAGTAGCAATCGAACTTGGTTCGTCCAAAGTTACAGGTATTGCAGGCAAGAAGAATCTTGACGGCAGCATCACCGTAAATGCTATCGTTAAGGAAGACTCCTCGTCGTTCATTCACAAAGGAGTGGTTTACAACATTGAAAAGACAGCCCAGTGCATAACGAGCATTGTCGGCAAGCTAAGCATGAAAATGAAGACACGCATCCACAAAGTGTATGTGGGAATAGGAGGACAGAGCATCCGCAGCATTCTCAATGTGGTGCAAAACGACCTGCCTGTCGACACACAGATTACTCAAGACATGATTGACGAGCTGAACGATGCAAACTACAACATGAAATATCCCGACCAGGAGATACTCGATGTTGCAATACAGGAATTTCTTGTGGACAACCAGCTGCAGATAGACCCTGTGGGCGTGCAGTGCTCTCATCTTGAAGGCAACTACCTCACCATTCTGCAGCGCAAGGCATTTTACGACAAACTAAACAGCTGTCTTGAGATTGCAAACATCAGCGTTGCAGAGATGTTCCTTGCACCGCTTGCCCTTGCCGACAGCGTGCTGACCGAGGCTGAACGCCGCTCCGGCTGTGCCCTTGTAGACATAGGTGCCGACACCACTACAGTGAGTGTCTACAGCAAGAACATACTGCGCCATCTTGCAGTAATACCGTTGGGAAGCAACAATATCACAAAGGACATAGCATCGCTCAACATAGAGGAAAGCGAGGCTGAGCGCCTGAAACTAAAATATGCGAGCGCATACACTGAGTACAAGGATATTGATGAGAGTCTATCCATTCCCATTGATGCCGAACACAGCGTGGAGGCAAAGAAGTTCATAGACATTGTGGAAGGACGCATGCAGGAGATTGTGGAGAATGTAATATATCAGATACCGCAGCGCTATGCCGACAAGCTGCTTGGAGGAATAATCCTCACCGGTGGCGGTGCAAATATTCCAAATATCGACAAGGCTTTCACCGTAAACCACCATCACATGGACAAGACCAGAATAGCGCGCTCTGTAATACACACCATAAATTCATCGCTGCCCGAATTGAAACAGCAGAACGGAACACTCTGCACTATTCTCGGACTATTGGCAAAGGGCGACATCAACTGTGCCGGCGGCGAACTGCCCACAGCCGGCGACCTGTTTGAGCCTGCAGCCACATCACAAGGTACAGTCACCAATGACCCCATGCGGGTAAGAAAGCCCGGCGACCTTGCACCGGGCACCGTGCAGACGGCAGCCGAGAAAAAACTCGCCGAAGAAGAGGCTGAACGCCTGCGTCAGGAGAAAGAAGCCGAACTGCAACGCCAAAAGGAGGCGCAAGAAGCAGAAGAGCGCCGCAAGCGCCGCGAGAACAGCCCGATAAACAAAATATGGAAGCAGGTGAAGAAATTCGGTAAGGTGATGACCTCGCCTGAGGACGAGTAACAGCATAAAAAACATTGTAACAGACTAAACAGGACAATTATGACAGACATCAGCAATATGCCAATAGTAGACTTTGGCACACCGGAGACAGCACATAGCATAATTAAGGTTATAGGTGTAGGCGGCGGTGGCGGCAACGCTGTGAACCACATGTACCGCGAGGGTATTCACGATGTTACCTTTGTGGTATGCAATACCGACCGTCAGGCACTCAACGGCTCACCAGTGCCAGTACATCTGCAGCTCGGCGACGACGGACTGGGCGCAGGCAACAAGCCCGAGGTGGGCAGACAGGCTGCAGAGCAAAGCCTCGACGCCATTCGCAACATGCTTTCCGACGGCACCCGCATGACCTTCATCACCGCAGGTATGGGAGGCGGTACAGGCACAGGAGCAGCACCCGTAATTGCCCGCGTGTCAAAAGAGATGGACATTCTTACAGTAGGTATCGTCACAATACCTTTTGCCTTTGAGGGCAAGAAGAAGATAGACAAGGCACTCGACGGCGTAGAGGAAATGGCGAAGCACGTTGATGCCCTGCTTGTGGTAAACAACGAGCGTCTTCGTGAGATTTATCAGGCACTGTCACTGGACGAGGCTTTCGCCAAAGCCGACGCAACGCTTAGCGTGGCAGCCAAGAGCATTGCAGAGATTATCACCATACCCGGTGTCATAAACCTCGACTTCAAGGATGTGCGCACAGTGCTCAAGGACGGTGGCGTGGCAATCATGTCAACGGGTTACGGCGAAGGTGAAAACCGCGTGAAGAACGCCATAGAGGATGCGCTCAACTCACCGCTGCTCAACGACAACGACGTGTTCAATGCCAAGAGCATTCTGTTCAACATAGCATACAGCAACGACAGCGGCTCAGGCGAGGGGCTCATGATGGACGAGATGAACGACGTACACGACTTCTTGAATAAAGTTGACGATTACGAACTGAAATGGGGTACCACCATCGACCCGGAATTAGGCAAGAAGGTGAAAGTGACAATCCTTGCCTCAGGTTTCGGAATGAAGAACATCGACGGCATGCAGGACCGCGTGCAGCGGCAGACACAAGAGGAGATGAACAAGCTTGCCGAAGAGGAAGCCCACAAGGCTGCCCTCGCACAGCGCCGCGTGGAATACTATGGCGACAAAGGCGGCAAGACTCTCATCAAGCGCCGCCCGAACTTCTACCTCTTCCGTCCGGAAGACCTCGACAACGATGATGTGATTTCTGCCGTTGAGAACACACCTACATATAAACGTACACGCGAGATTCTTGACAATATCACAAAAACATCGAGCAACACCGTGATTGATCCTGTAGAAAAAACACAGCCTCCACATCAGGGAACAATTGTGTTCGGATAAACATTTGTATTATATGCCCCCATTAGCCTTATAATACTATAATGGCTAATCAAACAGTTCCCGCAACACAGGAAGCGATTTCAACGGAGCGAAATCGGGAAGGTGTATGCAATAATATCTTACAAGCATATCAACCAACCGGTTTCGCTCTGCCCGCGTAAAGTGGAACAGATGCATTGTGGCATAGTTGATTCTCGTCACCGTACTTATGACAGCAGCCTCACCGGCGGCGATATAATCGCTGTGAACCGGCACAGTGGAACTGAAGGCACATGCTCTCAGGTCAAACACATCACCCTCGGAATATCCCTCTGTATTGGGACCGAAACCTATAAACTGCGCAAGTCGCAGCATGAACACAAGGTGAAAGTTCGACACCGGTCTGTCGCAGGCATCAAGCCACATCAGACTGTCTTTTATATACATATACAACGGTACATTCTGCTGTTCCCCCTTAAGTGCCTGATAGAGAAAATCTGACAAAAAAAGGCTCAGCGACAACTTTACGGCAGAAAAAGGCAACGACAGATAAGGTACAGCCACATGAGCGGTCTTCAGTTTGTGCAACTGACCATGCGGCGAACTATCTGCAGTAACCTCAAGTATGGTCAAGGGCTGAAACAACTGCTTCCCCATACCGCCACGCCTGCCTTTGGGAATATTTACAATAAACGACTGTCTACCATACTCCACAGTAAACATATCTACGATAATACGTTGCTCACCATACTTCAGTGAGTGCAGCACAATAGCCTCCGTTTTTATTGTCATAACAGTGCAAAGTTACCGCTTTTTCTTTAAAAAATCACCTTTTTAGTTAAAATTTTTATGTTAAACGAAAAAAAACACCAAAATATTTTGTCATTCGGGAAAATTGCAGTACCTTTGCACTCGCAAATTTAAAACTGGTCCCTTCGTCTATCGGTTAGGACGAGAGATTTTCATTCTCTAAAGAGGAGTTCGACTCTCCTAGGGACTACAAAGTTAAAATAAGAATACGATAATTAAGATGGCAAATCACAAATCAGCAATTAAGAGAATCCGTCAGAGCAAGAAAAGAGCTCTGCACAACAAATATTATGCAAAGACCATGCGTAATGCAGTACGCAAGTTGCGCGCTATAACGGATAAGGACGAGGCTGCAAAGTTGTATCCTGTCGTTCAGAAGATGTTGGACAAGTTGGCCAAAACCAATATTATCCATAAGAACAAGGCTTCAAACTTGAAGTCAAAGCTTGCTATGCACGTGAACAAGTTGGGATAAGACATTCTCTTATCTTGTGATGTTAAAAAATATAGTGCGGGTCACATTCCGGAATGGAGTGTGACCCTGTTTTGTTTTTGGGGGAATAGGGGATTTCGTGAATTGAGAGTTTCGTGAATTGAGAATTGAAAGTTGAGAATGGATAATTATGATATGCTTCATGATTGCCGTCATCAAACTTTCCTTTAAACTTTCCTTCAAACTTTCCTTTATGTTGCAAATCATAATTCTCCATTCTCAATTCTCCATTCTCAATTTTTATTAGTAACTTTGCAATCTATAAAGACTATAAACGAATTATGGCAGAAGACATAACGAACGAAAGCAATTATTCCGCGAGTAACATTCAGGTGCTCGAGGGACTTGAGGCCGTGCGCAAGCGCCCCGCGATGTATATCGGCGATATAAGCGAGAAGGGACTTCACCATCTTGTCAACGAGACCGTGGACAACTCAATAGACGAGGCCATGGCCGGATACTGCACCCATATAGAGGTTACCATCAACGAGGACAACTCGATAACCGTGCAGGACAACGGCCGCGGAATCCCCGTTGACGAACACGAGAAGCTGCACAAGTCGGCACTGGAAGTGGTGATGACCGTGCTGCACGCCGGAGGAAAGTTTGACAAGGGCTCATACAAGGTCAGCGGCGGACTCCACGGAGTGGGTGTCAGCTGCGTCAACGCGCTTTCCACACACATGCTGTCGCAGGTGTTCCGCGACGGAAAGATTTATCAGCAGGAGTACGAACAGGGCAAGCCGCTTTACTCCGTCAAGGTGGTCGGCGAGACCGAACTGAGGGGCACACGCCAGCAGTTCTGGCCCGACGGAACTATATTCACCACAACAGAATACAAATACGACGTCATTGCCAAGCGTATGCGCGAGCTGGCATATCTTAACGCCGGCATCACCATCACGCTGACCGACATGCGCCCCGACGAAGAGGGGAAGACGCGTCAGGAGGTGTTTCATGCCAAAGACGGACTGAAGGAGTTTGTGCGCTATGTAGACCGTCACCGCACCCACCTGTTTGATGATGTGATATATCTGAAGACCGAGAAGCAGGGCATACCCATAGAGGTGGCCGTGATGTACAATACCGACTACTCGGAGAACATACATTCGTATGTCAACAACATCAACACCATCGAGGGCGGTACCCACCTTGTAGGCTTCCGTATGGCGCTCACCCGCACACTTAAGAAATATGCCGACGCCGACCCTGCCATCTCGAAGCAGATAGAGAAGGCCAAGATAGAGGTGGCCGGCGAGGACTTCCGCGAAGGACTCACCGCCGTGATATCCATCAAGGTGGCCGAACCGCAGTTTGAGGGTCAGACCAAGACGAAGCTCGGCAACAGCGAAGTGGCGGGAGCCGTGCAGCAGGCGGTGGGCGAGGCTCTGGCATACTATCTGGAGGAGCACCCGAAGGAGGCCAAACAGATATGCGACAAGGTCATTCTGGCCGCCACAGCACGTATAGCGGCGCGCAAGGCCCGCGAGAGCGTGCAGCGCAAGAACCCGATGACCGGCGGCGGACTGCCCGGCAAGCTCGCCGACTGCTCCAACAAAGACCCGAAGGCCTGCGAGATATTTCTCGTCGAGGGAGACTCGGCCGGCGGATCGGCCAAACAGGGCCGCGACCGCTACACGCAGGCCATTCTGCCGTTGCGAGGCAAGATACTGAATGTGGAGAAAGTGCAGTGGCACCGTGTGTTCGAGGCCGAGTCGGTGATGAACATCATCCAGAGTATCGGTGTGCGCTTCGGTGTGGAAGGCGAAGGTGACAAGGAGGCCAATATCGACAAGCTGCGCTATGACAAGATTATAATAATGACCGATGCCGACGTCGATGGTTCACACATCGACACGCTTATCATGACACTCTTCTATCGGTTTATGCCGAAGGTGATACAGGACGGCCATCTTTATATAGCCACTCCGCCGCTTTATCTCTGCACCTATAAGAATCAGGCCAAGGAGTATTGCTATACCGAACAGCAGCGTCAGGCTTTCATCGACAAATGGGGTGGAGGCATAGATGACGGCAAGAACATCCACACCCAGCGGTATAAAGGTCTTGGTGAGATGAACCCCGAGCAGCTTTGGGAGACAACCATGAATCCGGAGACACGTCTGCTCAAGCAGGTGACGATAGAAAATGCGGCCGAGGCCGACGAAATATTCTCGATGCTGATGGGCGACGATGTGGAACCGCGCCGCGAGTTTATCGAAAAGAACGCAACATACGCTAATATTGACGCTTGATATATACATAATTGAGAATTGAAAATGGAGAATGGATAATTATGATTTGCTACATAAAGGATAGTTTGAACAAACGATAACCATCCGGCAAATCATAATTATCCATTCTCCATTTTCAATTCTCAATTAAAAAATTATTCTCACATCGTCTGTATTTTCAGCCCCACAGACAATCCTATTATATCCCACAGACTTATTTTGCTGTCCTGAAGCATGGTTCTCAGGTAGATGTCGCACGTGCTTATTTCGTAGAAGGCCGTGAGGCTCTTCATGAATTTTCGGCGGTTGTGCGGAACAATGGCCGTGACGCGCTGTCCCACAAACACGTTTATGCGTACTTTTGTCGACAGAAACTCATAGTATTTGTCGGGATAACGGTTGGGCTCACGGCCCCAGAACTCATGTCCGAAAACAGTGTTGAAGTACAGCCCGCAAGACAACGGCTCGACGTTGAAATCTTTGCCGACAGGCAGACGCCACGGCACGAAGTTCTGTTTTATCGTCATTGTCATCTTCGCCCGTCTGCTTTCAAATCGTGGCAGATAACCGAACAGCAGGTTGGTCTCATATTGCCGGCGGTTGCCGTAGTCCCAACCCATACCGGCGGATATCATACCCATGTTACCTGCATACTGTATGATGGTCTGCGTGGGAATGAGAAAGTTCCACAACCGGCGGTAGCGGTATATGCGGCGGTCGTAGTTTGTCATGGCGGAGTGGTCATCGGAATTGTTACCGGGGCGGTTTGTGACGGTGGTGTCGTTGTCGTTTCGTGTGCCGGTAATGGTGTCAGCCGCCGCAACCCATGCTACAACGTCCGCCGCTTCCGTGATTTCATTTTCCATTACGGGCATGCCGGCCCATGCGGCCGGTGATGCGGCCATGAAAATCAGGGATATGCTAAAAATTAATGACTTCATAGGTGTAACTGTCTTTTTTGATTTTGAACAACAGATAGATGCGGCGGTTGGCACTCGGCGCACCGTAATACATCACGCCGTCGCCGTAGAGGTCGGCCTCCTGCAGGCAGTGGTCGTGGCCGTTGAGGCAGAAGAGCAGACCCGGAAACGACCGTACGTAAAATTCGAAAGCCTTGGCCACATTGTTGTTGAACTGTTCGCTGTACGGCCGTGCGTGCATGCAGACGATGGTGCGGTCGAAGAGCGTTGAGTCGGCGGTGCGCTGTTCCTCCATATAGTCGAGATTGGGCACGGCCGCCAGATAGTCGTATTCGGTGGCGTTGGTGTTGAGGCATACGAATTTTATGCGTCCCGCGATGAAGCTGAAGTCCATGGGTCCGTACATTACCGAGTAGGTCTCGTTGCCGGTGCCGAGAAAGTCGTGGTTGCCTATCAGCGCCACGTATGGCACATTCAGGCGCGACAGCCGTTTGCGCTGCCACGTATATTCCTTTGTGGTGCCGCAGTCGGTCAGGTCGCCTCCGTGTATTACGAAGTCAACGTCCTTCCGGCCGTTGATGTCGGCCACCATGTCTTCTGTCTCGCTGTACCATCCGTGCGAGTCGCTGATGAACGCCACGGTGAGGCTGTCTTTGTCGCGGCACGTCGCTTCTATCCGTTCGATGTTGTGCAGGTTGATGTCTTTTTCCCCGTCGAAGCGCACGTCATACGGATGGTAGTCGAATACTCCGCCGCATCCGGCAAACAACAGGCATGAGAGCAATAGGGTTAGTCGGTTCATGATGTTATAATGGTTTCTGCAAAGATAGTGATAAAAAGGCAAAAAACCGAAACGGGGAATAAAGTTTTGTAGTCGTTTTTACCTGATTATTGGACTTATCAGCCATTAAGAGGTTGTAAACCGGCGCGTGTAGGCATAAAAAACAGGGACATGGATAAAAACCACGCCCCTGCGGAAATAGAAGAAACTTGTGTTACCTATTGATTTCTTTTGTTGTAAATGTTTGATTCCTGTTGTTGAAAGCAGCCGGTGTACACTACTTCAGCTTGTCGTACTCCTCGTCCGTTACGGGGTCGAGCCATACGTTCTCTGTCTTTTCCCCCTCAATCTCGAATGCGAGATGTGCGAACCAGCTGTCGGCAGCCGCGCCGTGCCAGTGCTTTACGTTTGCGGGAATGTGGATGACTGTGCCCGGCAGAATCTCTACGGCCGGCTTGCCTTCTTCCTGATACCATCCGCGTCCCGCAACGCCTATGAGCATCTGTCCGCCGCCCTTCTTTGCCTTGTGTATGTGCCAGTTGTTGCGGCAGCGGGGCTCGAATGTCACATTGGCTATTGGCACCTGCTCCGTCGATACGCGGGCGAGGTAACTGTTGCCGGTGAAATATTTGGCGTAAGCCGTGTTGGGGTCTCCTATCGGGAAAATCATCTCGCGCTGGAAAGCCACCCTGGCATCGTCGCCGGCAGTGTCTTCCGCCCACACCTCCTTGGCTATGCGGAATCCGGCCCATGCGTTAGGCCATCCGGCGTAGAAGGCGGCCTGGGTGAGCAGTGCGGCAATCTCCTTGCGGGTGATGCCGTGCTTCTTGCCCATTTCGAGATGTGAACGGAAAGAGGAGTCGATGAGTCCCTTGCCGAGCAGTATGGAGATGGTCACCATGCTGTGGTCGTGAAGACTGAGTGTGGAATCGTTCCAGACGGCATCGCCGAAAAGAACATTGTCATTAAGCTCCGCAAACTTCGGAGCAAACTCGCCGAGAACCTGCCGGCCTGCGGTTTGTGTTATTTTTTTCTGTGCCATGACATTGAGTGTTAAAATGCTGAATAGCGAGATTAAAATGATTCTGTTCATATTGTTATATTGCTGTTTGTTCCGTTTTTGATTGATGTTATTTTATTTGGCATTTTGTCCGATGGTGCAAAGATAGTGTGTTTTTGCCGTTCCGGTTGTAGACAGATTACCGATAGAATAACATTATTTACAGTTTTTGTGCGCTTCGTTTTCTCCCTTTTTTCGCGGTTATTCCGAATTTTGTTGTAACTTTGCTTTTGAAATGCTTAATCCGGTTTGTGCACCGCCCGTGCAGGCGGTGGGCGGAGTTGTCTGCGGTGACGGCCGGATGCGGAAAACCGACATGCGATGGATCAGAGAAATATTAAAGACACAGATATCCAGAGAGCCAAAAGACTGAACGGAGAAAACTTTATCGGCAACGATATTCTGATAACAAACATGCGCGACATGCCTATACCCGACGGCGCGCGCCGCATGAACTTCATTTTCGTCACCCTTTGCACCCGGGGAGAGGCACGGTATACCGTCGACACTCAGGAGCAAACGGTGAAGAAGAACGATGTGATAATAATTTCGGAGCGGCATGTCGTGGCCGACTACAAGAAAAGCCCCGACATCGACGGGATGTGCGTTATCATGTCGGTCAAGTTTTTCTATGAGACGATAAGCAGTGTGGGTGACATCTCGGTGATGTTTCTCTTTTCCAAAAACCACCCCGTGGTCAGCCTTACCGAGAAGGAGGTGGACACCTTCACCGGGTATTTTGAAATGCTCAAGAGTAAGGTAGCCGACACACAAAACCATTTCCGCCGCGAACTGGCCCGCACCATCATGCTTACCATGTTCTATGAGATGAGTAACGTTATTTATCGCGTAGAGCAGGACAGCCGTCGCCGGAATACGCGTGCCGACGTGATATTCACCCGTTTCCTGCATCTGGTGGAGGAGAATTTCAAGCGCGAACGCAGGGTGGGGTGGTATGCCGAACAACTGTGCATAACGCCCAAGTATCTGTCGGAGACGGTGAAGAGCGTCAGCCGGCGCACGCCCAACGAGTGGATTGACCGTTACGTGACGTTTGAGCTGCGTATTCAGTTGCGCAACTTCACTAAAAGCATCAAGGAGATAGCCGTAGATATGAATTTCCCCAACCAGTCTTTCCTCGGCAAGTATTTCAAGGAGCATGTAGGCATGTCTCCGTCGGAGTACAGAAAAAGTTGAGGAAGGAGCCTCACCCGAGAGTGTGTCAAAATAAGGTTCATGCACATTGTAGGGACATGTAGCCATTTTGATACACCCTCTCGTGGGTGAGGTTCCCTTTTACGCCGAGTGTTGCCGTGTGCCCATGCGTGCCTCGACAACATTTACCACATAGTCGCCCAACTTTTCACATTCGCAGATGATGTCCATATACATCGTACCCATTTCGTATGTATACTCATGGTTGTTGATGTCGTTGATGTTCTGGTTCTTGAGCTGTGAACGGTAGTTGTTTATTTCGTTTTCGATGTTGAACGAGCGGTTCACGTCGAAATTGTCCTTGCGGCCGGTCATGAGCACGTTCATCTGTGTGAGCGAGTCGTCGGTCAGTTCGAACATCTGGTGCAGGTGTTCATACTGCTTTTCCGTGAAATCGTTCTTTCCCGAAATCTTGCGGTTGAGCGTGCGTGCTATGTTGTAGCAGCTGTCGCCTATGCTCTCTATCTCCGAAATCTCGCGGAGCATGGCACGTATCTTCGCCTTGGTGTCATCACTCAGGTGGGCGTCGCTCACGTTGTTGAGGTATCTGGCTATCTCTATCTCCATGTTGTCGCTGATGCCCTCATACTTTTCGATGCGCGAGTACAGTTTGGTAAATTCCGATGGGTCTGTGGTGCCGAGCAGTTCGCGAACCATGGCGAACATGCGCTGTATGCGCTTGGCGAACGACTGTATCTCCTTTTGTGCCTCGAGCACGGAGAGTTCCGGGGTCTTCATGATGGTGTCGCCACCGATGTAGCGCAGGCGGAAGTCTTCCTCCTCCTCGGCCTTGCGCGGTTTGATGGCCCAGCAGCAGAAACGCTCTATCTGCGGTATGAACCAGATGAGGAAGAAGGTGTTCGTAACGTTGAACATGGTGTGGAACGTGGCCAGCACGAACGACAGGCGCACGGCGTTGATGCTCGATGATGACGGGTCGACACCGTTCAGCGAGCATACGAAGTTGACGAAGGGATAGAACACCATGAGCACCCATATCACTCCGAATACGTTGAAGAACATGTGCGACAGGGCCGCGCGCCGTGCCTGCGTGTTTCCCGTCATGGCGGCGAGGTTGGCGGTGATGGTCGTGCCGATGTTCTCGCCCTGTCTCTTATACACATCTC
>ENA-OYXU01000204-OYXU01000204.1-human-gut-metagenome-genome-assembly--contig:-NODE-204-length-24904-cov-5.546742_pt1 | contig 24904 bp, 24 predicted proteins | sample MGYA00243243_ERZ653435 | MGnify/ENA primary metagenome ERZ653435 (study PRJEB26926, sample SAMN06165113) | human gut metagenome | biome: ENVO:00009003; feature: ENVO:2100002; material: ENVO:00002003... | reverse complement strand
AAAAAAGTCGATTCTATCCTAAATAAAATCGTCAAACTATCTTTTCTTATCCCTAACCGATTGAGAAATGAAAACATTAAAAACATGATTGACTCATATAAGACTCAAGAAAACTAAAGAACAAACAGCATATTTTATAGTTAAATATTTTTGGTTTTAGAAAAAATAATGTATATTTGCAGCAATTATCGGGTGCAGAGGCGCTTCGGTGATTATTTTGTGGGAAGACTAATATGCATTTGCTGCATTATTGTTTGCGACTGAAACCTGAGAAATTTCAATGCAAGAGACAATACTGATAATGTGCGAGCGAATGCCTGCGTATATGCGCAGGCTTTTGTTCTGTACTTCAGTATTGTCGGGCAATCTCAGGGCCTCAGTTGCAGAAGGAAATAACAGAATGGCCTGCGTTTTCTTTATGCCCTGAGATCTGCCTGTTGCCATTTCTTTTCTTTCCTTTCCCTTGAAAGTTTATAAAATTATTAATAAAAAATATAAGTGAAATGAGAAAGGTTTTTATTTTAATTGTGCTTGCTTTTACCGTAAGTGTTTCCGCCCAGCGTAAAACGCAGATAGTGGAAACCGTAAAGGTGCCTGTTGAAGAGAATGGAATGACAATTAAGAGAAAGGTTGCCATCGGACGTTTTACCAATGAGACGCAGTATGCCAAGGGCATTTTCTACGATCGCGATAATGACCCTATGGGGAAACAGGCACTTGACATTTTGTCGGCTAAACTTGCAGCATCCGGCAAGTTTTTGTTGTTGGAACGCAGTGATTTGGATGCTCTCCTTGAAGAAAGTAAAAAAGGTGACAATGCGGCAGCGACAATAGGAGCTGATTACATGATTTTGGGTTCAATAACGGAATTCGGGCGTAAGAACACGGGAAAGAACGGAGTTTTCTCTTCTACAAAGACACAAACAGTAGAGGCTGCGGTTTCAATACGCTTGGTGGATGTGTCAACAGGTTTGATTATCTATTCAGATGAGGCTAAAGGTTCGGCGGAACTTACGACAAAGACAACAATGGGAGTAGGAGGGCAAGCCAGCTATGATGCTACTCTGAGTGATAAAGCAATATCCGAGGCAATAGGACAACTTGTAGAGAACATCATAAATAAATGTACGAACAATCCTTGGCGTACTTATTTCTTGTCTTATGATTCTGATGGCGTTTTGATAGCCGGAGGTCAAAGTCAGGGTCTTAAGGAGGGTATGACATTCGATGTGAAGACAAAGGGAAAGAAAGTGAAGAATCCACAAACGGGAGTGATGATACAACTGCCAGGTAAGAAAGTTGGATGTGTTACGGTTATTTCTACGGGAGGAGATACTCCTGAGACGGAGTTCTCATTTGTGGAGGTGGCCGCCAATCCTGCTATAGATACGGCAAATCTGAATAATTATATAATAGAGGAAGCAAAATGAAAAAGTTTTTAATGTTTTTTACCGTTCTTGCATTGCTAATGGCGTGCAAGGCCAATTATCCAGTTGCTCAGGAAAGTGGCAAGGAGGATATGGCTTATTTATTGTTTGTAAGTTCTAAGCAGTATGCCGGTAAGGATGTTCTAGTGTCAGTTGATGGCGGAGCCCCTTTTAATGCGCGTGTTGTAAAATCAAAGAAATCAAACAGGAGGGGAACACAGTATGGTATCAATACAGGCCGTCGTAAGATAAAGGTAACTTTTGAAGGGCAGAACCTGTATCAGAAAGATATATTCGTATCGACACAAGAAGTAAAACAAATTATATTACCATAAATGAAAAAGTATTTTATAATGGCTGTCTCTGCAGTGATTTTTATGTCATGTGGAAGCACCAAGAGCCTCTATTCATGGTATGATTATGAGGATGTTACTTATCAGTACAGTAAGAAATCTACAGAAGAGTTGCAGGTGAAAGTATTGGAACAGTACAAGAAAGTTACTGATAAGCAGAAAGGCGTGCGTGGGGTTGTTCCACCGGGACTATATGCAGAATATGGTTATCTGCTGTGTAAAACAGGTAAGAAAGAAGAGGGTTTGTCTTTTTTGAAAAAGGAGACAGAACTTTATCCTGAATCAGAGAAGTATATTTCAAGAATAATTAAGCAGTTAGAGAAATGAAAAAGTATATAGCATTAGCCTTTATGGCTGTTATTTTGATGTCTTCATGTACAAAGACCGTGAGTATGGGTGAGCAGTATGCGGCGATGTATGACGAGAAGCCTGTGGCCATAGCAGTTATGCCACCGATAAATCAGACCACTCATGCAGAGGCCAAAGATTACTTTTATACAACTATGTATCTTCCTTTATGTGAGAAAGGATATTATGTTTTCTCTCCATATCTGACAATGGAGATGTTCCAGCAGGAAAGTGCCTATGATGCGGAAAGGTTCCTTGATGCAGACTTGTCAACGTTCCGTAATGTCCTTGGAGCTGATGCGGCTATGTTCACGATAATAAAATCGTGGAAACGTAACAATATAGGAGGTAAATTGACTGTTGATGTTGAATACATTCTCCGATCGACAAAAACTGGGCAGACTCTTTATAATCGTGAGGGCAAGATAAAGGTAGATACAAGTGTGGGCGGCGGAGGCGGCGGACTTTTTGGCTCGCTTGTAAATGTTGTTGCGACAGCAATTAATACAGCAATGACCGATAAGGTTGTCGCAGGAAGAAAGTGTAATGCCTTTGTCCTGATGGATTTACCTGCCGGTAAATATTCTCCTGATTATGGGAAAGACGCAAAGAAGCCAGCCGGAAAGAAAAAAATATCTGCTACGGTGAATTAATGATGAGAGAGAAGTTTTTATAGTTTAAGAATCGGATGCACACATAAGATAACTTTTTCAGTTTTTATTGCGCATCCGATTCTTGATTTTTTTGAAAAAATTGACTCTATCCTAAATAAAACCGTCAAACTGTCTTTTCTTATCCCTAACCGATTGAGAAATGAAAAACATTCTCCGTATTTGCAACTTGTTGTGTGTCAGCTATTTTTTTGATTAAAACGGTAGGACAGTTATGACGTGAATACCATGAAGAGTCAAAAATGTGAAGATTTAACGTTTTTAACTTTCTTGAACAGGAAATAAGCATGTTTAATATTATCTATTATGAAATAAGGTCGTTTTGCAAAGCAATATTAGATTCTAAAATTAAGAGAGAATGATACGGCTTTTCATTTGGTGTAAAAAATCAGTAACTGTTCAGCGGTAGGCGCATGCGCTGGGAGGGGATATATCAAAACACAAAGGAAACGCCCTACCCGTAGGGGTGAAAGTATATATGTATACAATGTAAGTTATTGACATTTAATGCTTTTGCCCTTTCAGGGCGCTTGCCAAACGCTCTTGCAATACCCAGGGTGCCGCTTCGCTCTGCCCCGGGCTATGTGCTCGCTGCCCCTGCGGGGCGTACCAATAAACGATCCCGCTTTAAAATCAAAATTTGAATATCCAGCCAAGCACATCTAACCATTTTGATATCCCCTCCCAGCACATGCGCTTACCGCTGAACAGTTACAAAAATCATGGTTTGTTATAAAAAAGTGTGAAAATATTGCAAGAAATTGGATTTTATTAATCCTGTTTTACAGAAACGCCTAAATTTGTAAACCGAACTTAATAGAATCGCGCGATTATTATTAAATATAATTTATATGAGTATCAGTAAAGATGTCATCAAACAATGCCTGCTTAGTAAGCAACGCGAGGTGGATGAGGCGGTGATTGTGAACCGTCCCATAGACTTTGAAGAGAATGGCAACTATGTGATAGTTGGCGTGAGACATGCGGGTAAGTCGTACCTCCTCTATCAACGTGTACGACAATTACAGGCTGTAGGAAAAGGATGGGACGAGATTCGGTTTGTGGACTTTGAGGACTTTGAGGATGAGCGTCTGGCTGAGTTTCAGACGGAGGAAAACAATTACTAATACCCGTTGGCGGAATTAAATAGACACAAAGACAGATTATTTGGACAAAAAAAAACAGTAACTTTGCAGCGTGAAATCCAATTTGAAATAAAGATGATACGTAGTTTGTTTTTCGATATCGACGGCACACTGTGCAGTCTGAAGACCCACGAGATACCCCAATCCACAGTGCGCGCCATCAGTATGGCCAAGGCGCGCGGAGTGAAAATATTCATATCCACAGGGCGCCCTATACAGATAATAAACAACATCGGAGCCATCGAAGACCTCGTCGACGGATATATCACCACCAACGGGGCATACTGCTTTGTGGGCGATACGGCGGTGTGCTGCACACCCATACCCACGGCCGACGTGCTCACGCTGACGGCCGATGCCATGGCAGAGGGATATCCGTGCATAGTGGCGGGCGACAGGGGAATAGCCGTATACGGCAACGCCCGCGAGACCGTAGACCGCATATTTCGTGGCGAGCTGAATGTGAGCAATCTCGACATAGAGCGTTCTGCCGATGATGTGCTCCGCGGCAACGTGCTTCAGGTGACGTCGTTCTGCTCTCCGGAACAGGAGCGGAGCCTGATGGAACGCGTGGGCCACTGCGTGTCGGCGCGGTGGCATCCGGCCTTCACCGACATAACGGCCGACGGAGCCGACAAGGGCAAGGGGCTTGCCGCGATGGCCCGGCATCTCGGTTTCGACATCTCTGAAACCATGGCTTTCGGCGACGGAGGCAACGATATATCCATCATCCGCCGTGCGGGCATCGGTGTGGCCATGGGCAATGCCGGCGACGGCGTGAAGGCCGTGGCCGACTATGTTACAACGTCTGTGGATGATGACGGCGTGATGAACGCACTCGTCCACTTCGGAGTGATATGAAAATTCTGCTTATATAATTTAAGGTGTATTCCGCTTGGCGGGATTATTGAAAGATATATAATAGAGTGTTTTCGTCTATTATAAGTAAGTATGTTACGGAAAAAGTGTGCCGAGTATTGTCGCAGCGACATTTTCGGCATACTTTTTAATTTGTTAGTCCATTGGATACAAATCATTTTTTGCAAGTTCGTAGAAAGCATCGATGATCTCCCTCATTCTGCAGTTGTTCTTCATTACATATAAAGATACATACAGAGTGTAATCATCATTCTCTGTCATGGCATTGAAAGCCAGCAGTTCTCCAGTGTTGAACCTTTTATACCAGCGGTTGAACAGTTTGCGGCGTTTCTGTTGCTTACCGTCAATAGTGTCGCAAACCATCAGCATGGAACGCTCATGATTGGTGAAAAACTCTTTCAGAATGTGGACTATCGTGATGGCTATCTTGCAGTCGATGGGATGCGGACGCCTGTCCGTTGGCTCGATGTTGAACCAATACGATTCATTAAAAACAGGGTGCATGTTATCGGCACAGATGAAATATACATGGTATTCTATACCATGCTTCGTTGTGAAATAATATTCAAGGTTGGCAACCTTAATATATTTATATGGGTGTTGCAAATTTAATTCCACGTTCTTCCGCCAATTTTGCCAAGTCACCTCCATTCTGTAAACATTCACGTATTGCCTTTTTGTCTTCTATTACTTTCCAGAATACAGACTTTTTCTTTCTTTCCTCAGCTGTCATAAATCTTCCTTTCTTTATTTTGTGAGTAAAACAGAGCAAACAAGCGCAACATGAACAAGTTCACATATTTGCCTGATGCTGCCTATCCTGTGCAAAGATAAGACAAATTGCACAAACCGCAAAATAAAGCATTGTTTTTTTATTTGTTTTTCCACGGCGCGACATCTTTTTTTCTTCGTTGTGGAATTGTCTTTTGCACCATCATGCGTCCTTGCCCACTTCTGAAAAATCATTTTATTTGCCCTGCCGGTACATAATCTCGTATTTTTATTGTACATTTGCACCATCCGCGAATATTCCGGCAGACAATAATTGAAAAACCTGACTACATGAACAGAACAATCGTTGCAATAATATTGCTCCTTATCGGCTTCACGTCACCCGCAAAGGCACAGCCCGGCCAGCTGGCCGCAATGAAAGGCGTGGTTGACGACGGTTACAACTTCTGGCTCTATGCCCCACGCGAGTATGTGGCCGAACACCGGCGTATACCCGTCATCATCTTCCTTCACGGAGCGAGCCTCTGCGGCAACAACATGCAGCGCGTGCGCCGCTACGGACTGTTGCACGCCATTGAAAAAGGGAGGTATTATCCGGCCATGGTCATAGCACCGCAGAATCCCGGCGGCGCGTGGAGCCCGAAGCGGATAGCCAATGTGCTTGACTGGGTGCAGGCCAACTACCGGACGGACACCACCCGCGTATACGTAATAGGCATGAGCCTCGGAGGCTACGGCACACTCGACTTCACCGGAACCTATCCCGGGCGTGTGGCGGCGGCCATGGCGCTGTGCGGCGGCAGCACTCTGAAAGATTTCTCCGGTCTCGGGCAGGTTCCGCTGTGGATAATGCACGGCACCGCCGACCGCGCCGTAAACGTGAAGGAGTCGAAAAAGGTGGTGAGTGCCATGCAGGCCGCCGGCTGCGACAAGCTGCTGCGTTACGACTGGCTGCCTGGAGCATCACACGGCGATCCGGCGCGTATCCTGTATCTCAAGCAGACATACGACTGGCTGTTCTCGCACTCGCTCGATGACAAGCCGCGTTACCTCGAGACCGATATCCCCATATCCATGTCCGACCTGAAGACGGCTTACGATGATTTGGAGCCCGAAGAGACGCGGTTTGAGATAGTTGACGAGATTTTTTCTTCAGGTAAGAGTGAAGAGTGATGGGGTGTGTCAAAACTCATTTGGTATATGCTGAGGCCGAAATGCGGCGTGATGGCATAGATGTGTTCCATGATGGTGGCGAGGTTGTGTTCGTAGGTCACCCATTCCTTGGTGTGTACGAAGAAGTAGAACTCCACGGGCAGACCGGTGTTGGTGGGCTCGAGCTGCCGCACCATCAGCGTCATTTCTGAGTTCACTTCGGCACACGACGCCAGATATTTTTCCACATATTGTCTGTAGAGAGTGAGGTTGACCGCTCCCGGACGTATGTCCTTTTCCGTGAAATACTTCCTTGCAATGAGTTGTTTCCTTATGTCATCGTCCACGGGACGTATGCTTCGGAAGTCGTAGTATACGCGGCGTTTCACCCGTCGTCCCGGCCCTTCCTGCATGCCTATCCAGTTTTGGAACGAGTCGTCCACAAGCGTCTGGGGCGTCACCGTCACTATGGTGTTGTCGAAGTTGCGCACCTTTACCGTGGTCAGCGTTATGTCCTCCACGTTTCCGTCTATGCCCGATTTCGGCACCGTTATCCAGTCACCCTTGTGCAGCATGTCGTTGCTCGTGAGGCGTATTCCCGCCACGAGCCCGGAGATGGTGTCCTTGAATACGAGCATGATGATGGCCGAGGTGGCGCCGAGGCCGGCGAAGAGCGTCGCCGGATTCTTGTTGATGGTGATGGCCACCACCACTATCGCGGCAATGAAAAGCATCACAATCTTCAGCACGCCGCAAAACGAGTGCAGATACTGCTGCGTGGCCGAGCGCTTGTCGTTGTTGAGCAGCTTCAGCGAGTCGATGAGCACTATGGCCAGACGCACCGACATCACGGTTATGTAGATGGCCGTGGCACGTTTGAGAAATTCGTGCACGACGGGAAACTCGGTGAAGATGAGCGGCAGCAGAATCCATATCACTATGGCCGGTGCTATGCGGCTGGCCGACACGAGCACCCTCTTGCTCAGCATAACGTCATCCCACTTGTTTTTTGTCTTTGCCGTAAGCTTGTGTATCAGCGGCATGAGTATTCTGCGGCAGAGTATTCCCGAGAGAGCCGAGAGTAACACGGCGATAATCACGAGGAGAATGTGGTGCAACACGGTTACGCTGCTGCCCGTGATGCCGCACAGGCTTATAAACTTGTCTACGTAGATTCCAATTACTTCCATATCATTGTCATTTTTTGTTTTTATTGTTTTTCCGTCATAAGGCCGTGCCCCGGTCTCTTTCACGTCATGCCATTACGGCTCGCACAGGGCGGCGCACACGCGGTCGTGGAATGCACGGCCGTTGCGCCCGTGCATGACCCCCTGGTTTATTATGGCAAAACAGAGGGTGTGGCCGTTGGGTGCGGTGCAGTAGCCGGCCAGCGAGCTTATGCCGGTCAGTGTGCCCGTCTTGGCGCGCACGTTGCCCGATGTCAGTCCGCCGCGCATGCGGCTCTTCAGCGTTCCGTCTTCTCCGGCTATGGCCAATGAGGGGTACAGGTGGGTGAATATCTCGTTGTCTCTGAAGGCATAGCGCAGCATGCGCACCTCCAGTTCGGCCGACACGTAGTTGTAGAGTGACAGTCCGCTGCCGTCGGCAATCTTGTATGCCCCCGAGTCGAGTCCCAGTCGCGAGATGAGTTTCCGTATGGCGGCACGTGCGTGCGATGCCTTTGCCGGACTGCCGCCCGCCGCGGCCGCAATCTGATAGAACATCGATTCGGCATACAGGTTGTCGCTGTCTTTCATCATCCTTATGAGCACCTGGTCGATGGTGTGATACCGCGAGCACACTGTGAAGGCGTCGTGCGGCATCGTGCCCTGCGCGAGCGTGGCTTCAACGGTCACGCCCCTGTTCTCCAACTCCTCGACAAAACGTTCCGTAAACCTGTCCTTGCGCGAGATGAGCAGCGGCGACAGCACGGGGTTGTCGTCGTCCCAGCACCATCCTTCGCCGTAGAGCAGACTGTCTTTCATCGACTTGTCGGCGACGATGCGGCCGCGGATGGTGTCCACGCCCATCTGTATGAGAGCCTCGGCGAAGGCATCCATGTCGTCGTTGTTGAACATCGGATCGAATCCGCCCACGCACCAGACGTCGCCATTGAGCGTGCGGTCTTCTATCCGGCCTGTGTAGTGGAGCGATGTGCGGAAACGGTACGACCCGCCGAGACGGTCGAGTGCCGTTACGGCCGTTATCACCTTCATGGTTGATGCGGGTCTCAGCGTCTGCCGCTCGTTATGGCGGTAGATGGCGCTGTCGGCAGTGAGGTCGTATACCATCAGCCCCACCTGCGACGTGTTGAACATCTTGTTGTCCAGCAGACCGTCTATTTCTGCCTGTACATTCTGCGGCCATGGCAGGGCGGCTGCCAGCGTGTCGGCGGGCAACGTGCACAGAGTGGTGTCCTCCTGTTCCGTTGCCGTATTGTTGTCCGTCTGTGCCGTTGCCATTAGGCAGGGCAATATCAGCGACATGACGGTGATAAAGCGTCTTTTCATATTTTAAGTTACTTGTCATTATTGCAATAGTGCAAATTTACGATATTCTGTTGAAAAATCAAAGGGATTAACGTCACTTTACATTCGCATATTAACCAAATATGTTTACTTTAACGTATGTTAAAGAGCACCCTGACCGCGATTTCCGCACTACGACGCGAAATACGCGATTTTTCGTTCAAAAGGGATGCGCTGACAGTCAGAGAGTTACAGAGATGTTAATTTGTCAATATAGCAGAGAGGGCCTCCTTTCACTCCGTTTAGGCCGTAGTTGCATCACGGTTAGGCCGTAACCGCAACACAAGTACGCCGTAAACGGAGTGTAAGGAGGCCCTAAAGGCAACCTCGGGGCATGAAAAAGGGGCGCAAAAAAGGCAGGGAGGGCCTCCCTGCCTTTCTATTTCGAGAAAAAAGAAATGTTAAATTTTACGAATTATCATGACATTTCCGATGGTGCGCATCACCGGTTGCCGTCAACAATCAGTCCGCCGTTGGGCTGCAAGGTAACCTTAGCCGTGCCGTTCTTGCCCACTTTCAGCTTCTTGAGCTGCGCCTCGCCCATCATTGCTCCCTTCGGAGCGGGAGTGTCGGTATAACAGTCGACGGTCTGTCCGGCAAACATGCCGAGCGGCAGTGTGAGCGTGAGCGGACGGTCGGTGGCGTTGAGTCCGGCCACAATCCAGCGGTTGCCGCTGCGGCGGGCCATGACGACATAACGCCCGGGATAACCGTCGACAAGGCGTGTCTCGTCCCATGCCGTGGGCACCGAACGCAGGAAGCCGAGCACCTCGGGCGACAGTTCGGCCAAATTGTTGGGCTGCATGGCTATGCACTGCACCCGCGTCTGGACAACCACCGAGGCGGCCATCTCAAACACATCGGTGGTGTAGCGCGGGTGACGGCTCTTGTTGTCACGCGACATGCGGCGGTTCATTATCGTGCCGCCCCAGTCCATCGACGCCACGGCATTGCGGCAGAACGGATGAAGGCTAAGGTCGAAAGCCTCGCGACGCGCGGCACCGTCGTCGAAGTAGACATTCTCCGAAGCGAGCACAGCCTCGCTGGCCACAAAGTTGGGGTACATGCGCTCCCATCCGCGGGGCAGCGTGCATCCGTGGAACACCACCTGAAGGCCGAAGTCGTTGGCGTCTGACAGAATATCCTCGTAGAGCTGCATTGTCTGCTGCTTGTCGCCGCCGAAGAAGTCTACCTTTATGCCTTTCACGCCGATGCTCTTCAGCCACGCCATCTCGCGGCGGCGGGCAAGCACCGTGTTCATGCACTGCTTGGGTGTCTGCGGGGCGTCGCTCCAATATCCGTTGGAGTTGTACCACAGCATCAGGCTCACACCCTTCGACTGCGCGTAACGGCTCAGTCCGGCCATGCGGTCGCGGCCGATGTTCTTGTCCCACCAGTTGTCCACAAGGCAGTATTCGTAGCCCATGGCCGATGCCAGGTCGATGAAACGCACCTGGTCGTCATAGTTGATAGAGTTGTCCTGCCACACCAGCCAGCTCCACGTATACCTTCCGGGGCGGTACTGCTCCGACGGCTCGTAGCGCTGCACCACCAGGTCGTAGGCCACGGTGGTCTCGGCGATGGGGGCCAATGTGGTGCCCACGGTGACGGTGCGCCACGGTGTGCTGCCGGGCAGGGCCATGCCCACGGTGGCCGTTCCGTTGCCGTTGTTCTCCCCGGCCATGGGCAGTGCCACGGTATATCCCGACGTGGGGTCGTAGTCGGACAGATGGCAGCCGGCGTACCTGCCGTCGGTGCCCGTCTCGCTGACAAGCACCCAACCGTCGTCACCCACATGGAAAAGACAGGGGAAAGTATATCCGCGGCCGTATTGCGAACGGTCGGTCATGGGCGCGTCGGCCTTGTACGTCTCCTCATAACTGGGCTTGGTGCGTTTCCATCCTATCATGGGGTCCGACTGGGCGCAGATGAAGGTGGTGGTCTTGGCCGGCAGGCGGAAAGCCGTTGCCTCGCCGAGTATCATCATCGAGGCCGTCTCGCCCTGCTGCGGGAACGAATAGCGGAAGGCAACGTCGCGGTCGGACACGCGGAAGGTCATGGTCATCTTCTGATGTTTGGCGTTCTCCATCTCCACGTTGAGTTCGTTGGCACGGTAGTGCACGGCCGATGTCTTCGTGCCGCTCATCTTGTACGACGTGTCGATGACGTTGACACTGTGTCCCCTTACCGTCATGCCGGCGGTGAAATCGCCTATGTCGGCCTTCAGTCCCAGTGCCGACGGCTCGACCATCTGCCGTCCGTCGCATGTCACGGCATACGTCGGCCGCCCTCCTGCTGTCTCCACCGACACCACAATGCGTCCGTCGGGCGACTCCACTGTCAAATCGGCCGCCTGCGCTCCAAACGCAACGGCTATCATCACCGTAATTGCAACAAATAGTTTTCTCATAATCATCATGTCATTAAGTTGTGAAAAATTGTCACAAAGATAGTGGAAATATCTGGAAATGCCTAATAAAAAACGCCAAAAGAGATTTGACAGGCAACAAGATGTACAGTTTTGATTTCGATGGTTATAAAAGTACAATCAAATTGACTGCCTTGCGACTTACACGCCTAAAAATTGCCAATATTGGCATTTTTTAGGCGCAAATGTTTGGCTGATTAAATAAAACTTACTATCTTCGCATTACCCAAAAGTGCCAATATTGGCAAAAAACAGGAATGAAATAATGGAAATAAAAAGAGACAGGTATCTTAAGCAGCTGAAAGAAAGTCGGCATAACGGTTTTATCAAGGTGATTACAGGAATCCGCAGGTGTGGCAAGTCTTACCTGCTAAATGTCTTATTTTATCATTATTTATTGGATAATGGTGTAACAGATGACCACATCATTCGTATAGATCTTGAAGACCGGATGAACAAGGATTTAAGAAATCCTGATACAATGCTACATTATGTTCATGACAAAATCAAGGACAAAGGACTCTATTACCTCATTATTGATGAGGTACAACTGATGGACGAATTTGTGGATGTTCTGAATAGTTTCCGTCATATTGAAAATGCTGATACATACGTGACTGGCAGCAACTCACACTTCCTGTCATCAGATATTCCAACGGAGTTTCGCGGTCGAGGAGAGACGATACATGTGAATCCACTGTCTTTTGCAGAGTTCTATTCTGCCATTGGAGGTGACAAGCAAGATGCATGGCGCGAATACTTCACTTATGGTGGTTTGCCTCTTATTCTGTCGTTCCGCACAGAGCAAAAGAAGATTGGCTATCTAAAAAACTTGTTTGAAACTGTTTACTTGGCGGACATCATCGAGAGGCACAATGTACAAAATGAGAATGAAATGCGTGAACTGGTACTTATTATGGCTTCGTCCATTGGCTCACCATGCAATCCGACAAAACTTTCGAACACATTCAAAAGTACAAAGAATGTAAATATCACAAATAAGACAATTTCCAATTATCTCACCTATTTGTCAGAATCGTTCCTTCTGAACAAAGCTATACGCTATGATATTAAAGGTAAGAAATACATAAACACTCTATCCAAATACTATTTCTCTGATATCGGTTTGAGAAATGCCATTCTCGATATGCGCCAACAAGAAGAAACGCATATCATGGAGAACATCATCTACAACGAACTGATTTCACGTGGTTACAGTGTAGACGTTGGAATGGTGGAGATAAAGAAGCAGGACAAGGATGGCAAGTGGACTCGTATCCAGCTTGAAGTGGACTTTATTGCAAGTCTTGGCAGCAAAAAGTATTACGTGCAGTCGGCTCTATCCATCCCTGATAGGGAGAAAGAGTTACAGGAGTCTCGTTCACTGATGAACATCAACGATTCTTTCAAGAAGATTATCATAGTAAAAGACTATATCATGCCTCGTCGAAATGAAGAAGGAATAGTCACAATCAGTCTTTTTGATTTCTTACTCAAAGATGACAGTTTAGACCTGTAGTCATCGTTATCATAAGCTTCATGAGGCTGTGTCAAAATATGTCCCTACAGATTGGAAGAATTGAATTTTGACACAGCCCAATTTGAAAAGTTACAAAGGCCGCACATCATACGGCACCAGCCCGACATCATCGACAAGGCATTTGGCTCCGGCTGCGCCATCGGCAAAGAAGCCTATCTCCACCTTGCCTCCGCTCACCCGCACACGGTTGATGGCTATTGTGGTCCAAGAGGCCATCGACGGCTTTATCTTGCACGACTTCCTGCGACCGCCACTCACGGCATACATCTCAAGACGCTGGAAACGGCCTTCGCGGCGCACACGCGCACGGAGAGTGTAGATGCCGTCGGACAACGGCACCGTGGGCGTGGAAGCGACTGTCTGCGACACCCGGCGGACAAACGGCACAATACTGTCACTGATGCAGAGACTCTTCTCGCCTATGACATGACGGCGGTCATCGCGGGTGTTCATGTGGTTGAGACGCGGCGAACGGCTGTCGCCTACGGCCACCCTGCTGCCCGCCACTACGTCTGTCCGCCATCCGAGAAGGAAATCCTGGCGCGGCTTGACGGGATTGGGAATACTCCGGCGGTCGGCCTCGAAACTGCCATTGAGAACATAGTTGTTGTCATTGCCCACACGCCATTCGCCCGTCACGGCATTAAGACTCCACGACGAAAGCGAATTGAAACGGGGTTCGTCACCGTCGAACGACAGGGGCACCCATTGGTTATAACCGAGTCCGTTGCCTGCAAAATCGGCCCAGCGGTCGCCGCAATATATCACAGTTTCTTGCTTCGTGCCACGCAAAGTATAAAAGAAACCCGTTTGAGACACATGGGCATAATCGGACTCACAACCTTTCATCACCTGCATATCGTTTGTCGGCAGGTATGGACCACGAATGTCATCAGCAACGAGATAGTAGGCATAGGAGCCATCCCACCCGTAAATGTTGGAGGCACACATGTAATACTTGCCTTTATACTTGAACATGCAGTTGCCCTCACGGCTCGCGCCTTTGAACACTTGGGTACAGTCGAGGAGGTCGATTCTGCCGTCACGCACTCCTATTTCTGATACATATATCTTGTTGCGCCCGCGGCCATATGAATAGATAAGATATGAACGCCCGGTGTCCTCGTCGGTGAATACCGTCTGGTCGCCGGTGTTTGGTGTTCCTATCGTTGCGGTCATATCCTTACGCCAGCTCCAACGGAAACGGCCCGTGGGACTGTCGGACGTGGCAATGAGCACACCGGCTCCGTCACGGTTGCCATGCTGCACGAAAAGCGCATACTGCCGTTTCTCCTTGATATATGCCACACCGAGACGGCCGAGCCAACCGGCACGGCCGTGGCTGTCGGCTTCATCACGTGTGAACACATCACCTTCATAGTGCCAGTCGACAAGATTGTCGGAACTGTAGCATGTAACGGCATCGAACACGGCATGTTCCACCGTCACCGTCGGGTCATTGCGATATTCCACGGCCCCCTTATAACGCACTCCGTACCAGTAGTAACGCCCGCAGCCGCTCTGCGGGTCAGCAAAACGGAATATGCCTCCACCCTGACTGTAGAGCGGTTGTCCGTCGGCGGTGTCCCAGAACTTATCGTTGTGTATGGGCAAAAAGCCGGGAATGCCGCCGGCTGTGGCATGCGTCTTCGCACCCGGCAACAAAGACACCAGGATAAACAGGACTTTAAGTATTCTCTTATTCATATTTCATTTATACATTTGTTTCATGAAGAAAAACTGATATCCATTGTTTGTTTCTTCTGCAAAATTACAATTAATATCATCATCGGAAAAGGAATATCGTACGTTTTTAGGTAAAATAGTACAGTGGTAAGGCGAAAAGGAAGTGACAAAATGGAAAATAACAGTGCTTTTGTTTCATTTACTCATTTTTTTGATGTACCTTTGCAGTCCGGAATATATTGTTGCCCTGATAGTTCAATGGATAGAACAACTCTCTCCTAAAGAGTAGATTCGAGTTCGATTCTCGATCGGGGTACCACCTTGCGTCAGGATTCTCACCAATGGGAGTTCTGACGCTTTTCATTTTTCAACGCAAAGACACAGAGAATTTTTTAAACGCAAAGGCGCAACGGATTTTTTGGAACACAGAGACGCAGAGACACAGAGATTTCTGTACCTACAAAAAAATCCTTTGCAGGCTTTGCGCCGTTGCGTTTAAATAAAACCTCTGTGTCTCTGCGTCTCTGTGTCCCAAAAAATCCTTTGCGCCTTTACGTCTTTGCGTTTAAGAAAATTCCCTGTGTCCTGAAAAAACATCGGCCGCGCCGGAGTTTGTTCTCCTGCACGACCGATGCCTTATATATCGGGGAATGTTTCTCTTACTTGATTACTTCCGAAGCTTTGTTTGCGCGCTTGCCCATGATAAAATAAGCGGTCGGAGCGGCAATGAAGATTGACGACAATGTACCGAACACGACACCGAGAATCATTGCGAACGAGAAGCTGCGGATGCTGTCACCACCAAGGATGAATATGCAGAGCAACACTATCAATGTAGACAACGAAGTGTTGATGGTACGCGCCAGTGTCTGGTTGAGCGAGTCGTTGAACAGTGTCCTACGGTCGCGCTTGCCGAAGAGCTGGAAGTTCTCGCGTATACGGTCAAACACCACCACCTTGTCGTTGATGGAATAACCGATAACGGTAAGGATGGCTCCGATGAACGTCTGGTCAATCTCAAGCGACATAGGCACAAAGCCCCACAGGAGCGAGTAGAAACCGATAACGATGAGGGTATCGAGAGCCAGAGCCACTGTTGAACCCACCGAGTAAGCCACGTTGTGGAAACGGATAAGGATGTAGAGGAAGATGGCTATCAGAGCGAAGATGACACTGATGATGGCACCGTAAGTGATATCCTTGGCCACCGACGGGCCCACCTTGGTACTGCTGATGATAGAACCACCGGCACGCACATCCGGATTCTTGAACGCCTCAACGCTGCTCTGGGTCACGAAACCGGCCTGCGACAAAGAGTTGAAGAGTATGTCCTCTGCCTCATCGTCTACCGACGGGTCGTTAGACTCTATCTTGTAGTTGGTGGAGATACGGATGGTCTTTCCTTCGGTACCGAGAGAAATGACGCTTACATTTGCCTCACCGAAAGCACCCTGCAGCACCGGACGTATCTGTTCCGGCTCAACGCTCTTCTCAAGCATCACCACATAGTTGCGGCCACCGGTAAAGTCGATACTCTTGCTGAGTCCGCGAACAAAGAAACATACCACAAATACGATGGCGGCTACACCCCATATTGTGAACGAACGCTTTGACATGCCCATGAAGTTGAAACCGGTCTTCTTGAAGAACTTCTCAGACAAGCTCGTAGTAAATGTGAGGTTGAGCCACTTGTCCTTCTTCATCTGGCTGTCAAACACGAGACGTGTCATATAAACGGCCGTGAAGAACGAACAGCAGATACCGATGATAAGCGTGGTGGCAAATCCGCGGATGGGGCCTGTACCGAACACATAGAGAATGACACCGGTGATGATAGAAGTGAGGTTAGAGTCGAAGATGGCCGAGAAAGCGTTGGCATAACCTTTCTTCATGGCCTCCTTGGCATTGAATCCGGCACGCTGCTCCTCCTTTGTACGCTCATAAATAAGCACGTTGGCATCGACTGCCATACCGAGTGCGAGCACGATACCGGCAATACCCGGCATGGTGAGCGCCGCCTGGAACGACGTCAGAATACCCAATGTGAAGAAGAGGTTGAAGAGCAGGGCCACATTGGCCAACAGACCCGGCCACCAGCCGTAAAGCAAGAACATGTACAGCATCAGCACCACAAAGGCTACGATGAACGACATTACACCCTGCTGGATTGACTGTGCACCGAGGGTAGGACCAACCACCTCTTCCTGCACGATGCGTGTGGGAGCAGGCATCTTACCTGAGTTAAGGGTGTTGGCGAGGTCTTTTGTATCTTCTATAGTGAAGTTACCGGTAATCTGAGAGTCACCGCCGGAGATTTCACCGTTCACGCGCGGTGCACTGTATACGGTGTTGTCAAGCACGATGGCGATGGCACGGCCGATGTTCATCTTTGTGAGCTGTGCCCAACGGCGTGCACCGTCTGAGTTCATCTGCATCGACACGCACGGACTGCCCATCTGGTCGAAGCCGTCGCTTGCCGTAACAATAACGTCACCCTCCAACGGAGCACGTCCCGAAGGTTCGGTCACCTTGATGGCATACAGTTCGTATATCGTTGCCTTGGTATCAAACTCAGCCGGCTTTGCACCCCAAAGGAGCTTCAAGTCGGAAGGAAGGATACGGGCAGCCTCATCAGAATAGATAATCTTGTTGACTGCAGCTGTATCGCGTGCAACGGCGTAGCCTACAACACTGAGGCCCTGACCCTGAACGGGCTGGAGCACGGAGAACAGCGGATTCTGCTTCTTCAGCAAATCAGCCTGTGCCTGCTGTGCGGCTGCGCCCTTGGCATCTTTCTTTGCTCCGAGCACGGCGGCGATGCCACTCTTTGCGGTTGTGTCGGCCACTGCACTGTCAGCCTTCACGGTGTCGGCCACGGCCTCTGCATCACCCATGGCGGCGAACTTCTGATTGAGCTGTGCAAGCATCGGCACAATCTCCTGACTGTTGTATGTCTCCCAGAACTCGAGGTTGGCGCTACCCTGCAGCAATTTGCGCACGCGCTCCGGCTCGCTCACGCCGGGCATCTCGACCATGATACGGCCTTCCGAGCCCTCCAGTTTCTGGATGTTGGGCTGAACCACACCGAACTTGTCTATACGGTTGCGCACCACATTGAATGAATTGTCAACAGCCGAGCGGACTTCGGCACGCAGTGCGCTCTCCACCTCGCTGTCGCTGCTCTGTGTGCTCACCTTACCCTTCATCTGCTGGGTGGCAAAAACCTCTGCCAGACGGTGTCCGGGAGCATTCTTCTTGTAGTGCTTGATGAAGAGCGAAATGAAGTCAGACTGACTTGTTTCCTCTTCTTTCTTTGCATCTTTCATTGACTTGACGAACGCCGGATCCGTCTTGTGGTCGGCCAGCACAGCTATCACGTCAGGCACCGACACCTCGAGGATTACGTTCATACCGCCTTTCAAGTCGAGTCCGAGACCGATTTTCATCTCACGACACTGCTTGTAAGAATAAATGCCGGCATACACTTTCTCGTTCATAATAGAGTCAAGGTATTCCTGGCCTGCTTCTTCTCCCATTGCGGCCGCCTTGTCATCATAATGACTGGTCACAACAGAGAACGAAAGGTAGAATATGCATATGAGCACCAGCGCACATGCGATAAACTTTACAATTCCTTTGTTTTGCATCTTGTTTGTTATGTTATTTTAATTATTATTTTCTACAATACACGATTTAGCTTGCAAATATAGCTATTTTTTCACATTATGGAAAATTTATTGCCGTTTTTCATTCTTTTTTTAAGGTTTATCACGCTTTTTGAACCAACAAAAGATGGGATAATGGTCGGAAGCGTCTATTTTGTTGTCTACCTTACAGTTATAGGGCTTGAAATCTTCCGAGCACATCATATTGTCAATTCTGACAAAGAAACCTTTCTGATTATATGACAATCCGATGCCTCTTCCTGTCGCCACATAACAGTCGGTGAGCCCCTGGGCTATGACACGGCGGGCATACGATATGGGATTGTCGTTGAAGTCGCCGCACAGTATGATGGGATAGTCCTTGTGCCCCATGACGTACTTGTGCACCGAGTCGGCCTGCGGGGCCCTCAGCGCAGCCGCCCCACCGAGCGTGTGCACCAGTTTTTTTGATTCGTCACGTGCCACGCCGTTTTCCATTTCCCCTTTGAGCATGTCTTTATACTTCTGCCTGTCATCAAGCGAAAGGTGGGTCGTTTCAAGATGGTTGTTTATCACAATCACCGTGTCGCCGCCTATGGCAAGATAATAAGCCACACTACCGTTACCCTCCGAAGCATAGGCAATGCGCTCCTTGCGCAATATAGGGAAACGGGTGTAGATGCCAACCGCATTCACGTTACGCTGTCCGAAGCGGGTGGTGTCGGTATAGGCATAGATACTGTCAAGCGACTTTCTCACCGCCCATGCCGGCGCCATGTCTTCCTGCAGGCAAACGATGTCGGCGTCACTTTCCCTTATATAGTCCACTATCATGTCGGCAGCACCGTCATAACGCGGCATGCCGCTATAGTTCTGCACATTGTACGACAGCACCTTTATGACGCTGTCGGGCATGTCTTCCGGCAGGTTTATGGGCATGTATATGCTTACAGGCGAATATGCAAGCACGAATCCCACAACCGGGACAAGAGCCATACGGCGCTTGAAGACGAGCCAGAAAAACAGGAACAGCAGATTGATGACGAGAAAAACGGGGAAAGCCAGCCCGAGACACGAAAGTGTGGGATGGCTCACCGGATCGATATGGTCTGCAAAACCCACCGCCAGCATCACGGCAACCGTGGCCACATTGGCCCCGCCCACCATGCTGACAGTCAAAGTCTTGAGCTGCTTAATCATTATTGCTGTTGTCGAAAAGTTTCTGTTTCTCCTCTTTTGTCAGGCTGTCATAGCCGCTCTTTCGTATCTTGTCGAGTATACGGTCTACCTCATCCTGATTGGCTTTTCTGCGGGCATTGTATTCCCAATCAGACTCTTTCTTGCCTCCCGGCTCCACATGTATGGTTCTTCCCGAGCCTCCACGCGGCCGGTTGCGCCTGTCGAAACTCCGCTTCAGATTCTCGAAGAAGTCAAGACCGCCGCCACGACCGTAGCCCGAAGCCGGGTGGCGGTTCCAGTAGCGTATCATGAAAAAGCCGAAGAGCATGCCGCCGAGATGGGCCATGTGGGCCACGCCGTCGCCCGGCGAACCCAGTGCCGAGAACAGTTCTATACAAACATAGAACGTGACGAACCATTTTGCCTTGATGGGTATGGGCAGTGGGAAGATAAAGATACGCTCATTGGGGAATATCATTCCGTAAGCCAGCAGGATGGCATACACCGCGCCCGACGCTCCTATCGTGGTCCAGCTGTTGAGCTGCATGGACAGCATCTGCCCCACCCTGAACATGTCTGACAAGCCTACCGACGGGTCCTGACCACTGATGGTGATGTAGAACGACACGAACTGTGCCAGCTCCTGCATGAGTCCGGCACCGATGCCGCACGCCAAATAGTAGAACAGGAACTTTTTCGGTCCCCACACACTCTCTATCACGCATCCGAACATCCACAACGCGAACATATTAAATAAAATATGTGTAAAGTTCGCGTGCAGGAACATGTAGGTCACGAGCTGATAGACATGGAAGCCGCTGGCCAGAAAAAAGTGCAGGCCACACGCCGACTGCAAGTCGATGCCTACTCCCTTCACCACCCATGTCGCCACAAAAGCCAAGACGTTGATGATCAACAGATTCTTGGTCACTATTGTCAAATTACGCATTTCTGTCTATATTATGAATCTAAATTCAACTTATGTCATTACACTCTATCGGCAGGCAAAATTACTAAAAATATCCGTCAAATAGCATAGAATAATCCCCCTTACAGAAAAAAATTCAAAAAAAATATCATTTTTTTCGCCTTTTTGTTTGTTTTCTGAATTGTTTGTAATATATTTGCGTGTTAAATGCAAAAAATTAATGCACGTCATATATCAAAAACGTAACACGGTCACAATAACCTGCCCTTACGGAAGCCTTAAAAGAATTATCCCAAAACATTAATATTTAAACAAAAGAATTATGAACAAGACAGAATTAATCGAAAAGATTGCAGTTGGCTCCGGTCTGACAAAAGCCGATGCAAAGAAAGCGCTTGATGCAACTGTAGAGGCCATAAAGGAAGCTCTCATTGCCGGTGACAAGATTGCTTTGGTTGGTTTCGGAACTTTCAGTGTCAACGAGCGTCCCGCCCGCGAGGGTATCAATCCTGCAACAAAGGAGAAGATACAGATTGCAGCCAAGAAAGTGGCCAAATTCAAGGCAGGTGCCGAGTTGGCTGATGCACTCAACTAAAATAAGTGAAGAAAAAGAATTAGGAGTGGAGAATCCTGTCCGACAGGTTCTTCACTCTTTTTTGTTGTACACAAATCCATTTCAATGACTGTATCTATCGACGATTTGAAATTTCTTACACTCAACGTCGGACATGCCGTACATGACGCTGACTGGAACTGGACTGACGTGAGCAGCCCATTCGCACGCATCTATCTTGTCACAGACGGTGGTGCCGCCGTAAGTTTTGCCGGATGCGAGCATGAACTGCAGCCACACCACCTGTATCTCATCCCCCCGTTCGTAAAGCACAGCGACATATGTCACGGACACTTTGAGCATTATTACATACACGTGTATGAAGACCCGAGAGCCCCATACCGCATTCTGGAAGACAGGCTGTTCCCGTTCTGCCTCGAAGCCGGCGAACTTGAGACACAACTCTGCCAACGTCTCTGCCAGCTCAATCCACAAATGAATCTGCCACAATCAGCCCCCTCCAGCTACGACAACAGTCGCGGACTGTACGAAAGCCTGCGCCGCAACAAGATGCGCAGGCTCTTCGAACAAGTGGAGTCACGCGGCATTGTCAGTCAGCTCATAGCCCGCTTTCTCGCCGAAGCCAAACCAAAGACGAACTGTAGTGACGAACGCATACAAAATATTGTCCGGTACGTCAGGCAGAACATCAATCAGCAAATTGACATCAAGCAGTTGGCAGAGTTGTCATACATGTCCAAAGACCACTTCATACGCACCTTTCACAGCAAAATGGGCACAACCCCCATGCGATATATCATTGAACGGAAAATGGAACATGCCCAACTGCTGCTCACCACCGATGACATGCCTGTGAAATCCGTTGCCCAAGCCACCGGATATTACGACCACTCCTACTTCAACCGCCTGTTCAAGAAAGAGGTCGGAATGACACCGCAACAGTATCGTGACAAGGGCAAGAAATGACTCTGCCACTTTACATTTCAACGAGTATACGGAATACACGGCCCGGATTTTCGTCCCACCACAGCATTGCCTCCTGTGCCTCCTCCGGACGGACAACCCGTGTTATAAGCTCGTCCATGGGACATGTGCCTTTCTCGAGATAATGGATTACGGCACGGAAATCCTGCGGCATGGCATTGCGCGAGCCGCGTATGTCAAGTTCCTTCTGCACAAAATACTTCGTCTGGAACGACACCTCGCTCTTGGCATAACCTATACATACCACACGTCCGGTCCGTGGCAGCCATACCCATACAGAAAAAGCGGTCGGCGTGCCCGGAGACAACCTCCGCCAGGTAGTCATTCTGATTGCCGTCAATCAGTTCCTGCACCACCACGGCGGCAGCCACCTGCGCATAGTCCATATTAGACAGAAAGACTTCGGCCGTGTTCCGCCCGTCAATCATGAACGGCGGCAGCATCTGCCGCTCCTCACCCAAAAACATTGAACGCGAGCCGTTGCCGGACATGGTGCAGATGCGTTGTCCCTCCACAACAGTGTCCTGCCGGAGCCACAGATGGCTGTGAGAATCAATTATAAGCATGATGTCATGAGTTTTTCCACCGCATGCGCATGTGCGGGCCTATTATCTGCTGGACTTTCTCCACCAACTGCCAGTCGATGGGTTCTTCGGCATAAGACAGATTTTTCCACACGTTGTCCGGATTGGCCGAACTGAACAGCGTGGTAGCTATCCGCGGTGACGAAATGGCATACTGTATGGCGAGCTTTTCGGCAGGACAGCCATGCGCGTTGCAGTATTCCACCGCACGGGCGCATGCCTCCACAAGTTCTTTGGGAGCCGGATGCCAATCAGGCACGCCACGCGACCCGAGCAAGCCCATCGACAGCGGCGAGGCATTGATGATGCCTACGCCGTGCTGCTCGAAAAAGTCGAAATATTCTGTCAGAAGTTCATCGTTAAGACTGTAATGGCAGAAGCAAAGCACCGTCTCCACCACTCCGTCTCCGGCATGTTCCACCACCCAACGGAGGTTCTCAGGCTGAAGGTCGGTAATGCCAACATGTCCCACGATGCCTTTGGCGCGTAGTTCGCAAAGTGCCGGCAGAGTTTCATCCACCACTTTCTGCAGTCCGCCCGGCAGCGATGCCTGAAACTCAATGTCATGCACGTTGATAAGGTCGATGTGGTCAATACCGAGCCGTTCCATGCTCTCATACACGCTCTCCACGGCACGCCGTGCACTATAGTCCCACAGGTTTACGCCATCCTTGCCATAGCGTCCCACCTTGGTCGACAGATAATACTTGTCACGCGGAATCTGCCCCAATGCCTCGCCCAACACCTCTTCAGCCTTATAATGACCGTAGTATGGCGACACATCGATAAAGTTCATTCCTCCGTCAATGGCGGCATATACCGCCTCAACGGCCTTTCCCCTGTCTATGTCACGAAACACGCCGCCAAGCGACGATGCCCCAAAAGAGAGTTGCGACACACGCATACCCGTCTTCCCTATTTCCGCGTATTTCATCAGCTTGATTTTTGAATGTAAAAAATACAGGTGACAAAGATAACCCTATTTCTCCTGACTGCGATGCAATATCAAGACATTCAATAGGACAATATCGACAAACATTATTGGGGATGAAAAACCAAAAAGAGTGAAGAACCCAAAGCATACGGATTCTTCACTCTTAATTTTTAATTCTTAATTTTTAACTCTTAACTCATCAAGGCTGCTTGCCGATGTAGGCGAGGATACCGCCGTCCACATAGAGCACGTGGCCGTTTACGGCATCAGAAGCCTTCGAGGCAAGGAACACTGCGGGTCCGCCCAGCTCCTCGGGCTCGAGCCAGCGGCCGGCCGGAGTCTTGGCGCAGATGAACGAGTCGAACGGATGGCGGCTGCCGTCGGGCTGCTTCTCGCGGAGCGGAGCCGTCTGCGGTGTGGCGATATAGCCCGGGCCGATGCCGTTGCACTGTATGTTGTACTCTCCGTACTCTGAGCAGATGTTGCGTGTGAGCATCTTCAGACCGCCCTTGGCAGCGGCGTATGCCGACACCGTCTCACGACCCAGCTCGCTCATCATCGAGCAGATGTTGATAATCTTGCCCTCACGGCGCTCCATCATCTCGGGCAGCACGGCAGAAGCGACGATGAACGGTGCCACAAGGTCAACGTCGATAACCTGCTGGAACTCTGCGCGCTTCATCTCGTGCATGGGGATGCGCTTGATGATACCGGCGTTGTTCACAAGAATGTCTATCTGTCCCACCTCGGCATGAATCTTCTCTACGAGAGCCTTCACGTCATCTTCCTTCGTCACGTCGCACACATATCCGTGCACATTCTCTATTCCGGCCTCCTTGTAGTTGGCCAAACCGCGCTCAAGAGCAGCTTCGTTAATGTCGTTGAAGATGATGTTCTTGATGCCGGCAGCAACAAACGCCTTGGCGATGTTGAATCCGATACCATAGGAAGCGCCTGTTATCCAGGCGTTCTTTCCCTCAAGTGAAAATGGATTGTTCATTTTGATTCTGATATTTTATATTATTGAACTTTATTCTGTCTCCTATTTATTATAAATACGTTCGGGTGGGAGATTCTACTCAACCCAAAGCCGGATTTATTTCAAATCGGTAATCTTCGAGAAGTCCTGATCGCCGTAGTCCAGGTTCTCGCCGCCCATACCCCAGATGAAGGTATAGTTGTGAGTGG
>ENA-OYXU01000201-OYXU01000201.1-human-gut-metagenome-genome-assembly--contig:-NODE-201-length-25058-cov-5.376275_pt1 | contig 25058 bp, 18 predicted proteins | sample MGYA00243243_ERZ653435 | MGnify/ENA primary metagenome ERZ653435 (study PRJEB26926, sample SAMN06165113) | human gut metagenome | biome: ENVO:00009003; feature: ENVO:2100002; material: ENVO:00002003... | reverse complement strand
TATCGTCGGCAGCGTCAGATGTGTATAAGAGACAGTTCTTATATTTGGGCGGAGCAAACCTGAAGAGTCAGCACAAAGCCCCGATTGCAATTATCCCATTATTTTAAACAACTTAAATCTATTGCAAAATGAAAATCGGAGTTCCCAAAGAAATTAAAAACAATGAGAACCGCGTGGCTGTCACCCCGGCCGGAGTAAAAGAACTCGTAGCGCACGGACATAAAGTTTATGTGCAGCACACCGCCGGCGACGGCAGCGGTTTTGACAATGATGAGTATCGTGCGGCCGGAGCGGAAATTCTCCCCGAGATTGCCGACGTCTACGGCATCGCCGACATGATTGTCAAAGTCAAGGAACCCATTGAGCCTGAGTACAAACTCGTGCGCAAAGGACAGATAGTGTTCACCTATTTTCATTTTGCTTCTGACCTCGAACTGACCGAGGCAATGATTAAATCCGGAGCTGTCTGCATAGCTTATGAGACAGTTACAGACCGTCAGGGTCATCTGCCGCTGCTTGTGCCGATGAGCGAGGTCGCCGGCCGCATGTCGGTGCAGGAAGGAGCTCGTTTCCTTGAGAAACCTCAGGGGGGCAAAGGTATCTTGTTAGGCGGAGTGCCGGGCACGCGTCCCGCTAAGGTGCTTATACTCGGTGCGGGTGTTGTCGGACGTAACGCTGCGCTGATGGCTGCAGGTATGGGTGCCGACGTAACAATCACAGATATCTCGCTCCCGGTGTTGCGACATGTGGCTGACGTGATGCCCAAAAATGTCAAAACGCTGTTCTCGTCGCGTCACAATATCGAAGCCGAGCTCCCGACGACAGACCTCGTAATCGGCTCGGTGCTGATACCGGGCGCCAAGGCTCCTCATCTGATTACCCGCGACATGCTGTCGCTGATGGGCCGTGGCTCCGTTATGGTCGACGTTGCCATTGATCAGGGCGGCTGCTTCGAGACATCTCATCCGACCACCCATGCCGACCCCGTTTACACGGTTGACGGCATCGTGCATTATGCTGTGGCAAATATACCCGGAGCCGTGCCGCGCACATCGACTCTCGCGTTGACAAACGCCACGCTGCCTTTTGCTGTCAAAATCGCAGACAAAGGCTGGCGCAAGGCGTGTGATGACGACCCGCATCTGGCCGAAGGCGTCAATATCGTAGACGGCAAGGTCGTCTATCCCGGTGTGGCCGAGGCATGGGGCATGAAGTGCCACGAACTCAAATTCTGAAAGGAATTATTATATTATAATATGAAGGGGTGGTTTTTTAATCGCTCCTTCTTTGCAATGTGCCAATTATTTGGGGTGAGCTCCGTAGGAGCGTTAGAGCTGCAGCGCAGCGCCGTATGTGAGCCTATGACAAGCAGACCTACAGCCTGCTTACCGTGGCCTAACAAGCTCGCGCCGCTACGCAGCTACGACCGCTACTGCGGACGAAACTCTTTCGCGCCGCAGGCGCTTTATGTTAATAGGGTTTATTGTTTACTTACCTGCGCTACGATGTGGCAGCCACGACTGAGACAGTCCTCACGGCTGTCTCGTCTGTGTGGATGACGTCGAAGGGGCGCCCGCAGACTGTTGCGCGGGTGTCGTCCGGCGACAGGGGCAAGGTGATGTCTCGGCGGAAGTCGACTCCCTCGGTCAAGGCTGCTTTGTAGAGTGCCTCTTTGAGAGTCCATGCTTTGAGCAAAAGGCTTTCGCTGTCGCCGTAAACCGCCAGTTCGGTGTCTGAGAGCACACGCGGGGCGACTCGCGCGAGCTGGGCGCGCGGTTGCTCGACGTCAATGCCGATGGCCTCACACATGCCGAATGCCACGGCAACGTAATCGGCCGAATGACTTATTGAAATATACAACCCGTCGGCGTGTTCAAGCAACGGACGTCCTGACGGGGCGTGACCCAGTCTGGCGTCAGGGCCGATGTATTTAGAGATGATAGCATTGACAGTCAGGCGCTCGCGCTCAGGGCGTTTGTCTGATGCCGAGCGGTCAATCTGTGCGACAACCACGCGCAACTCATGGCCGTTATGTGCAAGATGTATCAGGTCCGGCTCGTTCAACGTATGGTCAGATTTTTAAGAGCATGGACAATATCATGCCTGAGTGATTCGATGACCGGAGCCACGGAGTCGGTCGATGCGATTTGACCTGCATTGTGCAAAAATGCGGTGCCGCTTACCACTGTCGAGCGGCGGTCTGTTGATACAAACTGCACGGGGGTGGAGCGTGTACCGGGCGAAATGAGCATTATAGACTCGAAATCAGGCGAGACAATGTGTTCTTGAGTGACGTCTGTGTTGTCGGCGATGTTGAGCGCCATACGCTCCAGACGATTGTCGACGACTGACTCAATTTCTGCGGGCGTCGTCTGCGTGACAGACAGATAGATGGTCGAGGCGTAGGCTGGATAGTTGATGTTGACCCATCCGGGGCGGGTGTGCTCAATCTTGGCTGAGGCGTTGGCTTCGAAGACTACGGGCAGACTGTCGACGACCTGATATATGCTGTCGTAGATAGCTATACGCGGCCACGCCTCGGGCCGTGGCACCGGCGTTTTGTCGCGCGGAGTCTGTCCGCTGCAGGCGTATAGCAGGCTTGCAACGCATACGGGCAGAAGAAGTGACAGCGTCTTCACGGCTCAGTCGGTTTGTAATTCGGGCATCACCTTGACACGCACCTCGGTGATGCGGTGCTCGGAGACGTCAAGCACAAGGAAACGGCATCGGCCATAGACTAAAGGCTCTTTATCCTTGGGGAAGTCGCCCTTGATGGCAAGCAGCATGCCCGCAAGGGTCTCGGCGTCTTCGGTCACATCTTTATAATCGTCTTCGTTCAGGCCGGTGATGCGGAAGAAATCGGTCAGCAGCGTGCGGCCTTCGAATATGTATGTGTCGTCGGGCAGACGTTTGTAGGTCTGCTCGTCCTCGTCATACTCGTCGACGATGTCGCCGACAATTTCCTCGAGGACGTCCTCGAGCGTGACTATGCCCTGCGTGCCTCCGTACTCGTCGACGACAATGGCAAGGTGAATCTTGCGCTGGCGGAAATCTTCGAGCAGGTCGTCAATCATGCGTGACTCAGGTACATAGTATGGCTCGCGCAGCAGTTTCTGCCACTCGAAGTCATCGGGTCGCGAACTGATATACGGCAGCAGGTCTCGGGCATAAAGTATGCCGCGGATATTGTCTAACGACCCCTCATAGACGGGCAGACGAGAGAAGCCGCTGTCAACGACTACTTTCATCACTTCGTCGAAACTGTCGGCTATGTCTATGTCGGTGACGTCAATGCGCGGAGTCATGATTTCTGAAGCCGTAGTGTCGCCGAATTTGAGGATGCCCTCGAGCATCTCTTTGTCATCGCCCGGAGCCACGTCTGTCACCTCGAGCGCCTGTGACAGCTCCTCGGGCGTGATGTTCTGTGACTGCTTGGTGACAACGCGGTTGACAATAGATGTCGAGCTTACGAGCAGACGTGACATCGGCGATAACAGGCTCGTCAGGAAACTAAGTCCGGGGCATGCGAAACGGGCCCAGCCGACAGGATAATTGTTGGCATACAGCTTGGGCAGAATCTCGCCGAAAAGCAGGATGAGGAATGTCAGTATGACCGTCTGCAGGATGAAACTCATCACCGGGTGCATGTTGGAGAACACCGGGCCGAGCGCAAAGTTACAGAGCACGACGATGGTGACATTGACAAGATTGTTCGAAATAAGTATCGTGGCTAAAAGACGCTCGGGGCGCTCGACCAAATGTCTGATCTGTGCACCGCGTGGCGTCTCGTCCAATGACTCTAACTGAGCCGGTGTCAGCGAAAAATAGGCTATCTCGCTGCCTGAAACAAAGCCCGAGATGCCGAGGGCAAGCAGGGCTACGACTAAGGCTATGATTTTAGCGGGGCCGAATGTGACAGCTGTATCTGCAATCTGACTGAGCAGTATAAAAAGCGGCTCGCAGGCCGGTAACGGATCTATGTCCAAAACAGTAGTGATTAGTTATACAAAAGATGCTTAAGCACTGCAAAATTAGCAAATTCCTTATTAATCACAAAAAACTGACACTAATTCAGAATGCATTAGAGAGGCAATCAATTATGCCATTATTCTTCACTTAAAAGAAGAGATACTTCCTCTTTCAGTTTTGGGAGGTCATTGATGACGATATTCCAGATGATGTGTGGTTCAAGAGTATCGTATGCGTGAACTACATAATTGCGCGTACCTTTAATGTTTTTTGCATTTGTGATTGCAATCTCGGCATCTAATTGGAGAACTTTTGACATAGCTTCACCGATAATGCTGATGTTTCGCTCTATAGCTCTTTTAAACATCAAATCATCGAGATAAACCTGATACTGCCGAGGCCTTTGACTAAGAAAAAGCTCAATTTCTTCGATTGCCAAAAGAATATCGTGAAGATATTTCTTTATTGTCCTATCCATATATAAGTTGTTTTGTCTCGTCTAATTCTTCTTTAAAATATGGATTACGAATACAGTCCTCGTCAACCAAATCTATCTTGCGTCCCATTAAATCCTGCAAAGCGATGTAAAACTGGATACGATTCTCTCCTGCTACTAAAGGGTCCTCTTCGGAATGAAAAGTAGCCGAAAAATCCACATCGCTATTCTCGTTGAAGCGAGTAGTGAGGATTGAGCCGAAGACGTAAAGAGTCTTTACCTTATATTTTTTGCATAAGACAATAATTTTCTGGAGATTGTCAGTAATAAGATGCATATGCTGATTACAGAAGAATATCTAAACACAAAGGTAATCGATAAACGGTTAAACTCCAAATTTACACATAGATTAGTGTTGCATTATGGCCTCGGTCATGAAGGAGGCCATGGGAGCTGATATAGGAAATAACAAATGTTAAAAAGATATAAATCGCTGAGGCTCGTTGCTTTATCGCCGCCGCAAATGCAAAAATTATCTTAACGGAGGTTGCGCTATAGTTTTATTTGATAACTTTGCCGCTGATTTTAAACATAATCACTTTATTTATAGAATTACGTATGTCTACTAATACTGTTGACAAAGAGCGCAAGGTCACGACCATGCGTCTCGCTGAAATGAAACAGCGCGGCGAGAAAATCGCCATGCTGACCGCTTATGATTATTCAATGGCCAAGCTCATCGACGAGGCCGGTATTGATGTGATACTCGTCGGCGACTCGGCGTCAAACGTGATGGCCGGCAACATGACGACACTCCCCATTACGCTCGACCAGATGATATATCACGCAAAAAGTGTAATCAAGGGCACACAGCGCGCTCTTGTGGTTTGCGATATGCCCTTCGGCTCATATCAGGGCAACCCCATCGAGGCCCTGCAGTCGGCCGTGCGCATCATGAAAGAGAGCCATGCCGAGGCTGTCAAAATCGAGGGCGGAGCCGAGATCCGCGAGTCTATCGAGCGCATCCTTTCGGCCGGCATCCCCGTAATGGGTCACCTCGGTCTGACGCCGCAGTCAATCAACAAGTTCGGCACCTACGCCGTGCGTGCCAAGGAAGAAGCCGAGGCCAACAAGCTCATTGCCGACGCCAAGATGCTCGAGGAAATAGGCTGTTTCGCCCTCGTGCTCGAGAAGATTCCGGCTGCTTTGGCCACACGTGTCGCCAAAGAGGTCTCGATACCTGTCATCGGCATCGGTGCCGGCGGCGGTGTCGACGGTCAGGTGCTCGTGATGCACGACATGCTCGGCATCAACAAAGGTTTCTCTCCCAAGTTCCTGCGCCGCTATGCCGATCTGTCGACCGAAATCAACCGAGCCGTCTCGCGCTATATCGACGACGTCAAGACATCAGACTTCCCCAACGCCAACGAGCAATATTAAACGTTTGCGACTTAACCATTTGGTCGTGAGTTTTGTTTTACCCGTGATATAACTAACTAAAACGATAATAATATGGATTCTAAAGAATTTGACCGTCTCAGCTATGCCCTCGGTCTGAGCATGGGCAACAATTTCCGCTCGTCGGGCATCGAGAAAATAAATATTCAGGATTTTGCCGACGGCGTGGCCGCCGTTTACGACGGAGCCACAACAAAGATGAGCTATGACGACGCCAAGGCGGAGATACAGAAATTTTTCACCGAGCTCGAGGCCAAACAGCAGGAGGCAGCCAAGGCCATGGGCGAACTCAACGAGAAGGCCGGTCAGCAGTTCCTCGCCGAGAACGGCAAACGCGTAGAGGTCAAAACCACCCCGAGCGGTCTGCAGTATGAAGTCATCAAAGAGGGTGACGGTCCGCAGCCGACAGCAGCCGATCAGGTCGTCGTGCACTACACCGGCAAGCTCATCGACGGCACCGTCTTCGATTCGAGCGAAAACCGCGGCGTGCCCGCCACATTCGGTGTCACACAGGTTATCCCCGGCTGGGTCGAGGCCCTGCAGCTGATGAAAGTCGGCTCGACATGGCGTCTGTTCATCCCGTCGGCTTTGGCTTACGGTCCGCAGGGTGCGGGCGGCATCATCGGCCCCAACCAGACCCTGATTTTTGACGTCTCGCTGCTTGAAATTGTCGGCAAGACCGATAAAAAGTAAGATTCTGTAAAAGTGAAAATCAAGAGATACATTTTAGCGCTCGCCGTCGCCTCAATGGCGGCGACAGGCGCTTTTGCAGCTCCTCAGGCCGTGAATGGCGGCAATGACACCATCACTGAGGCTGCGGCCGCCATACTCGGCACTGCGCTCAAAGGCTCGGTCGAAAATATCGAGCGTCTCGGTGTGCTTGTCGACCGTAACGCGCTGATGAAGCGTCTCGGCGAGATTCTCGACGGCAAGGAGCCTGCGATGAGCTATGACCGCGCATATCAGGTCATCGACGAGTATGTAGCCGCCAAGCAGCGCCATTACACAGACAGCGTCTTTTCTATCGAGGCTCAGCAGGCCTTTGTGGCGGCTGCCGCCAAAAAGGAGGGTGCGGTGACGACCCCGTCAGGCCTCGTTTTCGAGGTGATTACCGAAGGCGAGGGCGTTTTCCCGGCCCTTAACGACCAAGTGTCGGTGATGTATGTCGGCAGCCTCTCTGACGGCTCGGTGTTTGACCGCACAGACTCGCCGGTCATTTTTGATGTCGCGCGGCTCGTACCCGGTTTCACCGAGGGTCTACAGATGATGAAACCCGGCGGCAAATACCGCCTTGTCATACCCTCTGACCTCGCTTACGGCCCTGAGGGCATCCCCGGTGATATCCCCCCGAACGCCGCCCTTGACTTCACTGTCGAGCTGCTTAAGGTTATACCGACTCCGTCGGCTCCCGTTCAACAAACTGATTGACATTCAAAAAATACTATAATTTATTATGAAAAAACTATTTACATTAGCATGTGGCGCTGTGCTCGCATCCGGTGCCATCACTTCATGCGGCTCACACGGTGACGCCTCCGGCGATGCAAACGACACAGCCGTCAGCCGTGCTATGATTGACTCGATATCCGTGGCTCAGGGCACATTCATCGGTAATGCTATCCTAAGCAACTACGAGCAGATACAGCTCGAGGGCAATGTTGACAAAGCTCAGATTATCAAAGGTATTCAGACAGTCCTTGCTGCTGACAAGAGCCGCGGAACAGCCATCGGCATGCAGTTCGGCCTGCAGATGCTACGAGAGATGGACCAGCTCGAGAAATTAGGCATCACTGTCGATCGTTCCAAAATGATTGATGCTTTCAAGACAGCCTTCATGCAGGACTCGGTCGACCAGACAAAGGCACAGGAGATTTTCAGCCGCTATCAGCAGCTCGTCGAAAATGTGCAGAAAGAAAAAATCGCCCGTGAAGAGGCCCGTATCGCCGCATCAGATGAAGCTGTGGCAAATGTTGAGGCCGGCAAGGCTCATATTGCCAAACTTATGTCTGATGACCCCGCTTACCGTCAGTCAGACAGCGGCGTCGCATACAAAATTGTCGCACAGGGTGACACCACAAAACTCAACGACCACTCGCGCATAACTGTCAAATACAACGAGCGCAAACTCAACGGTGAGACTGTCATCACCACCGGTGAGAGCGGCCGTCTGGCTATCGTCGAGAATCTTCCAGCCGGTCTGGCCGAAGTTGTTCTTAAACTCGGTGTCGGCGGTAAAGCCGAGCTTGTCGCTCCCGGCGAACTCGCATACGGTGTCCGTGGTCTCAGCCACCGTAACGTCGGTCCCAACGAAGCCCTTGCTTATGACGTAGAGGTAATCAGCCTCGACTGAGTCTCTGATAAATAAAAAACGGCAGCCCGTTGAGAAATGAACTTTTCGCGACGGGCTGTTGTTGTTTAAACGTGTGTTATGGCTATATGACATGAAGTTTCACTAATCAAAAGCAGAATATATGAAAAAGATTTTATTTGTTGCCGCACTTATGGCGGCCGTAATTATGGGCTCGTGCAGCAAGACAGAACGTGAGGCTAAAGCCGAAGACAATGATTTCAAAGCCAAGATTGAGAATTGCACCAATCCTGACAGCTTGAGTGTCTACGTCGAGCAGGCCAAGGCCTATGCTCAGAAACTTGTCAAGGAAGGCAAGATTGACGAAGCCAAGGAGTATATGTCGCGTCTCGAGCCGGTTATCAAGGAGAAAGCTCCGTCGCTTGTGACTGCCTTTGAGTCTGTCAAAGGTCTTGTCGACAAGGTGCCCGGCGCAGTATCGGAGGCTGCCGACAGTCTCGGTCAGGCCGCAAAGGATTCGGTAAGCAATGCCGCTGACGAAGTCCGTCAGGCTGTTGTAGACAAGGTTTCGGACGCTAAGGACGCAGCTAAAACTGCCGGCGAGAACGCCGTCGACAAAGCATCTGACAAGGTCGAGAAAGCTGCCGCTGATGCCAAGGACAAGCTCAATAACCTTGTGAAATAAATTTATTCATAGAAATAAAAAACCGGCTGCCATAGTGTCTTGGCAGCCGGTTTTTTTTCTGCTTATATCCCCGTGGCTTAGGGCATGATGACTTTGGTGACTTTTGTGCCTTGGCGGCGTATCACTATCGACCCTGAGGCCGGGTGCTCGATGCGCACGCCCTGCAGGTTGTAGTACTCGACGTGTGCGTCGGCGTCGTCAGTGACGGCTGACTCGATGCCTGATGTCGATGACAGCGGCACAACGATTGCGTTATAGACGTCATGGTCTTTGAGATCGTCGGGGACTGTCTCGTCGGTGTATTTGGTCAGATAGACCACGACGCGCATGTTGTCGGGATTCCATGCCTGATCAAGTGTAGTGCTGACGCGGGCGGTGCCTGTCTTGGAGCTGACGTCCATAGGGGTGCCGAGCGCATTACCGTTCATCCACCGCACGACGTTGTTGTGATTATACTTCGACTTAACCATAGTGTGGGTGCCGCTGAAATAGACGGTCTGCGGACTTGTGACATTGTCCTCAATCAGCATGACATGAGCAGCCACCCTGTTGCCGTAGATGGCTTCGGCATTGTCGTCATAGACTGCTGAGAGGTCGACAGTCAGCTCGCGGCTGTCGGAGTTGTAGGCTGTCTTGGCTGATATGTCGACAAATGAAGGCAGTGTCAGGTCCTGAGCCACTATTTCCTGAAGCAGCGATTCGGTGATGCCCGGTATGGGATAGGACAGAAGCTCTCCGGCCGAGTACGCGATTGTCTTTTCTCCGGGGAAGAAAGCGCGGTTGGATGTAAACACAGGGACCTCAAAAGCATATCGCGAGAAAAGCACGTCGTTGCCGTCGGCGTAGAGTGGAGTGCCTTTGGCATGATGCTGGGCGAATATCGCTGTGCCGTTGATGTCACCTAATGTATTGAGAGCCTGATTGAGCTTGTCGGTAATCGCCATTGATGAAGACGTCATGACGTCGACCAACACGGCGCGGCGTTTGACATCTGTATTGTCATAGAAGGCGAAATTCTCGCTGCGGCTCATCGTGGCCGACGGCTCGACGGGTGAGCCGTTGATACGGTCGACAAACAGACGCAGAGTGTGTGTCCCGATACCTACGACGGCAGGGACGGTGAGAGTCTGCTGGAATGTATAGCTCTCACCGAAAGCGATAGCGGCATCCTGACAGTCTACATACGCCGGCTCCAAGTCGTCAAACTGGTAGCCGACTCTTAATGACGATATCGGCTCGCGGCCAACGCTTGAAATCATGGTGAAAACTTCAAAAGCATCTTCGAGTTTCTTATATTTGAAACCGGTGTCGAAGAATCCGAACGCTGTGTCGTAGGCGCGCATGTTTGTCACGTCGACAATCAGCTGCATGCATATCATGCCGGCGCCCGAGAGCTGGTAGATTTTGCCGTCAGAGAGCATGACCATAGCGTTGGCGGTGTCTGAGCCGATGGAGCACAGGCCGCCCTTGTCGGCGCTGACCATCTCGGCGGTTTCCTCATAGTCAAAGGTGTAGAGCAGGCTTTCGTCGTCTTTGATTTCAAAACCGTCACCGTTGAAGATTACATTGTTCCACCCGGAGGTCAGTTTCTGGCGCTGAGTATGGATTTGAGTGACGGTGCCGTCTGCGGCCACAGAGTGGAGGTAGACCGGCACACGGCCCAAGTCGGCTGACACGGCGAGACGCATGCCTACGACGCGGCAGCCCACCATCTTGCTCAGCGCCGAGGCGTCAAGCAGGGCACCCACCTGATAGGAGCCTGCCTGACCGAAGCCCACATCCTTGTTCTCTATGTCATTGTTGGCGGTGTGGCCCAAGACGCGCTGGTTGTCGCTCAGTCCCATGTCGCTTTGCGCAAACGATGTCACCGAGGCGGCGAGGAGCATTATTAATAGAGTGAGTTTACGTATCATAATTATGAAATTGACAATTATTCGGTAATTTGTCAGGGTTTATTTGACCACCTTGGCTGCCGATGAGCCGCAGCGGCGTATGTAGATGCCGGCCGGAGCCGTGGTGAAGTCTACGATGCGACCGTGCAGATCATAATACTGCGCCGGAGCTTCAGACTCGCCGGTGACAATGTCGGCGATGCCCGATGTGCCTGAGATGGTGTAGGTAGACATTTCGGATTCGCCGTTGAGATAAATTGCTTTGATGCCTACTGTGTGACGGCCCTCGCTGATAGAAGGTATGGTGTAGGTCGGTGTGGTCGACTCACCGATTTTGACCCCGTCGAGATAAATTTCATATTTTACGACGTTGCCATAGTCGACGACCTCGTTCTCTCCGTCTTCCGGACCGATGACCACTTCATCTATCTGAGCCATGAATGCGTCATAACTTGTATAGCGGAAAGCTATTCGGCAGTTAGCGCCGCTGAATTCCGACAGGCTGATCTGATAGACAGACCACTCTGAGGAGGTCAGTTCGTCGATTTTGCCGAGAAGTTCAAATTCATTAGGCTCCGTGCTTGCCTCGTCTGAAATGTAGATTTCCAAAGACTCGGGATATGCGGTTGAGTATCCTTTTGCGAGGAAGGCCAGAACGAAGTTGTCACGGATTTCGATAGCCGGAGAGATGAGCCATTTGTCGTTTGCAGCCTGCTGGGCCGAGAAGAATATCACGGTCTTGTCGCCGACAGGCGCGCCGATGGCTTGGTCGTCGGGCATCATGGCCGGCTTAGTCTTCCACGGGTTGAACACCATCGGACCGATGGTAGTCGGGTTGTTCTGAGAGCATGAGCCGGGGAAGTTGACAATCATATTGTTCAGAGATATGGGATATACGACACGGCCGTCGAGGTTTTTGGTAATCCATTCGCCGAATGTGCCGGTGGCGAAGTCTGCATAATCCTCAAACGAGTCCCTGAACATCAGATTCTGGTTCCATGCCAGTTTCACGGAGGGGTTGCTGCCTTCGCCGACGGTGGCCGTGATGTTATAGGGTGCGATGATATTGTCTTCCAAGGTCAGGTTTATCGTATTGTCTGAGCTGACGGTGATTTTTTTGACAACAGCCTTGAAGGCTCCTTCGGCCACTCCGAGCTCATAGTCGCCGTAAGGCAGTGAGGGAATGTTGGCTTTACCGTCGGTCACCTTGACACTGACAGTGCGTGCGGTCGCCATGTCAAGCAGGCTAAGCTCTGTGCCGTCGGCCGTCAGTTTGCTGTTGGCCGAGACATTGAATGTGACATTGGCGTAGCTGTCAGCGGGTATATTTACATTGACCTCAGCCACGGAGCTCTCGGCTTGCAGATAGACGGCTTTGACACCGATTTTGTGTGAGCCGGGAGCGACATCGTTCAGTGTGGCCGTGTAGTCGTCGACTGTGAGCTTTTTGACGCCGTCGAGGTAAATCTCGAATTTCTCGTTGCGGTTGGCGGGCGATTTGGCTGCGACACGGCGTGCGCGAGCCTTCGGCGCGGATGCTGCGCTCTCGCTAACCGGCTGACCGACATAAAAGTCATCGACCATAAGCATAAACGAGCGGTGGATATTGTAACAGCTGATATAGCGTATGGCAATTTTGACCTTACGGCCTGCGTATTGCGACAGATCGTAGGTGCAGTCATGCCATCCGCGATGGTCGACGCTCTCATAGTTGCCTTTGTCGATGCGTTTGAAGTCGTCGGTGCCGGGATTGTCAAGTTTCTCGGTTATGTAGACCATGAAACGCTCCTCATACTGGTCGGCTGCGCGGGCCTTGAACGAGACAACATTGTCCGTGCCGACGGTGATGGCCGGCGAGATGAGCCAGTCATCGTTGGCCTCGCCTGACGATGTGCGTATGAATCCGGCATACTGCTGTCCGCTGTAAGGACGGAGTATAGGATAGTCATACCACCAAGTGGGGACAACCTTCATCGGGTTGATTATCTGTGCATACTGCATGCCGCCGCGGTTGGGGTAAGAGCCGACGAGCGGGGCTGCGGCCTTGAGGTCGCCGTCGATGCCGGTCCATTCGCCGAAGCTGACGGCAAATGGCTCGTAGCTGTCGAAGTTGTCAAAAAAAGCGGGTGCCTCTTTGTTCCATGACACGGCGATGTCATTTTTGCCGGTGAACGGGTTGTGGTCGGCAGTCGCTGTCAGAGCAAAAGGCTCCCGTACTTTCTCGGTGAGAGTGATGCTGACGGTTTTATCGGTTTCGCCATCCTCGACGACAAATGTTTTAGAAGCCGTGGCAAATCCGTCGCGCTCTACGGTGAGCGAGTGGGGTCCGGCATATACGTCGGTCTTGCATTCTCCGGCGGCGTCTAAAGTCAGCGAGCCGTAACTGACCGAGTAGCCGGTGTGCATCAGTGTCACTGTCTGGCCGGTCAGGTCGTCGCCCGCCACCGAGGAGACCTTAATGGTGAGATGTGTATTACGCTCCAGAGCCGCTGCCGTGTTAACTGATAACACCAGCGACAGAAGCATAAATAGCACGCGTATATATTTCATAAGGGTTATTGTTTATAAGAGAGGTACGCCCGCCCTCTGCCCTGTTTACGGGGCCGGAGGCGGGACGTACGGTTATCCGGATTATTATTTGAAAATACGGAAGGCTTTGATGCCGTCGGCTTTCACGATATAAAATCCTTTGGGGAGATTGTCGATGACCGATGCACCTTTACCGGAGGCGACGCATACGCCGTTGATGTTGTATACGCTGACAGCTGTCTCAGGTGTAATGCCGTCCATACCGGCCTCGATGTCTTCGATGCCCGAGCCGATTTCTTTGAATCCGCTGAGGGTGAAGTCGTCGAAGAATGCGAGGTTTGACGGGCTGCTTGTGGTGTGACGCAGGGCTACATGGATTGCTTTGCCGGCATATGCTGACAGGTCGACATCATAGTGCTTCCACTCGTAGTTATTCAGGTAAGGTATTTCGGTAACCTCCATTACGGGAGTGAAATCGCTTGTGTTGGTGTTGCCGGTAGTACTTACGAGCACTGATACACTGTGTTTGCCCTCGGGGAGCACGCTGTTGATTGTCTCCCAGTTGCGGCAGTAGAAATCAAATGCGGCGTCTGCCTGTGCGACGAGTTTTTTGCTGATAATCCAGTTGTCGGCATTAATTTGCTCGCCTGACGACCCGACTAATGCATACATGCCCGATACGGGAGCCATCATGCCGTACATGCCGTCTTCCTTAGAGTCACTTTCGCAAGAGAACGCACATTTTGTGCCTCCGGCCGAGTAGTGTACCCAATATGAGCTGAAGTTGTAGCACGGAGCCTTGTCGACGTCAATCATAGTGAAGTCTTCGGTCCACTTGTGGTCGAGGTCATTGGGCTCGAACGAGTAGTAATATGTCGTCTCGGGCATTGTTGTGCCGCTGACGGGGAGTGACACGGTGTTGCCGCTCTCAAATTCTACAGTCATGGTGTCTTCGACATCGCCCGGTGTCTGCAGTGCGTTATACTGTATGTTAAACTGAGTGGCGCTTCCGGCAGCGAATTTATCGCCGGCTTTCAGCGAGCACTCGAAGTTGGGCTTCTCAAATTTGACGCTCTTGATGGTGAGCTCGTTTGAGCCGGTGTTGAAGAGGGTGAAGATGTTGCCTGAGTTGGCGGCCATGCCGTAGTTGACTTTGCCTGCTGCCCAAGATGATTTGTTGAGCATGGCGTTGTCTGCTTTGGCTTCGTCGAGCACGATGTGTGTCACGCTGCCTCCGGCGTCACGACCTGAGTAACTTTTGTGAATCCAGCGGAATTTCACAGTCTGGCCGGCATAAGTGGCGAGATTGAAACTTTCGCGGTGCCAGTATTTGTAATTGTTGTCAATCAGGTCTTCGGAGAGGGTGCTCAGGGTTGTCCATTCGCCGCCTGCAGGCTGTATCTGGAATACCATTTCGCTTACACCGTTGTTGGGCGAGACGTTATTTTTCTCTACCATACCGGTGGGATCTACCTTGAGGTCACTCGGGTGTCCGTCGCCCCAGATAAACGAGATGGCTACCGGCATTTCAGTCGGGAGGACAACTTTGGGTGTGATGAGGTCACACTGCTGACCGGCTTCAAGCCACGTAGACGCTGCGACGTTGTAGGTCTTGTTGTCGTCGGTGTAGGGGAAGAGGCTGTTGATTGAGAACGTGCGTTTGTACTGACCTTCAGAGGGGGTGCTGACCCAGCCGGTCGGGATATAATTCTTGTCTTCGAAGTTCTGTTCGTAGGGGAATGTCTGGATGGTCTCGTCTTTCTGAGTGGTGAAGGTCCAAGTCGACGGGGATGCACAGTCACCCTTGCTGTTGTAAGGGATGACGCGCCAGCGATACTGAGTCTCGCATTTCAGGTCGTGGAGGGTGTAGGTGAGCACGTTGCCGAGGTCGATGCCGTTGACTAACTCGTTGCAGGCTGATGTTGTGCCCACATAGAGCTTATAACCCTCGGCAAACTGTGCGGGAGCCCATGACAGGGTCACTTCTTCGGGATAGATGTCGTTGGCGCCGATGGCGGGCACGGGTTTTTCGGCTGCCTGAGGTACGCCGTCAGAGCCGAAGACCTTGGGCAGCATCACGCGGTCAAGATAGAAGATAGAGTGGGGGTCGGCGCCTTCGTCAGATGTCTCCACCGCGGGATAATGCCAGCGGATATAGCACTGGTCTGAACCTGTGCCGAGATCGACGGTTTCGGTCAGAACCTTGTTGAGACCGTTCTGATAGTCGGCTGTCCATTTGGTCACCCATGTCTTGCCGTTGTCGACAGAGAGCTGCAGTGTGACGTCATTGTAAGGCGCTGTTCCCTCGTATTCCGTGTCAAAGTCGTTGTAGTAGGTGAATGTTACCTTGCCGCCGTCCAAGAGGTCTAAGCGCGGCGATTGAATCCATGTGCTCGAGAGGTCACCCGACTGATATGCCGAGTGGTCGCCCTCTAAGGCGTTTGATGTCCATCCCCAGCCGTTGTTGGTCCAGCCGGCCGGCGGGAAATAGCCCTCGAATGTCTCTAAAGATGCGCCGTCGGGGAGGAATTTCTTTGAGGCGTTGATTTCAATCTCTGCGTCGCCGCCCGAGGTGTGAAGCACGACTTTGCCCGAGGTGGCCGAGGTGAGAGCTGCCGAGTAGGCGAGGTTAAACATCACGCTCTGGTGTGAGAGCAGGTTGACACCCTCGGGACGCAGTGTTGTGGTGACGCCGTCAGGCAGGTCGATGCCGGTGATGGTGAGGCCGTCCTTGCCGGTGTTGGTGAGGGTGATGGGGTCAGAGTACATCTTCTCGCCGATATACATCTCGGGGAAGGTGAAACGGTCTAACGAGAGCGATGCCACAGGGCCGGTAGGCGGTGTGAACTGTTTGACGATGACATCGTCGATGCGGGCTAAGTTGGCCATCTTGGTATTCATCTTATAGACAAAGGCCAGACGCACTTTCTCGCCGCGGAAGTCACTCAGGTCGACTGACGCCGTGTAGGGCGACCAGTTGTCGATGGGGAAGACGGAGATGCCGCTTTCGCGGAGCATTTTTTCGTTCTGGATGCTGAAAATGGTCTCGGCGCCGGCGATATCGTCGCCGCTGACGACTCTAACCTGCAGGTCATACTGGCTGTTGGCCTGATGGTTGACCGGGCTTACCACAAATGTGAACTGTAGTTGGTAGGTATTGTCTAAGGTGAGTTCAGGGGTCAGGAGTATTTCCTCGCGGGGGCCGGCTCCGTCGGTTGCGGTGGTGCTGAGCGGAGCGTCGACTTCGGCGCAGCATGCGCCCGAAATGGCCGAGCCGCTCTCGGATGACGGGTCGCTGTAGTAGTTGTGCCATGAGTAGCGGCTGTTACTGCCTTTGTAGGAGTCGATGGTCGTCCAGCCCTCGCCTTTGGCGACGGGGCGCAGGGCGCTGCCGGTGTTGCCGGTTTCGAAGTCTTCTTGCAGAATTGTCTGAGCCGAGCCGACTGATGCGACCATGGCCAAAGCAATGAGTGTTAAAGCGTATTTCATAAATTATAACAAAAAGTGATAATTGATATTTAATACATTTTTTACCGCGGTTACGCCTCCGGCCAGTTTGCTGACCGGAGGCGTAGTGCGGATTAGATTTCTCCGCTTAGCGGATGATTACTTTCTTGCCGTTGACGATATATATGCCGGCGCTCGGAGCTGTTACGCGCACGCCTTGCAGATTATATATCACGTCGTTTTCGTCGATTTGGTCGACTCCGATATTATCGATGCCGGTCGGAGTCTCGCTTACTTTAAATTTAGCGCTCGTCAGCGGGGTGGCGCCGGATGACTTCACGATTGCCGAGAAGGCGGGAGTGCTTGTCGAGAAGGGCTGCAGGGCATTCTCGTTGATGTCGGCGTCGACAAGTCCGATGAAGTGGTCGTTGGTGAGGACGATTTCACCCTCGGCGGCTTCGTTGGCCGTGTAGGCGGCTGTGAACATCACACCGTTGACCGATTTGGGAAGAACGGCCGATACAGTCTTGTGGCCTTTGGCCTTGAAGTGCTCGGGAGCAGAGTAGACGTAGAGCATATACGGTCTGCCGGCCTCCATTGCCGACTCTTTGCTGAATGTAAGAGTGGCCTCGCCTGCTGTCACTTCGGCGTCTGTCAGGGCATAGACCTTGGCATCCTCGCCAAACTTGTCGGCAATCTGCTCGGCAGACAGTGCGATGGGCAGTGCGATTGCGTTGTAACCGGCGTTGAGATCGAGGTTAAATTTCACGATAGCGTTCTCGATGTCGGCGATTGCGGCAGTATTGTCAGCTGCAATGTTGACAACGGGGCAGAGTGTGAAGTCCTGAGCGTATGTGCCCTCGACTGTTACGTTCTCGACGAAGTCCTCGTTAGCGCCGTCCGATGCAGCCACTTCATAGGTGCGGTTGTTCTGGATGACATTGATTGAGTACTTGCCTTCGGCGTCGGTCTTGCCTTTGTACTGGATATTGTCGCCGTCGTTGCTGACTAATGTTACGGTAGCGTCAGCCACGGGCTGGTTGTCGGCATTGGTGACAGTACCGGCGATTGAAGCAGCCTGCACGTCAAGGCCCATATAGAGGACGGGGCGATTCTTCGTATCAGACCACGATGAAAGCTGAGTGTCGTTGTGTGCACAGTAGATGAGACCTGCAGTCTGGTCAATGACAAGTTTGCAATTAGTTGACCATGCGGCGGCTGTGTGTGAGGTGACAATCTTGAGAGCTTTACCTGCGGGGTAAACCATATCCGTGGGATTGATGCTGATAAGTTCACCCGGCTCAGTCTTCTGGAAAGTCGGCAGCTTATCGGTCGAATGATAGAGGAGAGTCATGCCTTCGGCGAGTTCGTCGATGTTGAATGTTGTCGGCTTTTCAACTGTGGCGGCGTCAACCCACTCGTAGTAGATAGAAATCTCAGGTACAAAATCGGCTTTTGTTTCGGTGTTATAGCCTTTGATGCCGATATGGCTGATTTTTGCTCCGTCATTGAGACCTAATTCGTCAGCGGTGTAGACCATTACCGCGAGGCTCTTTTTGTCGTTCACGTAGATTGCGCCGTTATTTGTATTGTCCTCTTTGCCTACCATCTTGGCGGTCTCGAGTTTCTCTTCGGCAAATATGACGTCGGCAGCCTCGGTGGTGATGGTGTAGCCGTCGGCAAATTTAACCTCGGCATATACCGGGAATGTGCCGGCCTCGGGCGAGCGGAACGGGATTGAGATGACGGTGGCGTTCTTGCCAAATTCGGGATTCATCGCTATCTCTACTGAGCCTTCGGCCGAGATAGCATTATCACCGGCGTAGCCTGTGACGGTGTAGCTGTCGGCTGCTTCAGCTTTAGAGTTGTAGTTATAGAGCGACAGTTTGATGACAGAGTTCTTATTCTGTGTGGCCTCTGCGGGTACCTCACAGCCGGCGATTGAGATGATGTGGTCAACGGCTACAGGTGACAGGCCGTAAATCTCATCGACATAAGCATCCTTGAGCTCGAAGCCGAGCACATAGTCACCCGCCTCGGCGATAGTGGCCGAGTAGGTGGTAAAGGCAGATTCAGCGATGGCCTCGTTGAAAATCTCCGTGCGTTTGGCGGCGTCAAGGATGTCGTCGAGGCTTGCGGCGGTGTAGACTGCGATGTTACCGGCTGCATAGTAGCGTTTCATGGCGTCGAACTGTATCTGTTCGCCGGCCTCGGCATGCAGCAGGGGCGTAGCAAAGATGTTATCGGTCGAACCGGTGCCTACGATAGCATAATTGTATTTATCGTATGTGCCCTTTTGTTCTTCTTTAATATTTCCCTGACGGACTGAGCCGGCGGGATAAGCAAGCTGGTTGCCTGCTTTGTCAAATGTTGCATACCATTTGTTGGCGTCAAGGATAGTGCCGCTGACAGCGAGTTTGAATGTCTGAGTGGCGCCGGCGGCGTCTTTGTAGTCAATCTCGATGTCGCCGCTATATGCGCCGACCTCCGATGCTGCGAAGATGATGTCTAACGCCTTGCGGTCTTTGCCGGCGATTTCACATCCGTTGGCTGCATCGACAAGAGTCTTGTTATCGGCTTCTCCCTCCGGGAATTTGGCTGCGAATCCCTCGGGAACTCTGATGGCCGAGACGGTCAGCTTGCCGGCACCCCAGTTGTAGATGTCGAAGTGCTGTGCGATACCGGCCTCTGTAACTTTGCCGAAGGTGACGGGTGCGGTGCGGGTAGTGGGTTTATAGCCGTAAACTTTGGAGCCGAAATCAAAGAATACGAAATCGGGCTCGCAGGTGACGGTTAGGTCTTTGACGGGAGTTTTGAATACAGTTCCGTCAGTGAAGGCTACTTCGTAATATGTCGGGTAAGTGACCGTAGCGTCTGACGTGGCGCTATAATCCATCGAAAATTCTTTGGTATCTTTTGACGACGCTTTGAGGGCGACACTTGTCGCGGTGGCAACAGCCTCACCGTTGACATAAAATTTGACGGTATAGTCTTCTGCAGCCGCAGCGGTGAGAGGAATTAATTTAACCTTGTAGCTCTTCTGAACGCCTGACTGAACGGCATCTTCCTGAGTAACCGCGCTGAAGTAGAGGTCGCGGGCCACGTTGACTTTGGTCAGGCCGGCGAGATTGTCAAGACACATTCTGTAGATGGCGAAGCCTACATAGTAGTCGCCTTCTGCGTCAAATGATATCTCCTTGCCGGTCATCGTCGAGCTTGTGATGTCGTTCTGCGTGTATGTGGCGACAGCTTCGCCCCAGTTTACGCGGTCTTTCGAGACAAATACTTTAATAAATGAGTCTGCATTACCGTCTTTCGGATCGCGTGCCACGTCAAATGTCAGCTTATCGCCGGCTGCAGCGTGTAGTTTGGGCGTGATAAAGAGATTCTGAGACTCTTTGTAATCAGCGCTGGTATATGATTTTACAAAATTATTGCCTGAGTCATATCCGTTTGTAATACCGGCTTCGGCTACAGAGCCCTCGGGATAAGCGAACGATCCTTTGGCATCATCAAATGTGCAGGTCCATGTGTCAGCGCTTACCATCGTGGCAGAGAAAGGCAGAGTGTAAGTCTTTTCGGTTTTATTGTCTTTGTCTAAATAGACTATCTCTAAGTTGCCGTTGTATTTACCTGCTGCGGACGGTGTGCTGATGGTAAACTCCCTCGATCCCTTGGCGTTGATGAAAAGTGTGGCAGTTGGTGCGTCGGTTGAGGTGAACCCCTCGGGTAGTGTTATGCTTTTGACCATGAGCACAGCGATACCGTCGTTATAGATGACGTATTTCTTGCTTGTGACTTCCGAAATCATGCCGAATGACTGAGTGGCAGAGAGCGATGATGTCGTTGAGCTGTCTGCCTCTCTGAACACAAATTTGGGCTCGAAGGCGCGATAGCCTGACGGTGCACGAGAAAGTTTCGATTCCTGAAGATTTTCGCGAAGACCGAATTTGATACTGGTCGATGTCGAGTACGGCCAAGTGTCTGTGCCGACTAAGGCCGAAACGTCAAACGGCTCTGACGTAGCGCCGATTGCGAGGTCCTGAGGTACGGCGACTGTCGAGACTACTGCTCCGGTCTTTTCGTTGATAATCGAAACAGAGTAGTTTTCCATTCCTTGTGTCAGAGCGACTTCACCGTTGTTGGTAACTGTGACACTGTATTTCACCAGTACCTGTCCGTCGAGCTGCTGATACCAGTAGATTGTGCTGTTGTTGCCGTCTCCGTTATATTCACAGTCTTTCGGGACCGCACTGACGATGTTAATACTCTTCTCGGCCTCGATTTCAGCCGACTCGGCTGCGAAGTTGTCGATATAGCAGTATGACAAGCGCAGACCGTAGCGGGCGGCCTCGGCGGCTGCCGGTGTATATTCGACAGTCTTGAATTCTGATGTGTTCAGACCGTCAGACGTCGTTTTGCGGACCAAGCGACTGCCGAGAGTGCCATCTGCTTTTATTTCATAGATTTCTACAAAAAATCCGCTTGTGCTGTAAGCCTTGATGTCAAATGAGATTTTGCCGGATACAGGAGGAGTCACAAGCACGTCTTTGACTTCCCCATTGTCCCAGTTGTCTCCGGCTTCCTGTTTGGGTGCGTACAGACAGCCGCTGCCGTCCACGCCGCCGCTGCTTTTGTAAGAGTAGTTCATGTAGTAGTCGTTATAGCCGTCGTTGTAACTGTCGACTATGTGCTTCCAGTTGGACGCGACTTTAAACGAGTGGTTGGAGGTGTTTATGGCGGTTTCAAAGTCCACCGTATATGGCGACTTTGTCTCCGCCTGCATCGGTAAGACGGCCAATGCAGCTAAACCCAACGCAACCGAAAGGAGTCTGTTTGTTTTCATAAGCAAGACTTTAAATGTGAAACTCTTAGCGCCTGATGCTGCGTTTTGCGGAGGCATCGGCGCCAAGAAATCTCGGTTGTTAAATAATGGTTTATTGAAAAATTAAATTTTTTAAATCCGGAATATTATGGCTTAAAATTTTCGCAAATATATGTAATAATATTTGAATGTGAAACAATATTTCTTTAAAATCGTAAAAATTGTCACATGCTGAAGAAATTCGTGCCTAATCAGTTTCGCCGAGTTATAATAAAAAGCAAGACAGGCTGCATCATCCGCACGGATGATGCAGCCTGTCTGTGTGTTATATCGGGTTGGGTTGGCTTGCGGATTAGTCGATGATGTCGAAGCCGGTGTATTTGCGCAGGCATTCGGGCACGATGATGCCCTCGGGTGTCTGATTGTTCTCTAACAGGGCGGCCACGATGCGCGGCAGGGCGAGGGCTGAGCCGTTGAGCGTGTGGCAGAGCGCCGTCTTCTTGTCGTCGGTGCGGTAGCGGCATTTGAGGCGGTTGGCCTGATAGGTCTCGAAGTTTGACACTGACGATACCTCCAACCAGCGTTTCTGAGCGGCCGAGAAGACCTCGAAGTCAAAGGTGATGGCCGAGGTGAAGCTCATGTCGCCGCCGCAGAGGCGAAGGATGTGCCAAGGGAGACCGAGTTTCTCCAACAGGCCCTGCACATGGTCTTTCATCTCCTCTAAGGCTGCGTAAGAGTTCTCGGGTTTCTCGATGCGCACGATTTCGACCTTGTCAAACTGATGCAGGCGGTTGAGACCGCGCACGTCTTTGCCGTAGCTGCCGGCCTCGCGGCGGAAACAAGCCGAGTAGGCGCAGTTCTTGACGGGCAGTTTGTCGCCGGGGATGATGACGTCGCGATAGAGGTTGGTCACGGGCACCTCGGCGGTCGGTATCAGGTAGAGATTGTCTAAATTGCAGTGATACATCTGACCCTCTTTGTCAGGCAACTGGCCTGTGCCGTAGCCCGATGCCTCGTTGACCACGTAGGGCGGCTCGATTTCAAGGTAGCCGGCCTTCGACGCCTCGTCCAAGAAGAACTGTATCAGCGCGCGCTGCAGTTTGGCGCCTTTGCCCATATAGACCGGGAAGCCGGCGCCGGTGATTTTCACACCGAGATCAAAGTCGATGAGGTTATATTTTTTTGCAAGGTCCCAGTGGGGCAGGGCGTCTTCGGGCAGGTCGGGCATCTTGCCGCCGGTCTTCTCGACGACGTTGTCCTCGGCGGTGCGGCCTTCGGGCACTGCTGCGCAGGGCACATTGGGCACATTGAGCAGCAGTTCGACGATTTTATTTTCGGTCTCTGACAGTTCGTCGGCGATTTTTTTCTGACCTTCTTTAAGTTCGGCTACTGTCTCTTTGGCTTTGTCGGCCTCGGCCTTGTCGCCTTTTTTCATCAGAGCGCCGATTGAGGCTGCGAGTTTTTTGAGTTCCGACGCCTGTGTGTCGTTTTTGAGCTGAAGTTCGCGGCGACGGGTGTCCAAGGCGATAACCTGCGCGATAACCTCTTTGCCGTCAAAACCTTTGACCGCAAGGCGTTTGATTATATCTTCGGGATTGGCTTTTATTTGCTGAAGTGTGAGCATTGCTGTGAGTTTTGGATGATTGGGTTAATGTTTATTTGAGCATGTCGCGCACGGCGGCCGATATCTGACGTCCGTCGGCACGGCCGGCGAGGGCCTTTGTGGCCACGCCCATCACCTTGCCCATGTCGGCCGGCGATTTGGCGCCTGTCTGTGCTATGATTTTCTCCAACTCGGCGCGTAACTCTTCTTCGGTCAGCGGTTTGGGCAGGTATTCTTCGATGACGGCCATTTCGGCAAGCTCTGTCTCGGCGAGGTCCTGACGGTTTTGCTCCTGATAGATTTTGGCGCTCTCGCGACGCTGTTTGGCCATTTTGACCAATACTTTCATCGCTGCTTCGTCGCTGAGTGTGCCGTCGCTGCCCGGGGCGGTCTTGGCCTCGAGAAATTCTTTTTTTATGCCGCGGAGCGCCTGCAGACGCACTTTGTCTTTGGCGAGCATCGCTGTCTTGATGGCGGCATTGATAGTTTCAAAAAGATCCATAAGTCTTGTTTTTTAAAGCCGGACATCGTCAGGTGTGCGGCCTAAGCGTTTGACGGCTGCAAATTTACAAATATTCACTGTAAACTCAATGAAATTTTTTATGCTTATTTATGCAGCGACCACCAAATAAGTCATGTAGGCGCCGTAGCAGATGAGCATCAGCAGTCCCTCGGCGCGGTTGATGACGTGGCGGTCAAAGAACCATCCGCATATCCAAAAGAGCACGCTTGCGCCCATAAGCACCCATAGGTCGAGGTGTGTGACGCCGCCGAAGGGCAGAGGCGATATCGTCGCTGCGGTGCCGAGGATGAGCAGCACATTGAAGATGTTGCTGCCGATGACATTGCCTATCGCGAGACCGTTCTCCTTCTTGATTGCGGCCACGACCGATGTGGCCAATTCGGGCAGCGACGTGCCTATCGCCACGATGGTCAGGCCGATGACGGCGTCGCTCACGCCCATCAGGCGAGCGATGCCTGTCGCGCCGTCGACAAATTTGTCACCGCCCCAGATTAAGCCCGCAAGACCTGCGATTATAAATATTATCGACTTAAAAGCTGACATTTGGCGCAGCCGTTCGCCGTCGGCTGCCTGAGGGTCTTTCGTATCTGTCGGCTTGTTTCGTCGCGCGCTCGCAAACATATACCGCATGAAGAGCAGAAAAAAGACAAGGAGGAAGATGCCCTCGGTGCGTGTGATGATGCTCTCCGACGTGTTGTCAAGCATCGCGCTGTAGCCCATCACGACCATAATCAGTGATGACAGCACAACCATCGGTATCTCGTTTGACATTACGCTCTTCTTGATTTTTATCGGCATAATTAGCGCCGTGATGCCTAATATCATAAGGATATTGAAAATGTTGCTGCCTACGACGTTGCCCACGGCCAACGATGCGTTGCCGTCGACTGCCGCCATGATGCTGATGACCAATTCCGGCGTCGATGTTCCCAGTGCTACGACTGTCAGGCCTATGATAAGGTCGCTGACGCCCAATCGCTTGGCTACGGCCGATGCGCCGTCAGTCAGTAGATTTGCTCCGTAAAGTATCAAAACGAGGCCCAACACGAGCCAAAAAATGTCTAACCACATAATTCGTTATATTATATAATAATGTGTAGAATATGGCGATTGACAAAAGCAATCGCTTTTGTCGGCATCCTCTGCAAATTTACAAAAAAGTCGTAAAAACTCGCCCCATCTGCCCCATTCGCCTATTCGCCCTCCTGTTGCCGTTTCAGTTTGGGCTCGGGCTGATAAATTCCTCTCTCCGTCATCTTTGGCCGGGTCTCTTTTCGTCCGCGTTAGCGGTCTTAGCCGCATCGCGGCGCAGGCATTTGAGGCCACGGTAAGCACTGTCTCTTATACACATCTCCGAGCCCACGAGACTACGCTGCATCTCGT
>ENA-OYXU01000199-OYXU01000199.1-human-gut-metagenome-genome-assembly--contig:-NODE-199-length-25130-cov-5.786839_pt1 | contig 25130 bp, 19 predicted proteins | sample MGYA00243243_ERZ653435 | MGnify/ENA primary metagenome ERZ653435 (study PRJEB26926, sample SAMN06165113) | human gut metagenome | biome: ENVO:00009003; feature: ENVO:2100002; material: ENVO:00002003... | reverse complement strand
TGGGCTCGGAGATGTGTATAAGAGACAGGGTATATTGTTTATATACAGCGTTTTATGCGGACGCACGGTCGTGCGTCCCTACAATCGGATGGTGAACATATTATACACACCAAAGGCATATCCCTATATTTCAATAGCTTACCAAGTAATCAGCACCGTCGGCGTTATAGTTCTATGTTACAGACGAAAATATATGTATGGTGTATCTCAATCGCCCAACACTAAAGTGCAATAAGACAACACCTTAATGTGCTGCGATTGAATATTGCATCCCCATATTCTACACAGATATTCTACGCAGTAGCCTCCGAATCAGAAGTGTCCAAAAAAACTAAACCCCGAGGTTTGTCGCAGACAGGGACACTCGGGGGATTCCGTTACAAAATTAGGAATATTTTCGTAATTTTGCAAATCGCAATACGTTAAAAATCACGAAGTGAAATATTCCGAGTATGAAAAGGCGTTTTCTCCGGCTCGCCTCAACAAATATTTAGTTGCTTGCGGCGGTAATACTGCCAAAGCACTGACTCTCTACAGGCATAACGTAAAGTTGTGCCAAAAGTTTTATGGCATACTGAATATCTTTGAGGTGGTGCTACGTAATGCTATAAACGCTCACTATCAAAGCGTGTTCAATGATACCGAATGGGTGGAGAATCAGATGCAGCCCGGAGGCATGATAGGAAACGCGCCGCAGAAAAATGAGGTGCTTCGGATAATCGCGACGCTCCGGCAGAACGGGCGATATACAAACGACCGTGTTGTCTCTTCTGTATCTTTCGGCTTTTGGACACACCTATTTACTCGACAGCCGTTTAGACTTGGCGGTCAGAACTTATTGCGCATATTTCCGCACCGCACTGCCGGATTAGGGCAAAGGGCAGTGTTCAACGAACTTCAGGAAATAAAGACTTTCCGCAACCGTATAGCTCACCATGAAGCTATATGCTTTGATGATAATGGCAACATTGACATGACGAGAACACAAAGCAAATATGCACTTATCCTAAAATACATAGATTTCCTTGGTTACCAGAGTAGTCATTTATTCTACGGCATAGACATCTTGCCGGATTCCACGATTGCTAAAATCGAAGCGTTGAAATGACAAAGTGCCAGAAAATAGTAGGTATTATAGTCTTTGGAGTGATTGGCATGCAAACGGGCTATATACAATTGTAAACCGGCCGATTGCAAGGACATGACCTTGGCATGTATAATACGGCCGCACGTGATTCGCGCCCTATACATGCCGCCGTTCGCATAGCTCGCTTTGGCATGACCCTACATTATTTCGGTTATAATCAGTATGTTATGCGGACGCACGGTCGTGCGTCCCTACAATCAGGTGGTGGCCATATAATAGAATGAGTGCAGGGGTGCCGTCGTTTGTATTGAGCGCATCGAATGGATAGAACACACAAAGTTGGAAAGCGGCGGCGATAGGAAATTACTGAAATAATCCTTTTTGGCTCAAGTTTTGTCCTAAATGGGAAATCGGGGGACGGAAGGGTGTTTTTATCGTCGGATTGATTATCTTTGTAGGAAACCATCGAGTCCAACGGCCATGAAACTCAAATTCCCTCCCCGCACAGACGGTACAATACCTGAAATCGACACCAAAGGGCGTCAGATTGTGATAATCGGAGCCAACGGCGCCGGCAAATCGCGTTTCGCAAACCGTCTCGCAGCCGACCTCGGCCCAAGGGCTTACCGCCTGTCGGCTTTGGAAGGTCTCTACGGCAACCGCCGCGATGTTATCCCCACTGATGACGAGACGGGCTCGGTGGCTACGCTATACAATCGTCTGCGACCCTTCGAGAACGTGTCCGAACAGTCGCAGGGACGTCTATCAGAGCTGCAGCAACTGATGTCGATGCTCATGCATGACGAGATGCTCAATCTGCTGAGCTATAAACTCGCTCACGCCGAGAAACGCGACGCCGAGCTGCGTCCGACCAAGCTTGACAGCGTCATCTCGCTGTGGCAGGAGGTCTTCCCCGGCAACCGCATACTCATCGAGAGCGGCCGATTTCTGTTCAGCCGCAAACAACGCGACGACAGCTACTCGGCGCTCAAGCTCTCTGACGGCGAGCAGGCCGTTATATATTACATCGCCGCCGTGCTTTACGCGCCGCGCGGAGCCGCAATTTTCATCAATTCGCCCGAGATATTCCTCCACCCCACCATCATGCAGCAGCTGTGGAACCGCATCGAGGCTCTGCGCCCCGACTGCAGTTTCATCTACACGACCCACGACCTCGACTTCGCCTCGTCGCGCGAGGGCGCGCAGGTCATCTGGGTGCGTGACTTCGACGCCTCGACCATGTCGTGGGATTACTCAGAGGTCGAAAACCGCGGCGGCATCAGCGATGAAATCTACAAGGCCGTCATAGGCGCCCGCAAACCCGTGCTCTTTATTGAGGGCGACGGCGTCCATTCCATCGATTCAAAACTTTACCCGCTGATTTTCAAAGAGTACACCGTCAAGTCGTTAGGCAGCTGCAACAAGGTCATCGAGGCTACACGCACCTTCAACGACCTCAACTCATTTCACCACCTTGACAGCTGCGGCATCGTCGACCGCGACCGCCGCGACACACACGAAGTGGAGTATCTGCGCGGCAAGCGCGTGATGGTGCCTGAAGTCGCCGAGATAGAGAACATCATGATGCTCGAGGAGGTCATCAAGGCTGTGGCCGCACGCCACGGAGCCGACCCCGCGAGAGTATTCTCCAAAGTAAGCAACGCGGTCATCTCGATGTTTGAGCATGACCTGAAGTCGCAGGCACTCATGCACACACGCCACCGCGTCAAACGCACGGTCGAATACCGCATCGACGGCAAATTCAACAACATCGCTATGTTTGAGCGCCACATCGCCGGATTAGTCGACGAGATAGCCCCGCGCCGCATCTATGAGGAGATATGCCGCGAGTTCCGCCGCTACGTCAGCGAGGGCGACTATCTGTCTGTGCTCAAAGTATATAATCAGAAATCGATGCTTCCGGGCAGCAATGTAGCGTCGCTCTGCGGACTGCACAATAAGGAAGAGTATATCGCCGACGTCATCGAGATACTGCGCCGAGACCTGCCGGGCGCCGAAATGATACGCCGTGCCGTACGCCGTTGCCTGAACATCCCGCAGCCGGGGAAGGCTCAGAAGCCTATATAATCAGTCGGATTAGTGGCCGAGCCGTTGTGCCACAGCTCAAAATCGAAACGTGTCCCTTCGCCCGAATGGCCTATGCGCTGTCCGGCCGACACTTTGTCGCCGACAGCCGCAAACACCTCGCGCAGACCACCGTAAACCGATATGAAATCGTTGGGATGCTGCACGATGACAGTACGTGTGTCGGCCTGTCCGGCATACACGCCGATGACCGTGCCCCGATAGACCGACGAAACCGGCAGCAGCATCTTCTCGTCAAATGACACCGATGTGGCTGTCTCGTTCTGCTCGGGCTCGCTGAGCACACCCGGCACCGGCGAATAGAACGTCATGCCCTCGGCGGCTATCGGTGTAAGCACCGACAGATTGAATCGCTCTGCGTCCTCATAACTCTTGACAAAGCGCCGCTCGGCCTCTGACGCCGTAATCAGCGTGTCTGCCGAAGCTGCCGCCATGGCAGCGGCTATGCTTTCGCGAGTGCTGTCGGGGTCGACACGACCCATGAGTATGTCGCCGATATTTGTCAGGTAAGCGTCGTTGATGCGCGCCTCCTGCTCGAGAGAGTCGAGCGAGAGGGCCATGTCGATATATCGTGACCGCAAATCGCCGTCAAGCTGACCGGGCATAAGACGCCGGACAGGTGTATAAAACAGTATCACAAAAACCAGAGCCGCGATGGCGGCAATGACAGTGAGTGTGAAAAGTATCACGCGAACACGCGAAAACCGTATGGTCCACACACGGTTGAAAGTGCGCTCGTTTATAAAATCGAGTCTGTAACGGCGCGGGTTGCGGAAATCGCCCGACACGGCCGAACTGCCGAGAGGAGACCGGGCGGCGTCCTCGACGCGGCCGACTATTTTCTTTATGCCTTTTTTAATTGACTCTGTCACGACAAAACACTAATAAGACCATCTGCAGCCGGGCATCGCCGCATCATCAGTTCAAAGGAATAGTGAAAACAAAACGGGCGCCCTTGCGATACTCCGGGTCGACATGAATCTCACCGCCCAGCAGACGGCTCAGCAGACGGCAAATGTAAAGTCCCATGCCAAAACCTTGTGTCGACGAATCAAGTTTCTCAAACCGCTCGAAAATAGCCTCTTCTTTGCCTCGGGGTATACCGATGCCGGTATCAGTGACCGTAAAAGTGATTTTTTTGTTTTTACGGTCAAGCACATATTTAAGCTCGATTTGTCCGGTTTCGGTAAATTTAGCCGCATTGGTGAGCAAATTCATCAATATCTGCTCGACGCGTATCGGGTCTGTCGACACTACCTCATCAGGCTCTTCGGCATTGGCAAAAACCAGTTTCACGCCCGGTTTAAGGAATTTGGCGACATTGTCGACCGACAGCATGCATGCCGACTTCAGCGAGGTCGGTTTGATGCGGATTTGCATCGCGCGGTTTTCGAGCGTGGCCACATCGAGCACATCATTGACAAGATTTGTCAGCAGCTCGGTGTTAAGCGTAATTACTTCGGCAAAACGGTTGAGATAAGGCTTTTTGCTGTCATCGGCGCAGTCGGTTATAAGTCTCGAATATTCGGCGATGGCGGCAAGCGGCGTACGTATCTCATGGCTCATGTTATTGACAAAGTCAGTCTTCATGCGGTCTGCGATCTTAGCCTTGTCTCGAGCCTCGACTAATTCGGTCTGAGTCTTTTTAAGGCTGTCGCGCTCGGCAAGCAACATAGCGTTTGATTTGGCGAGGTTCTTGGCGTAATGTCTCGCACGGCGATACAACACAAAGAGGATTATCAGCACAATTAACGACAGGCCGAGGACTCCAAAGGCATAATAAGCGGTCTGGCGGTGTTTCGACAGATTGATTTCCTCTTTTTCGCGCTCAAGCTCAAGATTTTCACGCTCAAGTTCGCTGATTTCATACTGTATCTGCAGCTGCTTGTAGTTTTCGGCGGCTTTCAGCAGTATGCGGCTGCGCAGGATATTGTTGAACTCAAGCGAGGCCATCAGCTGCGAGTCTTTATCGCCGGTGGCCGTCGCCGCCTCAAGCAGAGCTTCTATCAGATACTCATACTCCTCGCGCGAATTTAACTTGTCGCCAATCTGCGCCCTGATAATGGGGATTACCTCGTCATAACGCTTTTTGGCCATCAGATAATAGATGGTCGCACGCTCGCGTGTACGCAAATCGCGGGCTATGTCCGGAGCTTCGGCCGCCAGCCCGAGGATTTTATCGTAATAATAATCTACCTCATCGGGCTTGAGAGAGCGATAACAACGCAGGATGCGCCTGTAGGCATTATAGTACGAGCGGTCATAATTGCGATACATACGCCCCTTGGCGCGATATTGTTTCTCAAGTTCGGTTATGATATCTAAAAGTTTTCGTGTCATGGCTATAGCCTTGGCTTCAAGCCCTGATGCGATATAGCTCATCGACGCCTGATTATAATAAAGCGAGCGTATAGCCAGATGGCGCACCGGCAGCTTGTCGATAACCGACTCAAGCTTTGTCAGATATTCGTCCATATTCAGCGACTCGGTGTCAGAGCGCAGATATATTGACAGATAGAAAAGGTATTCAATCTGACGGTATATGTCCATATCATGCTCATCCTTGTGCTCGCTGAGAAATTGTTGAAGAATCTCCTGACGCTTGGTTTCGGGCATGCGGCGTGCATTAGACGCCATGTATGTGATGCGGATAAACAGCTCGGTCTCTTTCTGCAGGTCGCTCACCGGGATTTTGCCGGCACGCACAAGCTGTATATATTGGATTGAGTCATTGCCGTTATAGACATTTGTGAGCATACGCAAGGCGTCGAGCGCCACATCATCGTCGCCATGACGCATGGCAAACTGATAAAGCGTCTCGCAATACTTGCGCCGTCCCGGAATCTGCGACGTGTCAATTATGTCATATATCAGATTCAGAGAGTCTTTAGCCGATGTCACTTTAGCAAGCTCCGAGATAAGACTGTCGTTGATTGACTGATACTCCGACGGCACTGCCGATGCCGGCAGACATGCAGCGAATATAAATATAATTGTCGCAAAAAAACTCCTGCCCATGACTGATGTGATGATTTCGAATCACAAATTTAATCAAAACTTCGTCACATTCAAACACACATATCAAATTATAAAACGTCATTTTGACCGACAGCTTATTTTTTAGTAACTTTGCATCAATAAGTATTATGGGACGTCTGATGTCGATAGATTTTGGCCGTCGTCGCTGCGGCATCGCGGTGACAGACCCTCAGCGCATAGTCGCAAACGGTCTGACAACCGTCGCCACCGCATCGCTCGAGGTCTTTGTCAAAGACTATATCGCAGCCAACGGCGTCGACGCCGTCATCGTCGGCAAGCCTCTGACCATGCGCGGCGAGCCGTCGGAGTCGACACGCTATCTGACCCCGGCCATCAACCGTCTGCGCAAAGTCATCGACCCGGTGCCCGTCATCTTTTATGACGAACGCTTCACATCAGTGCTCGCCCACCGCTCGATGATCGACGGCGGCATGAAAAAGATGGCGCGACGCGACAAAGCTATCGTCGACGAGATTTCGGCGACCATAATCCTCAATGACTACCTGCAGAGCCGCGCCTATCTCGACGCGGCAGACAACAGCATCTGACAAAACAAAAAACAACGACTATACGATGAAACTACCCGTCTATCTTTACGGCCATCCGGTGCTCCGAGAGATTTCGGAGCCGATAAGCGCCGATTATCCCGAGCTCGCGACGCTGATTGACGACATGTATCAGACCATGTATGTCAGCGAGGGCGTCGGTCTGGCAGCTCCTCAGATCGGCCGCAACATAAAACTTATTGTTATCGACGCATCGCCTGTCGGCGAAGACTTCCCTGAGTGCGCCGGCCGCAAGCTGACACTTATCAATCCGGAGCTTGAGGTCCTCGACGGCGAGCGTGTCACACGCGCCGAGGGCTGCCTGAGTCTCCCCGGACTGTCTGAGAACGTAAGCCGCACCGAGCGCGTGCGCCTCAAATGGCTCGACGAGAACTTCAAGGAGCACGACGAAATCTTCGAAGGCTTCATGGCACGCATAATCCAGCACGAATATGACCATCTCATCGGCAAACTATACATCGACCACATCTCGCCTATACGCAAGCAACTCATCAAGGGCAAGCTCGCGTCGATTATCTCGGGACGCACACGCGTCGACTATCCCGTCAAATACGCTCCGCGTCACCGCTGAGCATCAGCATAACATTGACATCAACCACGACAAAAACATCAAACGACATGGCTGACGACAAAAAAGTGATTTTCTCAATGGTAGGCGTATCCAAGACCTACCCTCCGCAGAAACAAGTTCTGAAAAACATATATCTCTCGTTTTTCTACGGAGCCAAAATCGGCATCATAGGCCTCAACGGCTCCGGTAAGTCATCGCTCCTCAAGATTATAGCCGGCATCGACAAGAGCTTTCAGGGCGAAGTGGTGTTCTCGCCGGGCTACTCTGTGGGCTATCTCGAGCAAGACCCCAAACTTGACCCTGACAAGACGGTCATAGAGGTCGTGCGCGAAGGCGTCAAGCCTATAATGGATCTCCTCGCCGAGTTTGACAAGGTTAACGAGAGTTTCGGCGACCCCGACGTGCTCGACGACCCCGACAAGATGGATGCCCTCATCGCCCGTCAGGCCGAGCTGCAGGACAAATTGGACGCTGCCGACGCATGGAATATCGACTCCAAGCTCGAGCGCGCCATGGACGCCCTGCAGTGCCCGCCCGACGACCAGCCCGTGACGACACTCTCGGGCGGCGAACGCCGTCGCGTGGCCCTCTGCCGACTGCTGCTTCAGCAGCCTGACGTGCTGCTCTTGGACGAGCCCACCAACCACCTCGACGCCGAGTCTATCGACTGGCTCGAGCAGCATCTGCAGCAATATCCCGGCACCGTCATCGCCATCACACACGACCGCTACTTCCTCGACCATGTAGCCGGCTGGATTCTCGAGCTTGACCGCGGCGAGGGCATCCCGTGGAAAGGCAACTACTCGTCATGGCTCGACCAGAAGACCAAACGCATGGCTCTCGAGGAGAAACAGGCCAGCAAACGCCGCAAAACTCTTGAGCGCGAGCTCGAGTGGGTGCGCATGGCGCCCAAAGCCCGTCAGGCCAAAGGCAAAGCCCGTCTGTCGAGCTACGACCGCCTGCTCAACGAAGACCAGAAACAAAAGGAGGAACGTCTCGAGATATTCATCCCTAACGGCCCGCGCCTCGGCAACAAGGTCATCGAGGCAAAAGGACTTACGAAAGCGTTCGGCAAAAAACAGCTCTTCTCGGATCTGAGCTTCACACTGCCCCCCGCAGGTATCGTGGGCGTAATCGGCCCCAACGGTGCCGGCAAGACAACGCTTTTCCGTCTCATCATGGGTCAGGAGAAACCTGACGCCGGAACATTTGATGTCGGCGAAACCGTCAAAATAGCATATGTCGACCAGACCCACCACGACCTGCTCCCCGACAAAAGCGTCTACGAAGTCATCTCACAGGGCGTAGAGACATTCCGCATGGGCGGACGCGACATCAACGCCCGCGCCTACCTGTCGAAATTTAACTTCACCGGCGCCGACCAAGAGAAGAAAATCGGTGTGCTCTCAGGCGGCGAACGCAACCGCCTGCATCTCGCCATGGCTCTGAAAGAGGAGGGTAATGTACTGCTGCTCGACGAGCCGACCAACGACATCGACGTCAACACTTTGCGAGCCCTTGAGGAAGGTCTTGACGACTTCGCCGGATGTGCGGTCGTCGTCAGCCACGACCGCTGGTTCCTCGACCGCATCTGCACCCACATCCTGTCGTTCGAGGGCGACGGAAACGTTGTTTACTACGAAGGCTCGTACTCTGACTATGAAGAGTTTAAGCGAGCCCATAACGGAGGCAAAGAATTGCCCCGCCGGCGCTACCGCAAACTGATGGAATAAGTTCAGAACAAATTTTATCGGCGCGACCTCAGAGATACATTATTATCCGGTAAGGCCGCGCCGGTTTCATATTCTCAACAGAATGTTCATGTTAATCCGGTTAAATATTATTAAAAAGGCTTGACATATATTGAACAAAACCGTACCTTTGTGTCGTAAAAGCACCCAAAGCTTCGACTTAGACCGATAATTATTTACGCATTACAACCTCCTTTTTGGACTAAGCTCAGGCATGCAAGACTACTTCGTCGAGAGGACGCAGAATATTTTGTAGAGGTGATTTTACAGTAAGTATGATATAATCTCTACATTTATTTTGCTATAAGCAACTATCACAAAATCACAAATCATGCCTATTGGCTTTAGTCCTCTGTTCATTGACGAAATGAGCCGGGGAATTTTTTTGTGCCTATGCTCCGTTTCATGCCTCTCTCAAACGAAAGAGACGTCTGCTTTAGCGGTCGTAGCCGCAGAGCGGCGTCACGGGTGTAATTAATTGAAATGTAGATAGTATGTTTGCTTTTTAGCAACTGTTTTTTTACATTGACCGGGTTTTATCGGTGAATTTGCGATGTCCTATTTGTAAAAATCTGAGAATTTAAATATTTTTGCGATATTATACAATTTTCGTCTTAGAGAAGGCGATTTAATACATCTAATAATCAGCGTTTATCTACGCTCATTCTTAACTGTCTGAAATTCTCGCAAAATTTCCTACTATGGTCAGGGATTTAGCAACGATAGATGCCCTTTGGTGTGTAATATCTTTAGTCTCCACAATTCAAAAAGTATGTGGATGACCGGGTATGTTGCATATACAAGCGTGGGCTTCTGCGTTGCCATCCTATCATAGTTGGGGGTAGGTTGGACAATGCGAGAAGCCTCAGACAGTGGGATGGCGACGATGAGATTCCCACGTTTGTTCTTTTTTAACGCCTGTCAGGGGAGTCAGCAGGCATCAATTATCGTACTATGCAAAAATTCAAACAACGATGTGCCCAACTGTTCTTCACATTGCTTTGCACGCTATGGACAAATCTTTATGCTCAGGAAATAAAACCGGTCGATGTTTACAAAACATCTTATGAGAAACTGGTTAATATGCTTAAAAACAACATCTATCTATCTGTAACCGATGTATATGATGTTGTGAGTCTGACCAAAGGATTAGAGATTGCCTGCAATGCAAATCCTGACATTTCAGACGATTATAGACATCTATTGAAGAAGGCTCTTATGCTGCGTGCAAATATGGCCGCGAAAATGGGCAATTTTGACGACTTGGTTACGAGTGCATCCCTGTTGAGATATAATTTTCCCGGCGACTCCACATATATCCGGTATAATGAGTTCATCGACCGCCTGATGCCTAAGTTCACCAACCGTATTTCCGGTTTTTGGGTATGTAGCCACAGCGATGAGTACCGGGCGCCCATGATGGCTATGTGCATTGACATCAATAATGAAAACGACAAGCATGAGGCAATGTTTCTGCCGAACTGCAATATTTTCAACTGTCCAGAATTCAAAGACTGTATATATTATATCACCAACACAAAGGGTGTCGAATATACTCCCAGCAAAAGCCGCCTCAAAATAACATTTATGGCCGGCAATCCCAAAGGCGGAAATACCGAGATGGCCAAAAGCATATCCGAGGCCGGCGAGAAGTTTTCGTCGCGTACTACCGAAGACATTGCAATCGCAAACCGCAACAACCCGCTTTCGGCATCAAATATCGCCCAACAGACAGTAACCGAGGGTATAGGACGAATTGCCCAAGGGATTGCGCGTGAGATGGCGGTGTCAAAAATCACTTCGTCACGGCTTGAAATAGAGCTTTATGAACTGTGTCCCGGAGTGCTCAAAGCGGACCTTGATTACCATAGATTTGTCAACCGTTCGGACGGCGACTCATATATTGATGAATTTGTCCGCCGCTCGTTTTTCCTGTATAAAGTGTCAGTCTGGGATCAGAGTGATTTCATTTCTCCTTACGGACAGTTTGGTCTTGATGCCGCCGATGTGCAAAAGCTCGGAGATCTTGCCGAAGGAGAAAAGGTGTCAGCCAACTTAAACAGCTACAACCCTATCAAGGCTCGTACCGATTACTGGAGGTCGACAAGACGTTACTCCTTGGACTACACGACTTATAGCGGGAACTGGCGTGGGGCGGCATGGTCTGAAATCGACAATGATTTGAAATACACCCCTAACCTCAATTACCCCGATTTTGTCAAAATCCCTTTCCCGGGTTTCAAAGAGTCGAGATACAAAGGCTCGTTTGAATATAAAACGCGTCCCGATTTCTTCTATAGCCCGATGTTTCTGATGGAGATTCTTGAAGATTTTGACAATAACAAAGAGACCATTGCCGGAATACACTACAAATACCAACAGCCTTATGACAGCGACCATAAAAAGTATCTCAAGATGCTAAAGAACATTGTTGAGCCGCGAAACGGCGTTTTAGACTATTGGGATAATAAAAAGAAAGGCGATTACAATTATGAGGGCGGTTTCAGCGATTATAAGTTTAACGGTAAAGGCGTCATAAAATGCGGCAGATATGACTGGGACGGCTCGACAATTGAGGAAGGAACATATAAAAACGGCAAATTACAGAAATAAAATGAGACGTATATTTAAAATACTGCCGGTCGTTATGACAGTAATCTTTTGGCATACGCCCGAAATGGCTGCGCAGGATAAGTATGACCGTGTGCTCGAAAGTTGCTCGCGTATTGCAGCCGAGACAGGCATCGGGACATCAAGAGACATGCAGGCCGCGGTGGATAAAATCCGCAATATGAAGATTGAAATGCCAAAAGAAGAACGACTTAAAGGCGCAAGAAACCGTATAGCCAAGGCTCGCGCGGAGCGTTTCGGCCCTAATATCACAAAGGCATCCGGACTGAAACGCCCGGGCTCGTCGCCGTCCGTAGGAAAACCAAGGACAAAAGTCAGCCGCGGAGGCGACACGAACAGCTCTATCTCGCCCCGCAGGCAACCGTCAAAAACCGCCGTCGAACGAGACAACAAACGTATTGCTCAGGCCAAACAAGGAGCCCGGGAAGTGCATCAGGGCACCAAAGATTCATTCGATAAGACGCAGAACGAAATAGCTAACAGCGACATTTTTATAGCATCATATAACCCTCAAAATTATGTGGCGCGTGGAGGCGGACAAACTGACGACGACCACGATTTCAGGGAGCGTGAGCCCGAGAAGACGATTGGCGATATAGATATATTCTCCGGACTTGAAGATGAGCAGGTGCCCGAAGTAGCCGGACCTCGTAACTTTGACATCGAGGAGTTGCTCGCTCGCTTCGAAAAAGACGAAAACAGTCTTGACTGTGAAGAGCTTGATTATATGGTCTCCTATCTTGACGACGCCATAGCTAAACTCAAAAACGAATTAGATGACAATAATGAACAGATATCTGATTATGAGAACTAAAATTATAGCCATCCTCATTTCAATCCTCATACCGGCATATTCTTCGGCCGTACAACCCGTACCTGTCAATTCAGGCCAAAAGAGAACTGTCAGGCAAAGTAATCAGGCCGATGTCAATGATGCCGCGAAAAAGAAAGCGGAGTTTGAAAAACTGATGAGACAGGCCGAAAAGGATGTCAAGGACGGAAAACGGATTGTCGGAGCGATTCCGGCTCAGAACGAGGCGCAGAGAATCCATGCAATTGTCCAAAAAGGTGAAAATGCCACAATAGAGGATTTGATGACCGCGCTCGAGCTTCATCCTGATTTTCAAGCCGAATACTTCAAATTTCTCAACTCCGACCGTCTTACGGATGAGGAACGCAATAAAATCTTCAACACGGCTGCCGACGGTTTTGAAAAATATAAGCGAAGCGCCGGTAAAGCCAAATATAATTTCTCACGAAATCTTAAAAATCTTGTCGGCATCACCTCTGACGACATAAAAAAGAACGAATATTTCAAAAGACCTTTCCGGGAAGTACAGGCTAATATCAATGACTATCTTAGAGAGTCAGGCGAAACGCCGCTGACCGACGAACAGATTGACACTCTTACACAAAGCTATGAGGAGGCTCAAGACGCTGTAGAGGACAGAGACAGGGCGGAAAATGCCTATAATACGTTAAAGAACAAATTTTCGGGTTGTCCTGAATGTACAGCGCGCAAGCACCATTAACAGCCTAATCTTAAAATGAATCTTATGAACAGAATACATAAAACGACGGTTATCACTTTATGTGCAATTGCGGCAGCCGTTTGTGCCTTTTCACAAAACAGATATACTGAAGAGGAGCGAAAAGCCATCCTTGATTATGAGTCTTGTTTCCCCTCACTGAGCAAACCCGAGCCACATAAAAAGACGCATCAGTTTACCGGCGGCATTACGGTCACGACTATAGACCGCACGGATTATGCCAATCACCGGTTTGTCACCGCCGACCCTGACAAATCAAACCTAAACATAGCTTTAGTCGATAAATCAGGGCTCAAATGCTCTGATGACGACATAGAGTCTATACTCAACGACCAGTTCGCCACAGGTCCCGGTTTTCACTTAAACGCCCATGGCGTCACAGACAACAACGGGATGTCGACAGGTATTCTGATGGATGGAAAGATTCTTGACGCCGGTCAGACAGCCCGACTGATACTTGACACACTTGATGATTTTCAGACTATCCTCGATGCTAAAGGTGAGACATTTCCGATAGTGCTGCATACCTGCGAGAGCGCCAAAGGAGGCAATGACAGTTTTGCCGCCGAACTGTCGCGGATTCTAACAAAGCACATCGAAAATGCCGTTGTTGTCGCAGCCGATGCCACTGTTATGACACACTTCTATACCGACGGTCGATATGACGAACGCGTTGAGAGCCGTTCGGGAAAATGGACTCTTTTTAAAAACGGCACAGCCTACGAAGGCTCCACGTCTTATAAAAAGAGCATGGATATATCTAAGAGCTTGTAAGCTAACAGACTAAAGTATTAAAATAAAAAGAGATGTCCGCGTCAGCAGGCGTAGCCGTAGAGCGGCCTCAAAGTAGGGATGCAATACTTTGCATCCTCGCAATCAGACATTAACATTCCTTAAATAGCGTCATAGCGGGCGCATAATTTTGCGCCCCTACATTATTATCCGCTGTCATAAACCCTCATACGGACGCAGCGCTGAAATCCCACCCCTAAAAACCAAACCCGGCCTCATAAGTCAAATGACTTATGAGGCCGGGTTAAGTCGGGGTGAGAAGACTCGAACTTCCGACCTCCACGTCCCGAACGTGGCGCGCTGCCAACTGTGCTACACCCCGATGTGCACTAAGCGACTGCAAAATTATAAAGTTTTTTTGATTGACGAAAATTTTATGAGTTAATTTTCATTTGCAAATCGTCAAACGTACATTAAAACGCCATCGCTCAAATGCAGGCGATTTACGGCAGATGGCTGTCAAACCATTCGATATTGCGGCGAAGGGCGTTTTTTATCCTGTCGGCACGGAGTTGTGCGGTCTGTGTCGGGTCTTCGCCCCATCTCTCACAGTCACAGCTCCATGCTTTGTCGAGCGGAAGGACTATGCGGTCGATGGCGTCATAAATCTGCCCAAGGCGGTCAGGATTTACCTCGGCCCACACCTCCCGGACGCTGCGGCGGAAGTTCTCATACTTCATCAACTCGCCAATCCAGTGAGGGATAAAGCCATAATGCACTTCGAGGCGGAATGTATAATCTTTTTTCTGACGGTTATAGCACACAAGGTCCCATATCGGGCCGGCCACCCAGCGGGCGTCGTCGCCTAAATCTTTATGGAGATAGAAGCTGCCGTGGAAGCCGTCAGGATTGTCCATGACTTCCTGAAGGACAAAATAACGGGCCATGCTCTTGACATCAATGTATTTTTCCCACTCGGCAGATGTCTTGTCGGGCGTGTATATGGCAGCGTTTATTGCTTTGAACTCGTCGGTGAGCCATTGCTTCTGGGCGCCTGAGAGTTCTTCGGGCGAATGATATTTTATCGTTAGATTCCACGAACTGTTCTCGGGGACAGTTATCTGGCAGTCGTCGCGGTAATTATCGACCTCTACGAGCCAGCCGCCCTTTATCAGCGCCGGATCGGTCTCGCCGTCCTGCTGTTCATAAATATTTACACGGTTTTCGTCTATACGGATTGTCTCGGTGAGAAAATACAATCCGATATAATCTCCGTTGAGCACGACTTCGACAGGACGAAAATCGGGTGTCCATCTGAAATTCATCAGGCGTCCCATCTCCATGCCGGCAACAATATTTTCAGACGGTTTGAGCAGGGCCCAGTGTTTGTTTTTGGCCATGCCCATTATCGAAGTCTTCTTATCAAGTTTAATCTTATAAGGTTTCTTCTCAGCCCTCCACGACGAGTGGCCGCGGCCGCGTATCTGCAGCGGCAACGGCTCCGCCTCAGAGCCGATGGCCTCGACACCCTCGCAGCCCGACGGGTCAAGGCGGTAAACACCGGGCAGATACACGGTTTTTGAGGTTATAGGCTTATGCTCCTCGGTGTCTATATACATTACCGGGAGTGTGCCGGAGACTTTTTTCGAAACTGCCGGAGGAGCCGGCTCGTCGGACTCTTTGTCATCCGAACATGAAATCAACGACGCCGAAATAATCAGGCAGCACAGAAACTTACGTAACACAGCGGACTTTGATATGCGCATATTTATATTTATTGATAATCATGATGAAAAATGCATCTTACGACAATCTATGATGCAATGCCACAGCTGCATTTTAAAATCAGGCGGCAGTAACTTGCATAATGTTACGGCAAATTTCGTCAAATCCGACAAAATATGCAAAGATTAAGGCCTGATTATGTAATCAAAAACATGCTTAAACCTGCGATTTGACACAATTTTAGCGCTAAAATAAGCATTAATGCGAAAAAAGAATTATATTTGCAAGCTGAAACAAATTCGAAATTTTTAATTAATAATTTAAACCATAAATTCACATGCAAAGCAAAGGATCATTAGGGAGCATCGTTGCCGGTGTTATCGCGATTTTTCTGGTGCTGGTGTGTCTGTTCTACCTCTCGTTTACGTTTGTGTCAAACAAGCACGAGAAAGCAGCCGCACAGTATGCGCTCGTAGAGTCGGGTGACAATGACGATGATGCCTACAATCAAGCCTACAAGCACTACATGGACTCGCTCGGCGAGCAGAAAGTCTATCTCGGCTACACACTTAACGACGTACGCAAATGGGGTGTCGGCCTCGGCCTCGACCTCAAGGGCGGTATGAACGTTATCCTGCAGGTCGACATGCCCGACATGCTTCGCTCGATGAAGAGCGGCGCCACAGACTCGGTCTTTGAATCAGCCATCGCATCTGCCACCGCGCTTGTCGAAGGCCATCAGACCGACGACTATGTCGGCTCGTTTGTCAACGAATACCGTCAACTCAAACCGCAGGCTGACTTCTCGGTAATATTCCAAGGTTTAGTCAATCCCGGCTCGAGCGACGATCAGGTAAAATCAAAACTCAAGAGCGAGGTCAAAGACCGTGTCGACAACTCGGCTACAAACGTGCTCCGCAACCGTATCGACCAGTTCGGCGTGGTTTCGCCAAATATTCAGGTGCTTCAGGGCAAAGACGGTCAGATTCTTCTCGAGCTTCCCGGTGTCAAAGACCACGAACGCGTCACTCAGCTGCTCCAACGTTCGGCCAACCTCGAGTTCTACGAGACATATACGACCGACCAGATTGCCGGCGCCCTGATGACTCTCGTGCAGCGTCTTGACGCCGACTCTACCTACAATGCAGCTCCGCTCGCCGCTTTGGTCGGCAATGGTCAGGGTTACGGCGCAACAGTGGGCTACGCTCCCGATGCTCGCGCCATGGCAGCCGTCGACGCTCTGCTCGCGTCGCCCTACGCCAAGACCCTGCTGCCCTCTGACCTGCGTCTGCGCTGGGGTGTGAAAGACGCCACACGCGTCGATCCGACCACAGGCAAGGAAATCAGCTTCGGCTATCCTCTCTATGCGCTCCGCGCCACCGGCGGCAAACCCGCACTTGACGGCAAGGCTGTCAGCGACGCATCGTCAAACTATGATAACCTGCGCGGCAACGAGGTCTCGATGAAGATGAATCCCGAGGGCGCACGCGCATGGGCACGCATCACAGCCGCCAACATCAACCGTCAGGTGGCAATCGTGCTTGACGACCAAGTTTACTCGGCTCCGAATGTCAACTCTGCTATCGAGGGCGGTCAGTCGTCAATCACGGGCGACTTCACGCTCGATGAGGCCAAGGACTTGGCCAACGTGCTCAAATCGGGTAAAATGGACGCCAAAGTCCACATCATCTCGAATATGGTAATCGGCCCGTCGCTCGGCGCTCAGGCCATTCAGGCAGGCTTCATCTCGTTCATGGTGGCTCTCGTGCTGCTGATGATCTTCATGATTGCCTTCTACGGCTGGATTCCGGGCTGCATCGCCAATGTCTGCCTTATCTTCAACCTCTTCTTCACGTTCGGCATCCTCGCCTCATTCCAAGCCGTGCTGACCATGTCGGGTATCGCCGGTATCGTGCTCTCGCTCGGTATGGCCGTCGACGCCAACGTGCTTATCTTCGAGCGTTCGAAAGAGGAGCTCCGCGCCGGCAAGAATCTGCGCACCGCCATCGCCGACGGTTACAGCAACGCCTTCTCGGCCATCTTTGACTCCAACCTGACATCAATCATCACGGGCATCATCCTGCTGCTCTTCGGTACAGGTCCCATCAAAGGCTTCGCCACAACGCTTATCATCGGTCTTGTCTGCTCGTTCTTCACAGCCGTATATCTGAGCCGCCTGTTCTTCACATGGTTTGGCAAGAGCAAGGCTTTCCAGAACCTGACATTCACCACCCCGCTGTCGCGCAAGATGTTTGTCAACGCCAACATCAACTTCCTCGGCCAGCGTAAGGTCAGCTTCACCGTCGTTGCTGCATTCATTGTTATCGTAGTCATCTCGCTCTTCGCCCGCGGTCTCAATCAGGGCATCGACTTCTCGGGCGGCCGCAACTTCATCGTCAAGTTTGACAAACCCGTCAACACTGTCGAACTGCAGGAAGCACTTGCGCCCCAGTTCCCCGGCGCATCTGTTTCGGTCATCACCATCGAGAGCTCAAATCAGGTGCGTGTTTCGACCAACTACAAGATTAACGAAGGCAGCGCCGAAGTCGAGAACGAAATTACCGACAAACTCTTCGAGACCCTCAAACCCTTCCTCCGCGAAGGTATGACTCCCGCAGAGTTCTCGACCACCGACGCCAATCAGGGTATCGTGCAGTCGCAGAAAGTCGGTCCTACAGTGGCCGATGACATGCGCACAGACGCTTACATCGCCGTGATTATCTCTCTTATCGCGATGTTCTTCTATATCCTGCTGCGTTTCCGCAATGTCGCCTTCTCTATCGGCGCCCTCTCGGCCGTAGCGTTCACCGCATTTACGATTATCGGTTTCTACTCGCTGTTCTACGGCGTGCTGCCCTTCGCGATGGAGATTGACCAGACGTTTATCGCCGCCATCCTGACCGTCATCGGTTATCAGATTAATGATACAGTGGTAGTCTTCGACCGTGTGCGCGAGAACATCGGTCTCTATCCCAAGCAGGATTTCTTCACGACCATCAACAAGTCTATCAACTCTACCTTGGGCCGTACGATAATGACCTCATGCTCGACACTCCTCGTGCTCGTCTGCATCTTTATCCTCGGCGGTGACGCAATCCGCAGCTTTACATTCGCTATGCTCTTCGGCGTAATCACAGGTACTCTCGCCACAATCTACGTGGCTGCCCCCGTGGCTTACCTCACCGACTCACGCCGTAAAAAAGCAGTCAAGGCAGTCAAAGCATAAACAATCCACACAACCCTCTATATCACGCGAGAGGCCCGGTCGATGACCGGGCCTCTCGTCGTTTCTATTTGTTGCAGCTCAGTGTTTGCCGTAGACCTCTGTGTGGAGCGTATAGGTCGTCTCGACAGGCGAAACGGGAGCATTGGCCATCAGATACAACTCGACCTCGGGCAAGCCGTCGGCATAAGGCGGCTGAACATAGTATGGGTCGATGACCTGAAATCCGTGACGAGCGTAGAAGTTGACTCGGCGTCGAGTCATCGGGTCATTGTCGGTCGGCACCTCCACCTCGACAACAACCGGCAACGGGCTGACTGTATCGATGATTGCACTGAGAGTCTCGGAGCCAAGTCCACGGTTGCGCACAGCTCCGTCAAGCGCAAGATGCTCAATGTAGGCAAAACGGCCGAATGCCCAGACGGTCGCCATGCCGACGATATGACCGTCGGAGAGGATGGCGTAAAGCGTCGGACAGCCTGCTTTTGCGGGCTTAATGATTGTTTCCCACGGACGACGCTCCTCTATGGGAAACGACGCGTCATATATCCGTTTTATAACGGCCAAATCAGCCTCAGTCAGTTGTGATGTCAGATTTATCATGATACAGGTCTTTATTATTGAACAAATACTACAATGAGAATGCTTACAGCCACACCCGTTTTATCCGCATATTATACATGCCGTCGCTTCCTTCGGGTCGCTTTGGCATGTCCCTACTCCATGATATGCTATTTTGCTTTTAACAAATTCAACCGGATTTCGCTACTGACCTGTTATTTGCCGAGAAGTATGCGGCGGATGTCGTTGAGTTTGGTAAGAGCCTGCAGGGGTGTGAGATTGTCAATGTCTGTACCGATAATCTCGTCGCGCACCTGTGCGAGCACCGGGTCGTCAAGCTGAAAGAACGAAAGCTGCATGTCCGAAGTAGAGTCAGCTACCGCACCGAGGTCTTTGCTGATTTCCTCGCGCTGCTGTGACGACTCCAGTTGATGCAGCACTTCGTCAGCACGTCTGACTATAGAACGCGGCATGCCGGCAAGCTTGGCCACATGTATGCCGAAGCTGTGCTCGCTGCCACCGCGGGCCAATTTGCGCAGGAAGACGACCTTGCCGTCGATTTCCTTGACGGAGACGTTGTAGTTGACGATGCGCGGGAACGTCTTCTCCATCTCGTTTAGCTCGTGGTAGTGTGTCGCGAACAGGGTTTTGGCTCTGAGGTCGTCGCTCTGATGTATGTATTCGACAATGGCCCATGCGATAGAGATGCCGTCATAAGTCGATGTGCCGCGGCCGAGCTCATCGAAGAGTATCAGCGAGCGGCGGCTCATGTTATTGAGAATCGAGGCCGCCTCGTTCATCTCGACCATAAATGTCGACTCGCCCAACGAAATGTTGTCACTTGCGCCTACGCGGGTGAAAATCTTGTCAACAGTGCCTATGCGGGCCGAATCAGCGGCTACAAAACAGCCTATCTGGGCCATAATGACATTAAGAGCCGTCTGACGCAACAGCGCCGATTTACCGGACATGTTGGGGCCGGTAATCATCATTATCTGCGTCGCGTCGTTGTCAAGGCGTATGCTGTTGGATATGTAAGGCTCGCCCGGAGGCAGCTCACGTTCGATTACCGGATGGCGAGCCTCGGTAAGCTCAATGACGAGCGAATCGTCGACTACGGGACGATTATAACGGTTTTCGGCAGCCACACGTGTAAATGACAGCATGACATCCAAGCGTGCCAGCATCGAGGCGTCTAATTTCAGCGCCGGTATATATGCGGCCGTGTCTTTTATCAGCAATGCATATAGACGTGCCTGAATTGCCTCGATTTTTTCCTGCGCGCCGAGTATCTTCTCCTCATAGTCCTTTAGCTCCTGAGTGATGTAGCGCTCGGCGTTGACGAGCGTCTGCTTGCGTATCCACTCCGGCGGTACTTTGTCGCGATGGGTGTTTGTGACCTCGATATAATAGCCGAAGACGTTGTTGTAGCCTATTTTGAGCGACGTTATGCCCGTGGCCTCGATTTCGCGCTGCTGTATCTTGAGCAGATAGTCCTTGCCCTCGTAGGCTATATGTCGCAGCTCGTCGAGCTCTGGGTCGACACCGTCGGCAATCACATCGCCGCGTGTGACGGCGGTCGATGTGTCCTGACGTATCTCACGGCTGATGCGCTCGCGTATGCCGTCGCAGGGATTGAGCTGCTCGCCGATAGCCTTGAGCGCGCTCTGGTCAGACGACAGACAGAGCTGACGCACGGGGCTGACAGCCTCAAGCGCGTTATGCAGCTGCAACATTTCGCGGGGAGTAATGCGCTCGGTGGCGACTTTTGAGACAAGACGCTCGAGGTCGCCGACAGTCTCAAGAAGGTCACGCATGCGGTCGCGTCTCTCAGGCTGACGAAAGAAATACTCGACAACATCGAGACGACGGTTTATCTCGCCGGCATCTTTAAGGGGGAAAAGAATCCAGCGCCTCAGCAGGCGGCTGCCCATGGGGCTTACTGTGCGGTCAAGCACACTCAGCAGGCTCTTGCCGCCCTCGTCCAACGGGTCGATGAGCTCGAGGTTACGCACGGTGAAGCGGTCGAGGCGCACAAAGCGGCTCTCTTCTATACGCGCTATAGAGGTTATGTGCGATGTGCGGTTATGCTGAGTGATGTCGAGGTAATGCAGTATTGCACCGGCAGCTATTACAGCGTCGGGCATGCGGTCGATGCCGAATCCTTTGAGCGACGTCGTGCCGAACTGTTTGCGCAGGCGGTCATTGGCCGCGTCGCGCGTGAAAATCCAGTCGTCAAGTTCAAATGTTAGCACTTTGGAGCTGAACGTGTCGGCCGCGTGCTGTTTAAGTCCGCGACAGACGAGCATCTCCTTGGGCTCCATGCTCGAAATAGTCTTGTCGACATAGTCTATCGGCCCTTCGGCGGTCAGAAACTCACCTGTGCTGATATCAAGAAAGGCCACGCCGGCCGTATGCTTGTTGAAGTGGACAGCGGCAAGAAAGTTGTTCTCACGATGGCTCAGTACGTTGTCGTTCATGGCGACGCCCGGCGTAACAAGCTCTGTAATGCCGCGCTTGACCAACTTTTTGGTCAGTTTGGGATCTTCGAGCTGCTCGCAGATGGCCACACGTTTGCCGGCGCGTATCAGTTTGGGCAGATATGTGTCGAGGGCGTGATGAGGGAATCCGGCGAGTTCGACATATTGTGCGGCTCCGTTTGCACGTCGGGTAAGCGTGATGCCGAGTATCTCGGAGGCCGCTATGGCGTCATCGGAGAATGTCTCGTAAAAATCACCCACACGGAATAGCAACACGGCGTCGGGATGCTTTTGCTTCATCTCGATGTATTGCTTCATCAGCGGAGTCTCGACGATTTTCTTTGCCACAGCTATGTCTGATTATTTCTTGTCGGCCTTTTGGCGGGCTAATTTGGTCATGCGCGCGGGAATGGCGATGGAAGTATAGATCTGTATCGCTGCGCCGGCAAGGGTGAAGGCAAGCCAGTCACGCATGGCGGCTCCGGGCCAGAACATAAAGCCGGCTCCGACACAGAAAAAGATGGCCGACCAGCTCTCGATGCGATGCAGTCGACGGAGACGTGTGTCCTCGCCGCGGAAGGGCGTGAACAAACGGCACACGAGCAGCCACAGCGCACCGGCTGCATAAAGATATTTATACCAGACCAAGTCTGAGCGCAGTCCCGTGAAGATGGGCACCACGGTCGCCGCGGCAATCAGCAGAAGTCCGAGCGGCGCAAGCTGCGACAAGAGTTTTTCGTGTGATTTATTCTTTGACATGTTAAATGTTCGGTTGTTATTGGCGGTCACTCGGCTGAAAACACATAGACGTCTTCGTCCGGACGCTTCATATTGTGCTGCTCACGGACCACACGCTCCATTACCGCAGGGTCAGATGACAGGCGCGAATTAAGTTCCTTATAATAAAGCATCGAGTCACGATTGATTTCGACCTCGGTCTGCAGACTGTCGATGATGCGCTGATATTCTATTTTATGCAGCACGGACGTATCGCTGAAAAAAAGCATGTAGACAATGGCGGCCATCACGCCAAGAGTCAGCAATGAGACATAGCGTTTGAGCCACGGCACAGATTTGTCTCTGTCAGACGGCTCCGTCGACTCGGTTTCTGACGGATCGTCCTGCTCTTCGCCGGACATATTATTGTCAGAAGACTCATCGGCATAATCTTCTGTCGGCTGCTCATCCTGAACATCCGACAGACTGTCACCGCGGTCATTCTGCTCGTCGTCAATATCAATTTTCATGACAATCTTTTGCTGAGCGGACCTTCAGGTTTATTCTCAATCGACTTTAAACACTTTGACAGACTCTACACTGCCGTCGTCATAGACGGTTGTACGTACCTTAAGCACGTTGCTGCCGGCATCTGTCGGACGGCCCTGCATGTCATGATAGCTTACAGACATTGCGCGTCGCTCGGTAGTGATCGACGAAATGCCGGATGTGCCGTAGCTTGCGTTCTTATTGATAACGTCAAAGACAAGACGACGCGATTTGTATTCGTCGTCTCCGTCTTTATAGACGGTCTCCACTTCGATAGTCTTTGTCGTAGCAGGCAGATTCTGGAAATAAATATAACGTTTCTCACCGAGATCACCACCATGCATTACGTATCCGTATTGTGAGAAATTATACGGAATCTCGGTCATAGCCTCATGGAACGGATAATCGGTCGTATTGAAAGTATACGGTTCGCCGTTGACATAGAATCTGAAACAGAGCGACTCTTTGCCGAGAGGGTGACCGTCGGTCGCCACAGCAGCCGATGTAAAAGTAAATTCAGTCTCGCCGCCCGGGTTGAATTCAAAGAAATTATCATAATAAACCGGATCGACGGGAACGTTCGTGCTTTCGACCGCCGGGGTCAGCAACAGTGAGCTGTAAATCTGATATACTTCCGGCTGATCATTCTGTCCGGTAGAGTTGCCGAGATTGGCGGCATAAGGCTGCTCGGCGGCAGCTTCGAAGCGGCCGACAGACTCGTCATATTCAAACGGAAGAAAATTGTAAGCTACATACTCCGGCTCAGTGCCGCTATAGTCGGCCGACAACGCCGCAAATACAATCGGAAAGTCATAAGAAGTAAAACTTACGACCTGAAAAGACGGCATACGCAGCTGACCTTCGACCAATTCAGCTTTAAGCCATGCAGCCGGATACTTCGGGTCGAGACCGAGAAACCAGAATGTATCTCCGTCGCGGTAATAAGACGCGGCCACACGCGTGCTCGTCATGTCAGCACGATTGGTATAAACATAATCAAGTTTTACATTATCGTCTTTATGAAGAGCGGTCGGTGTAAATGATATATCATCTGCCAAGGCATAATAGACGTCAGAATTTGTTGTCTGGTCATACTCAGGATACTCGGCCGTGCATATAACAAGATGCGGACGTTTTTCATTGACACGCATTTTTAAAACGCCGTTATCATCGACATCAAAAATAATTTTCTCGTCATAAAACTCCTTGGTTACAGAGTTGCCCGCACGGAAAGCCCTGTCATACAAACGAAGAGTCAGGACCTGATCAGTATTGGGAGTCTGATAAACCGGCTGCCCCGGCTCGACGGTAACAGTTTTTTCAGCAGGGTCGTATACGCCTTTTATATAAGCAGGCATCGAATTACGCATCAGCGGATTAGGGAGCCACACAACATTATCGTCGGCAAAAACTATACTCTGCGTCGAGTGACAATCATACATCATGCCGAAAAGGTTGTCCTCGTTGCGTTGGTCAAGCCAATATTCCTTGACGTCGCCATCAGGTCGCTCAGTAACAATGACCGGCAACTCTTCCGCGCCAAGCGATATTGAGCCCAAAGTGACAGTCAAAGCAGTAAGTAGAAAATTCTTCATCAGAGACAGATTAAAAATTCAGAAATTTGATGTTTTCAACACAAAAATACTCAAAAAAAAGACATGTCACACAAAAAATATGAGATTTATAAATCACATAAGAATTATAGGGCCCATAGGCCCTATTAGGCCTATAATTATCAAGCAGGGGATATAAAAAAGCCCCGGGGCTCGTGTGAGTCCCGGGGCTGAGTTAGAAGGGGCGGTTACCTACTCTCCCACTTTCGCAGTACCATCGGCGTGGTGA
>ENA-OYXU01000196-OYXU01000196.1-human-gut-metagenome-genome-assembly--contig:-NODE-196-length-25430-cov-5.677202_pt1 | contig 25430 bp, 22 predicted proteins | sample MGYA00243243_ERZ653435 | MGnify/ENA primary metagenome ERZ653435 (study PRJEB26926, sample SAMN06165113) | human gut metagenome | biome: ENVO:00009003; feature: ENVO:2100002; material: ENVO:00002003... | reverse complement strand
TTATCGTCGGCAGCGTCAGATGTGTATAAGAGACAGTATATATACAGCCTGCTGTCACGTCAGCTTGACGCGGGCTGTTTTTAAGTGACAAACTTTAGTGAGGCGAGCGTGTTAGAATAATGTAAAGATATTTGAGAGAATCATTAATTCAGATTACATTATGCCGGCTTATCAATCTCGTCCCTTTACATTTGACCGCGTTGTCCGTATTCTTGCGGGCGTCGCTCTGGTCGTCGGCGCTATATGGCTGATCAATGTGCTGCGCAATGTGCTTTTACCTTTTTGTTTAGCGTGTCTTATTGCTTATTTGCTTGAGCCGTTGGTCGGTATAAATCAGCGTGTTCTGCATCTAAAGGGGCGTGTCATAGCAAGTCTGCTGACGCTTTTGGAGGTGGCGATAGTTTTCGGTCTATTGGCTTATTTATTTGTGCCTTCGATAATCGGTGAGATACATCAGCTTGACGATATGATACACTCGGGCTCGGGGCGTGATGTAAATGTTCCGCTGCTGGCGCCCGAACTTGTCGCGCCGATTAAGGATTGGATTAATGATTTCAGCATCGATAATCTTATAGAGAGCGAGCATTTCGAGTCAATCTTGGACTCAGGCACAAGTTTTGTCGCCGGAGTGATAAATTTTCTGCTGCACACCTTGGAGTGGCTGCTAACGTTTATTTATGTGATTTTCATACTTATAGACTATCAGTCGGTGATGGTGGGATTCAGGATGCTTGTGCCAAAGAAGTATCGTCCGATAGCTTTCCGTATAGGTGATGATATCAAAAACAGCATGAACCGTTATTTCCGCGGTCAGGCCCTGATAGCTCTTTGTGCGGCTATATTCTACTGTATCGGATTCTCGATTGTAGGCATACCGCTTGCAATCGTACTCGGTATAACGGTCGGCATATTATACATGATACCTTACTTCCAGTATGTCACGCTGATACCCGTGGCGCTCGTCTGCCTGATACAGTCGTTTGGGGGCGATGTCGGTTTCTGGCCGGAGTTCGGCAAGTGTCTTTTAGTCTACGGTATCAGCCAGTGTATATGTGATTATGTGCTGACACCTAAAATTATGGGAAAGGCGATGGGGCTCAACCCGGCGGTCATACTGCTGTCGCTGTCGGTATGGGGCACGCTCATGGGCCTGATAGGCATGATAATAGCATTGCCGTTAACAACGCTGCTATTAGCGTATTATCAGGAGTTTGTAATCAATTGCGGCGGCAAAGGCCAAAATAACTGTCCGCCTGACGACGGCATAATTACAGAAACGGCTGACTCAACGGACAAACCCGCGTCAGCCGATTCGTAATGGCATAGTTATTACTCATTGACCGGCCCGAGCTCGAGTATGGCGCCGGTAGCCGGATTGAGAAGGAGTTTTGACGGAGACTTTTTGTCGCTGAAGAGCTTGGGGTCGAGACCGAATGTGACGCCTAACTGAGCGAGGTCGACTTCCTCGCGTGCGATGGTCTGATTGTCGTAGGTCAGTGTGATGACCGCGCGTCCGGGGATATTGTAGGCAACGCCGCCTTTGGGCCATGTTTTGGTCTCGCCTTTTTCGTTGAGAGGGAGTTTGCCCTGCTCGACGATGTCGACCGAGATGTAGACTGGCGCACCGCTGAGATCGTTGGCGTCGACAATGCCGTCGACGGGCGACAGGCGCACGAAGACCTCGTTGTTGACGCTCTCGCTGTCAGGCTCGAATGTGATGGTCGATACGGCCGTATAAGTCTTTGTCGTGCCGCTGAACATGGCTGTCAGCGCGGCTTCCTGAGCCGAGAGGTTGTCTAAGGCGAGCTGCATCGATTTGCCGTCGGGGGGCGTGTTGTCAGCCTGACCCGAGATGAGGTCAGAGCGGTTTTCGCGGAGTTCAAAGATGCGCTGCGCGGCGAGGTCGGCGCGTTTTGACAGTGACGAGCCGAGTGTCATTTCCTGCGTGAAGGCCTGTTTGGCCGCCGGAGTTTCCAACGGGGTGGGCTCCGCCGCACGGGCTACGGGGAGCTCCGGAGTGTCGATGTCAGGAGCTTTGTCGGTATTGATGGCGACGGGGCAGTTGTTGTCGGCTATAATCATATAAGGATTGGCGCCGCCTTTAAGTGTCGCCTCCCAACGGTTGTCGGGATCTGCCACGCCGCGGGGCACGATAGTCACGCTTTTGACTCTTACGGAGCGCTCGGGCTTGATTATGGCGTTGTTGTCGCCTAATTTCAGACGGGCATAGTTGTGAAACTCGCCGGGTTCTTTGAGCGTATGCTCAGTTTCTATGGTTATGTCTAAAAGAGTTCGGGGAAGGGTGTAGATTAAAGCGTAATCGTTTGATTTTGAAGCGGTGAGACGCTGCACATTTTGTGCGACAAGAGCCTGTGCGCCGATGAGGGCAATCGAGGCAAAAGCTATGAGAGTTTTCAGTTTGTTCATATTGAGGGTAATGAGAGTTTCAGGTTGATATTATGACTGTGTCATGATGTTGCGTATTGCCGGGCCGACAGAGTCGGCGACGTCTTCGGCCGTCGTTCCGTATGAGCCGTTGCGGCGTTCGGCGACCCGTCCGGCGATGCCGTGCACATAGACCGCCACAACCGAGGCAATCTCGGGTTTGTAGCCTTGTGCGAGAAAACCGGCCATCAGACCGGTCAGCACATCGCCCGAGCCGGCCGTGGCGAGCGCCGTGGTGCCTGACGAGTTGTAGAGCACCTTGCCGTCGGGACGCACTATGGCGGTGTAATGACCTTTGAGTACGATGATTATCTTATAGAGCTGGGCAATCTCGATGGCTTTGGCGAGACGAGCCGAACTCGATGGCTGCGGTCCGAACATGCGGTCAAATTCGCCGGCATGTGGCGTAAGCACAGACAGCATGGGCAGATAGTTGAGTATGGCAGGTTTTATGGCGATGCAGTTGAGCGCGTCGGCGTCAAGGATGACCGGCCGGCGGTTTGCCGCGGCGACTTTGAGGAAGTCCTCAAGGGCGCGCAGAGTCTGGTCGGCTGTGCCGATGCCCGGGCCGATAGCCACGGCGTTATAGTTGCGCCTCAGCTCGATTGCGCTTATTGCCGTGTCGGAGCTGTCGGCCTCGAAAAGAGCCGACGGCACTGAAATCTGCATGACGCCGAATCCGCATCGCGGACTGTGGCATGTCACCTTGCCGCAGCCTGATCGTGCCGCAGCGCGCGTAGCAAGCACGGCGGCGCCCATCATGCCGTATGAGCCGGCAAAAATTATGGCGCTGCCGAAGTCGGCTTTAGAGCAGTCGGGGCGGCGCTCCGGGAGGATGCCTCTGATGTCAGACTCCTCGATGAGATAGAAGTTACTTTTTGCACGCCGCATGTCTTCGCGGGTGATGCCTCCGTCGATAATTTTCCAGCGTCCGACGAGCTCGAGGTTTTCGCTGCTGAAGAATGACAGACGCGGCGCAGCAATGGCCAGCGTGACGTCGGCGTGTATTATGTTGCGGTTTATCAGGCCGATTGCCGGGTCGGCGGGGAGGCCTGAGGGCACATCAATCGAGACGATTGTCGCCCCTGATTCGTTAATGTTGCGCACGAGGTGCTGATAACCTCCGGAGAGTGGGCCGGTGTGACTGCTGCCAAACAGGCCGTCAATGACAAGTGTGTCTTCGTCAAGCTCGGGCATGGCGAATCTCAGGCCTGTGACCTCTGTGATTGACTCCTCAGGCATTTCTGCCTTATATAGAGCGGATGCTTCGGCGCATACGTCATTGAGACGGTTGCCGCCTATATTAAAGAGATATACCTCCGGTCTGAATCCGTGCTGACGCCCTAAAAGTCTCGCGGCTGTCATGGCAAAAGCTCCGCAATCGTCAGGTCCTGCGAAAATGACTGTTCTCACAGACGATTTAAAAGCACTGACAATTTCGTCGGCGACCTGTGTGCCGATATGCCCGACAAAGTCACTGTGACTTATGCCGAGACGTTCGATGGCAGCCTTTTGCAAGGCTTTTATAGTGTCGTATGTGAATATCTTCATTTTCCTCGGTCAGACCGGTCGGTTTGTTAGGCGGGAATACCGCGCCCGTGCCTGCGGTCATTGACTACAAAATTAGTCAAAAGTCTTTGACGAGGCAAGACAAGTTTAATTTTGAATGTGGAATTTGGTTTATTCTCTACGAGAAAAGAAGAAGGAGGCAGTCGGATGGGTCCCCAAATACGCGCTGCAGCGCTATAGCACCTAACGGCGCTTTTGGCTCATAAATTGACACACCATTCGGGACTTTCTTATAAGATTAGGGGGCGCAAAATTTTGCGCCCCTACTTTTGGATCTTTATGTTTTGTGGGGTAAATGTTAACAGGATTTAATGTATAGTGTGCTATGTTGTCTAAAAGTAAATAAAAGTTAATTAAATGTGATTTTATGCCTCAAAGTTATGTTGTAAAACATATTTAGCTATAACTTTGTATCAGTTTTTCATGGTATTAGATTTAAGGTAAGAAGATTATTCGTCGCGATGACGAGTAATTTTTTTTTGTGCCTGCGCGAAGGGTGGTTTATTCTCTCCGAGAAAAACGAATTTGGAGGGCGCCGGACGTGGCCCCAAATTAAGCGCGAAGCGCGTATTTGGGGTTGAAAGCGGTCTGCGACCGCATATAATCCCTCCGGGATAAGTCATGCGAGGCTGTCGCCAAGTATAATGTGCATATAAAGTGTTGGCGGCCAAGTTATGCGTGCCAAAGGCACGCTTCTGTGATAATATGCCGATAATCAGGTGGATAAAAATGGGCGATTTAAAATCGCCCCTCCATGTGGGATTATTTGATGCGGAAGTTGTAGCCGAGGGTGATTTCTAACGCCATGCTTCGAGAGGCGCTGAAGACATCGGCTTTGGTCGAGGGATAGATATTGCCGAGACCGTAGTAAAAACGACCTTCGAGTGTCACGGAGTGTCGCGGCCGAATGTAATATTCGATGCCTACGCCGGCGGTGATGCCATAATCAAATTTGTTCTTTATATCCATCGACATTTGGTCGGTCGTGCGGTTTTTGACCGGAAAGCCTTCGACCGATGCCAAGTTGCGATAGTCAAAATCAGCGCTGATATTGTCTGAAATCATATACGAGAACTCGGGACCGAGATTTACAAAGCATTTAAAGCGCCGTGAGCCAAAGTAAATATGCGTCATCACGGGAAGTTGCAGATAGGTCAGTGTGCGCGAGTAGCTGAACGGCTCGCCCTCAAAGTTCTCCTTCCATCCGCGCTGAGTCCATCCGAGTTCGCCCACTATGCCGAACAATTTTTCTTCGGCATAACGGAACGTGACGGCACCGGCTGTGCCGTTGAGCCACGACTGTTTGACCGACGGGGTGAACGACATGCGGGCCATAGACATACCGGCTCGGCCGCCTATGGAAATATGCGGCTTGTAATGAGTCTCGGCTGAGACGGTGACGAGCCCAGAGAGCAGGGTGAGGCAGATAAGAGAGAGGGCGAGTCGGCGCAGGCCGTGTTTTAATGCTGAATACATTCCGAATGATTAGTACAGGCGCATGTTGCGGCCGTCGGGTGTGAAACGTATGATGTAAAGCTCGTCGTTATAGTAGCCGGCGTTGTCGCCTTCGGCGCGTTTGAAGTCGAAACTCGACTGGGCACCGCTGTAAGGCGAGCCTTCGGGATTGTATATGCCGTCGTTGGCGCGGATGTTGCGTATCAGATATGAGCCTGTGTCAAAGCCGAGGATACCCTGAGAGGGCACGGCGTTCATCAGCTCGGAGCCGTACCAGCGCTGAAAAGCATCGTTGATATTGCGGTAGTCTAGAGAGTTTTCGTCAATGTCGAAACGCGAGTAGACTGTGGCGTTGAGAGTGTGGAGCATTTCGGCCGCATCGCCTCTGAAGGCTGTCCAGTCGGGGTAGCCGAAAACTGATATGCGTGACGGGTCTTCAGACTGTTCGCGCAGTTTTTTGACCACGTGGCTGAACTTGTTAAACTCGTTGAGATGACCTGATGTCGGTATTATGACATAACGGCTGACGGAGTCGGACATGGCTTCACGCAGACTTGACGACAGCAACGCGCCGTCGTAGACTACTTCGACCGGCTCTTTGCCTTCGCGGCGGTACTGCTCGGTGAGATAGTTGATAAATTCCTGTTTCTCATTGGGGCCGTTCTCGTTGCGCAAAATAAGGGGAGTCGCATCGTCGAAATAACGGCGCATTGCCTCTACGGCCTTGCGGTACATGGCACGCTGCGGGATGTTGGCCTGCAAGACGTTGGGCATAGTCTGATAGAGCGTGTCGCGTACGCTGAAGACATTGAGCACGTATGCGTCGGCAGCAACCGGTGATGAGGCGATGGCGGCTATCGAAGCTTCGTCGTCGGGCGCGATAATAACTGACGGCCGCGGCTCGGCTGACGCGAGGATGTTTTTGAGACGCTCGGGGCTGTCGCTGCAGTCATAAGTGACTATGGTTACGGTGTCACCGCGGGTCGAAAGGGTGTCGGCCGCAATCATCAGGCCTTTATAGAACTCTGTGTAGAGATTTGCTTTGCGTGAGGGATTGGCGTCGTCGAGCATGAACGGAAGAATCACGCTGATTACGGGGCGCGCCTCGACCTCTGCGGTTTCGTCATCGGCGGTTTCTACGGGTTGTGTGACAACGGTTGTGGGCGGATTGACAGGAGTGAGGTCGCCGGTTACTTCGAATTGTTTAATGGGAGTGGTGTTTGTTTCCGACGGCTCCGTGTTTGCGTCTGTTTGCTCCGACTCGTCATTCTCAGTTACCGTCGGAGTGGCGGGAGCGGTCTGCGTAGTAGACTGAGCGTCTTTGATCGGTTGTGGAGCCGCGATGTCCGGCTCTGAGGTTGCGCCGGATGGCAGACGCAGCTCCTGACCTGCTTTCACACCGTTGACGGCGTCAGGATTCAGCTCAATCAGGCGGTCGACGGAGATTCGATACTGACGGCTGATGCCGTAGAGAGTCTCGCCTTTCTTGACTTTATGATATGCGATGCCGGATTCGGCCGGTCGTGACTGAGCCTCGTTAGAGTCTATGTGTATGGGCTTGCCGTCTTTATTGTATTCGGCCACGGGGAAGTAGAGTATGTCGCCGGCTTTGACGATGTCAGCGGCCGAGGGATTGCTGCTGACAATCTGCTCGCGTGTGAGTCCGAGCGATTTGGATATTGAGTAGACTGTGTCGCCACGGCGCACGACATAATAATAGCAAAGGCGGTCGTTGACTTTTTTGACGGGCAAATCGAGGGCGTCGGCTGTTAAAGCGCTTACAGCGATTACTGTTGCCGCTAAAATGCGGCGGAATATTTTTGACAGTGAAACCATTTGTCTGTAAATTAATAGTGCAAAGATATATTATTAATGTCAATCAGTTATCGTCACAAGGCTTTTTTTTGATTTTACAACATCTATGACTGCCGCGGGATATAAAAACGGCGCCCCGGGTGAGGCGCCGATCTCTTATGCATGATGTTTTAAGACGATTATTGCAGGGTGCCGGCTTCGGCCTGTTTAATCATCTGTTCGCCGGCGGTGATGTAAATTTCGACACGACGGTTTTGCGCACGTCCGGCGGCAGTCTCGTTAGAGGCTACATAGTCAGCCATAGGCACGCCTTTGGCAGTGATGCGTGTGGGCGAAACTCCGCTGTCGACAAGGTAGCTCATCACGGCTGCGGCACGCTCGTTTGAAAGCTTCTCGTTGACGGCAAACGAGCCGGTGTTGTCGGTGAAACCGATAACCTGAATGTCAGTGCCGGGGTTGTTGTTGATTGAGTTTGCAAAACGCGACAGGTCGGCCTGTGCCTGAGAGTTGAGGGTATACTTGCCTGTGGGGAAAAGTATACCGCCGTCGAATGTCACCTTGATGGCGCGCAGACCGTTCTGGTCTGTAGTTTCCTCGACTTTGGCCTGATTGGCGAGCTGCTCCTGAAGTTCGCGCTCCTGTTTGTCCATGCGTTTTCCGATCAGCGCTCCCGCGCCTGCGCCGACAGCCGCTCCGATGGCAGAGCCGATACCTGCGCCTTTACCGCCTCCGATAAGCGCTCCGAGGCCTGCGCCGACAGCAGCGCCGCCGCCACCTCCGATAAGGGCGCCCTTACCGGTGTTGTTCATTGTTGAGCAGGAAGTTTCGGCGAAAAGCATTGCCGACCCGATGAGGGCTATACAAGCGATTTTTGCAAATTTCATAATTCAAATGTGTTTAGTTAAGTGTTAATATTCATCTGCTTTGGGGGCCTATCTCGGCTCACCACTTTACAAAAGTACAAATTATGCGGCGACTATGTTTGGAAACTCACAAAAATTTTAACTAATTTTGTCGAGTTAATCGATATCGAATTTATGCCAAAGGTTGAAAGCATCTCTAATAGCCGTAAGAACGCACTGCTCGGTCATATAGGCGCTTTGGTGACGGTCGGTATGTGGGGCGGCTCTTTCGTGTCCACCAAAGTCCTTCTCGACCATCATATGGGACCGGCCGAGATATATGTCTACAGATTTGTACTCGCATGGCTACTGATGTTGATTGTCAGCCATAAACACCTGTTCTCACATTCGCTGCGCGACGAGTTGCTGTTTGCGACGTGCGGCATCTGCGGCGGCTCGATTTATTTTCTTGCCGAGAATACGGCTTTGGAGTATACGCTGACGACAAATGTGTCGTTGCTGACATCGACTTCGCCTCTTATTACCTCGATGCTTGTCGGTCTGATGTATCGTTCAGAACGTCCGACACGCGGTGCGATGGTCGGGTCGCTTATAGCCTTCACGGGAGTGGGATGTGTTATTTTCAACAGCAGTTTTAATGTCGAGATACGTCCGTTAGGCGATATTTTGTCTTTGGCGGCCGCTTTCAGCTGGTCAATCTACAGTATAGTGCTGAGGCGTCTTAACGCGGTCTATGATGTGTGGTTTATCACACGCAAGACATTTTTCTACGGCGTGCTGACAGCAATCCCGTTTGTGCTTGCCGAGCCGCTGAATAATCCGGGCGAACTGTTGACGCAGCCTGCGGTGTTGGGCAATCTGCTTTTCCTCGGTCTCGGCGCTTCGATGCTCGCCTACATATTATGGGCTATGACTATTAAGAAAGTCGGCGCGGTAAAGGCCAACAACTACATGTATCTGCAGTCGATTTTCACGCTCGTCATATCGGCCCTCCTCATCCACGAGCATGTGTCGTTGGTAGGCATATTCGGTTGCGCACTCATCCTCGGCGGCCTGTGGTTGGGCGACCGTCTGTCGCAGAAGTGGCGCTGAAATCCTGTTTATTTAAGAATTTACGAAGTCGGCTTCGTCGATAATCTGACGGGCGAGTCGGGCGTGGGGTGCATCGCTACCGTCGTGTGCGGCGAGGTATGTCTTGGCGTATGCTTTTGCCTTTGACGGATGGATGTAAACTAAATTTGCCATCAGTCTAAGGCCGGTGTAAACCTCGATGTCTCTGCGTGCGTCACTGAGTAGCCCGGCAAGTTCGAGAGCATAAGGCAGATGGCGCAAAAGTCTGTGACATAGCACATCGGCGGTTTCGGCCGAGTCGGGCATTGACTCAATCCATCTGAGGGCGCCGTCGATAGTGAAATCGTCACGGTCGACAAGCATCGGAGCGAGCAGCATGCTCTCGCGTGTCGTCGTGTTTGCCCAAAGATGCTCTGCGAGCTCACGGCTGTGAGGCGTCTCGGCGGCGGTCTCGACAATTTGCGGCAGGTTTAGTCCGAAAATTATGCGGTAAGGGCAGCCGCCCTTGCGCAACACGTCGGCAATCACTCCGTTGCGCAGAGCGAAGAAGTGACGCTTGACGGTCTGCATCTCGTTAAATGATTTTTCTTCTTGTTGCATAATGCTGCAAAGTTAGTGACTTTGACAAAAAAATTGTAAATTTGTGACTCAATAAAATGACACAACTTTAAAGATTCCATCAGCTATGGCTCAGAAACCCTCGATACCCAAAGGTACGCGCGACTTCTCGACAGTCGAAATGGCCCGCCGCAATTATATATTTGACACAATCCGCGATGTTTTCCGCCTCTATGGTTTCCGTCAGATAGAGACTCCGGCCATGGAGCAGCTGTCGACTCTGATGGGCAAGTATGGTGAGGAGGGCGACAAGCTTCTTTTCAAAATACTTGACTCGGGTGACTTCATGTGTGGTGTCGACCGCGAACTTGTCGACTCCGGCAACTGCGCGCGTCTCGCCGCCAAAATCTGCGAGAAGGGTCTGCGTTATGACCTTACGGTGCCTTTCGCCCGTTTTGTCGTGCAGCATCGCAATGAGCTGCAGATGCCGTTCAAGCGTTTCCAGATACAGCCTGTATGGCGCGCCGACCGCCCGCAGAAGGGCCGCTACCGCGAGTTCTATCAGTGTGACGCCGACGTTGTAGGGTCTGATTCATTATATAACGAGGTGGAGCTGCTGCAGATGATTGACGAGGTGTTTGCCCGTCTCGGCATACGCATCGCCATCAAGCTTAACAACCGCAAAGTGCTTGCCGGTATCGCCGAGATTATCGGCGAGCCCGACAAAATCATAGACATCACCGTAGCCATAGACAAGATTGACAAGATAGGCATCGACAATGTCAATGCCGAGCTGGCCGAGCGCGGTCTGAGTGCTGAGGCGATTGCCGCGTTGCAGCCAATCCTCTCAATCAGCGGCACGTTAGACGAGCGCCTTGAAGCGCTGAGCAACCTCTTAGCCAACTCAGAGACGGGTCTGAAGGGAGTCGACGAGCTGAAATTCGTCACGTCGCAGACAATGGCCCTCGGATTGCGCGCCGAGCTTGATTTGGATGTATCGCTCGCCCGCGGTCTTAACTACTATACCGGCACTATCATCGAGGTCAAGGCTTTGGACGTGGCTATCGGCTCAATCACGGGCGGAGGCCGCTACGACAACCTCACGGGCGTTTTCGGTATGCCGGGTCTGTCGGGCGTAGGCATCTCGTTCGGCGCAGACCGTATTTATGATGTGCTCAACACGCTCGAGCTTTATCCCGAGACGACATTGGCGTCGACCACGGTGATATTCGCCAACTTCGGCGTGGGCGAAGCCGCAGAGTCGATGCGAATAATCAAGGAGCTGCGTGCTGCCGGCGTGAGCGCCGAGCTTTATCCTGACTGCGCCAAGATGAAGAAGCAGATAGGCTATGCCGACGCGCTCAATATCCCGTACATGGCCATCATAGGCGAGTCTGAGCTGGCCGAAGGCACCGTCACGCTCAAGAACATGGCGACAGGCGAGCAGTCAAAGGTGACCCCCGCCGAACTTGTAAAATTACTCTCTTAAGATTCTGTTAATAAGGGAATAACAGCTGCATTATGACGGCGTCGTGATAGAGGCCGTCATGTCGCAGCCATGACCGCAGTTTGCCTGACGATTTGTAGCCGGCATCGGTGAAAAGTCTGAGAGACTCGCGGTTGTCCTCGGCCACGATGACGGCAAGCTGGTGCATGTCGACGACGCGGCGCGCATAGTCGGCCGTGAGGGCGAGTGCCTCTGTGGCAAAGCCCCAGCGTCGTGACGCTTTGGCCACATAGATGCCGAGCATGGCGCGACGGTCGCGCGGGTCGTAATCATACAGCTCGACGAGGCCTACGGGTGTGTTATCGGCGGCGTTGTCGGTGATAATTAGCCGCAGTCCGCGCTCAGAGAATATGTCGGCACGATAATTCTGTATGTAGTTCCAGAGTAGTTGGCGGCTGAGTGGCGCGCGGTTGGCGCCTGACGGCCAAGACTCGGTGTCGTTCTCCCACAGATACAGGCTGTCAAGGTCTGACGGCTCTACTGCGCGGAGTGATATTTTTTCGCCTTTGAGGATTTCCATGATAGTTAGTCATATAATTATCAAATAATTGTAGGGACGTGCCTTTGGCACGTATTGTTTGGCCGCCATGGTTTGCGAGTTATACATGCCGCCGCGCCCCCGCGGGCCGCTTTGGCATGTCCCTACATTTGCTTTGGCATGTCCCTACATTGTTTATTTGAATTGGGAGCTGAAGGGGACGCGGTTGAGGAGAGAGCGGCCGAGGGTGACTTCGTCGGTGTACTCGATTTCGTTGCCGACCGACATGCCGCGTGCTAATTGTGTCAGTCTGACGCCGGTGTCGGCGAGGCGACGGTATATGTAGAAATTTGTTGTGTCGCCCTCCATCGTGGCGCTTAGCGCCAGAATGACTTCGTCGACCTCACCGCCGCGGACACGGTCGACCAAGGAGTTTATCTCGAGCATGTCAGGACCGACGCCGTCGATTGGCGAAATCAGGCCGCCGAGCACATGATAGACACCGCGGAACTGCCCGGTATTCTCGATGCTCATCACGTCTTTGACATTCTCGACGACGCAGACCGTCCGTTGGTCACGTGACGGCGAGGCACAGATGGGACATAGTTCCTGCTCGCTGATGTTGTGGCACACACGGCAGTAGCAGATGTCACGACGCAAGCGTATAATAGCCTCGCCGAGTGCGGTTGCCTCTTTTTCGTCGCGGCGCAGTAAATATAACGCAAGCCTTAGAGCTGTCTTGCGTCCGATTCCGGGCAGTCGTGACAGCTCGGTTACTGCATCTTCGAGCACTCGTGAACTGAATTCCTGATCCATTGTCGATATGATTATGGCGATTCACAACTCGGGCCGTCGTAATCTGACTCAGTTTATTAGACTGCGTCGTTTGCGGCGGCCCGTTTAAGGTAATGACAGGTAGCTTATCAGCAGCCCTGTACTAAGGATATGATAAATTCTTTCTCGTCCTCGGGGTCGGCGTCAATATTGATTTTGCCTTCGCGGGCAAGCCATCCGAGAGCAGCGAAAACCTCTTTATCTTTCAGTTTAGTGATTTTCTTAATCTGTTTGATGCCAAGAGCGTCAGCTCCATTAAGAGCAACCCATACGGTTCCGGCATTTGTGCCGATTGTTTCAGTGTTCATTGCTTTTCTCTTGTTAATATGAATGTTAGACAAAACTAAATTATAACATTAAATATTACTATGTGTCTGCAAACATAGTAATAATTTCTCTTTTAATCTCTTTATTTCTTTAACAATTTATATTAATTTTAGTTCAGGTTTACGTAAAATGTTGATATTCAGCAATAAAAAATATCGGGTAAATTTGGTCAGTCTCAACGGAATATTGTAATTTTACATTGTTATTATTAGAAATCAACGATTTGTCAATATTATGGAAGGTCGCGTCATACGCAACACCGGCTCTCACTACGTAGTCCGCCCCAATGACGGGTCGGCCGATATCAGCTGCAAGATAAAAGGCAATTTCCGAATTAAAGGAATCCGCACCACCAATCCGGTGGCGGTCGGTGATTTCGTGACCGTCGGAGTGCCCGCATCTGACGGTACGGCTTATATTACAGCCATCACACCTCGGACCAACTATATCATACGCCGTGCGAGCAATCTGTCAAAGGAGTCTCATATAATCGCCGCCAATATAGATTGCGCGCTGCTTGTCGTCACACTTGCCGACCCTCCGACATCGACCACATTTATAGACCGTTTCCTTGCCACAGCTGAGGCCTACAGCGTCAAGGCACTGATAGTCATCAATAAAACCGACCTCCTGACCGAGCCCGATGACCGAGAGCTCTTGGACGCAGTAGTCTATCTCTATTGTTCGATAGGCTATGACGTGGTCTGCGTTTCGGCGCGTACGGGCGAGGGCATCGACGCGCTCCGCGAGATGCTGCGCGACAAGGTGACGTTGCTCTCGGGCAACTCCGGAGTGGGCAAATCATCGATTATCAACCGCCTGATACCGGGACTCGATCTGCGCACGGCGGCAATCTCGGCCGCTCACGGCACGGGCATGCACACGACCACGTTCTCCGAGATGTTTGACCTGCCCGGCGGCGGCGAGATTATAGACACGCCGGGTGTGCGCGGATTCGGCACTGTAGATTTCGCCCGTAACGAGGTCGCACATTATTTTCCTGAGATTTTCCGCGTATCGTCCGATTGCCGTTTCGGTGATTGCACACACACACATGAGCCGGGTTGCGCAGTGCTTGATGCTGTTGAGCGTCAGGAGATTGCGGCATCACGCTACGCCTCGTATCTAAGCATACTCGATGACGCCGACGAGAGCAAATACCGCGAGGCCAATCGCAAATGATGCCTTATCAGGCGTGTGACGCGCGTCGGTAGAGCACTATGGCGATAATCGTATAAATGAAATTGGGAATCCACATCGCTATGAAAGGCGATGTCTGACCTGACAGCGCAAAGGTTTGAGTCACAGTCATAAATAATATATAGCTGAAACTCAGCACAAGGCCTATGCCGATGTTTACGCCCATGCCGCCCTTGACCTTGCGCGACGACAGAGCCATGCCTATGACTGTCAGGATGAAGGCGGCTGCCGTCATGGCGTAGCGGCGCTGATATTCGGTCTCGAAGGTCTTGATGTTGGCCACACCGCGGCTCTTCTGGCTGTCGATATATTCGGTAAGCTCGGGAGTGGTCATCTTTTCGTGGTCATTTTTCGAGATGAGGAAGTCGCGCGGCTGGAATGGTATAATCGTGTCTAACTGACGGCCTTTGGTGATAAACTCGCGGTTGTCTTTGAAATCGCGTATCACGTAGTCGGTTACGCGCCAGTTGTAGAGCGTGTCCCACTTGATGGTCTGAGCTGTTAGTCGCGAGATGAGACGTTTGTTCTCGTCAAAAGATTCGAGTGAGAAACGCGAGCCGGTCTTGGATATATTGTCGTAGCGGCTCATGTAGGCGATTTCGCCGGGAGCGACCATCAGCATGATGTTAGAGCCATAGTCGACGCGTTTGTTCTTGACGTAGGTGTTTGAGTAGTCGATGCGCTTGATGTTGGCCGGCGGGATGATATATGCGTCGAGAACAAAGGTGCACGAAGCGATGATGAGGGCCGAGAAGAGATAGGGGCGCAGCAGACGGCGGTAGCTCATGCCCGTCGAGAGCATGGCGATTATCTCGCTGTTGTCGGCCAATTTAGATGTAAAGAATATAACTGCGATAAACGTGAAAAGCGGCGAGAACTGATTGGCGAAGTAAGGCAGAAAGTTGACGAAATAGTCCACTATCGTAGCCTTTAGGGGAGCTTTCAGGAAGGCGTCCAGTTTCTCGTTGATGTCAAACATCACGACAATGGCCAGCAGCAGTACGATGGCAAAAACATAGGTGCCGAGGAATTTGCGTATTATATATCGGTCGAGGATCTTGAACATTGCCGCTTGTTATTGAGGAGAGATTAAACTATTTAGAGTCTGCGCATCAGTTTGGCGCACATTTCGGTCTTCCAGTCTTTGAAATCGCCTGCGATGATGTGACGGCGCGCTTCGCCGACGAGCCACAGGTAGAAGGCGAGATTGTGTATTGAGGCTATCTGCATGGCCAGCAGCTCCTGAGAGATGAAAAGATGGCGCACATAGGCCTTAGTGTAGACTTGGTCGACGAAGCACGGGCTGTCGGGCCACAGCGGACTGAAATCGTCGGCCCACTTGAGATTGCGCATGTTCATCGTGCCCTCGGGGGTGAAGAGCAGACCGTTGCGGCCGTTGCGTGTGGGCATCACGCAGTCCATCATGTCGACGCCGCGGTCGATGGCCTCGAGGATGTTGACAGGTGTGCCTACGCCCATGAGGTAGCGCGGTTTGTCGGCCGGCAGAATGTCGTTGACTACCTCTATCATGTCATACATCACCTCAGCCGGCTCGCCTACGGCGAGGCCTCCGATGGCATTGCCGTCAGCGCCGAGGTCGGCCACAAAACGTGCCGACTCGCGGCGCAGGTCGGGGTATGTGCAACCCTGTACGATGGGGAAGTAGGCCTGCGAGTGGCCGTAGAGTGGCTCGGTCTCCGTGAAGTGTTTCCAGCCGCGCTCAAGCCAGTGCTTGGTCAGGTCTAGCGACTTGCGGGCATAAGAGCGTTCGGCTGTGCCGGGCGGGCACTCGTCGAGTGCCATCATGATGTCAGAGCCGATGGTGCGCTGTATGTCGACGACATTTTCGGGCGTGAAGAGGTGGCGCGAGCCGTCGATGTGGCTGCGGAAGTGTGCGCCTTCCTTGGTCAGTTTGCGGTTTTCACTCAAAGAGAAGACCTGAAAGCCGCCGCTGTCTGTGAGAATCGGCCGATCCCATCCGTTGAATTTGTGCAGACCTCCGGCGCGACTGATGATGTCCATGCCGGGTCGCAGATAGAGATGGTATGTGTTGCCAAGTATAATCTGTGCCTTGATGTCGTCGCGCAGTTCGCGTGTGTGGACTCCCTTGACAGTGCCAAGTGTGCCGACCGGCATGAAAATCGGGGTCTCAATTGTGCCGTGGTCAGTGGTGATCAGGCCCGCACGAGCCGCGCTGTCAGGCGCTGTGGCTGTCAGTTTGAAATCCATTGTCAGAAGAGTTTCGAGGGATAGGTGCCGTTTTCGTGGAGCGCTTTGAGCGAATCAACCACTGTCTGTCGGTCGGCAGGATATGTGACTCCGAACCAGCGCGAGTGGGTGTCTAAAACGTCGACTGTGGCCTCGCCGTTTTTAATCAGTTTGTCGACGACCGAGGGGATGAAGAACTCGCGGCCCTCGATGTCGATGTATTTGTCAAGGAAGCGGCGGAACTCGCGTTCGGAGTATTCGAAGTAGTCAGGCGTGAAGCCCCATAGATTCATCGACACGGGGGTAGACTCGTCGAGGGTCTGCTGCACCCCGTGTTCGTCGGTGAAGACAATCTTGTGGTCAGGGTCGTAGCTTATGGCCTTGCGCTCGACGATGTTGGCGAGGCGGCCGTTGCTTGTGCGGCAGACACCGCGCGATACGGAGCCGTTTTCGGTCATGGTGTTGCCGACACGGAATCCGACCATGCAGTAGTGGCCGCGGCCGCGGTTTTCCTTGGAGAGCTCGCGTCCGATGACCTCAAATGCGTCGCGGCCGTAGAAATCGTCGGCATTGATGACAGCAAAGGGGCCGTCAATGACGTTGCGGCCCATCATTACGGCATGATTTGTGCCCCACGGACGTGTGCGGTCAGCCGGGGCCTTGTAACCTTCGGGCAGGGCGTCGACCTCCTGATAGACAACGGCTGTGTCTATCGCGCCTTCGTATTTTTTGAGAACTTTCTCTCTGAATTCGCTGTCGAAATCGTGTCTGATGACAAAGACAACGCGGCCGAATCCGGAGCGTATGGCATCATATATAGAGTAATCCATTATTGTCTCGCCTGAAGGGCCGACTCCGTCGAGTTGTTTGAGGCCTCCGTAACGGCTTCCCATACCGGCCGCGAGTACAAATAGGGTTGGTTTGTTCATAGACAAAAATTATATCTGTTTGTAACGGAAATTTTAGAATAGATGAGCCGCGGGGTCTGCTGAGCCTCGCGGGCGTCAAAAACTCCGCAAAGTTACTAAATCTGACCGACATAGGCAAGTGACAGCGACAGCGGGCGCCGCAAAACATCTGCGGCGCCCGCTGTCAGGGCATAGTTGATTTGCGTTTATTTGTCGGCGACGAGCATGATGTGTTCGCCGGGACGGGTCTTGATGTCGTAGAAGTATCCGCCGCGCTCTTTGGTTGCACCGCTCTCGTGTCCGTCATAGACAGGCTCGAGGATGGTCTGGGCGCGCAGCAGCGGGTTGCTGACCGGCTTGTCTGAGGCTTTTTTGAGTTTTTTGCCGTCGGCACGTTTAAGTGGCGTGGCAGAGCGCAGACGAAGCTCGCCGCCGGCATTGGAGAGGATATCGACCGCAGTCGTTCGTCCTTCATGCCACTTGAGAGTCTCAACGGTGAAGCCGCCGCGGGCGCGCAGTCCGTTAACCTCGCCGTCAGCCCATGCGTCAGGCAGCGCCGGCAGCAGGTCGACATAGCCGCCGTGTGACTGCAGCAGCATCTCGGCAATGCCGGCGCAGCAGCCGAAGTTGCCGTCAATCTGGAATGGCGGGTGGGCGTCAAATAGGTTGGGGTAGGTGCCCCCGTTTTGACCGTTGGCGTCTGTCACGGGTGTCAGCTGCTCTGTGATGAGCTTGAGCGCATGGTTGCCGTCCAAGAGACGTGCCCAGAAGCAGACTTTCCAGCCCATAGACCAGCCTGTCGAGTGGTCGCCGCGACCCTCGAGAGTGGTGCGTGCGGCATCCATCAGGCGCGGATTGTCGATGGTTATCTGTCGCCCGGGATAGAGCGCCCACAGATGAGAGGTGTGGCGGTGACGGTCTTTGGGATTGTCCCAGTCGTGCATCCACTCGCGCATCTGTCCCCAGCGGCCGGTCTGCATAGGCACAAGGCGGTCGGCGACACGACGCAGGCTGTCGACAAAGGCTTTGTCTTCGCCGGTGACAGCGGCTGCGTCGATGGTGTTGCGGAAGAGGTCGGCCACCATCTGATTGTCCATTGCCGCACCGGCCACGATGACAAAGCTGCGCTTGCCGTTGACCTCGGGCGAGTTTTCGGGTGAGTATGACGGGGCGACGACTAATCGGCCGCTCTCAGGCTCTTCGACGAGGAAGTCGAGGAAGAAGCGGCAGGCGTCGGCCATCATCGGATAGACCTCGGCGAGATATTTCTTGTCGCCCGAATAGAGGTAACGGTCATAGAGATGTTGGCAGAACCATGCGTTGCATGTGGGCCAGACGCCGTAGCTCGGACCGTCGACCGCGCCTGTCGAGGCCCATATGTCAGTGTTGTGGTGGAGTGTCCATCCACGGCATCCGTACATCTCGGCCGACTGACGCCCCTGCTCGGAGACGTTACGGACCATGTCGACAAAAGGCTCGTGCATCTCGGGGAGATTGGTGACTTCGGCCGGCCAGTAGTTCATCTCGACGTTGATGTCAGTGGTGTATTTGCCGTCCCACGGAGCGCGGAGTTTGTCGTTCCAGATGCCCTGCAGGTTAGCGGGGAGTCCGCCCGGCTGCGACGAACTTATCAGCAGATAACGGCCGAACTGAAAGTAGAGCGCGGCGAGCTGCGGGTCAAACTCGGTGGCAAATTCGGCCACGCGGCGGTCTGTTGTCTTGTCAATCTGAGGTGTCGAGCCGAGGTCGAGGCGCACACGGCCGAAGAGCGACTGATATTTAGCGATATGGTCAGAGAGGGCCTTGCTGTAGTCGCGGCCTGCACGGGCAAGCGCCTTGCGGGCCACGGTTTCGGCGTCGCCGCTGACATCCTTGTAGTTGACAAAATTTGTGCCGGCCGATACATAAATAGTGGCCTCGTCGGCGCCGGTGAGGCTCAGCGCGCTGTCGCCGACGGCTGTCACCTTGCCGCCGCGGTGATCGATGCGCGTTAGCACGGTGAATTTGATTTTGCCCTCGATGCCCTCGTGTGTGTCGCCTCGACCGTCGAGGCGCAGCAGTCCGTCGGGAGTGACACTGACTTTATAGTCGTTGTAAGGCGATGTGTAGCGCGCACGGAAGTCAATTTTGCCGTCATGGTCGGCAGTCAGCCTGATGATGAGCACATCGTCGCTCAGCGAGGTGAAGGCTTCGCGGCGATAGGCTGTCTCGTCGACCTCAAAGGCCGTCACGGCGACTGCGCGGTCCAAGTCGAGCTCGCGGCGGTAGTTTTTGTAATCTTTGCCGGCGAAACTGTCGAAGTCGAGGCGCAGCGAGCCTACGGTCTGATAGGGCATGCCGTTGGCGCCGTCGGGCGAGCAGATTGTCGGACCGCATAGCTCCTGAGCTTTGGCGTTCTCGCCGGCAAAAATCAGGCGGCGAATCTCTGGCAGGGCGTCTTTGGCCTTGGGGTTGGTGTTGTTGTATGGTCCGCCGCCCCAGATATGCTCTTCGTTGAGTTGGAATTCGTCAGAGGCGGGTGTACCGTAGACCATGGCGCCGATGCGTCCGTTACCCAAAGGGAGGGCTTCAACCCAAGTCTCGGCCGGACGCTCATACCATAGCCGCATGGGATTAGGGTTGCCGTCACCGACTGCAAAGACCGTAACGGCAAGGCTTATAGCCGCAAACACAGCGGCTGTACGTTTTGTCATAAAGATATGTGAATAAGTGATTGGTTATATATGACTCGCCCGGCCGGGCGAATAACAGCGGGGCCGGGCGAATTAATGCGATATCAGATGCGCTCGAGCACCGTGGCTACGAGGTCGCGCACACCCGATTTGTAGTTGGGATTTGCCTCGGTGTTGAAGCGGTTGGCGATAATCGAGCAGACGGTCATGGCCTTGTGGCCCATGAGTTTGCCGAGCCCCTGCAGGGGTGCGCTCTCCATCTCGTAGTTGGTGATGCGGCGCCCTTTGTGCTCAAATGACTCGAGACGTCCGTTGAGGTCAGGATTGGCGAGCGGCAGACGGAGCTCGCGTCCCTGAGGACCGTAGAAACCGACAGCCGAGATGGTGTTGCCTCTGACCATGTCGACACCTCCGATGCGTGCGACCAACTCGGGGTCGGCGTCGACGACGTATGGCTTGGCCCAAAGCGGATTCCAGTCGGTGTGACGGCAGAGGGCGTGCTCGAAGTCGAGGTCGGCAACCTCGTTGCGGCCTGCGTAATAGTTGAGTACGCCGTCAAAACCGATTGATTTCTCGGCGATTACGGGTGTGCCGAGCGAAAGCTCAGGCTGCAGGGCACCGGATGTGCCGATGCGCACGAGGGTCAGAACACGTTTGTTATCTTTGACTTCGCGGGTGTCGAAGTCGATGTTGGCCAAAGCGTCAAGCTCGTTGATGACTATGTCGATGTTGTCGGGACCGATGCCATGGCTCAGACACATGATGGGCTTGCCTTTATATGTGCCGCCGATGGTGTGGAATTCGCGTGACGAGACCTCAAATGTCTTTGTGTCAAAGAACTCGGCCACCATGTTGACACGGGCCGGGTCGCCGACGAGTATCACGCGGTCGGTGAGCTGGTCGGGACGCAGATGCAGGTGGAAAACAGAACCGTCTGAATTGATAATCAGCTCGGATTCGGGTATGAATTTTCGGCTCATGGTTATATGTTTAAGTTTGTTACGGTGATAGTTATGCAATTATTTAGATATAACGTATAAATCATTTATATTGTTAACGGGCTATGGCTGCAAAATGTCCTCCGGGGAGTGTCATTATCAGATTTGACATCTCCATTTCGAAGAGCATGGCGCTCAGGACACTATAGGGGGTGTGCAGAGCAGCGCACATGTCGTTGACTGTGGCCTCGGGATGTGATGTGATGAAGTCGATGATGCGGCTCTGTTCGTCGGTCAGCTCGAAGACTATCTCCTTCTGTGGATTGCTCCTCTTGCGAGGCATCCAGCCCATCAGATTGATGAGATCGTCGGCGGAGCGAATAATTCGGGCGGTCTCTTTTGCAATCAGTTCGTTGCATCCGCGGCTGTAGGTGTCGATGGTGCGGCCGGGGAGCGCCATCACCTCTCGGTTGTAGGCCGAGGCTATGCGGGCCGTCGACATGGCGCCTCCGCGCACATCGCTCTCGACCACGACTGTCACGTCGGCCAAGGCGGCGACTATGCGGTTGCGTGCGAGAAAGTTGCTGCGATGTATTGGAGATGATGATGTGTACTCGGTGACCAAGGCACCTCCTGACGATACAATCTTGGCGGCAGTCTGACGGTGCTCGGCCGGGTAGATGGTGTTTAGACCGTGGGCCACGACGGCCACGGTCGGAGTGCCGGCGTCGAGGGCGGCGCGGTGTGCGGCTATGTCGATGCCGTAGGCCAAACCGCTGACAATCAGTGGCCGGTCGAGGGCTTCGGCGAGGTCGGCGACTAATCGGGATGTGAAATCGAGACCGTAGGGTGTGGCGTGGCGTGTGCCGACGACAGCGACGCTCTGCGGACGGTCAAGCGCCTCGCGGTCGCCGCAGGCATAGAGCATGGCAGGCGCATCGTCACAGTCGCTCAGACGGGCCGGATAGTTGCTGTCGCCACAGAACATGGTCGTGATGCTCTTGGTCCTGACAAAGTCTGACTCTTTGTCGGCGAGCTGCAGCAGCCGGGCGCGCTGTGTGTCGTCAGTAGCTTTGCTGTCAAGGCCGGTCAACATTCTCAGTTGAGATTCGCTCAGCTCAAAAAAGCGCTCGGGTGTGTCAACGAGCCCGAGCAGCCGTCCGGCAGTCGACAGATTGATGCCCTTGAGCATCGACAGGGCGATGCGTGTTTTAAGCGAGTGGTCAGCTGAAGTCATGGTCATAGAGGCAGTTTCAGTCGAGATAGTCTTTGAAGGCTTCGGCGAGCCGTTCGCCACGACCAAGGCGGCCGTGCTCGAGACAGGCTATGCTTACTTTGGCGCGGACGACCGGGGTGCCGTCGGGCTTGAATATGTCCTGACGGAAAATGAACTGAGGGCCGCGGCGGCTGATGTTGAGTTTGCTTATCATCGTGTCACCGAGTCCGAGCGGAGTCTTGTAGTCGACTTCGATACGTGACAGCACCGGGTCGATGCCCTCGGCGCGCATCTCGCGGAATGACAGACCGGCCCTCTCGCAGAATTCGTGGCGAGTGTGCTCGAGATAGTGCAGATAGACGGCATTGTTGACTATGCCCTCGGCGTCGACCTCATAGTCGCGCACTTTGATTTCGAGTTCGTAGATATATTTTTCTTCGTTCATTTCTGTTGTTTTTCTCTAAATGCCTTGTATGCAGCCATGCTTTCAGCGCGACGTGCTGCGATGACGGGGCGCAGATAATCCATGTCGATATAGTGAGGTCCGCTGCCGCGCGTGATGGGGAAGACGCGGTGTTTCATCTCTATGGTACGCTCGGCGCTGACAGATTTCCAGCCGGGCAGTGTGGGGCGCATGTCATCGGGAACGAAATCGACAGTTGCGGCCTCTACTGCGGCGCAGGGAGGATATCCGAGCGCGGTCCACATGACTGATTTCTCGCCGGTGGAGCCGGGAGTGACGCCCTCGATGACGACAGAGGCTGTCGACGAGCGGCGCGGTATATAATCTTGGTCGATGATCCATCGGCTGGCGTTGTCAGCTGCCATGTCGCGGTCGAGCAGCGAGTGGTAGAACGAGCGGCTGATGCCCTCGGTCAGCAATTCGGGCGAGACTGAGTGATTGGCGATGGCCGGGGCAAGTTGCCGGCGGGCGTTTTCGTAGCGTATGTAGCCGTATCCGTCAGTATCGTTGCCTGACACAGAGTAGTTTGTGCGTATCAGCACACCGTTTTCGGCATCTTTCAGGTCGTAGCGCTTGAAAGTATAGTCGTCGGTCTCGAAATATGCGCCGTCGCCGTTTGCGTCGATGACGCCGAAGTTGGCCTGTACGCCCATCGGCTTGGGCAGACGTTCCAATAGTCGCTCGAAGTCGTCGACAGTCTCACAGACGGCGAGAGCTTCGGCCATCACGGCGCCCTCACGGTCTTTGTAGCGGGCGGTGTCGGGCGCGAGATTATAGGATGCGGTGTTCATGATGGCGAAGTCGGCGTCGTTGACGCCCATCCATGCCTCGCTCAGTGTCGAGTCTCCGGCGTTGTATAGAGCGGTGTAGGCGTGGCGGCCGTTGACGGCCTCGCGGCGCTCGACGAAGTTGCTTTCCTGACTTGTGTCACGGTGTTTCCACAGCAGGGGACGTCCCGTGGCCGAACGGGAGGCGCTTACTATCATCGATGTGCATGCATCGGCTGTCACAGCGCATGCCGCAACCGCCACAGCGGATATAATCAATCTCAGATTCATAGTTTGCAATTATAATATTGCAAAGATAAGGAAAATTTGGATAATTAGCTATTATGGCTAATTTAGCCGCCATATCCGATTTATTACTTATTTTTGCAGGGTAATTTGAAATTATGACAAAGAGTGTTCGTAATAAGATAGTTTTGGCGGCGGCAATTGCCGCCGCAGTGTGCGTTGTAGCTGCATTTGTGGCCTATAAGGCTGCATTTGTGTTGTATGACGGCAAAACGGCCGCGCGCGTCTATATCGGCGCTGATGCGACGGCTGACTCTGTTACAGTGGAGCTGAAACGCGCCTTGGGCGAAAGCTACGGCGGTCGTGTGGCGACGCTGTGGGATTTGCTTGGAGGCGAAACGTCGCGCTCTCACGGCTCTTATGGCGTTGAGCCGGGGCAGAGCGCCGTATCGGTCGCTAAACGTATCAAGGATGGGCGTCAGACACCTGTCAGGTTGACTTTTAATAATATACGTACGTTGCAGCAGCTTGCCGAACGAGTTGCGGGGCGCATGGAGTTTGATAAGGCCGATTTCCTTGCAGCCTGCGACACTGTACTTGCCGCCAAGAATTTCACTAAAGAAGGCTATATTGCTGCTTTCGTGCCCGATACATACGATTTTTACTGGACTTCGCCGGCGCAAGTGGTTGTCGAGCGGCTGTCGGATGTCCGTGATGATTTCTGGACCGACGAACGCCGGGCCGAGGCGCGCGCAATGGGGCTCACTCCGGTCGAGGTGGCCACTGTGGCGTCAATAGTCGAGGAAGAGACTGCAAAGAGCGACGAACGCCCAAAGGTGGCGCGGCTGTATCTTAACCGCCTCAAGCGAGGCATGGCCCTGCAGGCCGACCCGACGGTCAAGTTTGCCGTGGGCGACTTCTCGCTGCGCCGCATCCGCGGCAATCATCTGAAGGTGGATTCCCCTTACAATACTTATAAGAACACGGGTCTGCCGCCGGGCCCGATACGTATGCCCGAGCGGGCGACACTTGAGGCTGTGCTCGGTGCGCCGGAGCATGATTATCTGTATATGTGCGCGCGCGAGGATTTCTCGGGCTATCACAATTTTGCCCGTGATTTTGCGACACATCAGGCCAATGCGCGGCGCTATCAGGCCGAGCTCAACCGACGTAATATACGTTAATGCTTTTCGAACAAGGCGTTGACGCGGTCAGCCGATGCGCCGAGCTCAATAGCGCGGTGCGCGTCGCTGTGGGCTTCGTCCAAGCGAAAGCGGTCGCGGTTGAGCCAAGCGCGATAATAATATAGTTCGGGGTCATGGCTGTAGCGCTTTAGTCCCGCGTCGATGGTCTCCGATGCGCGCGACAGCTCTCCCAACGACAGCAGACAGCCGGCCAGACCGGCATAGAACTCGGGCGTTGGCTCAAGTTTTATAAGTTTCTCGAAATAAGGCACAGCCTCTCGGTCACGGCCTGTCAGCGAGTATAGCGTGCTGAGCGCAACGGCTGTCTGATAGCTGTCGGCGTCGACAGAGTTGAGCACGGCGAAGTCGGCCTCGGCCGTGTCCTGATGACCGCCGTAGAGCGCCATCATGCCGTGGAAATAGCGTGCGTCGCGGTTGAGCGAGTCGAGACTGATGACGCGGTCGAAGTCGTCGTAGGCGCGGCGGTTTTGGCCGGTTTTGAGATAGAGGCGTCCGCGGTTGGCAATGGCCACACTCATCGACGGGGCCTCGGCAATAAGCGAATCCAAGGTGGCGATGGCCGTCGAGTCACGGTCTAAATAGGAGTAGACCATGGCGAGGTTTGAGCGCAGGATGAGGTTGCCCGGATTTTTAGGGTCGATGCGCATTGCCTCGTTGAGCCGGTCGGCAGCGTCCTCGTATTTGC
>ENA-OYXU01000192-OYXU01000192.1-human-gut-metagenome-genome-assembly--contig:-NODE-192-length-25776-cov-4.337429_pt1 | contig 25776 bp, 14 predicted proteins | sample MGYA00243243_ERZ653435 | MGnify/ENA primary metagenome ERZ653435 (study PRJEB26926, sample SAMN06165113) | human gut metagenome | biome: ENVO:00009003; feature: ENVO:2100002; material: ENVO:00002003... | reverse complement strand
GTTCCATGGGCATCCCCGCTCCGAGGATACGACCGGGATTGGGAATCTCCGTCCGATCGGTCAGAAGACGGTCCATCGACCCGGGCATCTCGCCCATCAGAATGGTCAGGGAGTTGAGTGTCGACTCAATGGCGCTCTCGAGTGCCGGAGTGGTAGCAAGTGTCTGATAGTAAACCGTTGCGGCCTGAGCAACGTCGAGTTGAGAGGCCAGGCCGGCCTCAAAACGGGCCTTGGCCATATCATATACCCCCTTCTGCGACTCCATGTGGGCGCGGGTGACATCCATCTCGGCCTGTAGTAGTCTCAGCTGTATATACGTAGAGGCGATGTTGGCCCGGAGAGTCAGCATCGCCCCGTCATACTCTGCCCGCGACGCCCGCCATTGCGAACGGCGCTGCTTCACTCCGGCCGTGATTTTGCCGAAGAGGTCAATCTGCCAGCTCATGTCGATGCCTGCCGTAAACGCGCTCGAATTTGTCGCCGGTGTGCCGGAGGAGACTCTCGCTCCTGATGTACGTGACTTGGACCATCCTAAACTTAAGCCGAACTCAGGGAAATAGAGCGAACGCGCCTGGTTGAGGGTCTGCCTTGCTATCTCCATGCGGCGGGCTGCCATAGCCACATTATAGTTGTTTTCGACACCCCTGACAAGCAGCGAGTCGAGGATGGGGTCGTCAAACATACCCCACCACTCTATCTCGGTCGTATTGTCAGAAGCGGGTGCATTGTAGACCACAGAGTCTGCAATCTCCCACCTGACGTTGGCGAGCGAGTCAGGCGTCAGCATGCGGTCGCGCAAATCAGATGCACTCATCCCGGGCGCCGACATAGCTATAATCGTCATTAGAACTGTTGAAACGCGAAGAATTTTCATCACAAATTATCGGATGGGTTTTATACATATATAACCCGACTTACTCAAAATTTGTTCGGGGGATGAAAAAACCGCTCCCCGGTCATTTTCCGAAGGAGCGGCTGTGATATTACGACTGGCTGTCAGACTCTGATGCCGTCTGAGCGCAACAGCTCGAGCAGCGCAGGGATGGCTTCGTCGGCCGGAATGTTCTTGCGCACACACTCCTTTCGGCGATAGAGACTGACACGCCCTACGCCGGCGCCCACATAGCCGTAGTCGGCGTCGGCCATTTCGCCCGGACCGTTGACAATGCAGCCCATAACACCGATTTTCAAACCTTTAAGCGATGCCGTGGCCTCCTTGACGGCTTTCAGTGTTGTCTGTAAGTCAAAAAGTGTGCGGCCACATCCCGGACAGGCAACATACTCCGTACGCGTTATGCGGCGGCGTGCGGCCTGGAGAATGGCGTAAGCGAGATTGACCTCGGCTTCGGGCGACAGAGCGCCACCCGAATTGATTGAAATGCCGTCGACAAGCCCGTGGAGCAAAAGATAGCCAAGGTCTACAGATGCTCTGACAGTGACTTCGTCAGACGTCAGGCCGTCATAGCTGACACAGGCAATCACAGGGCGGTCTATGCCCCGCGCAACCATTGAATGAACCGCTGCGGCGACACTCAGAGGATAGTTGGCATGAGATGAAGTGACGAAGACAGGGCCGTCGCCGGCCTCAATTTCTTCCTTTGCCACATCAACGTCGGGGCCGGTCAGCCCGATATCGGGCTTGCGGTCATCCTGATAGTCGGCCGACATATCGGCTGCGGCCACGAGCGGCACCGACTTGACACGGTCCTCGGCGGCATCACACCATTTCTCCTCAACAGGCGCGGCGTCATAGAAAGAGGCCACATAGTCGCGGAGACGTCGTGCGACCGGAAGCTCGGCCTCGGGAGCTTCAGACAGCGATACTCGTATGGTGTCGCCCAGCCCCTCGGTCAGGAGTGTGCCGATGCCGACAGCGCTCTTAACACGTCCGTCCTCGCCGTCACCGGCCTCCGTTACTCCCAGATGGAGCGGGAAATGCATATCCTCGGCGTCCATAGCCTTGACAAGCATACGCACCGTCTCGGTCATGACGACAACATTGGAGGCCTTGATTGAGATGACAATGTCCATGAATCCGCGCCTGACGGCGACCCGAAGAAATTCCATCACGCTCTCCACCATGCCGTGGGGCGTGTCGCCATATCGGCTCATGATGCGGTCAGAGAGTGAACCGTGATTGACACCGAGACGCACCGCCGTATGGTTTTCGCGGCAGAGGTCGAGGAAGCGTCCGAACACATCTTCGATTTTAGTCAGCTCGGCGTCATATTCGGCGTCGGTATATTCCAGTTTACGGAATGTGCGCCCCGGGTCGACAAAGTTGCCGGGATTGATGCGCACCTTCTCGACTGTAGTGGCGGCGGTGAAAGCTGCGTTACGGTTGAAGTGGATGTCGGCCACAAGCGGAGCGGTTATGCCACAGCGGCGCAACTCACTGCGTATCGAGGCCAGATTTTCGGCCTCACGCACCCCCTGGGCCGTCAGTCTGACGAGGTCGGCTCCGGCTTCGGCGATACGCACTGCCTGCTCGACAGACGCCTGAGTGTCCATCGTCGGGGTGTTTGTCATTGACTGAAGTCTTACAGGCACGGATGACCCTATCGTGACTCCTGCGACATCAACCGTCAGCGTCTGGCGACGGCGTGTGGCGAAAACATGGCTCATGGCTCAGTTGGTTTTGAATTTGTATGTTACTTCCTTAAGGTCGGCGTTGGCCTTGACAATCTTGCCGGCGAGGTTTTCGCGGTATGTGTCGAAGCGGGCGGCCAGTTCGGGGTCAGAGAGTGCGAGAATCTGCACTGCGGTGATTGCCGCGTTGAGTCCGGCATTGATGCCGACGGTGGCGACAGATATGCCCGGGGGCATCTGGACAATCGACAGCAGGGCGTCGCGGCCCTCGAGAGTCGAGTTTACGGGAATGCCGATGACCGGCAGCGGAGTCATGGCGGCAATTACTCCGGGAAGTGCGGCAGCCATGCCGGCGGCGGCGATAATCACTTTCAGACCGCGCTCGCGGGCCGTACGTGCAAAACGTTCTACCTCGGCCGGTGTGCGGTGAGCTGACAGAGCGTTCATTTCAAAAGGCACCTCCATCTCGTCAAGAAAGGCGGCGGCTTTTTTCAGGATGGGCAGGTCTGAGGTGCTGCCCATGATGATGCTGACTTTGGGGTTCATTGTTTTTATTTATCTATGTGTGATGAAAGTTTCGGTTTCAGATAGCGTCCGGTGTATGATCCGGGACAGGCGGCTACCTCCTCGGGGGTTCCCTCAGCCACGACCATGCCTCCGGCGTCACCTCCCTCGGGACCTATGTCGATGACATGGTCGGCACACTTGATGACATCGAGATTGTGTTCGATGACGATGACCGTATGACCCTGGGCTATCAGCCGGGCGAAGGAGTCCATCAGCTTGTTGATGTCGTGGAAATGGAGTCCGGTCGTAGGCTCGTCAAAGATGAACATGGTGGGCTTAGTCTTCTCGCCCGAAAGGAAGTAGGCCAGTTTTACACGCTGGTTTTCGCCGCCCGAGAGGGTCGACGAACTTTGTCCGAGCTTGATATAACCGAGACCTACGTCAGAGAGCGGCTGCAGGCGTTTGACGATGCGTTTGTCGGCTGTGCCTCCGGCCTGTGAGAAGAAGTCGATGGCTTCGTCAACGGTCATGTTGAGCACATCGTTGATGTTCTTGCCGCGATAGTTCACTTCGAGCACCTCGCGTTTGAAACGCTGGCCACCGCAGCTTTCGCACGGCACGGTGATGTCGGCCATAAACTGCATCTCGATAGTGATTGTGCCGTCGCCCTTGCATTCCTCACAGCGGCCTCCCTCGGCGTTAAACGAGAAATAGGCGGGCGAGAAACCCATCTGACGCGAGTGCTGCTGATCGGCAAAAAGTTTGCGAATCTCGTCATATGCTTTCAGGTATGTCGCGGGATTGGACCGCGATGACTTGCCTATCGGGTTCTGGTCAACAAACTCGACGGCCGAAATTCGGTTGAGGTCTCCGCGAAGCTCCTTAAACGAGCCGGGAGCTTCTGACGGCTCACCGAGATGGCGCAGCATGGCGCGATATAATATGTGATTGACGAGCGTTGATTTTCCCGACCCGCTGACGCCTGTGACGGCCGTCATGACGCCTAACGGGAAACGGACGGTCACGTCGCGCAGATTATGCTCGCGTGCGCCCACAACCTCTATGTAGTCACGCCACCGGCGACGCTGTGACGGCACCTCAATCTCGCGAGCCCCGGTCAGATAGGCTGCGGTCAGCGACCGCGTCCTGTCGGCCGAGGTCAACCCGGCACTATCGCCCTCAAAGACAATCTCGCCGCCGCCCGAGCCGGCCGCAGGACCGACGTCAATGATATGGTCGGCGGCGCGCATAATTTCCTCGTCGTGCTCGACAACGACGACGGTGTTACCTGTGTCGCGCAAGCGTTTGAGCACCTCGATGAGGCGGTCGGTGTCGCGCGTATGGAGGCCAATCGAGGGCTCGTCAAGAATATAGAGCGACCCTATCAGACTCGAACCGAGCGAGCGGGCCAGATTGATGCGCTGGCTCTCGCCTCCCGAGAGTGTTGACGACAGACGGTCGAGAGTCAGATATCCCAGCCCAACCTGGTTGATGACATGGAGACGGTTGCGGATTTCGCGCAACAGTCGCTCGGCGACCTTGGCGTCTGCGCCTTGTGGAGCAAAGTCATCAAACCATTTCATCAGGTCGGAGACAGGCATACGGGTCAGGTCGGAAATAGTCTTGCCTTCGATTTTGACATATAGCGCTTCAGGGCGCAGACGGTTGCCGTGACAGTCGGGGCAGTCGGTTTTGCCGCGGTAGCGCGCCATCATGACGCGATATTGAATCTTATACTGGTTCTCGGCCACCATGCGGAAGAAGCCGTCGATGCCGGTGAATCCCGTACCGCGGCCTCCGTGCCAGAGGAAGTCGCGCTCGTCGTCGGTAAGGTCGATATACGGACGGTGGATAGGAAATTTTGCCCGCGAGGCCACAGATACGAGCCAGCGTTTCCACTCGCTCATCTTTTCGCCGCGCCAGCAGACCACTGCGTCGTCAAAGACACTCAACGCCGGATTGGGCACCACCAGGCGCTCGTCAATGCCGACGACGCGGCCGAAGCCCTCGCATGTAGGGCATGCGCCATAAGGATTGTTGAAGTTGAATAGCGCGTCTGTCGGCTCGATAAACGTTATGCCGTCAGCCTCGAAACGGTTTGAGAACTCATTGACCGTGACCGTATGGTCAGGATTGTAAATCACCAGAGAGACACTGCCGTGCCCCTCGAAAAAGGCTGTCTCGACCGAATCGGCCAGACGGCTCAGCTCGTCAGCCTCACGGGGAGCCGTGAGACGGTCAATCAGCAGTCTCAGATTGCCCGGTTCAGACGGAACTGAGCCCGAGGCGCGAAGCTCCTCGATTGAGTGAAACGAACCGTCGGTGATGTCTATGAGACGCGAGTAGCCCTCCTTCTGGTAGACTTCAAGCTGGGCGGCGAGCGACCGGTCTTCGGGCAGTATTATCGGCGAGGCAACAGCCAGACGCGTGCCGTCAGTGAGCGCCGCTGCGGCGCTTACAACGTCGTCAACCGAATGCTTGCGTACCTCGGCGCCTGAAACGGGCGAGTAGGTGCGTCCAATCCTCGCAAAAAGGAGGCGGAGATAATCATAAATCTCCGTCGAGGTGCCGACCGTCGAGCGCGGGTTGCGGGTGCTGACCTTCTGCTCGATGGCAATTGCGGGCGGCAGACCCTTTATCCAGTCACACTCCGGTTTGGCCATGCGGCCGAGGAACTGACGCGCATAGGCGCTCAGGCTCTCGACATAACGGCGCTGTCCCTCGGCATAGAGCGTGTCGAAGGCGAGCGACGACTTTCCGCTGCCGCTCAGACCGGTTATGACTGTCAGACGCCCTCGCGGAATCTCGACATCAACATTCCTGAGATTGTTGACGCGGGCGCCCTTTACCTGTATATTTTCATTAATCATCCTTGATATTTCTCTTATTCTCTGTAATATATTCTCTTGACACGCATGGCCACCGAGGTCATAATCTCATAGGTAATGGTGCCGAGCGTGTCAGCCAACTCATCGGCGGGTACCGACGAGCCGAAAATCTCCACCTTGTCCCCTACGGCGCAGTCGGGGAGGTCGGTGACGTCAATCATCATGACGTCCATGCAAATCTTGCCCACCGTCGGACAACGGTGGCCGTTGACAGACACCTTCAGGCGTCCGCAACCCAGATGACGGTCAAGTCCGTCGGCATATCCGATAGGCACCGTGGCGATGCGCGAAAGCCGTGTCAGCACACCCTTGCGGTTATAACCGATGGTGGTTCCTGCCGGCCATTCGCGTATGGAAATCACCACCGACCGTAGCGACGAGACAGGTTCGAGGGCGTCCTGTGATCCGTCGTTCATAGTCTTGATGCCATAGAGGCCTATGCCGAGACGCACCATGTCGCCGTGATGCTCGGGAAATCTGACTATACCCGTGGAGTTGAGGATATGGCGCAGGATATGATGGTCAAAACCGCGCTGAACGATGGCGCAGCAGCGGTCGAAATAGTCAAACTGGGCGCGTGTGTATTCGTCGTCCATCGGGTCATCGGCCGCGCAGAGATGGCTGAAGATGCTCTTGGGCATGACGTTGTCCTGCGACTGAAGGATCGCCACAACCTCGGGCAGCTCCTCCTCGATGAACCCCAGACGGTGCATACCGGTGTCGAGTTTGATGTGGACCGGATAGTTCTTTATACCCCACTTGCGGGCCTCGTCGATGATGTGGCGCAGGACGTCGACAGAGTAAATCTCGGGCTCGAGACGATAGTCGAACATCGCCTTATAATTCACCACCTTGGGGTTGAGGACCATGATAGGCATCGTGATGCCGTTTTCGCGCAGCTCGACACCCTCGTCATGGTTCGCGACGGCGATATAGGCTGCTCCCTGACTCTGGAGTGTCTTGGCCAGCTCGTAGGACCCGGCGCCATAGCCGAACGCTTTCAGCATACAGCATATGCCGGTAGACGCGGGCAGCTTGGACCGGAAGAAGTTGTAGTTACGAATCATGGCGTCGAGATTGACCTCAAGCACTGTCTCAAGCTGACGCTCCTCGAGCATATCGCAGACGCGTTCGAGATGAAACTCCGGCGCACCTTTCACAAGTATGAATTCGCCCTTGAAATCGGCGGGCGACATGGAAGAAAGCAGCGAGTCGACATCGTCAAAAAAGCGGCTGTCGAAGCCGTCGAAAGCATAGCTCGAACGGCTTATTTCAGGACCGACGCCAATGACGCGTCTGACGCCGCTCTGTCTCAGCAGATCTGCGGCGTGTTGATACAGACTCTCCCCCTCGAGCGCCCCATGGCCGATGATGTCGCTCAATATGACCGTCAACGAGCGCGGACGAGTCGAACGGCGGCGCATGAAGTCGAGCGCGGGCGCGAGCGACTCAAGGTCGGCCGTGTAACAGTCGTGAACCATCTGGCAGTCGCCTGTGGCGTCGATGACCTCGAGTCGGGTGTCAATCGGAGGCAGCGAAGCCATGAGCGTGCGGATAGTGTCGTAGTCTCTGACGAGATAGAGCATCACAGCCAGACAGTTGATGGCGTTTTCTATGTCGGTATCGTCAGTGAACGGAATCTCTACAGAGGCGTTGGCGTCGAGATAGCTGAAAAAGATACGCGCATAACCGTCGGAGCGCTCCACGCGCGAGATAAACAGCGGACTCTCGGGGTCACGGCGTGACCATCCTATCTCCTTGGCCGGCAAGCATGCATCGGCGACGACCGAAGCGACCAGTGGGTCGTCGGCATTGTAGATGACGCAGTCAGACTCGCGCATCAGCGAGACCTTCTCCTCACATTTTGCGCGACGCGAGGCGAAGCCGCTGTCGTGGGCGTCGCCGATATTTGTCAGCACGGTGACCGTCGGACGTATTATGCGCTCCAAAGCCTGCATCTCGCCGGGTTGGGATATGCCCGCCTCGAAAATGGCCAGACGTGTGGCGTCATCGAGCTGCCACACACTGAGGGGCACACCAATCTGCGAGTTATAGCTGCGCGGACTGCGCGTGATGACATAGTTCTGTCTGAGCAGATGAAAGAGCCACTCCTTGACGGTGGTCTTGCCCCGTGAGCCGGTCACGGCGATAACCGGTATGTCAAAACGCTGGCGGTGATGGCGTGCGAGAAGCTGAAGCGCGGCAATCACGTCGCGCACCTTCAGGAAATTGGCGCCTGAAAAATCGCCGTCGGGTATTTCCGAAACGACGAAGTTGCGCACACCGCGGTCATAAAGCTCGGGGATGAAGCGGTGACCGTCATTGGTGGGCGTTTTGAGAGCGAAAAAGAGTGTTGTCGGCGCCACAGTCAGCGCACGTGAGTCAGTCAACAGTCGGTCAACACGTAGGTCGGGATATCCGGCCTTTGATGACTTGATGATTTCAGCAATTTCACTTACAGCGTAATCCATTGTCGTTCAAGTATGTGTTTATATTGTCGGAGAGAAATGGATATTTCTTTGCAAGAGAGTCGGCAGCCTCTCCTACGAGCCGGAGATGAGCCGCAGGGTCAGCGGGACGATGAGAGACGAGTCGCGTCAGACGTCGGCAGTCTTCCCTGACGGCGAGTGTCGCGGCGTCCATATATGTCTCGCAAAACAGGTCGTAGACATAGTCGGCGGCCAGTTCCGAGGGATGCTTCATGTCGGCGGCATAGAACCGGTAGTCGCGAAGATCATCTACGACAGCCTCATAGGCTGGAAAGTAATCGACCTCGCTTTTCTCGACTCCAAGCATCAGTGTAGCCTTCGAGACATTGTTGACGTGGAGGCCGTCGGCGAGATGCCTGATAGGGCTCACGGTTGCGACAACACGCGCCTCTGGCACGAGATCGGCAATCTTGCGAAGCGTAAAGACTACCTCGTCTGTCTCCATCAGAGTGCGTCTGAAGATGCGTGCCGGGAGCTTGTGACAGTTGGCCACCGTCTCTCCGTCAAGCTCATAGGTGTAAGCTGAACCGAGCGTCACAAACAACACGGACGCGCGTCTGAGCGTCTCGTGCGCCCGCGCGAGAGAACAGTTCATGGTGTCGAGCAGACGATGCGGGTCTTCGTCGCTGAACGACGAGTGATGGCTCAGCGCCGACCATCGGCCCGAAGGTGTCAGGAAGAGCTCGTGAGCCTCATAGGGGCGTCCGCTGACAATGCGCTCAACAGTCGAGGCTATCGAGCGCGGATTGTAGAGTGTACCGGTCGGATTGGCCACGACTTCAAAGAGGTCGTCGCGCAACCGGCGCGAAATAGTGTCACTGAAACATGACCCGAGCGCGACCACAGGGCCGCGCTCATATCCTATCAGGCCTCTGTGGCCCGGTTCGGGTTTAATAATTGTTCTGAAGTCCATCAATACATGTCATAATCAACCGAGAGCACATGAAATTCCGTGCGGCGATTAACCTGGTCGGCTGCCTCCTGGTCTTCAGGCGACAGTCCCAGAATATATTCCTCGTTGAGAATGTCGCCTTCCTTAAACTGAGGATAGAGTTTATTGATTCGTTTGGTCACAACCTTCGGACGCGACTTGCCGTAGCCCTGATATTGCAGGCGGTCAGCCGCGATGCCGTGTTCAATCAGATAGTCAATCACAGATTTCGCGCGGCGTTTCGACAGGTCGATATTATATTCTTCGGTGCCGACACGGTCGGTGTGCGATGCCATCTCGATTGTGATGTTCGGGTTGTCGTTGAGCATCTGGACCAGGCCGTCGAGCGCTTCTGTCGACTCGGGTCTGAGAGTGGCCTTGTCGAAGTCATAAAAGATGTTCTCGACGATGTTGGGCTTGGTCAGCGACGCGAGCACGAAGTCGATGGCATAGTCGGCGTCCTCCTCGGCCGTGTCTGAAGTGAACGACTGACGGGCGTTGAGAAATCCCTTGGCGCCGGCCATCATGACATAGCTGACACCACGCTGAAGCGGGAACGAGAACGAACCGTCATTTTTGGCTACGGTCTTTTGGTTCGAGCCGTCGTTGCCCACAATACGGATGACAGCGTTCGGCACAGGCTCGTCGTCACGGTCGACAACCCAACCGCTGATGGTTATCTTCAGGTCGGGCAGCTCGAAAGTGTAGATGTGGTCATAGCCTCGGCCGTCACCGCGGTTTGAGCTGAGATAGCCCGAAGGATGGTCGGCCTTGCGGTCAAAGGTGATGCCGAAGTCGTCAGCCTCCGAGTTGACCGGCACGCCCATATTTTTGACGCTCCAGTGGCCGTCGGGGCCGAGTGTGGCGCAGAATATGTCGAGGCCTCCCAGACCGGGATGTCCGTTGCTTGAGAAATACATAATGCTGTCGGTCTGCATATAGGGGAACATCTCGTCACCGACGGTGTTGATGTCGGGGCCGAGGTTTTCGAGCGAGCCGGCACGTTCCTTGACGTTGACGCGCCATATGTCGCGGCCGCCTACGCCGGGCATATCACTGGTGAAATAGAGCCACTGGCCGTCAGGCGAAACGGCGGGATGACCGTAGCTCGAGACAGTGTCGGCCGTTATTTCAAATTTGACCGGGGCGCTCCACTTGGCGTCGGAGCGCTGCGACGTGTAAATCTCCACGCCGGTGTTGGCGTTGGGCTCGCGGCGCGCTTTTGTCAGATACATGGTCGAGCCGTCGGGCGAAAATGAGCAGATGCCTTCTTCTACCTCGCTGTTAAGCTCGCCTTCGACGGGTTCGGGACGCTGCCATTCGCCGCGCTCGTTCTTCTTCGACATCCAGATGTCTCCTTTTTTCATACCGGTGATTTCAGAGCGGTTTTCGCCGGTCACCTTCTCATTGGTGGTCGTGAAGTAGAGCACGTCGTCGTTAAACATCGGAGAGAAATCGGCGCGTCTCGAGTTGAGGAGTTTTGACTGTCTGACGACATAGCGTGTGCGGTTGGCCTTCATCTCGTACGCGAGGCGGGCGCCTTCGAGTCCGGCCAGAGCCTCGGGATTACCCGGCACTTTTGCCAAAAACTCCTCATATGACTTGATGGCGGCCGGATATTTGCCCTCGGCGTGCAGGCTCTGGGCAAGCCTGAGCACTGCCATAGAGTCAGTGACGCCATAACGAATGGCGTTCTGATAGGCCGCCGAGGCGCGAGCGGCCATGTTGAGCCGACGATAGCACTCGGCCATCTTGTAGGCCACCTCTCCGCGCTGAGGCCGCTCCTCGCGTTTGGTCAGACGGTTATAAATCTTGCGGTAGGTCTTGGAGGCGTCGTAATATTCTCCACGGGCCATCTGCTCGTTGGCAGTGGAGAGTTTGGCGCCGGAACATCCGGCCAGCACGACCAGAACAACGGCCGCCACAATATATTTTATCGTACGATTCATTTCAGAGCGCAAAATTACTAAAAATAAATCTTAATTAGCCCTAAGATCACGGGGATGATAGAGCCACGTGCGGTATGGGCTGCCGAGAGATCTCACGGCCTCGTGCCACTGGGCGTCGCCGGTTGTCGACAGAAGCCGTGACGGAGGCTGAGGCATGTCGGCTACGGCCCACACTTTCTGCTCCATCTCGCCGTCAAGCTGACCGCGTTCCCAGCCGCTGTAGCCGATGAAGAAACGAATCAGTCCGTCAAGCGGATAGCCGGCCTCGACATAACCGCACATCGACTTGAAATCGCCGCCAATCCAGAGACCGGGAGAAATCTCTCCGGCGCCCGGAAGGATGTCGGGTCCGAGAGTGTGGATATAATATAGTCTGTCACACGACATCGGGCCGCCGCAATAGACGGGGATGCCCTGTACGCTTATGTCTTCGACAAGCGTGTCGAGAGTGTGGCCTGTCTCCTGGTTCATGACAACGCCCATCGAGGGTTTGTCAGGGTCACAGTCGATCATGGCTATTACAGCATGGTTGAAAAAAGATTCGCGCAGAAAAGGCTCGGCTACCAGCAGTTTTCCGGCACCCGGAGCACGTGAAGATATGTTGATGTTGAATAAGTCCATAGTATACAATCATACTATAAACGTGAAACAGCGCCTCAAAATTATATCTCTCTGTGTCCTATTTCAGGAGTATGCGAGCCGCCCTGACATCGCGGTCACGGACAATATAGACGCCCGCGGGAACAGCCGAAGCGTCGAGCACAGACGATGCTGAAGCTGCGAGACAGCGTCCGGTCAGGTCGTAGAGCGACAGCGACGACGAGGGCGTTGCCCGAGCCGACAAAGTTCGTCCCTCAATTTTAAGCCATCCGGAAGTGTCAGAGGTGATTTCGTCAAGACGCACGTTTCCGTTCAGTAGACTGACGAGTCCTCGCAGTCCGTTGAGAGTGCCTGACGAACCATAACGCGGATCGTCAGCGTCGGCTGGCGTGTCGGCGCTATACTGAAGTGCACGGCGCGCCGTAGCCACGTCAAGATCGGGAAACGCCTGCACCCATGTAGCGATGGTACCGGCCACGAGAGGTGACGACATCGAGGTGCCTCCCATGCCGAACCACCGGTGCTCATGTCCGCTGTCGTCAGTCGAAACCGCAGAAACCCTCAGCGCGTCGGAATGAGCGTCATAGAAGCGTCCGCTCAGAGCCGAGACAAGGAGATTGCCGGGCGCCGTAATGTCAGGCTTGGCACAGCCGTCAGGGCGGATTCCGTAGCTCGAGTCTGGCGAAATGACACCGGTGGAAAATCCTGCGTCCCATGTTCCGCCGTCGGCAAGAGGCACTATTGAGCGGTCATTGGCCATTCCAACCATGATGGCGCCGTCGGAGGCGGCAAGGTCGTTAAAACTCATGGAGGCGTCGCCATAGCGTCCGCCGGGGATTCCCGCACCGCGAAGCATCAGACCGCGGCCTTCGGCAAAGAGGTCGATGCGTGTCTCGCGCCGCGAAGTGAAGCTCAGAGCAAGGAGATAGCGAGACGTTCCGTCTTCTTTTTTCACACGCGCTTTATAGTCGGCCGCAATAACCATATGGACGCGTCCGTTGAGACGGTTTATCTCGGCGTCGATTTCAACGGTGCCGTCAAAGGCATTGCTGAATCCCGCGACAATATCGTCTCCGCCCACTGAGCTTATGGTTGTCCGCGAACCGATGGGACGCGACATCGTGCCGACAAATATCTTCTGCTGCGTATCCCAAACGCCTAAAGCAACGCTCACGGGCGAGCTGTCTGAGCACCATACGTCGACGTTGCCCGAAATCTCGAGATTGTCCCACGTCGTCAGACAGGTCGCCAGCGCTTCGTCGTCTCCTCTGAAGGTCTGATGAAGCGTGGTCTGTGTGCGGCCGTTGTTTCCGGCTGACATGCAGATGATGGCTTCGCGCGACTGCATGTCGAGATAGCGGTTGAAAAGCGTCGACCCGTCGTGAGGACCGATATATGACGATAGCGAGATGTTGATGACAGCGGGTTTGCCGGCCTCCGAGGCATATTCGATAATGTCGTCGATTCCGGCAAGGATGGCTACGTCGGTCAGGTCGCTGACTGTTGCGACAATGTCTGAGCCGGGTGCAGCTCCGTGATAGGGGAATCCATCGATTACGCCTCCGGCAAGGATGGCACCGACATGTGTGGCGTGATATTCGTCGGGCAACTCGGGAGATTCCGTCTCATAAGGGTCGTCAATCTCGGTGCGCAGTCCGTTGAAGGTGTCGTAGACCACAAGCCGTTTCAGACGTCCTCCGGCAAAAGCCTGATGCTTGGGGTCAAAACCGATGTCACAGAATCCGGTGACAACACCCGTGCCGTCATACGGCGAATCTATGCCGACGGCGTTGTGGATTTCGTTGACCGAGGCCTGTGCGAGGGCTACGTCGAGAGTCGAACTGACGCGCGAGGCCATTGACGCGCTGTAGAGACCCGCGCCTGAATCGAGAATGTCTATGCGGTCATAAGGCACGCAGGCGAGCACAATGTCGCCGCGGTGGCCCATGATGACACTCCCGGCGTCGGTGAGCGTAGCCATACCCGTCACAGGGTCTGACAACTGAACGAGAACGGGGAGAAAAGCGGGAGTAGACGGGACCTCCATGTCGGAGTCGCCGCTCACACGCGACAGGGCGCGAGCGACCTTGTCAAGTTCCATGCGGAGCCGTGCGTCAGCCACAGAGGCCGGCGACGCCAGCGCCGGCAGAACCAGCGCGGCGCAAAGTAATAACCTTAATATCATATGTGTGCAAATTTACGTTTTTTCAGCGACAAAGCACACACTGCGGAGGTTAAAAAATGTCAGTGAATAAGGCGCTTAAGCTGCTCTGTCAACCCGGGAGCCGAAGCCATGACGCTATAACGGCGGTCGGGCCGCAGATCAACGATGTCCGCTCCGGCTTCGGCAGCTATCAGCCGTCCGGCGGCCACATCCCAGCGGTGAAGCGCCAGTTCCCAGTAGCCATCGAGAAATCCCGCACCGACATAACAGAGATCTATAGCCGCAGAACCGAGTCGCCTAAGACCGCGTAGCTCGTTAACCACACGCGAGATATTGTCAAGATTGTTGTCGGGATTTTCGGCACGGTCGACAGGCATGCCGGTCGACAGCACAGCGCGTCTGAGGTCAGTCTTGTCAGAGCAGCGTATGACCTCGCCGTTGAGACGGGCGCCGCCGCCACGTATGGCGGTGAAGGTTTCGCCCAGGCGGGGAGCGTGGACGACGCCGACAACGGCCTCGCCGTCATGTTCGAGAGCAATGGAGACACTGAACAGCGGGAGTCCCTGCGAATAGTTGGTCGTGCCGTCGAGGGGATCAACCACCCAGCGCCAGCGACTCAGGGGCGAATCGCTTGCCCCCGACTCCTCCGCGAGTATGGCATGGTCGGGAAATTCGCTTCGGATATGCCCCAATATAGCCGCTTCCGACTCTTTATCGGCAATTGTCACGACATCATAGTCATTGGCCTTTGTCTCGATGCCGAGTCCGCCACGACGGAAGTGAGACAGCTGAATCTCACCGGCCTCGCGTGCCCATGCCTCGGCTCTTTCAAGAAAAATCTCAAGTTCTCTCATAGTGTAGTTTCAACGTTTCTTTCTTTTAGTAGAACGTCCGGCCAGGGCGCCGGGTTCCCGCAAAGCGAAATTTCGGGGCCGACGGTCGTTCTGACGGTGTGCTCCACCAAAAAGTTTGTTTATCAGGTCGGGGCGGTGGATGTTCAGAAGCGAACGCTCGATTTCGGCGCGCCGCGACGGGTCATACCAGAAGAAATATTTGCGCTGCGCCTCTTTCTCGCGCGGAGTCCGGGCCGTGAAGACCCGTTCGAGGGTGTAGGGATGATATCCTGTATAGTAAATCTCCGTTGCCACCGTCATGGGCGTCGGGGTGAAATCCTGCACCTGCTCGAGCCTGAATCCAAGGTCTTTGGTGTCTGCGGCGAGCTGAGCCATATCAGCCTCGTGGCATCCGGGGTGCGACGAAATGAAATATGGTATCAGCTGCTGTTTCAGGCCGCAGCGACGGTTGACGTCGTCAAATATGCGTTTGAAATCGTGAAACAGGCCGAACGAGGGCTTGCGCATCACGTCGAGCACACGGTCTGAAGTATGCTCCGGCGCAACCTTCAGTCGTCCCGACACATGATGTTCAATCAGTTCGCGGTTGTAGCGACGGTTAATTTCGTCAGTCTCGGGGTTGCCGGTGGGGTGCATGGAGAGGTCATATCGCACACCGGAGCCGATAAACGACTTGCGCACACCGGGCAGGGCGTCAACAGCGTGATAGACATCGAGGAGACGCCGGTGGTTGGTGTCGAGATTGGGGCACACGGCGGGATGAAGGCACGATGGCCGCATACACTTGGCGCAGAGGTCGAGATTGCGTCCGCTCATGCCGTACATATTGGCCGACGGGCCGCCGAGATCGCTCAGATAGCCCTTGAAGTCAGGCATGGCTGTCACCTGACGCACCTCGCGCAGAATACTCTCTTTTGAGCGCGAGGCTATGTGTTTGCCCTGATGGGCAGAGATGGTGCAGAAAGCGCAACCTCCGAAACATCCGCGATGAAGATTGACCGAATGTTTTATCATCTCGTAGGCAGGGATGGTCTTCCCGCGATAACGCGGGTGAGGCAGACGCGTGTACGGAAGGTCAAACGACGCGTCAATTTCACCCGTGGTCATGGCGGGATACATGGGGTTGACCTTGACGGCGTAGTCGCCGCAACCCTGCCATAGGGTCAAGCCACCGTCGAGCCGGTTGCTCTGCTGCTCGATGTGGCGGAAGTTAGCCGCCTGGGCGCATTTGTCGCGCAGACACTTTTCCCATGAGTTGAGCACGATGTTGTGGTCGTCGCTTTCAGCAGGCATCTCGGAGCGGGGCCGGAGCACGACGGTCTGGCGGAGCGACGTGAGCGACGACAGAAGCTCACCGCTGTCGAGATGACTGGCAATCTCAGTGACGGTCTTCTCGCCCATGCCATATGAAATCATGTCGGCCTCGCAGTCGACGAGTATCGACGGACGCAGACGGTCCTGCCAGTAGTCATAGTGTGACAGACGGCGCAACGAGGGCTCGATGCCGCCGGCGATTATGGGTACGTCGGGAAACAGTTCACGCAATATCTTGGAATAGGCCACCGTGGGATAGTCGGGGCGCATGCCGTGACGGCCGCCGGGCGTGTAGGCATCGTCTGAGCGCAGACGCCGGGCGGCTGTGTAGTGGTTGACCATCGAGTCCATTGCTCCGGGCGAGATGCCGAAGAACAAGCGCGGAGCACCGAATTTGCGGAAGTCGCGCAGGTCGTCGCGCCAGTTGGGTTGCGGCACGATGGCAACCTTATATCCGGCGCCCTGGAGTGTGCGGCCGATGACGGCGGCGCCGAAGGCCGGATGATCGACATAAGCGTCGCCAGAGAATATTATGACGTCGGGACGGTCCCAGCCCAGAGCTTCGATTTCCTTGACCGACGTCGGCAGAAACTGTGACGGCTGTGTCATTTCGCTTTGCCCTCCTCCTCTTTTTGTTTGTTCGCGAGCATATCCTCCATCTTGAGCATCTCGTCGCGCAGACGGGCGGCCTCAATAAATTCCATCTTGCGGGCGGCCTCGACCATCTCCTCGCGGGTACGGGCAATGGCTTTCTCAAGCTCGGCGGCGTTCATATAGCCCACCACAGGATCTGCGGCGATGCTCGATGCCGGAGTGTACTCCTGCTGATAGGGCAACGGCTTGCGCTGAGTGTGTGCGCCGCTGCGCTGCGACCCGCTGCGGGCTGCCACGTCGTCCTCGTCTTCGAGGCCGATGATGGCGTTGCGGGCCTTGATGATGGCCTTGGGCGTGATATGGTGTTCCTCGTTGTAGGCCAGCTGTATGGAGCGACGGCGCTCTGTCTCAGCGATGGTCTGGGCCATTGAGTCGGTGATTTTATCGGCATACATGATTACCGTACCGTTGAGATTACGCGCCGTTCGGCCCACCGTCTGGGTCAGCGAGCGGTGAGAACGCAGAAATCCCTCTTTGTCGGCATCAAGGATAGCCATGAGCGACACCTCGGGCAAGTCAAGGCCCTCACGCAACAAATTGACGCCAATCAGGACGTCATAAACGCCGGCACGCAGGTCGTCGAGTATCTTCATGCGGTCAAGAGCCTTGACGTCGCTATGGATATAGGCCGCGTTTATGCGCAGCTTGTTGAGATAGTCATTCAACTCCTCAGCCATACGCTTGGTCAGCGTGGTGACCATCACGCGCTCGTTGCGCTCGATGCGGATGCGTATCTCCTCCATCAGATCGTCTATCTGGTTGAGCGACGGACGCACCTCGATGATCGGGTCGAGCAGTCCGGTAGGACGTATAATCTGCTCAACGACGACCCCCTCACTCTTCTCGAGCTCATAGTCGGCCGGGGTGGCGCTGACATAAACCATCTGGCCCGTCAGACGCTCGAACTCCTCGAATTTGAGCGGACGATTATCGAGAGCCGCCTGAAGCCTGAAACCATATTCCACAAGATTCATCTTGCGCGACAGGTCACCGCCATACATGGCGCGTATCTGGGGGACGGTCACATGGCTCTCGTCAATGATGGTCAGGAAATCTTTGGGGAAATAGTCGAGCAGACAGAAGGGGCGCATGCCGGGCTGACGGCCGTCGAAATAGCGCGAATAATTCTCGATGCCTGAACAGTGACCCACCTCGCGTATCATCTCGACGTCATAGCTGACACGCTCAAGCAGGCGCTTGGCCTCAAGCTCCTTGCCCTCACGGCGGAAGTTGTCGGCCTGCTCGCCCAGGTCAAGTTCAATCTGAGCCAGGGCCGAACCGGCACGCTCGGCCGACGTGACAAATATGTTTGCGGGATAGATTTTGAATTCGTCAAAATGACCAAGTGTGATGCCGTCTTCACGGGTCACGGTTGTAATCGACTCAATCTCGTCGCCCCAGAAGACCACGCGCAGCGTGATTTCCTCATAGGCGAGCTGGATATCGACCGTGTCGCCGCGCACACGGAATGTGCCGCGCGAAGGATTTATCTCGTTGCGGCTATAGAGCGAGTTGACCAGCGAGCGTAGAAAGGCGTTGCGAACAATCTTCTGCCCCGTTCGGATATGTATCACATTGGCGTTGAAGTCCTCTGGATTGCCCATACCATAGATACACGACACCGAGGAGACCACAATCACATCGCGGCGTCCCGACAACAGGGCAGACGTCGTGGCGAGCCTCAGCTTGTCAATCTCATCGTTTATCATCAGGTCTTTCTCGATATACTTGTCAACCGACGGTATGTATGCCTCTGGCTGATAGTAATCATAGTAGGACACGAAATACTGCACCGAATTGTCGGGGAAGAAGCTCTTGAACTCGCTGTAGAGCTGGGCGGCGAGAGTCTTGTTGTGACTGAGTATCAGCGTCGGACGCTGCACACGCTCAATCACGTTGGCCATTGTGAAGGTCTTGCCCGAGCCGGTAACGCCGAGAAGCGTCTGGGCCGGGGTGCCCTCCATGACGCCCTGAGCCAGGGCGTCGATGGCCTGAGGCTGATCGCCTGTGGGCTTATAGTCAGACTGAAGCTTGAATTTCATAACTTGCAAAGATACGAAAAAACGGCGTCATAACCTCGCTTCCTTGGTCTGATTTGCCCGATTTATAGTTTTTTATGCCGATTTACGTCACTATTTGGTGATAAACAGACCTGCACTTTGGCTATGATTATTTTTTTAGTAAATTTGCCACAAATTTTGTTTAAATTTCCGATAATAGAAACTACAACATTTCAACCATAAACATCTAACTTATCTCTATGAAGCATTCAGTATGGAACGGCCTGTTTGTCTCGCTGGCGGTGCTTTCTGTGGCATCGTGCAGTGACGGCAGATATGACTCGCCCAGCGACGGAACCGGCTCGGTAGCACTGAGCCTCGACGTCAACGGAGAGATTATCGCGGCCACGCCTTCGCGCTCGTCGCTCGACGAGATAGCCGGGGCGATTACTTCCGCAGACTTCAAAGTAAGGCTCACCTCGTCAGACGGTGAAGCCCAGGAATGGAATTACGACGAGTTTGCCGGCGCACGCGTCAAGAGCGGCGTCTACACTCTCGAAGCTTTCAGCGGCGCCAAAGGCGAGGAAGGCTTCGACAAGGCTTACTTCGCCGGCTCGACCCAGGTGACCGTCGCTCCGGATGTCACCACTGAGGCCGCTGTGACCGCCTCACTGGCCAACAGCTGTGTCATTGTGAAATACACCGAGGCTTTCACACACTACATGACCTCTTACTCGGCATCGGTGCGCACCGAGGGCTCGACCGACGGTCTTGACTACCCCGTCGACGCCACCGACGAACTGTTTGTCAATCCCGGCAACACCTCTTTATATATAACATTCACCACGCCCCAGGACAAGACGGCCACAATCAAAGCCGCCGAGTTTGAGGCTGCCGCCCAGCACCGCTATACGGTGACCGTCGACGTCAACGGCGGTGAAATCGGCGACGCAGTGCTCTCTGTCAGCTTCGACGACACGACGCTGAAAGCCGACAAAGAAATCACCCTCAGCGACGAGCTGCTCAACATGCCGGCTCCCACCGTCACTCCCGCCGAAGCCACAGCTGACGTCATCGAGGCCGACTCTCACGAGGCCGTAATGAACATCGTGGCCCGCGGAGGCATCTCCGCCGCCCGTCTCGTCACAGAGTCACAGGCTCTCATCAACCGCGGCTGGCCCTCCGAAATCGACCTCGTCAAAGCCGACGCCGCCACTCAGGCCTCGCTGAAGCAGATGGGTCTGAAAGTTCTCGGTCTCTGGAAAGACAAAGAGCCCATCATGGCGCAGATTGACTTCTCGGGCGTCATCCCCACCCTGCCCGGCGGCACACACGCTTTCCGTGTTGAGGTCGAGGATGTCTATGGCAAAGTCTCCAACCCTTCGGGACAGCTCAAAGTCAACGTCTCGCCGCTGACATTCACGATTACCGGCCACAGTGTGCTTCTCTACGGCGCCACAGACGTGACCCTCAACATCGACTACAACGGCAAGGACATCAACGACGTCAAATTCACATATTACACCGACCGCGACACATGGGCCGATGCCGTCGTAAACTCGGTGACCAAAGCCGGCGACAACAAGTGGAACGTCGCACTCAAAGTCGGAGCCAGCAGCAACGACCTGAAACTCCGCGCCAAAGTTCCGTCGCTCAACACGATTGAATACACCATTCAGCGCGGCGAACCCGCCTTCGCAATTTCAGCCGCAGCCAACGACATTTATGCCAAATCAGCCACACTGACCGTCAGTTCTGACGAGACCGACGCGTCAAGCCTGATTCCGATGCTGAAATTCACCGTCCACGACGGTGCGACAGCCCTCACCGGCATCCACGCCGAGAAAGTGGCAGACAACAAGGTCAGACTGACCGGCCTCCCTTCAAACAAGGCTCTCTCGGTAACAGCCACCCTCACAGAGAAAAACTCGACAGCCAACATTCAGACAGAGGCTGAGGCCGCTATCCCCAACGGAGACTTCGAAACCCTCAGAGACGCCCTCAGCGCCAACAACATGAATCAGGGCGGCCAGTGGAGCATTTCGGCCGGCATCAACTACCAGACACACCAGACCTACTCAATCCGGGAACCCGAGGGATGGGCCACAGTCAACGCCAAGACCGCGTCTTCAGACTCCAATCCTCAGAACTCATGGTTCGTTGTCCCCTCATCTTTCAACTCTACACTGAGCTGGACCTCAACCGTTCCCAACATCAGATTTATAGGTACTGGCGGCGGCACCGAGACACCGGCCTCATGTCAGGGCTTCACGGCCAATTCAGGCTCAAACGCCATGGTTATCCGCAATGTGGGCTGGGATGCCAACGGTTCTGTTCCCGACGTCTGGAAAAAAGAATTTGCCGGTTCTGACGAATATTACAATCACACTGTTCCGACCGTAGCCAACGCATCGGCAGGCAAGCTCTTCCTCGGCTCTTACCGCTACAGCAACGGCTCGGAGACATATAACGAAGGCGTAGCCTTCACCTCGCGCCCCTCGGCACTGACCGGTTACTACACCTACAGCCGCTGCTCGGCCGACGGCTCGGAGACCGGCAAAGCCATCGTCAAAGTCATGAACGGTTCGACAGTCATCGGTTCGGGCGAAATCACCCTCAACCCCGCTGCCGGCTACACAGCCTTCACCGTTCCCGTGACCTATGTGGCCAACGCACCCAAAGCCACACACGTCCGCGTCATGCTGACATCGTCAAACCACGCCTCATATAACCAGGCGGAGGAGACCGCGTCAATCAAGCTCGTCGACCACAACAGCCGCTACGAAGGTTATAAACTCGGCGCAGTGCTGACCGTCGACAATCTCTCATTCACATATTAATCTGTCCTCCTTTAGACTATCATTCAAATGAAAACCAAAATATTTTCACTTTTAGCAGCCGCAGTCCTCACGGTCTCGATGACCGGATGCTCTGACGACCCCGACTATCCCGTCAATGGGGACGCGGTGGGACACCTGAGCCTCGAGGACCTCGGTGTCACCGTCTCAACCGACGAGACAGAACTCTCACGCGCCGATGGCGACATCGACACCTCGGCATATCTCGTCACCATCACTGACAACGAGGGAACAGTCAGATATGAAAGCACCATGGCCGACCGCCAGGAAGTCATCGTACTCCCCGTCGGACAGAACTACACCGTCAGCGTCCGCAGCCACGAAGTGCAGAACGCTGAATGGGAGAAACCCTACTACACCGGCACAAAACAGTTTGACATCAAGGAGAATGAAATAACATCAATCGGCACCGTTGTCTGCCGTTTCTCAAACGTGCGCGTATCAGTGCGCTACAGCGAGAAACTCCATCGCATGATGGAAGACAACTGCGTTGTCACAATCACATGCTCCGAGACAAACACATCGCTCGAATATGCCAAGAGCGAAAGCCGTTCGGGATACTTCAAGGCTCTTGAAGGCTCGACGACACTCGTCGCCGAATTTCGAGGCACAGTCAACGGCACCAACGTAAATCTCCGCCGCGCATTCACCGACATCGCTGCCGGTCAGCACCGTATCATCACCTTTGACGTCAAGGACATCGACTCAGAAGTACCCGACGAGATGGGCTACATCGACCTCGGCGGCGAAGGCCAGGGCCAGAAAGTGGGCGAAGGTCTCTATCTTGTCTCCTCAGTGACCAATGTTGACGTCAACGGCAACATCGACACCGACGAAGAATCAGGCGACAACAAACGTCCGGGAAGCGACGAAGACATCAAGAATCCCGACCAGCCCGATCCTCCCGTACCCGGAACCGAATATGTCTCCATCAAATCAACCATGAAGTTCGGAGAGCCCCAGCCTACAGCCGGAGCCGACGGCATCGTTAATATCAGCGTGAACTCAGACGCCGAGTGTCCATCAAACACCATTCAGAATCTGAAAGTCAAGATTATCCCCGGCGGTGACGAATTCAAGGAAGCACTCGAGGGCGTAAACATGCCTCTTGAATTTGACCTCGCCAACGTTCCCGACAACCAGCTTGACATCTTCACCGGTTTTGAATTTCCCGTCAACGACGGCGTCAAGGGAAAGACAACGATTAAATTCGAGATAACTTCATTTTTACCGCTGCTCAACGCTTACCCCGGCAACCACTCGTTTGAAATCTCGGTGACCGACAGCTACAGCCACACCGAGACCCGCACACTCATTTTCATAGGACAATAATAATCCCGCTAACTAACGATGAAAAAAATTGCATATATCTTCCTCCCGCTATTGACCGCATCGTTGATGACGGGATGCTCGACTGACGACGAGGTATTCGCCGACGGCGAGGGCAAAATATCTCTGGCAGCATCGCTCAGCGGCGACGTCAAGGTTGTCTCGCGCGCCGATGCCGACGGCCTGAGAGAGACCTACGGGCCGACACTGAAACTCTGGCTCACCAAACTCGGCAAAGGTCCGGTGCGTACATACGAGGGCATCGACGAGATTCCCTCAGGTCCCGTGGCCATGCAGACAGGCAACTATGCCGCCGAGGCATGGGCCGGTGACTCCGTGCCCGCCAGCTGGGGCGAGTCAAAATACTTCAAGGGCTACGAGCCGTTTGAAATCAGCCGCAACGCCACCACACAGGTCAACGTTGTCTGCAAGATTGTCAACACCCTCGTGAGCGTCAGCTATGACGAGAATGTCGACGAAGTCCTGAAAGACTACAGTCTCAAGGTCAGCTCGCTGACCGGCGACCTGACCTTCGAGGGCCGCGACGACCGCAAGGGCTATTTCATGCTACCCACCAAGTCGAAGACGCTGACCATCGAGCTGACCGGCACCGGACTCGACGGCAAGCCTTACAAACAGACCGAGACCATCGAGGACGCCCAGCCGACAACCGAATATTGTCTCCGCGTCAAATATGACCCGAAGAATCCCGACGCCATCGGCGGCGCAGTGTTTGACATCGTGGTCGACCCGACCGAAATCGAGGTTGACAACGAAATCGTCATCACTCTGGCTCCCGAAATCAAAGGCATCAACTTTGACATCGCCCAGCCCGTGACCGGCGAAGAAGGCGGACTCGGACGCCGCAGCGTCTACATCTCGGCCGCCGACGCCCTGACCGACGTTGTCATCGAGAGCGAAGAACTGAACGCTATAATCGGCCACAACGACGTCGGACTCGTCAACGAGTCGGTTTCAAAAACCTATCTCGACCAGCTCGCCGCCGCGGGCATCAGGATTGTCAAGACAGTCTCGTCAGACGGCCGTCTGACCAACATACGTGTCAATTTCGAAGAATCATTCACCTCGACTCTGGAAAACGGCGTACACACCTTCAAGTTCACAGCCACCGACGCCTATGACGGTGAAGCCAAGACCGCCGAAGCCACTCTGACATTCAATGTCACCGACGCTCCCGTACAGAGTCTGCCGGTTGAGCAGAGCGCCATCAGCTACACCTCAGCCACCCTGCGCGCATCAATCGTCAAACCGTGGAGCGCAGCATCGCGCGCCGCCGGCGAGCACGGATTCCGCTATCGCGCCCAGGGCTCGGCAGCATGGACATATGTTGAAGGCACTGTGTCAGGCAACATGATGACAGCCACCCTCACCGATCTCAACGACGGAACAACCTATGAGTATAAAGCCGTAGCCGACGACTTCGAGACCACAGTGATGACATTCACCACTATGGCCTATCCTCAGCTCCCCAACGCAAGCTTCGAGAGCTGGCAAGGCTCGGCACCGGCGCTGATTGGCCCCTTCGGCAATGACATGTTCTGGGATAGCGGAAACCATGGTTCCAAGACGATGGGTAAAGATGTCACAACAAGTGACGCCACATATAAGCACTCAGGCAACTACTCAATCAAACTCGCCAGCCAGTTTGTCGGAATCGGAGCCATCGGTAAATTTGCCGCCGGTAACCTGTTCGCCGGCGAATATCTCAAAACCGACGGCACCAACGGTGTCCTCGGCTGGGGACGTCCCTGGACCGTGACTCCCAAAGCTCTGAAGGGCTATGTAAGATATGAACCCAAAGCCATCACCCACAGAGACAACGACGCTCCGGCCGAATATGTCAAGGGCGAGATGGACAAAGGCATCATATATGTGGCTCTCGTCGACAATACCACAAAATCGGCCGAAGGCAAGAACTACCCATGCATCGTCAAGACGAAAACCAAAGAATTGTTCTCGAAAAACGATGCCAACGTGCTGGCCTATGGTGAAATCATCTTCGACACTGCCACAGGTGGTGACGGCATGGTGGAATTCAACATCCCCATCGAGAAAATCAAAGACGGCACCGTGGCCAACATCATTATCGTCGCTTCGGCCTCGAAAGGCGGTGACTACTTCGCGGGCGGCGATGGCTCGACCATGTGGATTGACGACCTGAAACTCGTTTACTGAAAATAGTTTTGCGAATATGACCTATGAGCGGGAGGGGCGACACAACGTCGCCTCTCCTCTCTTTTTGTCATATCAGAACGACCTTTAACGGCATCATGATACTGATTATCAGCGCATTCTGCTTAATCCTATCAAAAGATATGTGGTAGCCGCATCATTTATGACTCAATTGCTTGCCGTGAGGCATGAATCGTTACAAAACAATTGCAAAATCTTCTTAAAATTTGCATATATCGTTACAAATGTTTATTTTTGACGGCACACATCACAAATCAATCTTTCTATTCATCAAATAATCCCAGTTACAAAATGAGAAATAGGTATAGGCGGATAATGCGCCCAATATTAGTCGATTGATGCTAAGCGTGTTGGCGCATTATTCATCAGTCGCCGTATGAGTATATCAAATATGGAGTCCATATTGTTTCGGCGATTAAATCTGAAATGATACTCG
>ENA-OYXU01000190-OYXU01000190.1-human-gut-metagenome-genome-assembly--contig:-NODE-190-length-25999-cov-4.729918_pt1 | contig 25999 bp, 23 predicted proteins | sample MGYA00243243_ERZ653435 | MGnify/ENA primary metagenome ERZ653435 (study PRJEB26926, sample SAMN06165113) | human gut metagenome | biome: ENVO:00009003; feature: ENVO:2100002; material: ENVO:00002003... | reverse complement strand
CCTATTCCCGGCCCGCCCCCTATCAGCGTCAGGCTCCCTGCCACCAGGCCGCCACCCAGCACGCGGTTCAGTTCCGAACTGGGCATACGCATGCGCGTATCCTCGCCCACCTCGATGTCCGACAGTTTCACTGGCCTGGAACTGCGCACCAGGCCCTTCCTGCGGCCCCGCGTATCGGCGGACACCTTCTCCTCCACCATCGTATTCCATTCGCCGCACGACGGACAGCGGCCAACCCATTTCGGACTTTCCGCCCCGCAGTTGCTGCAGAAATATACAGTCTTTGTCTTCATATCCCTATCCTCAAAGCCGTTCAGGCCCTAATTTCGACATTCGCATATAAGACTGAACAAACTTATTTGCAAAAATACAAAAAAGTTATTAAATTTGCGAAAACGTTGGAACAATCGTTTCCCCTCAGGCGTCATACCTTAGGAAAACAGTTCCGACGAACCGTGAAAAACAGTTATAACCCATATAAAAACACAAAACAATGGAATTCTTAACAGATGAGAAGCTTCTGATTGTCGGTGCAGCCGGCATGATCGGCTCGAACATGGCCCAGACCGCCATCATGATGCACCTCACACCGAACATCTGCCTCTACGACCCCTATGCGAAGGGTCTGGAAGGCGTTGCCGAGGAATTGCTGCAGTGCGGTTTCGAGGGTATGAACATCACATACACCGATGACATCGAGACAGCCTTCACCGGCGCCAAGTACATCGTATCGAGCGGTGGCGCACCCCGTAAGGCAGGCATGACCCGCGAGGACCTGCTGGCCGGCAACTGCAAGATCGCCGAGGACTTCGGCAAGAACGTCAAGAAGTACTGCCCGGATGTAAAGCACATCGTCGTCATCTTCAACCCGGCCGACATCACCGGTCTGGTAACGCTGCTGTACAGCGGCGTCAAGCCCAGCTGCGTCACCACACTTGCAGCCCTTGACTCAACACGTCTGCGCAACGAGCTGGCCAAGTGGTTCAAGATCGCTCCGGACCGCATCACCAACTCCCGCACATACGGCGGCCACGGCGAGCAGATGGCCGTATTCGCAAGCACCACACTGGTGGACGGCAAGCCCCTGACCGAGATCATCGGCACCGAGGCACTGCCTCAGAACGAGTGGGAGGCCATGAAGGTCCGCGTGATCCAGGGAGGCAAGAACATCATCGAGCTCCGCGGCCGCAGTTCCTTCCAGAGCCCCGCGTTCCTGTCCATCGAGATGATCGCAGCCGCCATGGGCGGTCCCGCGTTCCGCTGGCCGGCCGGAGTATATGTCAACGACAAGAAGTTCCACAACATCATGATGGCCATGGAGACCACCATCGACAAGAACGGTGTAAGCTTCAAGGTTGTGGACGGCACCCCCGAGGAGAACGCCGAGCTGGAGCAGAGCTACAAGCACCTCTGCACCCTGCGCGACGAGGTTATCGCCCTGGGCATCATGCCTCCCATCGACAAGTGGGCTGAGCTCAACCCCAACATGATGGAGGAGACGAAATAATCCACAACGAGACTATCGTATAGAATGAGGAGAGGATGTGTCAATTTTTATTTTGACACATCCTCATTTATATCAAACCCAATAGCAATACCGGAGAAACCGAACAGATCTATACCTTGAACCTACCTTAAATCCACCATTGGAACCTAACCTTACCATCTAATGCTGATATGACACAACAGAAATATTTCTCGCTGAAGAGCGAGTTGAAGGACTATTCCATGATCATCGTGGGCCTGATGCTGTACGCCATCGGATTCGCGGCATTCATCCTGCCCCATCACATAGTGATCGGCGGCATGGCGGGTCTGGGAACCCTGGTCTACTTCGCCACCAACGGATTCGTTCCCGTGGCCGTCACGATGTACGGCGTCAATATAGCCTTGCTGCTGGCGGGCCTGAAAATGCTCGGGAAATCGTTCGTCACACGCACCATATTCGGAGCGACCGGCATCTCCGTGTTCATCGGCCTTATCGAGGGATATTTCCTGTCGCATCCGCCGTTGATGGCCGACGTGGCCATGAGCGTGGTGCTGGGAGGCATACTGTGCGGACTCGGAATCGGCACCATCTACATCCACAACGGAACTTCCGGCGGATCCGACATCGTGGCCGCGATGGTGGCCAAGGTCTCAAACGTCAGCGTGGGCCGCACCCTGATGATAGTCGACATGTCCATCGTGGCCCTTACCTTCTTCCTTCCCTTCAACGGCACGCTGGAGCAGCGCATACAGTCCAGCATCCCGCGAATACTGTACGGCTGGGTCACCATCTTCATCTACTCATACATCACCGACCTGCTCATCAACACCAACCGCCAGGCCACACAGTTCATCATCTTCTCGTCCAAATGGGAACAGATAGCCGATGCCGTCAACCAGCACGCGCATCGTGGCGTGACCGTCCTGGACGGCATGGGATGGTACACCAAGCACAACGTCAAGATCCTGATGGTGTGGTGCCGTAAGATCGAGTCCGTGACCATCTTCCGAATCGTCAAGACCGTGGACAACGACGCCTTCATCACCCAGGCCAACGTCAACGGCGTCTATGGACGTGGATTCGACAAGGTGAAGGTCAAGATGAAGAAACACGCCTCGGAGCAGCCCCAGGATCTCTCGGCACATTGACCCCGGAACTTTTTACAACGATATTTGCGGTTCATTAAATTAATTTATATATATTTGTAGCCGATTTTAAAACAACAGGCCGAAAGGCCGCACACGCAAACCGAAATCTAAACAACATGAATCTGTTCAGAACAGTTACGGCGGCGCTCATGCTGGCAACGGTCCCCGTTATGGCCCAGACGGAAACCGACCCGTATAGGGAAAGTAACTCACCCCACGTCACCACGCATGACTACGTGCATCTCACCACCGATGTCCGGGTGGACTGGCAAAACACATGGCGGGACGGCAAGACCGACAGGTCCGATTCCGGCTTCGAGGGAAAATATCTCCTGTTCCGCGTCGATGGCGAGATTATTCCGGGATTGACATATTCCTGGCGCCAGCGGCTCAACAAGCCTCACAAGGACGCTGCATTCTTCGACGCCACCGACTGGATATTCATGGACTACGCATGGCGGCAGTTCGACTTCTCGGCAGGCAAGCAGGTGGTGGCGATCGGCGGCTGGGAGTACGACCGCTATCCCGTCAACGTCTACAGTGCCTCGGTGTTCTGGAACAACATCAACTGCTTCCAGTTGGGTGTCCAGGCCGGAATGGGAATCGGCAAAGGCTCGCGCATCTACATCCAGGCCTCGCAAAGTCCGTTTCACACAACGGCCAACCGAAACATGTACAGCTACAACCTGTTCTGGAACGGACATTACGGCATCTACCGCGCCCTCTGCTCGGCCAACATGGTGGAATACGACCGCGGCCGTTTCATAAGCTACATCTCGCTTGGCAACCGTTTCGACATCGGCAACGTCACCGTGGAGCTTGACCTGATGAACCGCGCGGCATCGCACCAGGTGTTCTTCGGCCGCGACATGTCTATAGTCGGCGAGGTGGCCTACCGTCCCCATCCGGCATGGAGGATACACGGCAAATACACATACGACGTCAACAAGAGCGGCACCGACGCCGACCTCTGCGTGCTGGACGGCACCGAGCTCAACATGATCGGGGGCGGCCTGGAGTACTACCCGCTGCGCAAGCGCCGCACCAACCTGCGCCTGCACGCCAACTGCTACTACAGCTGGGGCAGCAACGCCAACACCGGCGACGTGATGCAGAACAAGACAGCCGTCCTGGACTTCGGCATCACCTGGACAATGGACGTGTTCGGCGTCAGGAAATAACTTCGAAAGCAATTAAAACAACAATCTTACTAATTCAACACAATGGACAACAGCTTAGCTCCGAATGAAATGACGGAGGCCCCGGCAAAGAAGAAAGCCAGATCCACCACACGGACCGTCATCTCAGGCATAACCTGCCTGACGTGCGTGTTCGCGCTGTTCTACTACCTTGGCGTCAACATGGGCGTGGCCCAGATGCTCAAGACCTTGATGAACACCGCCCACGACCTGCTGCTCAACACCGTGTTCTACCTGATGGGCGTATGCGTCCTGACCGGCGCAATCGGCCGCCTGTTCGTAGAGTTCGGCGTGGTGAAACTGCTTGAGATAATCCTCAAGCCCCTGATGAAGCCTCTGTTCCACCTCCCCGGCGTCGCGTCGCTTGGCGCGGTAATGACGTTCCTGAGCGACAATCCCGCCATCATCTCACTGGCGCAGGACAAGCGTTTCAGTTCCTACTTCAAGAAATTCCAGTTCATCTCCCTCACCAACTTCGGCACCGCCTTCGGAATGGGTCTGCTGGTGATGGTGTTCATGGTTGGCCAGGGTTACTTCTGGCAGCCGCTGGTCGGTTTCGCCGGCGCGTTCGCAGGTTGCTGCGTCTCCACTCGACTGATGCAGTATTTCGTAATCAAGGCCTATCCCAGTTTCGCCACCGAGGACGTGGTGGACGCCAAGGAGATCGAAAAGGAGGAGGAGGAGAAGGTCGAGACGAAATCCACTTTCATCCGTGTCCTGAACGCCCTGCTTGACGGAGGGAAGAGCGGCGTCGACGTGGGACTGGCCATAATCCCGGGAGTTCTGATCATCAGCACGCTGGTGATGGTGCTGACGTTCGGGCCCTCGGCCGACGGCACCTATACCGGCGCGGCCTACGAGGGCACGGCCGTACTCCCCTGGCTGGCATCCAAAATCAACATTGTGTTTGAATGGCTCTTCGGATTCGGCGACCCGCACCTGATCGCGTTCCCCATCACGGCCCTTGGAGCCGTCGGAGCCGCGTTGGGTCTTGTCCCCAACTTCATAGCGCAGGGATGGATCGACGGCAACGCCATCGCCGTGTTCACAGCCATCGGAATGTGCTGGAGCGGCTATCTCAGCACCCATACCGCGATGCTCGACTCACTCGGCTACCGCGAGCTGACACCCAAAGCCATACTGGCGCATACCATCGGAGGACTCTGCGCAGCCATCATAGCCCATGCGCTCTACATGGGGATATTCTACCTGAACGTCTGATACCCCACCACAACGGACATAACGAGAAGACAGCCGCCGGGCATTCCGGCGGCTGTCTTGTTCTACACGGGAATCCGATTACTTGGGTGTGAAGCGGATGGTTCTCGTCACCTCGCCGGGCGTGGCTCCGTCTGGAAGTTCCTCGGCCGTCTTTACAACGATGAACGACTGGTCGATCATACCGGTGGATATCGACTTGTCGACCTGCAGGATGTTCATGCCCATGGTCAGCACATAACGCCCTGGCTCCAGCATGCCTGTGTCGATGCCGACGCCGTAGGGGGCGAAGATGGGATGTATCTGCGGAAGTCCGTTCAGGTAGTAGGTGACGTTGTTGACCAGTGCCTGCTTGCCGTCGTTGCCTTTGCAATCAATGCCCGTCACCTTCATGATGTCGCCCTGCACCACGTACAGCACGTTGTTCTCCATCACGACATTGTCGTAGACTACCGTGACGTCAACATCGGGCAGGTCATTGTCGTCGGAACACGATGCCGCCATGAAGCCTAACGGCAGCAACAGCAGAGCCAGATAAAGTAACTTTTTCATTTTCTCATCTGTTTTATCCGGGAAGTGCATCATCCGGCACTCCCCAGGGTGATTAACTATTATTTGATATATTTTACTTTTATAACAACCGTAAGGGTCAAAAGATTGATGCCATTTCCACATGATTTGCAGTTGCGGGGATTTGCAGTTATCGGATTTGTGTGTTAATTTTGCAGAGCATTTGCTGACATCAGCTCAATGACCCAATAACCATAACACACCATTATCATAAATGAACACCTTTAGATTCGGGCTTACTGCGGCGGTTGCGATTGCGGGAGCGTCCTCGCTGCTGATGAACGGAGAAAACACCGACAATATCATAGTGCAGACCGACGCCTACCGTTGGGCAGGCGACACCATCTACCAGAACGAATTCAAGGCCTGGGCCGAAAGTCCAGAGGAGATCAGATCCACCTACAAGGGTCGCCCCGGATACTTCATGCCTGTTGACCAAGTCTGGCGGCGCAGGAACGACCTGTCTTCCTATCCTCGGCTCAAGTCCACCAACCGTCTCCATGAGACAATCTACAACATGGGGCTTGACGAGATGGTCAACGCCGTGGAGCCTGACACGACCCTCCGCACCGGCAAGGAGTGGGCCGGAGTATGGACGCGTGACGTATCTTACTCCATCATCCTGAGCATGTGCTACATGCAGCCCGAAGCCTCGATGATCTCGCTTATGAAGAAAGTCAACCCCTCGGGCCAGATAATCCAGGACACAGGCTCGGGCGGCGCATGGCCCATCTCCACGGACCGCATGGTCTGGGTCCTGGCCGCCTACGAGATCTACAAGGCCACCGGCGACATGGACTGGCTGAGGAAAGTCTACCCCATAGCCCTGCGCAGTCTGGAGAAAGACCAGAAGACCGTGATGAGCCCGCAGCTGCTTGTCAAAGGCGAGACCAGCTTCATCGACTGGCGCGAGCAGTCCTATCCACGCTGGATGCAGACCGCCGACATATCGCAGTCCGAGGCGATGGGCACCAACGTGATGTACGCCGCCGCCCTCAAGGCCTGCGCGCAGATGGCCGACGTATTAGGCAACCGCAAGGAAGCGGCCAGGCTCAACGCCCGCTATGACGCCTTGGTCTCGGCCATCAACAAGACCTTCTGGCTCGATGACAAGGGTTACTACGGAATGTACACCTACGGACGCGGCAACAAGATAGTGAATCCACGCGCCGAGACCCTGGGCGAGGCTCTGGCGATACTCTACGACATCGCACCCGAGGAACGCCAGAAGTCCATTTCACAGAACAATCCCCATACCCCCTTCGGTCCGGCCATCTTCTATCCCCAGATAGCCGACATGCCCAGTTACCACAACAACGCACTATGGCCCTTCGTCGCATCCTACTGGACCTTGGCGCAGGCCAAGGCAGGCAACGAGCCCGGCACTCTGGAGGGTATCGGATCGGTGTTCCGTCCGGCCGCATTGTTCGCCACGAACAAGGAGAACTTCAACCTGGACAACGGGGACTATTATACGGAACTGAACTCCAGCAACATGCTGTGGTCGCTAGCCGGAAACATCGCCATCACCACCCGTGTGCTGTTCGGCATTCACTTCGAACGTGACGGGCTGTTGCTGAAGCCCTTCGTGCCAAAGGCGCTGGAAGGGACACGCACGCTCGACAACTTCCGCTACCGTGACGCCACGCTCAACATCACCGTCAACGGCTACGGCGCCGACGTGGCCAGGATCACCGTCAACGGCCGTGAGTACAAGCCAGGCAAGGTGATTCCCGCCAAGCGGCTCCACGGGGTATGCAACATCGTGGTGGATATGGACAACCAGCCCATCCCGGAGATGAAGGTGAACCGCCAGCCCAACCGTAAGGCTCCCCTGACGCCCGTGACATGGCTGGCCAACGATCCTGCGCTGAACGGCGAAGGCGTCCCAGTGAACAATCTGCTGCAGTGGAACCCGATCGAGTACATAGCCCGCTACCAGGTGCTGAAGAACGGCAAGGTAGTGGCCGAGACCCGCCAGACCAGCTACCCGGCCACGACCCCCGGCGAATGGCAGGTGATCGGCATCACCGCCGACGGAACGCCGTCCTTTGCCAGCGAGCCGCGCAGCAACCGCGATTCCTGGGCCTACGAGTTCAAGAACGAGAAGACAGCGATGTCGTCGCCGGAAGTCAGCTATCAGCCCTCCGAGCCCATCGCCGGATTCAACGGCGATGGATTCGTGGAACTGGACCAGAAGGACAACAACGCCTCCATAAACGTCAAGATTCCACAGAGCGGTCTATACGCCTTCCAGTACCGTTACGCCAACGGCAACGGACCCGTCAACACCGAGAACAAGGCCGCCATACGCACAATGACGCTCAACGGCCGCAAGGCAGGCACAATCGTGATGCCGCAGCGCGGTGTGGCGAACTGGAACGACTGGGGAATGTCGAACATGGTGATCGTTCCACTCTCGGCCGGGACCTACACCGTCGGCATCACCTACCTGCCCGAGGACGAGAACATGAACATCAAGACCAACCATGCCCTGGTGGACCAGCTCCGTATCGAGCGGCTGTCGGAATAGTCGATACCGTCAACCTTTACCCTCCTTAGGGCGTTAACTTTATAAGAGGGCTGCCCGGCTACGTCACCGCAGTAGCCGGGCAGCCATTTTATATTAACGACTATATTATCTAATTATATTGCTGGAACATGACAGCTTCCGATACATCCAATACCTCCAAACTGCGGAGCGATCTGGCCAAAAGCACCGTCCAGTGGATATCGCACCTCACAGTACTGGCGCTTTCGATATGGCTGATCGTGGAGATCTCCATCGATACCCTCCACAACGACACTTTCTATAACGAGCCTTCCTTTCTGAAATGGCAGCTGTGGATATGTATCGCCTTCATGGCGGACTTCTTCATCGAGATGACCGTGGCGGAACGAAAATGGCGGTACCTGGCCACGCACGTCATATTCCTGCTCGTGTCCATCCCCTACCAATACATATTGGAGAAACTGGGATGGCATGTACCGCGTGACATAGCCTATCTGATCCGGTACATGCCTCTGATCCGCGGAGGGTACGCCATGGCGTATGTAGTCTCCTGGTTCACCAGCGACCGAGCCACCGGAATGTTCCTGTCATACATCATCACGATGCTCTCCACAGTCTACTTCTGCTCCCTGACGTTCTACCTGTTCGAACATCATGTCAACGCCGATGTGGACAAATATCTTGACGCACTGTGGTGGGCCGCCATGTGCGTCACCACCGAAGGCTGCGACATCAGTCCGGTCACCGGCGTCGGCAAGGCGTTGGCTTTCCTCCTGGCCGGTATGGGCATCATAATGTTTCCTGTGTTCACCGTCTACGTCACGAATCTGATCAACCGTAAACAGAAAACCTCCGAGCAGGCCCGTCTGCTGGACTCCTATCGACGGTTGCTGGCCGTCAAGAATCAGCATACGCCCGCATCGGAGGCTTCCAAGCCGTCAGCGACGGCGACTCAGTCCACGGCCGGCGATGACGCCGGCGGAGAGGCTAAACAGTAGCGTTCAGGGTCGGCGTCAACGGCTCGTCGGCGCAAAGCACCGTAAGAAGATTGCCGACCATCGCGGCCTTCTGGTCATCGGTAAACTTGGCCACATCGCGCTCCTGCAGCGTTCGCAGGGCCATGTCGACCATCGATACGGCACCCTCCACTATCTTCTCCCGCGCGGAGATGATGGCGTCTGCCTGCTGGCGGCGCAGCATCACGGCCGCGATTTCCGGGGCGTAGGCCAGATAGTTCAGACGGGCCTCGATCACCTCAAGGCCGGCCATGACCAGACGCTCGTTGATCTTCGCCTCAAGCATCTCGTTGATTTCCTTGCCGCTGCCGCGAAGCGTCAGCTCGTTCGGATCGTTGGTGTCGGTGTTGTCGTAGGCGAAATGACCCGTCACCTCGCGCAACGCGGCATCGCTCTGTACCCTGACGAAGGAATCCAGAGCCATCGGATTGACCGCGCCTCCCTGCATGGTGCTGGACTGCGCGTCAAGGTCGAACGTCACCTTATATGTATCGCGCACGCGCCACACCAACACCATTCCGATCAGCACAGGATTGCCCGTCTTGTCGTTGACCTTGATCGGGTCTATGTCCATGTTGCGGATACGCAGCGACAGTTTTTTCTTGTCCATGAAGGGATTCACCCAGTAGAACCCCACCTTGCGGCAGGTGCCGCAGTATTTTCCGAAGAATATCATGACACGGGCCTCGTTGGGCTGTTGAGTGAAGTATCCCACGCATCCCAAGACGAACAGCAGGGCGGCGATGATCTCGACCGTCACCATCAGCCACTGCGCCACGTTGTCGTTCATATAAGCCCATCCGGTCCATGCCGCCACCACAGGCAGCAGGATGAATGTGAAAAACAGCATCAGGAATCCGTTAACCAGACTTCCTTGATACTCGTACTCATGGTTGTGTTCCTCCATAATATCTCTGTTTTGTTTATGCCGCCGAGAACATCCCTGCGACAATACAAAAATAATAAAAAAAACGGGAATCCGCAAAATCAAGGAACAAAGTCCGCTCCGCGGGTGTTATGGGGATATATGATAATGTTTCTCAAAGTCATACTGGTAATGGTGATCCTGGCGGCTATGATAATGCTGCTGCTGGGGCTGGACCATGTGTTCACCGGCAAGTTCGACTCCGACAGTTCCGACGCCACGCGACTGCGCGACGAGGTGGAGAAGCATCAGGAGGTGATCAGCGACAACAGTGTCTTCGACCCCCTGGTGCGGCATTCCCGCCGTAGCGACGGCACCCGGAGACAACCCAGATGACCGACAATTCCACGCGTTGCTTGCCAAGACGACATGCGTTTAAAAATATTAAAAAAACAGAACCATATCGGATATGGAATGTTATTAAGGTAAACAAAGTTAAAAAAGGAAACAAGAATTCCGCTATAATCAAATCAAACAAAACATCAAACACATAGGAGTTATGAAAAGAACAGTTTTATTTCTTGCCGCTATGATGACAGTCGCAATGTCATGGGCGCAGATCAGTAAGAACGAGGCCAAGAGCCTCAATGCCTTCCTTGCACAGCCGTCGGCCGAGGGGACGACCAATGCAGCCGCTCTCGGCGTAGGCCCCAATGCAGCCGCATCCATCCCCGGCCTGAAGATCGAGAACGGTCATGTCACCGAGATCGACCTCAGCCACAAGAAGCTGGCCGGCGACCTGAACCTCTCCGGCTTCCCCGCGCTGACCAAGGTCAACGTCTCCGACAACCGCATCCAGACTCTTACACTGGCCAACAACCCCGCGCTGGTAGGTGTGAACGCAAGCCACAACCGTCTTACAGAATTCGCTGTCAGCGGCTGTCCGCAGGTGCAGAACATAAAGCTCAACAGCAACCGTCTGGCCGAGATCGACCTCTCCTCGACTCCGCTGCTGACCACACTGAACCTCTCCGGAAACGCGTTCGAGGCTCTGGACGTTACATACGCATTCAACCTGAAGACCCTCAACGTGATCGGCAACAAGCTTGAGTCGCTCAACGTGACCGGCTGCCAGAGCCTGAAGAACCTCTACGCAGCGTTCAACAAGCTGAGTTCAATCACACTGGCCGGGCTCGTAAACCTCCAGAACCTGAATATCAACAACAACCGCATCCAGAAGCTCTACATCCAGGATCTTCCCGCTCTGGCCACGGTGCTCTGCTCCGACAACCACATGAAGGAATTCGCACTTCAGAACTGCAAGATGGTCAACGACATCTGGGCGCCCTACAACGACCTGACCAGTTTCAACGTAAGCAATGTGCCGACACTGGCCTTCGTAAACGTAGAGTGGAATGACCTGACCACATTGAGCCTCAGCAACATGAACTTCCTGCAGCGCGTCAACGCAGCCAACAACCAGTTGCAGATGGTAGATGTAAGCTACGACCCGTTGCTGACAACCATCAACTTGACTTACAACGACATGTTGACCGACTTCCGTACCACCGGCGACTCCATGCTGACGCACGTGATCGGTTACAACGAATGGGATCCCTACTGGGACAACTAATCACACCGAGGGTTAAATCCCGGGACATAGATACAATCGAGGGCCGGTCAGTTCCGGCCTTCTTTTTTTGTATATTTAATAATTATTCATTAACTTTGCGAACTTAAGATTTAACGCCAAAATGAAGAACCTCCTGATCGCCGACGCCGGCTCCACCAAGATCGACTGGGCTTACCTGAGTCCGGACGGCGGTGTGCGCCGGTTCCAGACCGAGGGACTTAACGCCCTGCTGGCCTCCGGCGACGATATGGCCCGCGTGTTCGGAACTGTATGTAAGTCACTTCCGGACAGTGAGGTCAACCAGGTGTTCTATTACGGCGCCGGATGTGCCACACAGGCCATATGCGGCAAGATCCGGCAGGCATTGTCCAGCACCCTAAGCACCGGGGATGTCTTTGTGGCCTCCGACCTTCTCGGCGCGGCTCGCGCCTTGCTGGGTCATGAGTCTGGAATAGCCTGCATCCTCGGGACGGGCTCAAATTCCTGCCTGTACGACGGCACCGACATCACCATGAACATCCCTCCCATGGGGTTTATACTCGGTGACGAAGGCTCCGGTGCCTCGTTGGGCAAGCGCCTTTTAGGCGACATAGCCAAGACCGTCGCCCCGGAACATATCAGGGACCACTTCGCCCGCAGGTTCGCCCTGACAGTCCCCGACATCCTGGACCGGGTATACCGACAGGCAGCCCCTAACCGGTTCTTAGCGTCGATGGTGCCGTTCATCAGCGACAACATCCGCGACCCGTACATGACGGCACTGGTGCGCAGGGAGTTCTCGGACTTCCTGTCCAGGAACGTCATGCTGTATCCCGGAGCCAACGAGATGCCGGTGCATTTCACAGGATCGATCGCCCGGGTCTTCGGCGACATCCTGCGCGATGCCGCCGCCTCGGCCGGCCTGTCCCTCGGGACAATTCTGGACGCTCCGATGCCGGGACTAATTACATACCATACACAAAGCAAGAAATGAAACTCAAACCGACTATTCTCTCATTGACCATTGCCGCCTCCCTTGCCGTTCCTGCAACATCCGCGGCCCAGGACGTGGTTTCCTCATCGGCGCCCATCATCATCGAGCCGCTGTTTGAATACCCGGTGGCTCCGGACTCGATTCCCGACCTGACCGGCAAGTCGGAATGGATCGTGGAGCATTTCTGGGACCAGATGGATTTCAAGAGGAAAAACGCAGTTGACCAGAACGCCCTGAACGATGCCCTGCAGGTGTTCATCTCCCCCATGCGCTGGACCTCGGATCCCGTGGTGGACAAGGCACTGAACACCCTTTTCAAGAATCTTGAGAAAAATCCGACCTTGACGCTGCAGTTCACACGCGCAGCCGAGGAGGCTCTGTACGGCCCGCGGGCCATCTACTGGTCCGACCCTGTCTACCTCCGCTTCATCGACAATATGCTCCGCGACAAGAAGATTCCCTCGGCACGCAAGGAACGCTTCATCCGTCACAAGCGTCTGCTGGAGAACAGCCGCGTAGGAGACTACCCCAAGCCGTTCGACTACACCACACCGACAGGCACCACCGCCAGGTATGCCCCCACAGGCGTGATCACCGTGATCGAGTTCGGCGACCCCGAGTGCGACGACTGCCGTCTGGCCAAACTGAAGATGGAGACCGACGTCACATTCTCCGGACTTGTCGACAAGGGCGCGGTCAACGTGCTGTTCATCATCCCCGACCCGTCCGAGGGCTGGCAGACCGACATGGTGGACTTCTCGCCCAAATGGCACGCGGGAGCCTCCGACACCGTGGCCGACATCTATGACATACGCTCCACACCGTCGTTCTACGTCATCGGACGCGACGGCAAGATCATAGCCAAGAACATAGGTTACCGTCAGGCGATGGGCGAGGCCGTGAAGGCCGCAAACACTCCCGAAACCGCTAAATGACCACCGCCATGCTCAGCATCTTCAAACGTTTCTACATCTGGTCCACCGGATACTCGTACACCAACCTGGGGCGATTGTTCCTGCGATTGTTCGTCGGCCTGATGCTTATGCAGTTCGGCATCCGCCAGCTGTATCATTTCGAGGACCTGCTCCCTATGTACCCCTCCGTACTGGGAATGTCGTCGCAGGCCACGATGGTGGTGATGATCATCATCGAGATCCTATGCTCGCTGTGCATCATGCTGGGGTTCTGCACCCGCATCATGACCGTGCCCCCCTTCATAGCGATGTGCATCGCCGAATACCATATCCTGGAGCATGTGGTGACGGTGCCGGCGTATATGCTCACATGGGCCATGCCGGGCTATCTCCCCGTGATGTTCGTGGGTATATACTTCTTCATCATGCTGGTTGGACCGGGCAAGATAAGCATTGATTATTTCCTGTCGCTCTACCTGCTGCACAGCGCCGACAAGAGCGAGGCCGAGCTGGAGGAGGTGTGACATGAGGATTGCCGTATTGATATCGGGAGGCGTCGACAGCGCCGTGGTGGTGGACCTCCTGTACAAGGAAGGCCACGACCTGACATTGTTCTACATCCGCATCGGCAACGACAACGGCGAGGGGGACTGCAGCGCGGAGGAGGACATCGAGATGTGCACGCTCATAGCCCGCAGGTACGGCTTGCCTCTGCGCGTAGTGTCGCTGCACCAGGAATACTGGGATTCCGTCATGGCCTACACGCTGCGGACCGTGGCCGATGGGCGCACGCCGCATCCCGACATGATGTGCAACAAACTGGTGAAGTTCGGATACTTCGAGGAGCGCTGGGGGCATGAGTTCGACAAGACAGCCACCGGCCATTATGCCGACATCGTGGAGCGCGACGGCCGCTGTTGGCTGGCCACCGCGGCCGACCCTGTCAAGGACCAGACCGATTTCCTGGCCCAGATCAGTCAGGAACAGCTGTCGCACCTGATGTTCCCCCTGGGACGTCTGCCGAAGCGTGAGGTACGGAGGCTGGCGCTGGAGGCGCAGCTGCCAAACGCCGGACGCAAGGACTCCCAGGGAATCTGCTTCCTGGGGAAGATCGACTATTCCGACTTCATCGAGCGCCATCTCGGCACACGTCCCGGTCCGGTGATCGAGATCGAGACCGGGCGCAAGGTCGGCGAGCACCGTGGATTCTGGTTCTACACCATCGGGCAACGCAAGGGTCTGGGACTGGGAGGCGGCCCCTGGTTCGTGGTGCGCAAGAACATCCGCGACAATGTGATCTACGTCAGCCACGGCTACGACACTCCGAAGCAATACGGACGCCGCATCGACATCCAGGAGATGCATTGGATCAGCGGCGACCCAGGCGACACGACCGTATCGTTCAAGACCCGCCACTCACCCGAGTTCCATACCGGCACGCTGGAACGTCATCCCGACGGCTCGCTGACGCTCCATTCGGACCAGGACATCCAGGGAATCGCCCCCGGCCAGTTCGCGATCATATACTCCCCGGACCGACGGCTGTGCTACGGCTCAGGAATGATTACACTTTAACCGACACCATCCGTATCGTACATACATATGGCAAAACAGGAAGACAAACGCCTGCTGAAGATGGTAGGCATTACATACAACCAGATTGAGTCCGGCGTCTACGCCGTGATTCTCCAGGAAGACGGAGGCACCCGCCGCATCCCCATCATCATCGGGTTTCCGGAGGCGCAGGCCATCGAATGCAAACTGCAGGAGATAGTCACCCCGCGTCCGCTGACCCACGACCTGATGGTCAACATGATGGCCTCCTTCGGAATCGGCCTCAAAGAGATTTTCATCCACAAGCTTTCCAACGGCGTCTTCGCAGCCGAGATGGAACTGGTTTCCGACGGCGCGAGCCGCATGGTGGACGCCCGCAGCTCCGACGCGATCGCCCTGGCGCTCCGCACCGGCGCCCCGATCTACACCTCGGCCGCCGTTCTGGACGAAGTGGGGTTCGAGGCCGGCCAGAAACCAATGCCTCGACGTCCCGCGCGCGCTTCCATGCAGCCCAAGGCCAGGACAAAGTCCGAGACTGAGTCCGGACAGGGCAACGACCTGGGCAACGACCTGGAGAACGACCTGCTGTACCTCCCCACCGAATTTCTCCGGGAAGACATGGCACGCGCCGCCGAGAACGAAGACTATGAACGCGCCGCCCGCATCAAGGAGGAGATCGACCGGCGCGAGCAGGAACATAAAGACAGCGATGACGCTGATAACCAACCGTCCAATCCATGAAAAACAGAAAAGAACGAATTGAATTGATGGTCAAGTTGATACGTAACAAGTGCATCGGCTGTCAGGACGAGCTTGCCACGTTGCTTGAGGAACACGGCTTCAAGGTGACACAGGCCACCTTGTCGCGCGACCTGAAGATGCTGAAGACCACCAAGGTCCCCACCGACCGCGGAACATACGTCTACACCCTACCCGATTCCAACACATTGAAGGACAAACTGCTGGCACGCGGCCGCATGGACCTGAACACCAATTATCAGAGCGGGTTCATCTCGCTGGAGTTCTCGCGCAACGTCGCCGTGATCAAGACCCGCAACGGCTACGCCGCCGGACTGGCCTACGACATCGATATGCATGAGTTCCCTGAGATACTGGGCACCATCCCCGGCTCGGACACCATCATCGCCATCCTGCGCGAGGACGTGACGCACGACGAGGCTCGCGCCGCCTTGTCCCGAATCCTGCCCCTACAACAATCTTAAGATTATGATACGCACAATTATATTGGGAGCCGACACCCCCGATGCCGGCGAATTGATACGGATACTGGCCATGCATCCGGACATCGAGCTGGTGGCCGCCCAGGCCTACGGCAAGGAGGGACGCGCGCTGTCGTCGTTCCACCACGGCCTGATCGGCGAGACGGACCTGACCTTCACCTCCCTCCCGGCCCCGGCCAAGTGCGATGTCGTCCTGGACTTCAGCGAGCATGGAGAGCCCGAGATGACGGCCGACCTGGAGCGCCGCTTCCCCGAGGCCAAGTTCATCCGACTGGACCGCTGCAACGACCCCGCCGAAGGCGACTGGGTCTACGGTCTCCCCGAGATCAACCGCAAGGCACTGGTGCGCGGAGCTCGCTTCGCGGCTGTCCCCAACTCCTTCGCATCGATGTCGCTGGTGACACTCTATCCCCTGGCCCTCAGCAACCTCCTGCATGACGACATCATGCTGGACATAGAGGCGCCGCAGGGAATCATCGACGAGACCGACATCCCCGCCGTGGCCGAGGAGATCCGCGAGCAGCTCACGATGGCCCAGCCCTCGTTCAACGGTAAGGTAACCATCAACACCCAGTTGTCCAACACCCGTCGCACGGCCTCGCTCCACATGGACATGCGGTGCGCCCTGGACCTGGAGGAACTGATGAAGATCTACGAGATGTACGACGACCATCATTTCGCCTTCGCCGTCCTGGCTCCCGCCGGACCCTCCGAGGTGGCCGGCACCGACAAGTGCGTCCTGTCGCTCGATAAGACTGAGACTGACCTGCTGCACATCGACGCGTCGGCCGACTGTCGCATGCGTGGCGGAGCCGGCGAGGCCGTCCATATCCTGAACCTGATGTGCGGACTCCACGAGCGAGTGGGCCTCGCCCTGAAGGCAATCGATTTCCACCCGCTATAACCCGGAGCCATGTCTGTAAACAAAGTCATACTGATCGGATATGTGGGCCGAGACCCTGAGATACGCTTCCCGCAGCCCGGATACCGCATGGCCGTCATGTCGCTGGCCACCAACGAGACCTACGGCAATCCTCCCACCGAAGTGACCGAATGGCACCAGCTGGTCATGAACCACAAGAACGCCGAACTGGCCGAGAAGTACATCCGCAAGGGCACGCGCCTGTATGTGGAAGGACGGCTCCGCACCCGCGAATATGACGACAAGTTCAAGATCCGTCGCCGTGTCACCGAGATCCTGGTGGACCGCGTCGAGCTCCTGGGACGTTCCGAAACCCAGAACACGAATTAGACATTTTACATTCAGCAGTTGTTGTAATCAGTAAATAGAAATTATAAATTACCGTCGAAATGCGTAAATGGCGTATTGAAGATTCAGCAGAACTCTACAACATCCCCGGCTGGGGACTGAAATATTTCTCGATCAACGACAAGGGCCACGTACAGGTCACCCCCAAGGAGGGTGGCCCGGCCATTGACCTGAAGGAAGTGATCGACACCCTGCAGCTCCGCGACGTACAGGCTCCCGTGCTGCTGCGTTTCCCGGATATCCTGGACGACCGTATCCGCAAGATATCGGAATGTTTCCACCGCGCCGCCCAGGAGTACGAGTACAAGTCCAAGAACTACATAGTCTACCCCATCAAGGTGAACCAGATGCAGCCTGTGGTATCGGAGATAGTGAGTCACGGCAACAAGTACAACATCGGCCTGGAGGCCGGCTCCAAGCCTGAGCTGCACGCCGTTCTGGCCGTCAACACCCACGAGGACTCCATCATAGTCTGCAACGGCTACAAGGACGAGGACTACATCGAGCTGGCCCTGCTGGCCCAGAAGATGGGTCGCCGGGTGTTCATCGTGGTGGAGAAGATGAACGAGCTGAAGCTTGTGGCAGGCGTATCGAAACGCCTGAACGTCGTTCCACAGATCGGTATCCGCATCAAGCTGTCGTCCTCCGGATCCGGCAAGTGGGAGGAGTCCGGCGGCGACGTCAGCAAGTTCGGACTAAACTCCAGCGAACTGCTGGAGGCCCTGGAGTTCCTGGAGAAGAACAGAATGATGGACTGCCTGAAACTGATACACTTCCATATCGGCAGCCAGATCACCAAGATCCGACGCATCAAGAACGCGCTGCGCGAGGCCATGCAGTTCTTTGTGCAGCTGCAGAAGCTGGGCTTCAACATCGAGTTCGTCGACATCGGCGGCGGCCTCGGCGTGGATTACGACGGAACCCGCTCCAGCAGCGGCGAGAACTCCATGAACTACTCCATCCAGGAATACGTCAACGACTCCGTCTCGGCCCTGGTGGACGTCTGCACCAAGAACAACCTGCCACATCCCAACATCATCACAGAGTCCGGGCGCTCCCTGACCGCCCACCACTCGGTGCTTATAATCCAGGCGCTGGAAACCACACAGCTGCCTCAGTGGGACGATGACGAACCTCTGGACGAGGATGCCCATGAACTGGCCAAGGAACTGTACAACATCTGGGACAAGATCGACCCGGCGCGTATGTTCGAGGACTGGCACGACGCCCTGCAGATCCGCGAGGAGGCCCTGGAGCTGTTCAGCCTCGGACTGCTGTCGCTCCGCGACCGCGCGCGCATCGAGAAACTGTTCTGGTCCGTGGCACGCGACGTACGCGACCTGGCACGCAACATGAAGCACCCACCGGAGGAACTCCGCAAGGCCGCACGGATGCTGCCCGAAAAGTACTTCTGCAACTTCTCCCTGTTCCAGTCGCTCCCAGACTCCTGGGCCATCGACCAGATGTTCCCGATAATGCCTATTGCCCGCCTGGACGAGAAGCCCACCCATCAGTGCACCATCCAGGACATGACATGCGACTCCGACGGCAAGATCAGCCACTTTGTCGCCCCGCAGGGCAGCAGCTACTGCCTGAACGTGCACGGACTGAAACCCAACGAACCGTATTACCTAGGCGTTTTCCTTGTCGGAGCCTATCAGGAGATACTGGGCGACCTCCACAACCTGTTCGGCGACACAAACGCCGTTCACATCTCCCTGACCAAGGACGGATACGAGATCGACCAGGTGATCGACGGCGAGGCCGTTGCCGACGTGTTGGACTATGTGGAATACAATCCCAAGAAACTGGTCCGAAACCTTGAGACATGGGTAACCGCCTGCATGAAGCGCGGCGCCATCACTCCCGAGGAGGGTCGCCAGTTCCTGAACAACTACCGCGCCGGCCTGTACGGCAGCACCTACCTGGAGCGCGACTGATGCGTTATTTCATTAAGTTCAGTTACCTGGGGGCACCGTTCCATGGCTGGCAGTCGCAACCCAACGCCATGAGCGTGCAGCAGACCCTGGAGGAGGCCATGGCTACCATACTGCGCGTCCCGGTTCCCGTCACGGGAGCCGGACGCACCGACACCGGAGTGAACGCCCGCGTAATGTACGCCCACTTTGACACAGCGGAGCCTGTGGCCGACCCGCGCCGGTTCCTGCAGGGGCTGAACCGTCTGTGCGGTCCGGCCATCGCCCTGCATGAGTTGATTCCCGTCCATGACGACGCTCACGCCCGCTTCGACGCCACGCTCAGGACATACAGGTACTTCGTAACCTTCGACAAGTCCCCGTTCCTTGCTCCCCTGTCCTGGCATTCCCCCTCTCCATTGGATAGGGACGCCATGAACCGTGGCGCCGAGGTGCTGCTGCACACGGATGACTTCACATCCTTCGCAAAACTGCATTCCGACACCAAGACCAACATATGCCGCGTATCCGAGGCCCGCTGGGACACCTGGACAAACGATTATGGTATGCCTGGAATAGTCTTCACCATCTCGGCAGACCGTTTCCTGCGCAACATGGTCCGCGCCGTGGTCGGCACCCTCGTGGACATGGGGCGCGGCAAACTCTCGCTTGACGGCCTCCGAGACATAATCGACCGCCGCGACCGCTGCTCGGCCGGAACCTCGATGCCACCCCAGGCGTTATTCCTCTGGGACATTACCTATCCTTTCATAAATTAACCGGCCTGCCTTCCCGACAGCAGGACTAGTTCTGGGTGCGAGGTTCACCTCGCCGCCGTTTCTTACTCTAAACTATGAATATGACCCCGAAAGAAAGAATCGACTTCCTCCGCCAGGAGTTGAACCGACATAATTACAACTACTACTCCCTGAACACGCCGGAAATCTCCGACCAGGAGTTCGACATGCTCATGAAGGAACTGGAACGGCTCGAGGCCGAGCATCCGGAATACTACGACGAGCTCTCTCCAACCCAGCGCGTAGGCTCGGACCTGACCAAAGGCTTCGAGCATGTGGTCCATGCCAGGCCGATGATGTCGCTTTCCAACACCTACAGCATCCAGGAGGTCGACGACTGGTTCGACCGTGTCAGCAATGGACTGGAAGGTCAGGAATTCAATATCGTAGGCGAGATGAAATTCGACGGCACATCGATCTCCCTGACTTACCGCCACGGGCGTCTGTTGCGTGCCGTGACACGCGGCGACGGCACCCAGGGCGATGACGTTACCGCAAACGTCAAGACCATACGCAGCATTCCGCTGCAGCTCCTGCCCGGCGACTGGCCCGATGAGTTCGAGATCCGCGGCGAGATCCTGATGCCCTGGGAGGTGTTCGAGAAACTGAACGCGGAACGAGCATATAATGAAGAGCCGCTTTTCGCCAATCCACGCAACGCCGCCGCCGGAACCCTAAAGACACAGGATCCGCGAGAGGTGGCGCGCCGTCACCTCGACGCCCGCTTCTACTACCTGCTCAGCGACAGCCTTCCCCACGGCAACCATTACGAGAATATGCTGGAGGCAGAACACTGGGGTTTCAAGGTATCGAAGGAGATGGCTCTGATGAAGACCCGCGAGGACGTGGACCGTTACATAGCCTACTGGGACGAGCACCGCAAGTCGCTGCCTGTGGCCACCGACGGACTGGTATTCAAGGTCAACAACCTGCGTCAGCAGCTCAACTTAGGCTATACCGCCAAGTCGCCCCGCTGGGCCGTGGCCTTCAAGTTCAATCCCGAGCGGGAATGCACGCCGCTGCGCTTCGTATCGTTCGAGACGGGACGAATGGGTATCGTGACCCCCGTGGCCAACCTGGAACCGGTGCAGCTGTCCGGCACCATCGTGAAACGTGCCTCCCTCCATAACGACGACATAATGCAGGAACTGGACATCCACCAGGGCGACTGGCTCTACGTGGAGAAAGCCGGCGAGATCATCCCGCAGATCATGGGCGTGGATATGTCGCATCGCGATCCGGACGCCCCAAAGATCGTATTTGTCAAGGAATGTCCCGAATGCGGCACTCCGTTGAGGCGTATGTTCGGCGAGGCCGCATGGTGCTGTCCCAACAAATACGGCTGCCGTCCGCAGATCACGGGACGGATAGAACACTTCTGCGCCCGCCGGATGATGGACATCGACGGCATAGGCGAGGAGACCGCCGAACTGCTCTATGCCGCCGGACTGTGCCGCAACATAGGCCAGATCTATGACCTGACCAAGGAAAAGCTAGCCACACTGGAACGTATCGGCGAGAAGACCGCCGAACGCATCATCAAGGGAATCGAGGAATCCAGGCTGGTGCCCTTCGAGCGTGTGCTATACGCTCTGTCCATTCCGAACGTGGGCGAGACCACGGCCAAACGCCTTGCCATGGGCGTGGGCAGCATGGAGAACCTGCGCGCCATGACCGTGGAGCAGATAGCCGTGATCCAAGACATCGGACCCACCATAGCCAACGGGATATACGAGTTCCTGCGCGAGCCGGAAAATGTGGCGAACATCGACGCGCTGACCCGCGCCGGAGTGCAGATGCAGCTGAGTCCCGACAAACTGGCACCCGTAGGCGATGCATTGGCAGGCAAGACCATCGTGATATCAGGCACCTTCTCGCACCACAGCCGTGACGAGTACAAGGATATCATCACCCGCGAAGGAGGCAAGAACGCCGGTTCCATCAGCAAGAAGACCAGTTTCGTGCTGGCCGGAGAAAACATGGGTCCGGCAAAACTTGAGAAGTGCCGGACCCTTGGAGTCCCCATCCTCTCCGAGGATGAATTCCTTGCTCTCCTGAAATAATCCCAATGTCCCCTCTCCACTTAATCGTACTGAGCCGGAAGCCAAAGAAAAAGGGACGCACCGACCGTGCGCCCCTTTCTTATTATTCAGTTCTAAGATACTCCACCGGGTTACTGCGGGCCACCTTCAGGGCGTTTATGCATACCACCGCCACGATTATGACCAACAGGGCAATCAGGCATAGGGCCACGCTCCATGGCGACAGCGACACCTGGACAGTGAACTGCGACAGCCATTCCCGGCCTATCAGCACTGCAGCGATGCCTCCGGCAAGAAGCGACGGCACGGCCACCTTAAGGACGTCTACGCAGAATATCTTCAGGATCTTGCCTACGGTGGTGCCGTTCACCTTGCGTATGGCAATCTCCTTGGAACGCCGCTGAACCTCGTCGGCCGTGTAGCCTATCAGTCCGACAATAGTAATCAGCAGAATCGCCAGTCCGGCGGCCATCACAGAGAATCCGAAACGCTTCACAGGCGCGATCAGTGCCTGAACCTGTGCCTTGTATGGCATTATGAACCGATTGTCGCCGTAATTCCCGTCGATAACGTTCTGTGCCTCCCTCAACGTCTCGGGAGTGAGCTTGCTGAACTTGACATACATATGATTGCACACGCTCATGCCAGGGAACAGCACCCCGGCGCGTGTGTCCGCGCTCTCGTTGTAGAAACCTCCGCGACGTATGTTCCTGATGACTCCACAGATGACGAACTCACTCGAGCCGTCCAGACCCAGGTGTTCCGTTATGTTGAATCGCTTGCCCACTATATTGTCATCGGACTGCCCTGTGAGTTTCTTCATCACGTCGATGAACCGCTCCTCCACCACCACCTGATGGACGGTACTGTCGGCGTTCTCGCGGAAAGTCTCGCCCTGAACGAACTCCATCCCCATCAAATCGAACATGTCGGCATTGGCATAGTACATATCGGTAACGTTGACCTGGTTGTCACCTCGTGTATCACCTTCGATCCATACGTTGTTGCCCGAGACACTCGTTCCCGCGAAGTTCTGGTCGGCCGATGACACTCCCTCGACACAGGCCAGTCGTGACAGTTCATCCCTCATCGCACGGCGCTCGTTCTGCTGCAACCCGAAGGTCTCGACCACAGCCACGTCCTCATAATCATAACCCATGTCTCCATGACTCATCATCCGGTACTGTCTGTACACCAGCAGCAGCAGGCAGAACATCAGGCCCGTGGCGAAGAACTGAACCGACAGCAAGGCCAGTTTCCATACTTTCCTACGATGCGTGTTCTGCCGGAACACATGCGAGACAGGTGTCTTGCAGTAGATCCACGCCGGAACGACTCCGGTGATCAACAGCAGCCCAAGGCATACACAAACCTCCACGAGCCATACGTCGGGACTCGACAGAAGCACCGACGCCGGGTAGCCCAGCAGCATCTCGCACTGGTCCGACAGACTCAGCACAAGCAGAGCCGCCAGACCGACCGACACCACAAGGAAGAACACGCTCTCTCCCATGATTCGCGCGAAAATCCTGCCGTTCCCTGTTCCGTAGCACTTGCGCACGGCCATCTCCTTGCCCCGTTTGCCTAACTGTCCAATCACTATCAGCAGATAATTCAGCGACGCGCTGATCAGGATTATAAACGCCAGTATGCCCATGACCCATATCATGGTCTTGACGCTGTCCTGCGTGGCATGGACTTCCGTCAACGGCATAAGGCCCAGGCCGAAATGATTAGATTCCAGCGTTTCCTTATCCACATTCTCCTGCAGCATCCGTTTGATATGCGGAGCCACATCGTCCGTATCGGTGCCCTTGGCCAAGCGGACATAACTCTTGTAGCGGTCGTTGCCTACCCAGTTGTCCCTGCCGTCATAACTGATTTTCCGGATTGTGGGTAACGACAGATAGATTACATTCCTGAACGTAGAGTTTATGGGAAAATCCTCATACACACCATCGACCATTATCTTGTAGTCGCTCAGGTCCGGACTGACCAGCACCATACCCATGACATCGCCGCCGATTCTCTCGGCCAGTGACCGGGGTATCATGCAACGGTCCTCCACGGCCAACGCCTCATGAGGATTGCCGTTTGTCACCGGTTGCCGCAGCACATCGAACATACAGCTGTCAGCCATCGCTATGCCTTCGATATCAAACACCCTGCCATCAGGCACCTTGATCTTCAGCGAGCCGTCCCACATCTCCGTGATTCGCATGGCGGACTCCACCTGCGGCACATAGCGCGCCAGTCCCGGCGCAATCCCCCCTGGTGTCTGGTTGAATTCATCGAACTGTCCCTGCCGGACGAAAGTCTCCTTCACTATGTAGACGTTCTCATACTCAGGAATGAAATGGTCGAAAGAATCTTCCACAAACGCCTTGGCCACCAGCAGTAGCCCTACGGCGAGACCTATCGTAAGACAGAAGATCTTCGTGAGATTCCGTCTCAGGTCGGATGTAAAGAATTTCAGCATGGCGTCACAGTTTATCGTTAAGGTTCTCCACCACCTGCCCGTCGAACAGGTTGATCACATAGTCCGCATGGGCGGCGTCACGCTGCGAGTGCGTCACCATGACTATGGTAGCACCGTCGCGGTGCAGATCCTCCAGCAGGGCCATCACCTCCGCGCCGTTCTTTGAGTCAAGGTTGCCGGTCGGCTCGTCGGCCAGTATCAGGCCGGGATTCACCACTGTGGCACGCGCTATGGCCACACGCTGCTGCTGGCCGCCGGACAGCTGCGACGGATAGTGGCCGGCCCTGTGGCTGATCCCCATGCGGCGCAGGGCCTCGTCCACGCGGCGGTTCTTCTCGGCCCTGTCCAGTTTCAGGTTGTTGAGCGGAAGCATGATGTTGTCGCGGACTGTCATGTCCTCGATCAGATTGAACGACTGGAACACGAACCCGATGCGCCCCTTGCGCCATGCCGTGCGCGCCGCCTCCTTCAGGTTCCCCACTTCCTGTCCATCCAGTCTGTAACTGCCTGCGGTGGGATTGTCAAGAAGGCCCAGTATGTTCAGCAGCGTGGATTTGCCGCAGCCGGACGGTCCCATCACCGCCACGAACTCGCCGTCGTTGATGGTGAACGACACCTTGTTCAATGCCACAGTCTCAACCGTGTCAGTTCGGAACACTTTCTCCAAGTCGTTGATCTCGATTCTCATAGTTATGTTTTTTTAGTTTAATTTGAGTTTGGTGGCGTTTCCGAAGTTCTTGTAAGTGCTCGTTATGATTCGCTCGCCCGGCTCCAGACCTTCCAGCACCTCGTAGTATTGCGGATTCTGACGTCCGATCCTTATGTCGCGCAGTGTCGCCGACTTACCGTCCTGGCTCAGCACATACGCCTTGTGGCCGCCTGTACTCTGGAAGAACGCCCCGCGCGGCACCAGTACCGACTCAGTCGGTTCCCCCAGCTGAAGGTTGATGTAGTAGGTCTGCCCCACGCGGATGTTCTCCGGCATCTCGCCCTCCAGTTTCAGGTCCGCCTTGAACGATCCTTCTGTCACTTCGGGATACACCTTGCAGAGCGTAACGTCGTATTTCTTCCCCTGACGCTCCACCTTGCCCTGGAGCCCGGTCTCCACACGGTCTATGTAATGCCTGTCTCTTATACACATCTGACGCTGCCGACGATAAGGC
>ENA-OYXU01000187-OYXU01000187.1-human-gut-metagenome-genome-assembly--contig:-NODE-187-length-26230-cov-4.982502_pt1 | contig 26230 bp, 19 predicted proteins | sample MGYA00243243_ERZ653435 | MGnify/ENA primary metagenome ERZ653435 (study PRJEB26926, sample SAMN06165113) | human gut metagenome | biome: ENVO:00009003; feature: ENVO:2100002; material: ENVO:00002003... | reverse complement strand
GCCTTATCGTCGGCAGCGTCAGATGTGTATAAGAGACAGGCAGGAACACCAGCCGCTTTCGCTCCGCGCCGTCATAGCCGCCCCAAAGCACATAGCCCTCCCGGCACCCCAGCGCGTTCAGCAGATGCTGCGCCGCCGTCTGTTCCTGGGGCGAGAGAAAGCCTGTGGCCGTGGGAATGTTCCGCGTGCGGCACTGCTCACACTTATCCCACACGCGGCTCAGCAGCAGCCGTTCCTCCGGGCTGTGGGCGGCTCTGTCCAGCAGTTCTCGTCTGTCCATGTTATGCCCCCAAATTCTGCGTGCGGTACAGTGTGGCGTACACGCCGTTCTTCGCCAGGAGTTCCTGGTGGGAGCCCTGTTCGGCGACGACACCGTCCTGTATCACCAGTATCCGGCCGGCCGAACGAATGGTGGACAGCCGGTGGGCGATGATCAGTGTCGTGCGGCCTCGGGCCAAACGGTCAAAGGCGCCCTGGATGCGGGCTTCCGTCACGCTGTCCAGCGCGGAGGTGGCCTCATCCAGTATCAGAATGGGCGGGGCCTTCAGAAACACCCGGGCGATGGCCACCCGCTGCTTCTGCCCGCCGGAGAGCAGCGCGCCCCGCTCGCCCACATAGGTGTCGAACCCGTCGGGCATGGCGCAGATATCGTCGTAGATCTCCGCCTGCCGCGCCGCCTGCTCTACCTCGGCATCGGTGGCGTCGGGGCGGCCGTAGCGAATATTCTCGCGGATGGTGTCGGCAAACAGGAACACATCCTGCTGTACGATGCCGATGGCCCGGCGCAGGGAGCGCTGGGTGACGGCGCGGACATCGCGGCCGTCGACGGTGATGCTGCCGCTGTCCACGTCGTAGAACCGGGGCAGCAGCTGGCACAGGGTGGTCTTGCCGCCGCCGGAGGGCCCCACCAGGGCCACCGTCTCGCCGGCGGGGATGTGCAGCGTCACGTTGTGCAGCACCTCGGCCTTTTCGCCGTAGGCGAAGGAGACGTCGTTCACGTCCACGCGGCCCTGTACATGTTCGAGGGGCTGCGCGTCGGGGGCGTCCTGGATGGACGGCTCGGTGGCCATCAGCTCAATGAAGCGGTGCAGGCCCGCGAAGCCGTTGGAGAACATCTCGGCGAAGTTGGCCAGCTTGCGGATGGGACTGACGAAGGCGGTGACGTATAGGGAGAAGGTGATCAGATCCACATAGTCCATTTTCTCCCCCATGATGAGCCAGCCGCCCACGGCGATCACCGCCACCGGCAATATACCGGTGCAGAACTCCATCACCGCGTTGAAGCGGCCCATCTCCTTGTGAAAGCCACGCTTGGCGGTCTTGAACACCTCGTTGGCCTCGTCGAACCGCTGCTGCTGGGCTTCTTCGTTGGCAAAGGCCTTGGTGGTCCGCACGCCGGACAGGCCGGACTCGATGGCGGCGTTGATGGTGCCGGTTTTGACCTTGGCAGCCCGGGAGGCGGCGCTCATCTGCCGGCGGCGGCGCAGGGCCATGGCCAGCAGGACAGGCAGCAGCACCAGCAGTACCAGCGCCAGCTCCCAGCGCAGGGTGAACATCACCGCCAGCGCGCCCACGATGGTCACCAGGGAGATGAACAGATCCTCCGGCCCGTGGTGGGCCAGCTCCGTCAGTTCAAACAGGTCACTGGTCAGGCGGCTCATCAGCTGGCCGGTGCGGTTGCGGTCGTAGAAGTCGAAGCCCAGCTCCTGAATGTGGCGGTACAGATCGTCCCGGATGCCCTTGACGTAGCTCTCGGAGCCCCGGGCCAGCTGGAGCCGCTGGCCATAGCTGCACACGCCCCGCAGCAGGGCCGTCAGCAGGACGGCGGCAGCGGCCCACCACAGGGCCCGCAGGGGCTGGGCCTCCAGAGCCGCCCAGTTCAGCCAGGACATCAGGAACCCGGGCAGCTGGGGCGTTTCGGGCCCCAGGATGGAGTCCACGGTCAGATTCTTGTAACTGGAGAACTTAGACAATCCGTCAGGGCCTATCTGAAGCAGCATGTTGTCGCTTGACATGCAGTCGTCGAGCCGACCCAGCGTATCGACGCAGCAACGGTAATCGTAAACAAACTCCATTGTCTCATCGGCGAGCGTTTCCGTTTCAGGAACCGAACTCTGGAAAATGCTGAGCTGGCGTCGCAGCACCTTGCCCGGCATCACTGCCGACACCATAAGGACGGCAAGGATAAATAAAAGGATTCTTCTGATGTCCATTTGCATGTTGGTTGGTTTCGTGCCGCAAAGTTACTGCTGTCGGCCCTCTAATACCGAAAATAATCATTACTCAAACATTATGGAATTATTACTAAATTATTACCGGCCTGCAGATAGCATGACGCAACAGATACAGGACCGATGAAATTTTAGTAATTTTGCATCATGGAAAAACGAGTCAAGAGTCTCTACATAATCACCATCATCGCCATACTTGCCTTCCTCGGGATGCAGGGATACTGGCTGTATGGACGCTATGAGTTCGCGCTACAGGATTATGAGCGCAACCTGGCCGAACGGATAGTCAGATGCGTGGACCAATATAATGAGATACGCAGCAAATCACCCGACCCCAACACAACCCTCGGGAATGACAGCGGAATTGAATTCCCGTCAATCACCATCACGCAGAAATACGGCGATACGGTCAAGACGACCAGAACTGTCAGACTCTTCACTTATCGCGCCTCGGCATATGAGCTTCTTGGAATCAAACACGGCACGCCTCTGACAGACGAGATGAAGAAAAAGGCAGCCGAACTGGCTCAACAGCATCTGAAGGAGCCTGTCGACTCCGCCGTTTACGATGCCTCGGGAGCAAAGGACGGGAACGAAGCCTGGGCAGCATCCAACAATGTCCAGACCGAACGGAGGTGTCCCTTCACGGTGAACGGCGTGGATTCCGTCCTGAAGAAAGCCGGCATCAAGGCGCTGGTGTCGCTTTCCAGGTCCGACAGCACGGTCTGGCAGTCAAAGATTAAATTTCACGACTCGGCCCTCAGCCCGAGGTTGTCCGTTACGATGCCTTATTCCCAGATGGAAGGCCGGTGCGTGACTATCGTCAGCCCGATACAACCTTTCGATGTGCTTCCCGGCATGTGGCAGACATTGATCCTGACATTCATAATCTCGACGTTGCTGATCGTATGCCTGACGCTGCAGATCTCAACGGTGCTGAGACTGTCGCGCATAGACAGGATGAAGAACAGTTTCGTCACAACCATGATCCACGAACTGAAGCGTCCTCTCTCCACATTGAAGATGTGCGTGTCGGGTCTGGATAACGAACGGATGATGGCGGAAGAAGACACCAAACGGGAGATGCTGTCGGAAACCCGGAAAGCCCTCGACAATATGTCCGCCTATTTCGCAAAACTGAGGGACATCACCTTCAATGACGTGGAACAGATACCTTTGAACATCAGTAGCGTGAACCTGCACGACCTGTTTGATAATGCCGTGGCAGGAATCTCATCACCTGTCTGGAAATCCGTCATACTCAGAAACGACATCGACACAGGCATCGAAGTCTCGGCGGACCGATCCCACCTCCATAACATCATGACCAACCTTGTTGAAAACGCCATCAAATACTCTGGCCCGTCGGTGGAAATAAAAGCAATTGCGACCTGCGGCAACGGGACTGTCGAACTCCACATCAGCGATACCGGCAACGGCATATCATCCGTGGACCTGAGGCATATCTTCAACCGCTTCTATCGTGGAAAGGCATCGGCAGGCGAACAGCCGGGAATGGGCCTTGGTCTTGCTTACGTAAAACTGCTGGTCAAGGCGCATGGTGGCGAGATATCGGTCAGGAGCCGTGAAGGGGAAGGCTCATGTTTCACAATACGTTTGCCACAATGACGAAGACGATAAAAATACTGTTGGTCGACGATGATGTCAAGAACTCGATGCTTCTGAAACGTTTCATCGAGGCCGAGGGCTATGAGGTGACATACGCGAACAACGGCAAAGCCGGGCTGGAGATGTATCAATCCTCCCATCCGGACCTGATACTTCTCGACATCAACATGCCGGAACTGGACGGGTTCGAGACGGCCCGAATCATCCGGCAGAATGACAAACGGGTGATAATCTTCTTCCTCACCGACCGCACCGACAAGGTTGACCGTCTGCACGGCTTTTCGCTGAAAGGCAACGACTACATCCCGAAGCCATTCTATCCCGAGGAACTCATCGCCAGAATCAACGAAAGGTTTGACAGCATCACAACGCATCTGGACGTCGAGTACCGACTGGGCGACACCTTGTTCCGGCCGAACCTGGCGTCACTGACCTACAACGAGGAGACGCACTCGCTGTCCGTGCGTCAGGCCGAGATACTCCAGCTGCTTGCCGAAAACATCGGGAACCCGGTGGAGCGCGACGTCATACTGGACAGAATCTGGGGTGATGCAAGCTACGCCAACTCCCTGGCCCTGAACGTCCAGATCTCCTATATCCGCCGACTCCTGTCGGATCCCTCCATATCCATCATATCCATCAAGAAAAAGGGATATATCCTTAGGGTTGAGGCGCAATGACATCAATGCGCAACAAGGGTGCCTGTCAGAAGACATAAGGAACGAGTCCTGGGAACTGAACACAACACGTAGGGTGTCGCTCTCCTTTTCGTGTTTACAGGCTCTCCCAACACGCTGTCTCTTCGCCGCGCTGCAGCAACGGAGTTTAGACGCAAAATAATCCGTGTGCCAAAAGAAACAGTTGCAACTTTGCGTTATTTAAGAGAATCCAAGCCCCGGATTTACAGATGTAGTCCATGTTATTGGCACATACCGACAGGACAACCGCAACTTCGGCACCCCGTTCCGCATCCGGCCCGGGGGAAGGGACGAACACTCTCCGAACTGCAGTTCTTCAACAATTTCTCCAGACGTCAAAACACTGCTGTACAAACATCTATCCATTATCCAAATGTCAATATCCGGGAAACTGCGGAGTTTCGTAAACCAAGGCAACAAGCGTTCCGTACGCGCCAAGAAGAACATCATACTGATGTTCGCGCTGAAGGGCGTAAGCATACTGTGCGGCCTCCTGACCGTGCCGCTGACCATCAACTATGTCTCAAGCTATGAATACGGTATCTGGCTCACCATATCCTCGCTGGTGGCGTGGCTAAGTTTCTTTGACATCGGCATCGGCGATGGCTTGCGCGTCAGGTTCATCGAAGCGGTCGAGACCGGCAGACACATACTGGCACGCATATATGTCAGCACGGCCTACCTGATAATCTCCTTGATTGTGGGTGGAGTCTGGGCTCTGGCCATGGGTTCCTCATGGTTCATCGATTGGTGTAAAGTTCTGAACGCGGACATTGCGCTACAGCATGAACTATTGGTAACGGTGTTGATCGTCATCACCAATTTCTCCATTCTGTTCATATTGAAACTGAACCGTACGCTCATCTCCGCCATCCAGAAACCGGCCCTTGCTTCCGCCTTCGACACGGCAACGCAGGTGTTGCTGTGCGTCACGCTACTGATCATCACGCGGCTGTCCTCGGGCAACCTGATTTATCTGGCGTTGGCCATGGGAGGAACATCCATGCTTGTACTTGTGGTCTCCAACATCTGGACATACACGGCCCTCCTGCCGCAGTATCGACCCTCCTTGCGGTTCGTCAAGCTCAAATACGCCCGCAACATAATGTCGCTGGGCATCATGTTCTTCTTTCTCCAGATTCTCTCCATCATATTCTACCAGACCAACAACCTTATCATAACGCATTTCCTGGGACCCGAGGAAGTGACGGTCTACAATGTGGCCTTCAAATACATGCAGGTGCTTCCCATGACGTTCACCATAATCCTGACGCCTTTCTGGAGCGCATTCGCGGAGGCGCGGGTCAACGATGACTATGGCTGGATGAAAGCGGCACGCAAACGACTGATTCAGTCGTGGCTTCTGATTGTCGCAGTCGGACTCGTGATGGTGGCTCTGTCTCCATTCGTGTACCGAATATGGATTCATGACGCTGTTATGGTGCCGTTCATAGTCACCTTGCTTGTCTATCTGTTCCAGATACTGAACATGTGGGGTACTTTATGGACCCAGCTGCTTTCCGGACTAGGCAAAGTCCGTCTGCAAGTAATCTGTTCCGCAGCATGCTGCCTGTCGTATGTGCCGCTGGGCTGCTGGAGTTGCGGCAGGTTCGGACTGAACGGTCTGCTGGCGGTGTCAGTCATCCTCCTTGTGACGTGCACATCCTGGTTCGGCGTTATACAGACAGACAAAATCCTCAACAAGACAGCAACAGGCATATGGAACAAATAATAAAATCCGAGGAATTGTTGGAATGGGACAGCCGGTTCTTCGGATATGGCGTTGGCCGGATCAGGACCGACGGGACTAACGAAGCCGAGATTGACGCCCAACTGGACCGGCTGCGGAAGCAGAAATGCCGGTTGGTATATGTATTCAGTCCGCGTCCGCTACAACTTCAGGGTTTCAAAACACTCCTTGTGGACAGGAAACGAAGCTACATACTTTCCTCCCCCCGACATAAGCCTGTGGAACTTCCGGTGGTTCAGGCGCGAACCGCATCCCCGGAACTTTACGACCTGGCCTGTCAGGCGGGGGAGTATTCCAGATTCCGCGTCGACCCCGATATCCCGGAGGAGTATGGCATGCGCCTGTACCGCCAATGGCTCGACAATTCCCTGTCAGGACAGTTCGCAGACTTTGTCCTGACATGCGAGTGTGACGGCAAACCAGTCGGCCTAGTCACCGCCGGAATCAAAGGTTCTGAACTTTCCATCGGACTGATTGCCACGGACCGTGCATTCCGATGCCGAGGCATCGGAGGATCCCTGATCCAGACCATAATCAACATGGCCGCGGACAGAGGCCTTGATGTGGAAGTCACCACCCAGGCCGACAACCTGGATGCCTGTCGCTTCTACGAACGCCACGGCTTCCGCACCAGCAGCCAGGACTTCGTATACCACATCTGGCTTCCCGCTTGAATCCATCAACCTCAAACATGAATCACCCGGCACGCTTAGACTTGGGCATGAATTTTTGAGTTTGTTCTCAGTTCCTAACGTCCGACAAATATCCAATCAACATATGATACCTTTCAACAAACCCTTCCTGACCGGCAATGAAACCGAGTACATCCGCCAGGCGGTTCACTCCGGCAAGTTGTCAGGCAATGGTATATACACGAATAAATGCCAGAAATTCATGGAGGATCATTACGGCTTCAAGAAAGCCCTGATGACCACGTCCTGCACCGACGCTCTTGAGATGGCCGCCATTCTGTGCGACATCAAGCCCGGAGACGAAGTCATAGCACCCAGCTACACGTTCGTCTCCACAGTGCTGGCATTCGTGCGCCAAGGCGCGCGTATTGTGTTCTGCGACAGCTGCAACGACAACCCCAACATAGACGCCGACAAAATCGAAGCCTTGATCACCGAGCGCACTCGCGTGATTGTTCCCGTGCATTACGCCGGCGTTGCCTGCGACATGGACAGGATCATGAACATAGCCGCCCGTCACAATCTGCTCGTGGTGGAGGATGCCGCACAGTCCATCGACTCCTATTACAGAGGCCGGGCACTCGGATCCATCGGCCACTTCGGATGCTTCTCCTTCCATGAGACTAAAAATATCATAGCCGGCGAGGGAGGTCTGCTCGCCATCAACGACCTGCGGTTCCTGCGCCGCTCCGAGATCATCTGGGAGAAGGGCACCAACCGCTCGGAATTCTTCCGGGGGGAAGTAAACAAGTACGGCTGGGTCGATACCGGTTCCTCGTTCCTTCCTTCGGAACTGACCTCAGCGTTCCTGTGGGCACAGATCGAAAACATGGGCATAATCCAAACACGTCGGCGGGAAATATGGGAGCGGTACCATGCCGGTCTTGCAGACATGGCCGCGCAGGGTTGCTTCTCCCTGCCCGTGATTCCAGATTATGCAACCAACAATGCCCATATGTTCTACATATTATGCCGTACGCTTCAGGAGCGATCCGCCCTGATCAAGCATCTGAAGGAACATGGCATCCTCTCCGTATTCCATTATCTCAGTCTCCACAAGAGCGCCTTTTACACCTCTCATGCCGATGTTCGTCCAGACAACCGGCAAGATGTCCAGACCGTCACGGCAACCAATCCGGACGGCTCGACCGAAAACGAGACACAGGTCGTAGGACTCGATCTGCCGAACTGCGACCGTTTTGCCGACTGCCTGCTGCGTTTGCCCATGTATTATGAGCTCACGGATGCCGAACAGGATGCCGTTATCCGCGAAATCCAAGAATTCTTCAATGGATCGGAAGCTTAACATCCTGATATTATCCACGCACCGGCCCGGCTATTCCGCCGGCTTCGGCAACGACATCATGAACTGTCTCAAGGACGCCGGCCACCACGTCGATTTCCTCTGTAAATATTCCGGAGAGTTTCCGAAACGAGGATACCGCAGCGTTCTGTCGCGTCCGGCAGTCAAGTCAGTCGTAGCCCGTCTACTGCCACGATGTATTAAATCGCAGCTGAACAAGCCGCCTCAGCCACAGGCAGTCAAAGAACTCCTGGAACAACAGGGTATGGTATTCAACGATCCATATGAGATACACTATCCCGATGAATCAGTGCCTGGAATGCCCGTAGACCAGCTCCTGGAGCATATCCACGGCAAATATGACCTGGTCATCACCCTTTGGTGGTTTGGATTCATCAACTCGACCTCCCTGAAGGCCGTACACGACCGTCTCCAGTGTCCTGTAATGATTCTGGCCATCGACATGGCGCCTGTGACCGGTGGATGCTTCTATTTCAACGAATGCCGTCGGTTCACAGAGCAATGCGGGCGGTGTCCGGCCCTTCGGAGCGATGATCCGGAGGATTTCACGCACAGCAACTACCTGGTCAAGAAAGAAAACTACCACAGCATGAACTGCGCGTTCCTGGGTAATTCCTGGATGAACAGTTTCGCCCGTCAGAGCGGCCTGTTCAAAGAGCAGAACATATTCAGGAGCAGCGTCATAATCGATGAAGAGGATTTTGCTCCGGCCGACCGTCAGGCATTGCGCCGAGAGATGGGGCTGCCACAGGATGCGGTCGTGCTTCTGGCCCGGTCATCGGCCGAGCCGAGGAAAGGAGCCGGATTCATCATCAATGCATTGAACCGTCTGCCGGATTCGGTTGCGGCAGGACTACCGGTTGTCTTGCTCAGCATCGGTGACGGGTTCCTGAGCGACCATATACGCAATCCGCACATCCGTCAAGAATATATGGGCCGTGTCGGCCGGAGTCAGTTGATTCGCCTGTATCAAGTCTCGGACTGGTTTCTAAGTCCGTCAGTCGACGATGCCGGGCCATCCATGGTCAATCAGTCGCAAATGTGCGGCACGCCGGTGGTCTGTTTCAACAACGGCACCGCTGTCGATGTCGTGGTAAACGGCCAGTCTGGATTCAAGACCGATGACGTGACCGAGCATGGATATGCCGGAATCCTTAACACCGCAATCAATCTCACGGCATCAAGTCCAAAGGAATATGATGAAATAAGGACTTCCACCAGAGCCATCGCCATGGAAACAAGCTCCAGGCACTGTTTCAGCCGGAACATAATGAAATATTACCAACTCATGACATCATGAAAAAATCGATATCCTTTCTTTTTTTCGGCACGCCTCACCGTCCTGTCGGAGGTTTCAAGGTGGCTTTTGAATACGCCAACCACTTAACCTCATGCGGATACGACGTACATCTGGTATATTCCATGACCTTGAATCCAGGACAGACCTCGCTGAAGGACTTGATGCGCTACGCCCGGCGAAAGGTCTTCAGGATCTCGGCCCGGTCCTGGTTCAACCTCGCACCTTCCATCTCGGAGCATACAGTCCTGACACTGAGGCAGCGGGATGTGCCCCGTACGGACTTTTACGTCGCCACTGCCATGCAGACGTCCAGATTCCTGAAAGATTTCGATGTTCCCGATGACCACAAGCTCTATCTGATTCAGGGTTTTGAGAACTGGGGAGTTTCTGATCAGGAAGTTTTTGACACATATCGATATGGATTAAAAAATATCGCCATCAGCAAATGGCTCAAAGCCAAGGTGGAGCAAACCGGGGCCAACTGCACACTGATCCGAAACGGCTTCGACTTCGATTATTTCAGATTAACCAATCCAATTGACACGCGCTCTCCATTTACCATTTCAATGCTGTTCCACAATGATTCGAGAAAGGGGTGTGGATATGGTATCGAGGCCCTGACCATGGTAAAGGCCAAGTATCCTCAGTTGAAGGCTCTGTTCTTCGGTTTCCCGGAACGACCCGCCGACCTCCCCGAATGGATCGAGTATAATCATTGTCCCGACCGTGAGACACACAACCGGATATACAACACCAGCAGCATCTATCTCGCCCCCAGTCTACAGGAAGGGTGGGGATTGACCGTAGGCGAGGCCATGATCTGCGGCAATGCAATTGTATGCACGGACACATTGGGATTTCAGGAAATGGTCACGGAGGGCAAGGAAGGGTTCATTGTCCCCACGCGAAACAGCCTGGCTCTTGCCGATGCCATAATGGAACTTATCGAGAATCCTGGATTACGCATCCGGATGGCGCGCTCTTCCGTAGAAACCATATCCCGTTTCAGTTGGGATGAGAGTTTCAATAAACTCGAATGCCTCCTGAACAGTCAATAGGCTTCATCAGGTAAAACATCAGGGTCAATCATATAACCATCCTCAGTTACACCAATTCCCATAAGCCGGATACCCGTTGGGTGCCCGGCTTTATTCATACCGACAAGACATCGAGACAAAAGTGGAAAAAGATGTTGGACACTCTCGAAACGAGAATGTCCAACCTGTTGTACCCTGAGCCGGGGTCGAACCGGCACGGATTGCTCCACTGGTGTTTGAGACCAGCGCGTCTACCGATTCCGCCATCAGGGCCCTTATCGGTCTGCAAAATTAGGAATAATTTTCCACAATTCCAAATTTTCCGCCAAAACCGACATACTTGCAGCCCTAGCCTCTTTAGTTATGTCAAGGCCCCTCCCCCTGATACCGAATCGTAAGACCCGGAATCAGTAAGACTCGGTCTGACTGGGGAAATCAGAACTCTTCACGTCGTCCACATAATGGCTTATGGCCTGGTTCATCACCTCGGCCAGATTGGCGTAACGGCGCAGGAACCGGGGCGAGAAATCCTGGTTGATGCCCAGCATGTCGTGCATCACCAGCACCTGGCCGTCTGCCGGACCGGCGCCGATGCCGATCACCGGTATGGTCAGTTCCTTGGCAACACGCTCGGTCAGCGCGGCCGGAATCTTCTCCAACACTATGGCGAAACACCCTATCTCCTCCAGAAGCCTGGCGTCGCTCACAAGTTTCTCGGCCTCGGCCTCCTCCTTGGCGCGGACGTTGTAGGTTCCGAACTTATTGATGCTCTGCGGCGTCAGGCCCAGATGACCCATCACCGGGATTCCCGCGCACAGGATTCGCTCGATGGACTCACGGATTTCCGCGCCGCCCTCGATCTTGACAGCCTCCGCATGGCTCTCCTTCATGATGCGGATGGCCGATGCCAGAGCCTCCTTGCTGTTGCCCTGATACGTTCCGAACGGCATATCCACCACAACCAGCGCACGGCTCACTCCCTTGATCACCGACTTGGCATGGTAAATCATCTGGTCCAGCGTTATGGGCAGCGTGGTGACGTTGCCCGCCATAACGTTGCTGGCGGAATCACCCACCAAAATCACGTCGATGCCGGCGCCGTCCACAATCTTGGCCGACGAGTAATCGTAGGCCGTCAGCATCGCTATCTTCTCACCCCGCTGCTTCATCTCGGTCAGACGGCGCGTAGTCACTTTCCTTGCGCTCGAAGTATTGGCTGCCGGAGCGCCCTCGATCTGTGTTGACATTTTCAAGTATGTTATTGATCAGGCCGCAAAATTAGCAAAAACAATAGATATAAGCAAACTTGCCCTTTTAAGACCTGTGATAAAATAAAAACGCGATTAATGAGTTGAATGTATAGAAAAATGACACTGATAATGCGAAAACATACAGCGAAACGGTTGTTCGGGGCCATTGCGATCTGCGCGGCACTGGCTGGGACAACCGGTTGCAACACGCCCAAGAACGTGACGTATTTCCAGGACACGACTCCGGAGACGGTCATAAACCTGGCCCAGGCGCAGCCGATAGTAGCCCGTCCCGGCGACAAACTGGTCATATTGGTCAACACCAAGGATGCGGCGGTCAGCTCACTGTTCAACCTGCCCATGTACGCCTCGCGCATCGATGTCCCGTCATCCCTGGCGGGCCAGGTCACGCAGGCCAACAACGTCGCCACCGGGACACAAGAGACAGCCACCTATACCGTAAGTCCTGCCGGCGACATCGATTTCCCGGTCCTGGGGAAACTCAAGGTCGGCGGAATGACGCGCCAGGAGATCGCCGGTTACATCAAGGGCGAGCTGGCGGGACGAGACCTGGTGAAGGACGCCACCGTCACCGTGGAGTTCGTCAACACAGGCGTGAATGTCCTGGGAATGGTACGCACCCCCGGACGATATGAGATAAACCGCGACCAGTTCACCGTGACCGACGCCTTGGCTCTGGCCGGAGACGTCGCCCTGAACGGCATGCGCGAGAACGTCAAGGTGATCCGCCGTGAGAACGGCGTGGCCAAGACCTATGTGATCGACCTGACAAGCGCCGAGAAGACCATGAACTCCCCCGGATACTTCCTGCGGCAGGATGACATTGTCTACGTGGAGCCGAACGAGATCACCAAACGCTCCACAATCGCGAACGGCAACAACGCCACGAACGTAAGTTTCTGGATCTCGCTCGCGTCGCTGCTCACCACAGTGGCCACGACCATCGGAGTCTTCGTCAACAAGTAACGCCATACCATATCCAAACAATAACTAAAATGGCAACCACAGCTTCAAAATCTGAAGAAAAGCATAATTCGAATTTCAATTTCCGCGATTATGTCGCCACCTTGGCGAGCCACTGGCTATGGTTCGTGGTCTCGGTGGTGGTGATCTGCGGCATGGCTTATGTATGGGTGATCCGAAAGGAGCCGAAATACCTGCTGACGGAACAGGTGCTGATCAAGGACGAGGACGGAGGCAGCGGAGCGGAGGCCATCTCGTCGATGTTCGCCGGGATGGGCTTGGGCTCGCGTTCGTCGAACGTCTACAACGAGATGATCACCATGAAGTCTCCGGCGCTGATGAGCCAGGTAGTGGAGAAACTGGGACTCTGCACCAACGTGACGCGCCTCAGGTTTCCCCACGGCAACACCCTGTACGGCGCTCAGCGTCCGTTTACCGTGACATTCGGCGACAGCGACCCCGAGTCAAGCATGTCGTTCCTGATCAACGTCCAGCCTGACGGCAAGGCCACTCTCAGGAAATTCAGCAAGACCGAGGCAGGCAAGAAGGTGAAGTTCGACCAGGAGGTAACGGCAGGCAGCCTGTACGGCACGTTCAACACCCCGATCGGCAAGGTGACCATCTCCCCCAACCCGACATACACACCTCCTGTCCAAGGCGCGGAGCAGGATGACGAGGTGATAAAATACGCCGTAAGCCATACCGGGCTGCACGGGATGGTGGAATATTATTCCGCCGCGCTCAAGGCCGACCTGGCCGACCGTGACGCCGAGGTGATCGACCTGAGCCTGGAGGATGTGAACGCACTGCGCGCCGCCGACGTGCTCCGCACCATCATCGAAGTATACAACCAGGACTGGATCGACGATAAAAACAAGATCTCGGCCGCCACAAGCCAGTTCATCCAGGACCGTCTAGCCCTGATCCACACCGAGCTTGAGGGCGCCGACAATGCCGTGATGGACTTCAGGTCCAAGACCGCCACACTCGATGAATACGAGTCCGCCAAGGTATATATGCAGACGGCGACACAGCTGAACGCAAGTCTGCTGGAAGTCACCAACCAGATGGGAATGACGCAGTACCTGAAGGAATACCTGGCCAATCCGGCCAACGCCGACGCCGTGATTCCCGTCAACACCGGAACAGGCAGCAACCAGCTGGAGACACAGATATCCCTGTACAACCAGACCCTTCTGGCACGCAACACCCTGGCACAGAACTCTTCGGCCAACAACCCGCTTGTCAAGGACTACGACACCCAGCTGAAGGGGCTTCGCCAGTCCGTGACCGGTGCCGTGGACGGACACCTTGCCGCACTGCAGAAAGCCGTAAACAATTTCCAGAACGCCCGAAACAACGTGCAGGGCGAACTGACTTCCGCCCCGCAGAAGGCCAAGACACTGCTCAGTGTGGAACGCCAGCGCGAGGTGAAGAACCAGCTGTACCTCTACCTGCTGCAGAAACTGGAGGAGAACGAACTGTCGCAGAAGTTCACTGCCGACAACACCCGCATCATCACTCCTCCCTACGGCTCGAACAATCCGGTGTCGCCCAAGAAGAGACTGATACTCGGCATCGCGTTCCTGCTGTCGATTATACTTCCCGCCGGTTTCCTGTACCTGAAGGAGATGACCAACACCCGCATACGCTCGCGCCGCGACCTGGAGAAACTGTCGGCGCCATTCGCAGGCGAGATTCCATTCGTGGGCCACAAGAAACGTCTGGAATGGCTCCGCAAGCATATGCAGGGCAAGAAGAGCAGACACAAGAAACTGGAGACCCTGCCGGTGGTGGTGGAAGCCGGGAAACGCGACGTGCTGAACGAATCGTTCCGCATAGTCCGCAGCAACATCGACCTGATGATGCGCGGCGACCAGACATCGAACATCATAATGATGACGTCGTTCAACCCCGGCAGCGGCAAGTCGTTCATATGCTACAACCTGGCAGCATCCTTCGCCATCAAGGGGAAGAAGGCGCTGATCATAGACTGCGACCTGCGCCACGGCTCAACGTCCCAGTTCGTGGGAATGCCTTCCAAGGGACTCTCCGAGTACCTCGGCGGCAGTCTGGCTGACTGGAGGAAACTGGTGGCACCGGCTTCCGATACCGAGGGCCTGTATGTAATGCCCATCGGACACCGTCCGCCGAATCCCGCCGAACTGCTGGAGAACGGACGTATCGGCGAACTGGTGAGCCAGGCGTCTCAGGATTTCGACTATGTGTTCCTGGACTGTCCGCCGATCGATATCGTCGTGGACACCCAGCTGCTTGAGCAGTACGTCAACCAGACCATATTCGTGGTACGCGCCGGCCTGCTGGAGCGTGACGCCGTGGCCGAGATCGACGAGATGTACAAGACCCACCGCTTCCGCCGCATGAGCATCCTGCTGAACGGCACCGAGGGCTCCAACACCCGTGCATCTTATTACGGCTCGTCTTACTACTCAAATGAATTCTGACAATCATGTGGCCATTCACTAAGAAAGCCCCCCGCTTAGGGGAATCGGGACTGTTCCAGGGCTTCACGGACTGGCATTCCCATATACTTCCGGGCGTGGACGACGGCATACAGAAGATGGAAGACTCGCTGGCCGTCCTGAAGCAGTACGAGGACCTTGGCGTCACCACGGTGTGGCTCACCCCGCACATCATGGAGGAGGTGCCGAACGTCCCCGCCAGGCTCCGCGAACGGTTCCAGCAGCTTCAGGAGGAGTACAAAGGTCCCATCCGGCTGAACCTGAGCGCCGAGAACATGCTGGATTCCCTGTTCGAGGAGCGCGTGGCCCGGAACGAGCTGTTGACCTACGGATCCAACGGCGACCATATCCTGATCGAGACCTCCTACGTGAATCCCCCGATGGGAATGGAGGAGATGATCTACAGCGTCATGTCAATGGGCCTGACACCGGTCCTGGCTCATCCGGAACGTTACCGCTACATGGACAAGAAAGACTACGCCCACTGGAAGGAACGCGGATTGCTGTTCCAGACCAACATCATGTCGCTGCTGGGGCTCTACGGCGAGACAGCACGCGAGAAGGGGGCCTGGCTGTTGAAGGAGGGTCTGGTCGACCTGGCCGGAAGCGACCTGCACAGGCTAAATCAACTGGAAAGGGCGTTGGAAATGCGTCCCAAGGACCACGCCGCGCTGGATACGCTGGTGAATACGGCACACCATCCCGCCTTGAGATAACAGGACAAGACAAGATTCCGATACAAGCCACACGCGCCTGAGAAGCCGTGTGGCTTCCTTATTTACGGGCAACTCTTGATTTACGGGCAACTCTTGTTTTTTTAGTTAAAATATGGCCGACAGCACTGCTGGTTGGCAAATTTTTATTAACTTTGCGGAGCGAAACCATAAGCATGGAACGACATAGCCACCAGAGCCGCAATTTCCCGAACGCCGGGGGGACGCCGAAAGGGTCACCCCTATGAGCCTTCTTTTTCGGAAATCGCGGCTAATTTTATACCCTGCTGGCTGTTCGACGACAAGCATCCAAGCCGGTTCAGCCACAGATTTCACTAACAAAAACAACATGAAAAGAGCCACATTGATCCTGGAAGACGGCAGCCGCTACGAGGGTTATTCGTTCGGTGCCGACGCCAGCGTTTCGGGCGAGGTGGTATTCAATACCGCCATGACCGGTTATCCCGAGAGTCTGACCGATCCATCCTACGCCGGACAAATCATGACACTAACCTACCCCCTTGCCGGCAATTACGGCGTACCCACCCGCGACCTGGCGGACGACGGCATGGCCCGATTCATGGAAAGCGAGCGCATCCATGCCGCCGGAATGGTGGTGTGCGACTACAGCGAGGCCTTCAGCCACTGGAACGCCGAGTGCAGCCTGGGGGACTGGCTGAAAAAGGAGGGCATCCCCGGAATCACCGGCATCGACACCCGCGCGCTGACAAAGCACCTGCGCAAGCGTGGCGTCATCGCCGGACGCATCGTGGTCGAGGACACTCCCGACCCCAAGTCGGAGAACTACAGCGAGATCAACTTCGTGGAGCGCGTCAGTCCCAGGGAAGTGACCCGATACAACGACGGCAAAGGGCTGAAGAAGGTCGTGTTGGTGGACTGCGGAGCCAAGAACAACATTATCCGCTGCCTGACGCGCCGTGGCGTGGAGGTGATCCGGGTGCCTTGGGACTTCGACTTCAACACGCTGGACTTCGACGCCCTGTTCCTGAGCAACGGTCCCGGCAATCCCGAGACCTGCGCCGTCACGGTGGAGAATATCCGCAAGTTCATCCAGAAGCCTGACGAAACGCGACCGCTGATGGGCATCTGCCTTGGTCACCAACTTTTGGGCAAAGCCGCCGGGGCTCATATATACAAACTGAAATACGGTCACCGCAGCCACAACCAGCCTGCGCGTCTGGAGGGCGACGTGAAATGCTTCGTCACCAGCCAGAACCACGGCTACGCCGTCGACGCCAACTCCCTCCCGTCCGCATGGCAGCCCTGGTTCACCAACATGAACGACGGCTCGAACGAGGGAATCCGCCACACCTCCAAGCCATGGCGTTCCGTGCAGTTCCATCCCGAGGCCTGCGGAGGCCCCGTCGACACGGAGTTCCTGTTCGACGAGTTCATCAATCAAGTAAAATCCCTTTAAGCACACGGCGCAATGTTTGACAATAAAGACTGTAAGAAAATCAAGAAAGTCCTGGTCCTTGGATCAGGAGCGTTGAAGATCGGCGAGGCCGGCGAATTCGACTATTCAGGCAGCCAGGCCCTGAAGGCGCTGCGCGAGGAGGGTATCGAGACCGTCCTGATCAATCCCAACATCGCGACCGTGCAGACCAGCGAGGGCGTGGCCGACCATATCTACTTCCTGCCCGTGACCCCCTACTTCGTGGAGCGCGTCATCCAGAAGGAGCGTCCCGACGGCATCATGCTGGCCTTCGGCGGCCAGACGGCCCTGAACTGCGGCGTGGAGCTGTACCATGAGGACATTTTCGGAAAATACGGCGTAAAGGTCCTGGGAACCCCCGTACAGTCCATCATCGACACCGAGGACCGCGAGATCTTCGTGGAGAAACTGAACGAGATCAACGTCAAGACCATCGCCTCCGAGGCGTGCGAGAGCATCGACCAGGCCCTGAAGGCGGCCGAGCAGCTGGGCTACCCCGTCATCCTCCGCGCAGCATATGCCCTGGGTGGCCTTGGCTCCGGTTTCTGCGACAACGCCGAGGAACTGAAGCGCAAGGCCGAGAAGGCCTTCTCCTTCTCCCCGCAGGTACTGGTGGAGAAGAGCCTGAAGGGCTGGAAGGAGATCGAGTATGAGGTGGTGCGCGACCGTTTCGACAACTGCATCACCGTCTGCAACATGGAGAACTTCGATCCATTGGGCATCCACACGGGCGAGAGCATCGTGGTGGCCCCGTCGCAGACACTGTCCAATTCCGAATACCATAAGCTGCGCGAGCTGTCAATCCGCATCGCGCGCCACATAGGCATCATCGGCGAATGCAACGTCCAGTTCGCCCTCTGCCCCGATTCCGAGGACTACCGCGTCATCGAAGTCAACGCACGCCTGTCGCGCTCATCGGCGTTGGCGTCCAAGGCCACCGGCTACCCCCTGGCGTTCGTAGCCGCCAAACTCGCCCTGGGTTACGGCCTGTTCGACATCAAGAACTCCGTCACCAAGGACACCACCGCCTTCTTCGAGCCGGCTCTGGACTATGTGGTATGCAAGATTCCACGCTGGGACCTGGGCAAGTTCCGCCATGTGAACCGCGAGTTGGAATCGTCAATGAAATCCGTTGGCGAGGTCATGGCCATAGGACGTACCTTCGAGGAGGCTATCCAGAAAGGGCTGCGTATGATCGGCCAAGGGATGCATGGATTCGTGGACAACAAGGAACTCCAGGTCCCCGATGTCGACGAGGCCCTGAGCGCACCGACCGACAAGCGGATCTTCATCATCGAGAAGGCTTTCGACAACGGCTACACCATAGACCGCATACATGAACTGACCCGCATCGACAAGTGGTTCCTGCACAAACTCAAGAACATACACGACACCGACCGCGAGCTGCGCGCCACAGGCGACCTGAACAAGGTGCCGCGCGAGCTGATGCTCCGCGCCAAACGTCAGGGATTCTCAGACTTCCAGGTGGCCCGCGCCGTCGGAATGGAGAAGAACTATGATATAGAGCAGGCCATCATGATTGTCCGCGAGTACCGCAAGCGTCTGGGCATCTTCCCGGCCGTCAAGCAGATCGACACCTTGGCCGGCGAGTTCCCGGCACGCACCAACTACCTGTACCTGACCTACAACGGCAACACCAACGACTTCGAGTACGAGAACGACGGCAAGTCCGTCGTGGTGCTTGGCTCCGGAGCCTACCGCATCGGTTCGTCGGTAGAGTTCGACTGGTGCGGCGTGCAGGCCCTGAACACCATCCGCAAGGAAGGATGGCGCTCAGTCATGATCAACTACAATCCCGAGACCGTATCAACAGACTATGACATCTGCGACCGGCTCTATTTCGACGAGCTGACATTCGAGCGCGTGCTCGACATCCTTGACCTGGAGACGCCCCACGGCGTCATCGTATCCACCGGCGGCCAGATTCCCAACAACCTGGCCATGCGTCTGGACCATGCCGGAATCCGTCTGCTCGGCACATCGGCCACAAGCATCGACAACGCCGAGGACCGCGAGAAATTCTCGGCGATGCTGGGCCGCATCGGAGTGGACCAGCCCGAGTGGTCGGCACTGACGTCGATGGAGGATATCGACCGTTTCGTCGAGAAAGTCGGATTCCCTGTACTGGTGCGTCCCAGTTACGTGCTCTCCGGCGCGGCGATGAACGTATGCACCAACCACGACCAGCTGGAGCGTTTCCTGAAGGAGGCCGCCAACGTGTCCAAACGTCATCCGGTGGTGGTGTCGCAGTTCCTGGAGAACGCCAAGGAGGTCGAGATGGACGCCGTGGCACGCGACGGCGAGATCATTGCATACGCCATCTCGGAGCATGTGGAGTTCGCCGGCGTACACTCAGGCGACGCCACGATCCAGTTCCCGCCGCAGAAACTCTATGTGGAGACCGCGCGCCGAATAAAGAAAATCTCAAAGCAGATCGCCAAACAGCTCAACATCTCCGGACCCTTCAACATCCAGTTCCTGGCCCGCGAGAACGACATAAAGGTCATAGAGTGCAACCTCCGCGCCTCGCGTTCCTTCCCGTTCGTGAGCAAGGTGCTTAAGATCAACCTCATCGAGATGGCCACACGCATCATGCTGGGCCTTCCGGTGGAGCATCCCGACAAGAGCGTCTTCGACCTGGACTACGTCGGCGTGAAGGCTTCGCAGTTCTCGTTCAACCGTCTGCAGAAGGCCGACCCCAAACTTGGCGTCGACATGGTTTCCACCGGCGAGGTGGGCTGTATCGGCGAGGACTCCCGCCGCGCCCTGCTTACCTCGATGCTCTCAGTCGGCCTACGCATCCCCAGGAAGAACATCCTGTTGTCCAGCGGCAACGGCAAGCAGAAAGGCGACATGCTCAAGGCCGCCCAGATGCTGGTGGACAACGGATTCCATATCTACGCAACACCCGGCACATCCAGGCACCTTACCGAAAACGGTATCGAGAACACCGAGGTGTTCTGGCCCGAGTCCGACAGGCAGCCACAGGCCCTGGACCTGCTGCACGACCATAAGATCGACCTGGTGATCAACCTCCCGGCCAACCACAGCGACTCGCAGGTGACCAACGGATACCGCATCCGCCGCACGGCCGTGGACCTCAACATCCCGCTGATCACCAACGCACGCCTGGCATCGGCCTTCATCTACGCCTTCCTCACCGTCAAGCCGGAGGATATAGAAATAAAGTCCTGGCAGGAATTCTAACACAGACGTCCATATGAACATCTGCGATCTATTGATAGTAAACGCCCGTCTGGGCAATCCGGAGGGGCCGACGGTAGACATCGCCATCCGCAACGGCGTGATCCGCGCCATCGGGCCGGGACTGGACTACACGTCGTCCAAGGCGGTATATGCCAACGGTGCCACAGTGCTGCCTGGACTGGTGGACGTGCATGTGCATTTCCGCGAGCCAGGCTTCGAATACAAGGAGACCATCAAGACCGGCGCCATGGCCGCCGCAGCCGGAGGCTTCACCACAGTCTGCACCATGCCGAACCTGAAGCCCGTGCCCGACACTATGGAGAACCTGCGCCGCCAGCTCGATTCCATTGCCCGTGACGCCGTGATCGAGGTAATCCCCTACGGCTCCATCACCATGCAGCGAATGGGACAGGAACTGGTGGATTATCCCGAACTTGCCCCGTACGTCTGCGCCTTCAGTGACGACGGCACAGGCATCGAATCCGCCGAAGTCATGGAGGAAGCCATGCGGCGTATATCCAAGACAGGCAAGATCCTGGCCGAGCACTGCGAGGTTATGTCATTGGTCCGCAAGGGATGCATCCATGACGGGGAGTATGCCCATAGGCATGATCTGCCGGGCATCTGTTCCGAAAGCGAGTGGAAAGAAGTGGAACGCAACATCGCATTGGCCGAGAAGACCGGCTGCCGTCTGCACATATGCCACGTTTCCACCAAGGAGAGCGTGGAACTGATACGCCAGGCTAAGAAGCGTGGCGTGGACGTGACAGCCGAGACCGGAGCGCACTACATAGCCTTCTGCGACAAGGACCTGCAGGACGAGGGCCGCTTCAAGATGAATCCGCCGTTGCGAACGGAGCGGGACCGCGACGCCCTGATCCGCGGCATCCAGGACGGTACCATCGACTGCATAGCATCCGACCACGCTCCCCACAGCCCGGAGGAGAAGAGCCGGGGACTGCTGCTCTCGGCAATGGGAGTGACAGGAATCGAACTCTCGCTGGCCGCGGTCTATACCTATGCGGTCAGGACCGGACTGATTCCGTTCGACCGCATGGTGGACCTGATGGCACGCAACCCGCGCCGAATATTCGGTATCAAGGGAGGCCTGGGAGTAGGACATAGGGCCGACCTGGCAATCGTGGACTTCACCACTCCCTACACTGTCAATCCCGAGACATTCCTCTCCATGGGAAAGGCCACGCCTTTCGCAGGCCGTGAACTTTTTGGCCGCGTAACGCATACAATATATAACGGGACTCCCGTATATAACCACACACCGCAATGATCTTCACCGTAATCGAAAACACTCAGTTGAACGAGTCGACATGGCTGATGCGGCTCCGGGGAGACGCCACATCAATAGTCCGTCCCGGCCAGTTCGTCAATGTCAAGGTCGACGACTGTTTCCTGCGCCGTCCCATCTCGCTGGCCGACTGGGACGACACTACTATACTGTTGGCCTATCAGGTTGTAGGCAAAGGCACAAGCACCATGGCATCGACACTGCCGGACCAGACCTTCGACATCCTGCCTGGACTGGGCAACGGATTCGACCATATGCTTGACGTCAAGAATCCCGTCCTGCTGGGCGGCGGCATCGGCGTCGCTCCCCTCTACGGCCTGGCCAAGGCTCTCATATCCCGGGGCTTGACCCCGACGGCGATCTTGGGATTCAACTCCGCCGACCGCGCAGTGATGGTGGATATGTTTCAGGCTCTCGGAATCCCGGTGTACGTCGCCACAGTCGACGGCTCGATGGGCACCAAGGGCTTCGTCACCGACGTGATCCGCGAGCAGGGTCTTACTCCCGACTATTTCTACGCCTGCGGCCCGATGCCCATGCTCCGCGCCCTGTCCGACAGCCTGGACATTCCCGGCGAGCTCAGCCTGGAGGTGCGCATGGCCTGCGGCTTCGGCATCTGCGCCTGCTGTCCCATCAAAACAATCCATGGTCCCGCCGGCGTATGCAAGAAGGGTCCGGTATTTAAAAAGGAGGAAATCATATGGGAAGACTGAATCAAGAGGGACTTGAGGTCCGGTTGGGGAACTGCACGTTCCGGAATCCCGTGATACCGGCCAGCGGATGCTTTGCATACGGTTATGTGATGGCTCCGTTCTACGACCTGGACAACCTGGGAGGCATCTCCGTCAAAGGCACCACCCGTGAGTCACGCTTCGGCAATCCGTTGCCCCGCGTTGCCGAATGTCCCGCAGGAATGATCAATTCGGTGGGCCTGATGAACCCAGGAATCGAGAACGTCATCAAGGAGGAACTGCCGCGTCTGCGCCAGGTGTTCCATGGTCCTATCATCGCAAACATCAGCGGATTCTCGGTAGAGGAATACGTACACAACTGCCGTCGGATCGACCCTGAGGAGCAGGTTGAGATAATCGAGCTGAACGTCAGCTGTCCCAACGTGCATGGCGGCGGCATGGCCTTCGGCACATCTGCCGAGTCGGTGGCACATGTCACCGAGGAAGTCAAGAAAGTCACCAAGACTCCGGTTTACGTCAAACTGAGCCCCAACGTTACGGATATAACTGAAATCGCCAGGGCAGCGGAGTCGGCGGGGGCCGACGGACTTGTATGCTGCAACACGTTCTTAGGGATGCGTATCGACCTTAAGACACGCAAGCCAGTCATAGCCAACAAGATGGGAGGATTCTCCGGGCCTGCCGTGTTCCCGATGGCCCTCCGTGCCGTCTATCAGGTGTCGCACGCCGTGAATATTCCTGTCATAGGATGCGGGGGTGTCATGACAGCCGACGACGTGCTGGAGATGATGATGGCCGGTGCCAAGGCAGTGGAAGTCGGTTCCGCCAACCTGGTCGACCCGATGGCATGTTACAACATAGTCCGCGACCTGCCCGAGGCAATGCGTAAGTACGGCATCGACTCCCTGAGCAACGTACCGCATATTGACTGAACAACAATAACATACAGACATGAATAAAGACGTCATCATAGCCTGCGACTTCCCAGACGCAGACACCACACTGAAGTTCCTGGAGAAATTCGGCGACGAACGCCCCTTCGTGAAGATCGGCATGGAGCTGTTCTACGGCGCGGGGCCTGACATAGTCAGGAAACTCCGTGACCGCGGCCACCGCATCTTCCTGGACCTGAAACTCCACGACATTCCCAACACCGTCCGCAAGGCCATGCGCGTGCTGGCCGCACAAGACATAGACATGGTCAACGTACACGCATCCGGCACCAAGGAGATGATGGCCGCAGCGCTGCAAGGCCTGGAGGAAGGCACTCCTGAGGGCCGCAGCCGCCCATACCTGATCGCCGTGACCCAGTTGACCTCGACATCGCCGCAGGCCCTGAAGGAGCAGCTACTGATCGAGATCCCGATGGACAAGACCATAGCCCGCTACGCGCGGAACGCCAAGGAGGCTGGTCTGGACGGAGTGGTCTGCTCGCCGCTTGAGGCCGCCATCGTCAAGGAAGCCTGCGGACCGGAATTCCTGGCGGTTACTCCCGGCATCCGATATCCGGACTCCGGTGCCGATGACCAGTCACGCGTCACGACTCCGGCACGCGCCCGCGACATCGGCTCCGACTTCATCGTGGTGGGACGCCCCATTACCGCTGCTCCGGACCCTGTGAGCGCCTACCATCGCGCCCTTAATGAATTCACCGGCAAATAATTTCTCCATACAACAGATAACAATGGAAAAGAAAGTAGCAAAAGCCCTGCTCAGCATCAAGGCCGTGTTCCTGCGTCCCGATGATCCCTTCACCTGGGCAAGCGGCATCAAATCGCCCGTATACTGCGACAACCGCCTCACCTTGGGTTATCCTGAGGTCCGCGACATCATCGAGAACGGCATTGCCGAGACCGTCAGGAAGCATTACCCCGAGGCCCAGGCCCTGATGGGCACATCGACCGCCGGCATAGCGCACGCCGCCATCGCCGCCCACATCATGGGCCTCCCCATGGGCTATGTACGCGGTGCCGCCAAGGACCATGGCCGCAACAACCGCATCGAGGGCCGTCTGGATCCGGGCATGAAGGTGGTTGTGGTGGAGGACCTCATCTCCACGGCCGGAAGTTGTGTCGAAACCGTCGAGGCTCTGCGCGAGGCCGGCGCCGAGGTGCTGGGCATAGTCTCCATATTCACTTACGGAATGCAGAAGGGTCTGGACCGGCTGGCGGCAGCCAATGTCGAGAACCATTCCCTCTCCAACTTCCAGACACTGGTGAAGGTCGCCGCCGAGGAAGGCTACATCCAGTCCGACCAGGTGCCGATGCTGGAACGCTTCATCGCCAATCCCTCGTCGGACTGGATGAAGAAGGATTTAAAACATTAACGCAACATTTCAGAACATGCGTCACCTAATCGATCCTACAGACCTTAGCGCCGAGGAACTTCAGGAGATCATTGACCTGGGACTTGACATAATCGACAACCCGGGGAAATATTCCGAAGCCTGCAAAGGCCGCAAGCTCGCCACTCTGTTCTACGAGCCATCGACGCGCACGCGCCTCTCGTTCACATCCGCCATGATGGAACTTGGCGGCAACGTCATCGGCTTCAGCAACGCCAACAACACTTCCGTCAGCAAGGGAGAGACCGTTGCCGACACCACCAAGGTAATCAACTGCTTCGCCGACATCATCGCCATGCGTCACTCCGTGGAGGGAGCGCCCCTGGTCTCGGCCATCAACTCCGGCATACCGGTGATCAACGCCGGCGACGGCTCGCATGCCCATCCCACGCAGACGTTGACCGACCTGCTGACGATCCGCCGCGAGATCGGTCGCTTCGACAACCTGACGATCGGCTTCTGCGGCGACCTACGGTTCGGACGCACCGTACATTCGCTGATCAAGGCACTGTCGCGCTACAAGAACATCAAGGTGGTGCTGATCGCCCCCGACCAGCTGCGCCTTCCCGCCTACATGAAGGAGGAGGTGTGCGAGCGCAACGGAATTCCATACGTCGAGGTCAACTCCATGGAGGAGGTTATGCCGGAACTGGACGTCCTGTACATGACACGCGTGCAGAAGGAGCGTTTCCTGGACCAGGATGACTACGACCGCGTCAAGGACTGCTTCATCCTGACCCCCGACAAACTCAAGAACGCCAAGCCTTCCATGCGGATACTGCATCCGCTGCCCCGCGTCAACGAAATCGCCGTCGAGGTGGACCAGGATCCCCGAGCCGCCTATTTCCGTCAGGTAGCCAACGGTAAATACGTCCGTATGGCACTGATACTGAAACTTCTGGAATGGGCCAAGAACGAACCCCGTCATCAGGATTTGATTCCGGCCGACACCGTCTGCAGGCAGCACATCTGCTCCAACCCCAAGTGCATCAGCAACATGGAGAACGTACCCGCGATGTTCCGTCCCGACCGCGCCAACGCCGGACAGTACCGCTGCGTTTACTGCGAGTCCAAGCCCCGTTCCTGATCCGCCCCCCCGCCACATACAGTCGC
>ENA-OYXU01000183-OYXU01000183.1-human-gut-metagenome-genome-assembly--contig:-NODE-183-length-26425-cov-4.836860_pt1 | contig 26425 bp, 21 predicted proteins | sample MGYA00243243_ERZ653435 | MGnify/ENA primary metagenome ERZ653435 (study PRJEB26926, sample SAMN06165113) | human gut metagenome | biome: ENVO:00009003; feature: ENVO:2100002; material: ENVO:00002003... | reverse complement strand
CGAGATGCAGCGTAGTCTCGTGGGCTCGGAGATGTGTATAAGAGACAGGATATCGACAACGCCCTGCGCGTCATAAAGGCCGACAACGCCGTGCCATGCGATTACGGCACCGCCAACGGGCGTCCCTTCTTCTGTACGTTCGGCCTCGGTTTCGACGCCGCCGTCAGCCATGAGTTCGCGACCATGAAACGGCGCGGGCTAACCTCCTACATCCGCTCGGCAATCCGAAAATACATCAAGTACAGCCCCAAGGAATACAGCATAACCACCAACGACAAGACCGTCCGCGTCAAGGCGTTCATCATAGCGGTGTGCAACGCCTCGCAGTACGGCAACAACGCCTACATCGCTCCGGACGCATCCATCCGCGACGGACTGCTGGACATCACGATAATCCACGCCGGCAACCCGCTGACCCGCGCCATAGTCGGCGTAGATCTGTTCACCGGCTATCTGAAACGCAACGTACTGGTACAGACCATGCGCGTGAAGCAGGCCACCATCCGGCAGAGCCCGGGGCCCGCACACGTTGACGGGGACCCCATATATATGCCGGAACAGATACGAATCAAATGCCATCCGGCCCAGCTGCGCCTGTTCGTCGACCCGAAACGGCACACATTCCATCCGCTCCTGACGCCGCTGCGCTCCATGCACTTTGACCTTAACTTCCGCATAAATTCCTTGATAAGCAGACTGATAAGCCGGAAGCCAAGGATCTGAACACACCTTTTCAAAACCCGATTCATATGCAACCTCGCAAATAATTTGGCTATTAGCCCGATTTTTATTAACTTTGCGCGTTAATTGCATGGAAAATTAAACACAATGGCACATAATAACGACAAACAGGAAGAGAAAACCGCGATTGAGAACCTCAACGACACCCTGACCGAGGCAGGGAAGAAACTATCCGACAACCAGAACATCATCTGGTGGACTATCGGCAGCATCGCTGTAGTAGCGGCCGCCATCATCGCGTACATATTCCTGTACCGCACTCCGCATCAGAACCGCGCGTTCGAAGCGTACAACCAGGTAGAGATCACAGCGCTCGGCAATGATTCCATCGCCGCCGCTCAGTATAAGAAGGTAGCCGACGAGAACGGAAGCACCACAGCAGGCAAGCTCGCAGCCCTGTCGGCCGGCGAGGCCTACTACAACCAGGGCAAGTACAAGGAGGCAGCCGAATGCCTGGAGAAGTTCAGTTCGCCCGAACCCGTGCTGAACGCCAACGCCATCGTCCTGACCGGTGACTGCTACGTGAACCTCAAGAACTACGACAAGGCGCTGTCCTGCTTCGAGAAGGCAATATCCAAGGCGAACAAGAACGAGCAGATCGTGCCCCGCGTGCTGCTGAAGATGGCCAACGTCTACGACGTGCAGAAGAAATACCAGAACGCCATGAACTGCTACGAGCAGATCAAGAAGGAATATCCCACATTCCGTCTTGCCAACGGCATGACCATGGACGCATACATCGCCCGCGAGAAAGCTCGTCTCGGAAAGTGATTCGAGGACCCCACCCCGACCTGTCGAACGGGGTCTGAGAAATGGAAATAACACAATTTGCAAATGGACTCCGCTGCGTGGCGGAGCGCAGCGCTGGCCCGGTGTCTTACATCGGGCTTGCTGTCGATGCGGGGAGCCGTGACGACGACCCGCAGCATTACGGCCTGGCGCACTTCCTGGAGCACACCATCTTCAAGGGCACACGTCACCGCCGCGCCTGGCACATCTCCAACCGGATGGAATCGGTGGGCGGAGAACTGAACGCCTATACCACCAAGGAGATGACGATGGTCTACACCATCGCTCCCGCCGGTTACGCCGACCGCGCGCTGGAACTGCTGAGCGACCTGGTCAAGAACGCCTCGTTCCCGCAGGCCGAAACCGAGAGGGAGCGCGACATTGTGATCGAGGAGATACATTCCTACCGCGATAATCCTTCGGAGGCTGTGTTCGACGAGTTCGACGAGCTTCTTTACGCCGGATCCGGCATGGCCCATAACATCCTGGGCAGCGAGGAATCAGTCCGCGGTCTTGACGGCCACGCCGCCCGCGCGTTCCTGGACCGGTACTACACCCCCGGCAACATGGTGCTGTACTGTGTTGACGCCGACCCGCATAAGGCCGTAAGGCTTGCCGAACGCCATTTCGGCGACATGCGCTTCCCCACCGCATCCCATCACCGTGTGGCACCACCGGTAGCCGACCCCTTCGACGTAAGCCGCGACCACAGCAACTCACAGGCCAACACACTGCTTGGCGTCAGGATTCCTGACCGCAACGACGCCTTGAGGTTCCCGCTGACACTGTTCAATAACCTTCTTGGCGGTCCGGCCATCAACTCGATACTATGCCAGCAGATCCGCGAGCGTCGCGGACTGGTGTACTCAATCGAATCCAACGTGGTGATGCTGTCGGACTGCGGCTCGTTCACCGTCTATTTCGACTCCGACCCCGGCACCGTGGACAAATGCACACGTCTGGTACGCGAGTCCATCGACCGGATTGCGCAGAAGACACTGTCTCCCGTAGCCTTCGCCAGGGCTCGCGACCAGTTCTGCGGGCAGCTCAGCGTGCTTAGCGACAACCGCGAGAACTGCGCCATGAGCCTGGGACGGTCCCTGCTGATGTACGGCGAGGTGCGCGGACTGGAGTATAATATTGAGCAGATTCGCTCCGTTACTGCGGAACAACTCCGCAGCGCCGCCGAGCTGGTGGCCTCACAAACCCTTTCACGACTCATCCTGACATGAAGATAGCCGATATCGACCTTGGCGAGCGCCCTGTGCTGCTTGCCCCCATGGAGGATGTCACCGACCCCTCGTTCCGCCTGATATGCCGCGAACAGGGTGCCGCGATGGTCTACACGGAGTTCGTGTCGGCCGAGGCATTGGTGCGCGACATCAAGTCCACCACCCGCAAGCTCACCATCAACGACCGCGAGCGTCCGGTAGCCATTCAGATCTACGGGCGCGAGCCTGAGGCCATGGTGCAGGCGGCCCGAATCGTGGAGGAAGCAGAGCCTGACATAATCGACCTGAATTTCGGCTGCCCGGTCAAGAAGGTAGCCGCCAAGGGAGCCGGAGCCGGAATGCTGCGCGACATCCCCAAAATGCTGGACATCACCCGCCGCGTGGTCGAGGCCGTGTCGATTCCGGTCACCGCCAAGACGCGCCTGGGATGGGACTGCGAGAACAGGATAATCTGCGAGCTCGGCCCCCGGCTGCAGGACTGCGGCATCAAGGCGCTGGCCGTACATGGCCGCACGCGCAGCCAGATGTACACCGGCAACGCCGACTGGACCCTCATAGGCCAGCTCAAGGCAGACCCGCGCATGGAGATTCCAATCATAGGCAACGGCGACATCGCCACTCCGGAACAGGCGCGGAACGCTTTCGACACCTACGGCGTGGACGCAATAATGATTGGACGCGCCACATTCGGCGCGCCATGGATATTCCACGACGTACGCCAGATGCTGGACACCGGCAGCTATACGCCTCTCTCCGTTCCAGAGAAACTGGAACTGCTGAAGCGTCAGATCCGCGAGAGCATCGACCGCATCGACGAGTACCGCGGAATCCTTCATATCCGCCGGCACCTTGCTTCCTCGCCCCTGTTCAAAGGGCTGCCGGACTTCAGGCAGACACGCATCCGGATGCTGCGCATCGAAAAGGAACAGGAACTCCTGGACCTGCTTGACGAAATTGAGGCCACATGGCTGAAGATCTGAAACATAAGACCGCAGGAACACTGAAGTGGAACGCCATCGACCGGCTGGCATCGCAGGTGCTGTACGCCGTGGTCGGCATCGTACTGGCCAACCTGATCAGTCAGGAGGACTTCGGTCTGGTAGGTGCCCTGCTGGTATTCCAGGCTTTCGCGAACCTGTTCGTCGACAGCGGTTTCGGAGCGGCGATAATCCAGAAGAAGAACCCGACCGAGCAGGATTACTCCACCGTATTCTGGTTCAACCTGGGCACGGCGTGCGTAATCTACCTTATACTGTTCCTCTGCGCGCCCCTCATCGCCGACATCTTCCAGAGTGACACCCGGCTCATATCTTTGTCCAAGGTAATGTTCCTGACATTCATCTTCACCGCCGTCGGACTGGTTCAGACTGTCAAGATGATGAAGCAGATGGACGTGAAGCAGATAGCCATAGCCAACGTGGTGGCGCAATGCACGGGCGGCGCGCTCGGCATCTACTTGGCCGTGACCGGCCGGGGACCCTGGGCATTGGTATGGCAGTCGGTGACACAGGCGGCCGTAAAGTCGGCGTGGCTCTGGGCCAAGGGACACTGGTGGCCCGGCTCACCCTTCTCCATCGACTCGCTCCGTCAGATGTGGCGCCTGGCCCTCAGCGTGTTCTCAAGCTCGGCCCTGAACACATTCTTCCTGTACATCTACAGTTTCGTGATCGGCGCGTTCTACAATCTTGTTTCGCTGGGTGTCTACACACAGGCCGACAAGTGGAGCAAGATGGGTTCCGCATCGATCTCACAGGTCATGACCGCCTCGTTCGTGCCGGTACTGTCCAAGTATCAGGACGATCCCGACCATTACCGACAGTGCATGCGTCGCATCAACCGTTTCTGCGCCATGATCGTGTTTCCGGCACTCCTGGGACTGGCAGTCACAGGCACGCCGCTGTTCCATGCCCTGTTCGGCGACAAATGGGACGCCGCGATCATATTGTTCCAGATCCTGTCCGTGCGCGGGGTGTTCGTGGTGCTGATCTCGTTGATGAGCAACTATATGCTGGCTTTAGGCTACGGCAAGCGGATCTTCAAGCTTGAGATTATCAAGGATGTGTCCACCATTGTCGCATTGCTCGCCACCGTATGGTCCGGCAGCCTGATGTGGCTGGTGACGGGACAGCTGGCCGCAAGCGTGCTGACATGGGCCGTAACCTTAGGGATAGTGTCCAGGGCGTCGGGGTACCGTGTATGGGGATTTCTGCGCGACTTGCTGCCGTTCGCGGCAGCCACGCTCGTGGGCTGCCTCCTGGCGGGAACCATCCTGTTGACAGACCTGAATCCGTGGATCCAACTCATAGCCATCCTGGCCATCGGCCTGCTGTCCTATATGTGCATACTCGCCGTCGCACGGGTCCCCGAACTGAAGGAGGCGTTAAGTTCCCTTCGTCAACGCCCTGTTCGTTAAGAATTTTTTGGTAATATCGAAGATATTTACTATTTTTGCAAAGAATATTCACCGATACCATTATAGTCGACCCATTTTACTTTAAAATCGTATCGAGCTAATTGGTCTCCAGACAAATACTAAACTAATTAATACATTCCTAAAACACCAAATCAAGGGAACGCCCGGCAGCGATGTGCTGAGTGTCCGCAAGAGAAGAACTATGGAAGAAGCCAAGAAACCTAAGCGCCCACGCATAGGCGCCAGCAGCGCGAACATTGCCAATGACTATGCCCAGAACAGTGACAATGCCCACTATGAAAAAGTAAATTACCCGGCCTCCGATGCGTCTGGCGCCGAGGGAAGTGAAGGACACGATGCCGAACACGCTCAGCGTCCCTATCAGCGTTCCTACGGATACCAGCAGGGAGGTTACCAGCAGCGTCAAGGCAGTTATCAGCAACGTCCAGGGAATTACCAGAACCGTCAGGGCGGTTACCAGAACCGTCAGCAAGGCGGATATCAGAACCGCAGCCAGCAGGGAGGATATCAGAACCGCAGCCAGCAGGGAGGATATCAGAACCGTCAGCAAGGCGGATATCAGAACCGCAGTCAACAGGGGGGATACCAGAACCGCCAGCAAGGCCAGCAGGGCAACTACCAGCAGCGAAGCCAGCAGGGAGGATACCAGAACCGCAACCAGCAGGGAGGATACCAGAACCGCAACCAGCAGGGAGGATACCAGAACCGTCAGCAGGGCGGGTACCAGAACCGCCAGCAGGGAGGATACCAGAACCGCAACCAGCAGGGAGGATACCAGAACCGCCAGGGCGGATTCCAGCGCCGCAACAACCAGCAGCAGGGCTACCAGAAGCGTCAGTTCACCCCGCGTCCCAAGCAGGTGGATTACGTTCTGGAAGACATCGACCCGAATGCAGAAATCCGTCTGAACAAGTATATGGCCAACGCCGGCCTCTGCAGCCGCCGCGAGGCCGATGAATACATCCAGGCCGGAAAAGTCAAGGTAAACGGCAACGTGGTTACCGAACTCGGCACCAAGATCACGCGCAACGACGTTGTTGAATACGACGACAAGGTGGTTACGCCGGAGCGCAAGTGCTACGTCCTGCTCAACAAGCCTAAGGACTGCGTCACAACCAGCGACGACCCGAACGGCCGCACCACCGTGCTGGACCTGGTACGCAACGCCTGCACCGAGCGCATCTACCCCGTGGGACGTCTGGACCGCAACACCACCGGCGTGCTGCTCCTGACCAACGACGGCGACCTGGCCTCCAAACTGACGCATCCCAAGTTCGTCAAGAAGAAAATCTACCATGTCTGGACCGACCGTGAGATCAGCGAGGACGACATGCAGCGCATAGCCGACGGCATCGAGCTGGACGACGGCGAGATCCATGCCGACGCCATCAGCTACGTCAGCGACGAGCGCAACCAGGCCGGCATAGAGATCCACTCCGGACGCAACCGTATAGTGCGCCGTATCTTCGAGCATCTGGGATACCGCGTCACCAAACTGGACCGTGTTTACTTCGCCGGTCTGACCAAGAAGAACCTGCCCCGCGGACGCTGGCGCTACCTCACCCAGGAGGAAGTCAACATCCTGCGTCAGGGTGCCTTCGAATAATAAACGACAATGGAAAAGATTCGCAGAACAACCATAAAGGAGATACTCGCCAATCCGGGCGAGCACGTTGACAAGACCGTCGACGTGAAGGGCTGGGTGCGTACCCGCCGCGGCAACAAGAACGTACAGTTCGTGGCGCTCAACGACGGAAGCACCATCAAGAACCTGCAGATAGTCTTCGACCTGGCCAAGACCGGCGAGGATGAGCTGAAACCCGTCACCACGGGCAGTTCCATCCATGTGCAGGGCAGGCTGGTGGCCAGCGCCGGCAAGGGTCAGAGCGTCGAGGTCCAGGCCGACGAACTTGAGATCTACGGTACTGCGTCGCCCGAGACCTATCCCTTGCAGAAGAAGGGCCACACGCTGGAATTCCTGCGCGAGAAGGCTCACCTGCGCCCCCGCACCAACACGTTCGGCGCAGTACTGCGCATTCGCCACGCCCTGGCGTTCGCAATCCACAAGTTCTTCAACGACAAGGGATTCTACTATTTCCACACTCCGTTGATCACGGCCTCCGACTGCGAGGGTGCCGGGGCACAGTTCCAGGTAACCACATTGCCTCTGGGCCAGCTCCCCATGACCAAGGATGGGAAGGTGGACTACACCCAGGACTTCTTCGGCAAGATGGCCTCGCTGACCGTGTCCGGCCAGCTGGAAGGTGAGCTTGGCGCCACCGCTCTGGGTTGCATCTACACGTTCGGCCCCACGTTCCGCGCCGAGAACTCCAACACTCCGCGTCACCTGTCGGAGTTCTGGATGATCGAGCCGGAGATGGCCTTCTACGAGATCGAGGACAACATGGACCTGGCCGAGGAATTCATCAAGTACTGCATCAACTACGCGCTGGAACATTGCGCCGACGACATCGAGTTCCTGGCCGAGCATTTCGACAAGGAACTGGTGGACCGGCTGCATTTCGTGGTGAAGAACGACTTTGTCCGCCTCCCCTACACCGAGGGAATCAAGATTCTGGAAGCAAGCGGCAAGAAGTTCGAGTTCCCCGTATACTGGGGCGTGGACCTGGCTTCGGAGCACGAGCGCTACCTGGTGGAGGAACACTTCAAGCGTCCCGTCATCCTGACGGACTATCCCAAGGAGATCAAGGCGTTCTACATGAAACTGAACGACGACGGCAAGACCGTCCGCGCCATGGACGTGCTGTTCCCCAAGATCGGCGAGATCATCGGCGGATCGCAGCGCGAGGAGGACTTCGACAAGCTGAACAACCGCGTGCAGGAACTGGGCCTCACAGGCATGGACTGGTATCTGGACACACGCCGCTACGGCACCGTGCCCCACTCCGGCTTCGGCCTGGGCTTCGAGCGTCTGGTGCTGTTCGTGACCGGCATGCAGAACATCCGCGACGTAATCCCGTTCCCCCGTTACCCGAACAATTGCGAGTATTGACACGTTGAAACGCATCAATCACCTGATATTAATCCTATTGACGATCCTGCTCTCCGGCAGCCCCATCGGGGCTGCCGAGGGGCGGGATTCCATCGTTGTCAGCCTCCTGACGGCATGGCCCGGCAGCGAGGTCTACGAACTGTGCGGACACAGCGCGCTGCGTATACGCGACGCCGCCGACCCGCAGGCTTGCGACTCGGTGTGGAACTATGGCCTGTTCGACTTCAACACACCAAATTTCGTGGGCCGTTTCGTGCGGGGAGAGACCGACTATATGGTCGGAGACTACCCCACAGCCTGGTTCCTTCCCGAATACGCCGCGGCGGGGCGACGGGTGCTGGAACAGGAACTGAACCTGACACAGGATGAGGCACACCGCCTCCGCGCGTTGCTGCGTACGGAATCCCTGCCGCAGAACCGCGTCTACCGCTACAATTATGTGCGCGACAACTGCGCCACACGCATCACCGCCCGGCTGACCGACGCCGTAGGCGGAAAAATCCATTTCCCCGACAGCATCAAGTACGGCACGTTCCGCAACGAGATGCGCGCGTTCCACCGCACCTATCCCTGGTATCAGTTCGGCATCGACCTGGCACTGGGCTCCGGTCTGGACCGCGACCTGCGTCCCGATGAGGAAATGTTCGTGCCGGTCGTGATGTCGGAACGCTACGCCGGCGCCACCATGCCCGACGGACGACGCCTGGTGACCGTCACGCGTGAACTGCTGCCCGACAGCGGCCATGCATCGCTGCCTTCCACGCCATGGTGGATGGCACCATGGTTCGTATTCGGATGCATCTCGTTGATAGTCGCCGCGTGCTGCATCTACATGATCATGCACAAACGGATCCAGCCCTGGCTATACATAGTCTGGTTCTCCATCCTGGGAATCGCGGGTTGTGTGGTTACATACCTGGTGTTCGCCTCAAGCCATGAGGCCACCAGCCCGAACATACTCATATCATGGCTCAATCCGTTGCAGTTCCTGACATGGATCGGCCTTGTATGGGCGTCATGGCGTCCGTTGAGCCGCGTCATGGCATGGTACGACATCATTGTGCCCGGAATTTTGTTAATAATATGGCCCCTGCAGCCACAATCGGCCAATCCCGCGATATTCGCCCCGATGGCGGCGACGCTGGTTATGGCCGTAACTTACGCAATATGCGACTATAAGCAGAGTTATAATAATAAGAAAAATAAGAAAAATGCACAGGATAGCAACCACCGGGCTGTTAGGACTGGCGGCGCTGGCGTGTCCGGGACAGGCCGAGGCGCAGGACGCCAAGCCACGGCTCGTGGTAGGAATCGTAGTTGACCAGCTGCGCACGGACCATCTGGAGCAGCTGCAGAACCTCTTCGGCGAGAAGGGGTTCCGGAGGCTCATGCACGACGGTCTCTACCTGCGTGACGTTGACTTCAAGGCATCGGGGCTTGACGCCTCCAGCGGCACGGCCGTGGCGATGACCGGCTCATGGCCGTCGTACAACGGCATACCAGCCGCACTGGTCTACGATGACGAACTGCACATAATGCGGCCGCCGCTGGCCCAGCCCAGCAGCACCGGCGCCCTAAGCAACGACTCGTTCTCGCCCGAGGCCCTGCGTCTGTCCACCATAGCCGACGAACTGGCCATAGCCGCCGACGGCAAGGCAGCGATCTACTCCGTGGCCGCCGACCCTCAGCAGGCTGTGATACTGGCGGGACACGCCGCCGACAACGCCATCTGGCTCAACAACACTTCCGGTTTCTGGGCGACATCGAACTACTACGGCACCCTGAACAACACGGCGCAGCGCGTAAACTCCCGCAACGCCGTGATGCAGCGTGTGGACACCATGCTGTGGCGTCCGCTGACCGCTACCGCCAGACTGAAAGGGAATCCTGCCAAAGGACGCCTGTTCGACTATAAGTTCACCCGCGCCGACCGCGACGTGTACCGCAAGATAGCCCTGACGCCCGGAGGCAACCAGGCCGTTACCGACATGGCAATCGAGCTGATCAACCAGCTCCCCGTGGACCCGACCAAGCAGGGGATGGTGAACGTGGCGTACACTGTCGCTCCCTATAAATACGCATTCGGAGACGGCGAGGCTGAAAGCACAGATGCCTACCTGCGTCTGGACGCGCAGATCGGACGCCTGATCGACGCCGTCGAGAAATACTGCGGCAAGGAGAACGCCGTGATATGGCTTACGTCCACCGGCTACTACGACGCCGTGGCAAACGAGGACAAACGGTTCCGCATTCCCGGAGGGGAATTCTCCCTGCGCCGCGCCAAGTCGCTGCTGAACTCCTACCTGGTGGCCCGTCACGGCAACGGCGAGTACATATCCTCCATCCGAGGAGGCAACCTATACCTGGACCATAAATCAATCGAGGCCCGCAACCTCGACCCGAACTCGATAGCCGACGAGGCTCGACAGTTCCTGGCGCAGATGAGCGGCGTGGAGCAGACATTCACCCGCGCCGAGATCCTCTCCCCCACCTCGCCCGAGACGGTGGCCCTGAACGTGGGGTATGACCCGAAGTACGGCGGCGACGTATTGATCCGCCTTTCGCCGGGATGGTCGATAGTGGACGACGAGAACGGCTCGACGCAACGCAACAAGCCGATGCGCCAGATGCCGGTGATGACTCCTGCCTTCATCATGGCACCGGGAGTCGTGAACAACAAGGTCAACGCCACGGTGGATGCCACCGCGCTGGCGCCTACAATTACAGACATCCTCAGGATCCGGTCGCCGAACGGAACTCGCTCTCGGGCCATTCCCGTGAGGTGATGCCCACGTGAGCGTGGGACACAGAACCAGTCAACAGGCTTAAGGCCGAGACACCAACAGCCGGCATAATCCGGAACAGAAGGCCGAAGCCAAAACAAACGGCAACTCCGTATTCAATTCACACTAAAAGAAAATAACAACAACAGATATGTTCAACAACGTATTGAAGAAACTGTTCGGCAACCAGTCGGAGCGCGCGGTGCGCCCGCTGTGGAACCGACTGAATAAGGAAATCAACCCGGCATCCGAGGCACTGAAGAAACTGAGCCACGACGAACTGCGCGAGCGTACCCAGGCCATCCGCAAACAGATCCATGACAACGCGCAGGAATACCGCGACAAAATCGCCGAGCAGCGCACAGAACTGGAGCAGCTGCCATACGACCAGCGCGAGCCCTACTGGAAGAAGATCGACGAGCTACGCGAGGAGATGTTCGACAATTACGCCAAGGACCTGGACGCCGTTCTGCCCGAGGTATTCGCGATAGTCAAGGAGACGGCACGCCGCTTCAAGGAGAACGAGACCATCGAGGTGACCGCCACCGACGCCGACCGCAAGCTGGTGGAGCAGGGCAAGGACTTCATCACCATCGAGGGGGACAAGGCCACCTACCGCACGTCGTGGATGGCGGGCGGCAACATGGTGACATGGGATATGGTCCACTACGACGTCCAGCTGATCGGCGGCATGGTGCTGCACGGCATGATGAACGGCGGCAAGGTGACCAACAGCATCGCCGAGATGGCTACCGGCGAGGGCAAGACCCTGGTGGCCACACTCCCCGTGTTCCTGAACGCACTGACCGGCGAGGGCGTGCATGTGGTGACCGTCAACGACTATCTGGCCAAGCGTGACTCCGAGTGGATGGGGCCGTTGTACCAGTTCCACGGCCTGACCGTGGGCTGCATCGACAAGACCGAGCCCAACAGCCAGGAACGCCGCGACGTCTACAACTCCGACATCACGTTCGGAACCAACAATGAGTTCGGTTTCGACTACCTGCGCGACAACATGGCCGTGTCCACCGAGGACCTGGTGCAGCGCGAGCAGCATTACTACGCCATCGTCGACGAGGTTGACTCCGTGCTGATCGATGACGCCCGAACCCCGCTGATCATCTCCGGTCCAATCCCCAAGGGCGACGACCAGATGTTCACCGAGTACAAGCCGAACGTGGAGAAAGTCATCACGGCCCAGCGCAAGCTGGCACAGCAGCTGCTGCTGGAAGCCAAGGACAAGATCGGCAAGGGCGAGACGGAAGAGGGGGGTCTGGCTCTGTTCCGCGTCTACAAGGCGCTCCCTAAGCACGGCCCGCTGATCCGCTACCTCAGCGAGGAGGGTATCAAGAACCTGATGCTGAAGGTCGAGGCCAAATACATGCAGGACAACAACCGCGAGATGCCCAAGGCCGTGGAGCCGCTGTACTTCGTAGTCGATGAGAAGAACCACAGCATCGAGTTGACCGACAAGGGTATCGAGGTGCTGTCCGGCACCACCAGCGACCCAGACTTCTTCATCCTGCCCGACATCGCGTCCCAGCTCAGCCAGGTGGAGAACGAGGACCTTACCCCCGACGAGAAGCAGGCCAAGAAGGACCAGCTGCTCAAGGACTACTCCATCAAGTCAGAGCGCGTGCATACCGTAAACCAGCTGCTGAAGGCATACACCCTGTTCGACAAGGATGTGGAGTATGTGATCGACAACAACAAGATCAAGATCGTCGACGAGCAGACGGGCCGTATCATGGAGGGACGCCGCTACTCCGACGGTCTGCACCAGGCCATCGAGGCCAAGGAGGGCGTCAAGGTGGAGGCCGCCACGCAGACCTACGCCACCATCACGCTGCAGAATTATTTCCGTATGTACCGCAAGCTGGCGGGCATGACCGGTACGGCCATGACCGAGGCCGGCGAGTTCTACGACATCTATAAGCTGGACGTCATCGAGATTCCGACCAACAAGCCGGTGATCCGCAACGACATGAACGACCGCGTGTACCGCACCAAGAAGGAGAAGTACGCCGCCATCATCGCCGAAGTCGAGGAGATGGTGCGACAGGGACGTCCGGTGCTGGTGGGCACCACATCGGTGGAGATCTCCGAGCTGCTGTCCAAGATGCTTAAGCTGCGCCACATCCCGCACCAGGTGCTGAACGCCAAACTGCACCAGCAGGAGGCACAGATCGTGGCACAGGCCGGACAGACCGGCACCGTGACCATCGCCACCAACATGGCAGGCCGTGGTACGGATATCAAGCTGAGTCCCGAGGTTAAGGAGGCCGGAGGTCTGGCCATCATCGGTACGGAGCGTCATGAGTCCCGTCGCGTGGACCGTCAGCTGCGAGGCCGAGCCGGACGTCAGGGCGACCCGGGAAGCTCGGTGTTCTTCGTATCGTTCGAGGACCAGGTGATGCGTCTGTTCGCCAGCGAGCGCGTGGTGAAGATGCTGGACCGTCTCGGATTCAAGGAGGGCGAGATGATCGAGAACTCCATGGTGACCAAGAGCATCGAGAACGCACAGAAGCGCGTGGAGGAGAACAACTTCGGCATCCGCAAGCGTCTGGTGGACTACGATGACGTGATGAACGCCCAGCGCAAGGGTGTGTACGACAAGCGTCAGAACGCCCTGCGCGGCGAGCGTATCGGTCTGGACATCGACAACATGACCAACCAGCTGTGCGAGGACTTCGCCGCCGGCGGCTACAAGAACTTCGAGGACTTCCGTCAGGAACTGTTCCGCACGTTCTCCATCGACGCCCCCTTCACCGAGGATGAGTACAACAAGATGAACAGCCAGGAGGTGGCAGAGGTGCTGTCGCACACCGTCAAGGAGGCCATGGCCCGCAAGAAGGAGCAGATCTGCAAGGGCGCCTATCCCTGGATCAAAAACTTCGTGGAGGAGCGTCAGCTGACCGGTCCGGTCGTAGTGCCGATGACCGACGGACGCCACCGCTTCAACATCAGCTCCGACCTGCTGGAATGCTACAACAACGAGTGCAAGCCTCTGGGCAAAGCCTGGGAGAAAGCCGTGCTTCTGAGCAGCATCGACCAGTCCTGGCAGGAGCAGCTGCGCGAGATGGACGAACTCCGTCATTCGGTACAGAACGCCGCCTACGAGCAGAAAGATCCGTTGGTGATCTACCGTCTGGAGGCGTTCGAGATCTGGAAGAAGATGCTGTGGGAGCTGAACTCCAAGGTTGTGGGCACGCTGATGCGCGGATCGCTGGCCGTGCCCGACTTCGAGGAGGCCAAGCGTGCCGCCGAGGCCGAACAGGCCGCTCAAGCCGCCGCTCAGGCAGCACAGCGAGCTGCCGCACAGCGTATGTCCACCTACAACCCCTACGCAGGATACAGCACCACGCAAGAGACCTACGAGGGTGAACGCGCCCAGCGCGAGGCCGCCAAGAACGTGAACCGTTCGGCCGCTCCGGCCAAGGCTACACCGGCCAAGGCCCAGCAGAAGGTAGGCCGCAACGACCCGTGTCCCTGTGGATCCGGCAAGAAATACAAGAACTGCTGCGGCCGTAACCAATAAATCCGAACAACTATGAATACGGAATATTTCATCATCATAGACGGCCAGCAGAAAGGACCCTACCCCCGCGAGGTGCTGAGAATGCAGGGAATGACGCCCAATACATATGTATGGCGTCAGGGGATGCAGGGCTGGGTGGAGGCCAAGGATCTCCCCGAGTTAACCGACCTGCTGCAGGACAACATGAATCACGGCGAGGCACCACCGGCTCAGACACAGGAGCCGGTGCAGCCTCAGCAGCCTTACGGACAGCAGCCATATGGCCAGCAGTACGGTCAGAACTATGGCCAGCAGTACGGTCAGAACTATGGCCAGCCCAATTATGGCCAGCAATATCAGCAGAATTACGGCTATAACAACGTGCCCCACACCAACTGGATGCCCTGGGCCATAGTGGCCACGGTGCTGAACGTGGCGTGCAGCTGCATCGGCCTGGTATTCGGCATAATCGGAATCGTCCAGGCCAACAAGGCCAACAGTTTCTACGCGATGGGGATGACACAGGATGCCGAGAGCGCCAACTCCACCGCCAAGACAATGACGATAATTTCGTACTGTCTGGCCGGACTGGGAGTCATCACAGGAATCTGGATGATCTCCACAGGTGTGTTCAGTGTATTCAAGGACCTGTATTGACAGTTCCATAAGGCAGACCCATGAAGTACTACGCTATGCTTGGCGAGACCCGGGTGGGTCCGTTGACATTGGAGGAACTTGCCGACCTTGGCGTCCGTCCCGACACCTATATCTGGTGTAAAGGGATGGACGACTGGGGGCGTGCGGACGAGAACGGCGATGTATGCCGTTTCTTCCGACAGCGCCTGTCCGACCTGCGGCATCCAGTCTCTAAGCCTGCCGTTCCTGCGAAAGCCGTTTCAGAACCGGAACCTGAGCAGGAGGACTACAGTGCCGTGCCGCCATCGTTCCGCTATATGGTGAGGAAAGACGGCGGTCCGGCTCCTGAGGCCCCGGACCATGACCTTGCCGATCATGATCCCGCCACTCCTCCGCCCGTAGGGATGTTGCCCATCGCGCTTCTGGCAGCCATATTGTGCTTCCCCATTACCGGTGCTGTCGCCGTGTATTTCGCCATCCGTGCCCGTAATTTCTGGGCCGAGGCCAAACGCAGCGACTCTAAATCATCGCGTCCCCTTTATGATGATAAGGAGCGTGACGAGATTCGTCAGCAGATGGCCGACTGCGTGCGCCAATGCAAGATGTGGACCGGTATAACCGTATTCCTGGGGCTTATATTCTATGCCGCGTTGATTCACCTGCTGTAAGATGAAGAAGATCCTTATCGGTGGTGGCGGACACGCACGTTCGGTTGCGGAGGCGATGGGGCCTGAGACTTTCGACGGCTACACCGCGCTGGAGGAATCAGGCATTCCTTTGGGGATCCCCTACATAGGAACGGACTCCGCCGCGACTGATATCGACTGCTCGGTACACATAGCCATCGGGTTCAACAATGGCTGCCGTCTGTCGTTGCGGCGCAGGATCATCGACTTCTTCAAGGACAAGCCTGCCGTTACCGTAGTCTCTCCACGCGCCGTTGTCACTTCCAATAGCATATTGGGCGACGGCTGCGCGGTGATGATCAACGCCGTGGTGAACCGGTCGGTACTGGGTAGGCATTGCGTGGTGAATACGGGGGCCATCGTCGAGCATGACTGCCGGATCGGCGAGAATGTCTTCATCGCGCCCGGCGTGATATTGTGCGGCGAAGTCACTGTGGGTGATGACGTGTTTATCGGTGCCGGAAGCGTGATCCGCAATGGAGTCAGGATATGTGCGGGCGCCTCCGTCGGGATGGGTGCGGCAGTTACCTCCGACATCACTGTGCCGGGGCTGTATGTGGGCTATCCTGCGAGACTCTCTAAGAAATTCGAAGATGAACAGTAAAGTCAAGGTCTGCATATTCTCTGCCGCGAGGTCGGAGTACGGATTGTTCCAGTGGATAATCGCCGATATGGAGCGGGATCCGGACATAGACCTGTCGTTGGTGGTTGGTGGCGGACATCTGTCGCCTGAACAAGGAATGACTGTCCGCCAGATAGAAGCCGACGGACATAAGATAGCCGAGCGGGTGGAGTTCCTGCTCTCCACAGCCACCGAGGCAGGAGTGGCTAAATCGGCTGCGCTTTGCTCCTTGTCCATGGCCGATGTGCTGGACCGAATTCGCCCTGATGTCCTGTTGGTGCTGGGCGATCGCTATGAACTGCTGGCGGTATGCTCCACTGCCTTGATAATGAATATCCCCATAGCGCATATCTCGGGCGGGGATATAACGGAAGGAGCCATCGACAATCAGATACGCAACTCCGTCACCATGATGGCGGACCTGCATCTTCCCTGCACCGAGGAATCCTGCCGCCGTGTCGTAGCCATGACCCAGGGGCGTGTACCGGCTTTCAATGTCGGCGAGCCTGGGCTGGAGACCTTTGTACGCGAAGAACCGATGTCGCGTCAGGAACTGGCCGAAGCCTTGGGACTCGACCCTGACAGACGCTGGATTCTCTGCACGCTGCACACCGAGACGAAGGCGCCGCTGGCATACAGCCTTGAACTGGCACGCAACACCATGGAGGCTCTGGCGGAGCTTCCGGACGCGGAGGTTGTAGTAACCGCAGCCAACGCTGATGCCGGAGGTTCGGAACTGAATGCCTATTACCGCGATTTCTGCGGGAAGCATACCGGATTTACGTTCATCCATTCATTAGGACACGCACGTTATCTGTCGATGATGCCGCAGTCCCACGCCCTGGTAGGCAACACATCCAGCGGCATACTGGAAGCACCGTTCGCCGGCGTTCCTGTGGTGAATATCGGCAACCGTCAGAAGGGACGGCATCTCTGCGCCAATATCATCACTCCGAAAGGGGTGTCTAAAGACGACATAGCCGAAGCCATCGCAAGGATACCGGACAGCCATTTCGCGCCGGACTATTATTTCGGCGACGGGCATTCCTCAGCCAAAGTCATAAAACATATCAAGGACAAATATCTGAAATGAAGACACTCGTCATCATACCGGCCCGTGGGGGCAGCAAGGGGATTCCGCACAAGAACATCAAGCCGTTGGCGGGAAAGCCGCTGATCTGCTATGCCATCGACAATGCCCGCTCCGTAGCCGACGATGCCGACATATGCGTCAGCACCGATGATCCGGAGATAATCCGCACTGTCGAGAATTATGGATTGAAGGTGCCGTTCGTGCGGCCGGAGAGTCTTGCATCAGACACTGCAGGGACTTACGGCGTGCTTCTCCATGCTTTGGATTTCTATGAGAGGCAGGGCAGGCATTATGACGCCGTACTGCTGTTGCAGCCCACATCGCCGTTCCGCCGCATCCAGGATATCAAGGGTGCCATGGAACTGTACGGACCCGGTACGGACATGGTGGTCAGCGTTAAGGCGGCGAACGCCAATCCCTATTACAATTGCTTTGAGGAAGGCACAGACGGATTCCTATGCCACAGCAAGGGTGACGGCAGTTTCGTGCGTCGCCAGGATGCGCCCGCAGCCTGGGAATACAACGGCGCCGTCTACGTCATCAATCCCAAGTCGCTGAAGGCCTCTCCCCTGTCGCAGTTCCGCCGTGTCCGCAAATTCGTCATGGACGACCTCCACTCCCTGGACCTCGACACTCCCCTTGATTGGAAAATCGCCGAACTGATTCTTGCCGAGCACGGCTTGGACTGCACGGACATGGCTTCGACATGTTGAACCCAGCCGTCTTACATGCATCGTACGTCAATGAAAGAATCCAACACCGCGAAGCAAGGATACATCCGAGACCTTCAGAATGCACAAATGCTTTAATTTTACAATATAAATTTGCAATAATGGAGAAAAAATTATAACTTTGCGTCACCATCTGCGGTAGTAGCTCAGTTGGTAGAGCATCAGCTTCCCAAGCTGAGGGTCGCGGGTTCGAGTCCCGTTTACCGCTCCAACAATTTAAACGAGCCTTTCCAGGCTCGTTTTTATTTTACTATAAGCGAGTCTTAGAGTGATACTTTAAATTATTTAAACGACTACTATAAATTATCATAAAGCACTGATATTTTGTGAGAGTCTATAGATTCGACCACATATCTGAACTTATATCACAATCATTCATCGACAAATTCATATTTAAGGTCTATATTTCCATTTAGGACCAGATAATAAACCAATGGTATTGCAATCCTATATTTATAGGAAATACATGCCTTGCCGATTGCCGAGCAGTGAGTGTACCATCAGTACAGGCATGACGCTTGGGACTGGATCAAGCAACGTCTCTCGAAGTAAACCATCTGTAACCTCAACAAGAATATCGGCGCAACATCAACCGGCGGCATCAGGATTGAACATAGGGCCAAACGATTTTGTTGGAATTAGAAAAGATTCCACTATGAGACGTTTGGTATGGGTAGCGATGATGATGGCCGTGGCGGCGTGCGCCATGGGCCAGAACAACAGCATGCGCGACGAGGCGATGGACTCGGCGCTGACAAGCCATAAGCTTATCTATTTCGGCAAGGGGGAGGAACCGCCCCGCGATTCAGTCACCAGCCTGATCCGTCAATTCTATGAGAACCAGTTCCATCACTTCTCGGATCCCCTGGCTCCTTACTTCCTGTTCCTCTCCAAGGACTCAAAGCTGGCCATGGGTATGGGCGGCGCCGTGCGCATGCGCGCCTACTATGACTGGGACGGCTCGATACCCTCACCCGGTTTCGCTCCTTATCTGATCCCGATGCAGAAGGATCCGACCCGCGACCGGTATTTCGGCACGACACCGGCTGGTACATGCCTATTCTTCCGCGTGATCGGCACCAACCGCAAACTGGGCAACTACCAGATATACATCGAGGCCAACTTCAACGGCTACCAGGCACGCGACTTCCATCTGAAGAAAGCCTACGCCACAATCAACGACTGGACCGTCGGCTACGCCAACTCCACGTTCAGCGATCCACAGGCGCTGCCCCCCGTAATCGACGCCTCGGGGCCGAACGCCAAGATGAGCGCCACCTCCGTACTGGTGCGCTGGATGCACGATCTGCCGAAAGGATTCACGATCGCGGCATCCCTTGAGACTCCCGACCAAAGCATACAGACAGTGGACAAGGAAACCGCCAAGGCCTCGCAATATGTCCCCGACATCGCCGTATTCGCACAATGGGGATTCAACACCTCCGACCATATCCGTCTATCGGCCATCTACCGCTCCCTCTCCTACAGGAACCTGCTGACCTCCAAAAACAAGTACGCACCGGGCTGGGGACTGCAGCTGTCGACCATATGGAGTCCCATACGGCCCTTGACCCTGTACGGCACAGTGAACGGCGGAGCCGGATACGCGAGCCTGGGCGGAGACTGGCTGATGGGCAACTACGACCTGGTTCCTGACCAAGACAAGCCCGGTAAACTGTATTCCCCTTACGTTGTAGGCGGCTACGCAGGAATTCAATACAACATCACGCCGTCGATTTTCATCTCCGGCACTTTCGGAGGCACACGCTACTGTCCGAAATACCCGATGGAGCGCAACGAGTACAAAGAGGGGCTTTACATCGCCGCCAACGTATACTGGTATCTGACGCCGCGTATCTCCTGCGGAGCCGAGATCGACCTGGGACGCCGCAAGAACGCCGATGGAGCCACCCACTGGGCACGCCGCGTCAACGCCATGGCCCAGTTCTCGTTCTGACAAAATAACGTTCCCGGCATTCCGTTTAATAATGGGGCGGTATAGTCCGCTCTTTGAATGCATTATGAAGAGAAAGTCAGGATTCCTCCTGCTGAACATATTCTTACTGACACTATTGGCGGTCGGCGCGACGGGATGCAAGACCCCGAAGCTGAAGACAGCCGACGAGCAGTTCGCGCGCGGCGAATACTTCAACGCGTCGAAAACCTACAGGGGCGTCTACAACAAGCTGAAGCCCAGGGAAGACCGCGAGCTCCGCGGGCAGGTGGCCTACCAGCTCGCCACCTGCTACCGCAAACTGAACATGGCGGCGCGCGCCAGCGCTGCATACCAGAACGCCATCCGCTACGACTTCCACGACTCGATAGCCTATTATTACCTGGGCCGTTCCCTACAGATGGAAGGGAAATACGGGCCTGCAATCGACGCATACACAACATTCCTGGAGTACGCTCCCGGCGACCTGCTGGCCAAGGAGGGCATCAACGGTTGCCGCAAGGCAATCCGCCAGAAAGAACTGCCCAAGAGCCGGTACATCGTGAAGCAGGCCAAGAACTTCAACTCCCGACGCGCCGACTTCGCCCCGATGTACCTGGACAAGGACCTGACGACGCTCTACTTCACCAGCAGCAACGAGAAGGCCACGGGCACCACAAAGTCGGAGATAACCGGCACGAAGAACTCCGACATATTCTACGCCACCAAGGACGAGAAGGGGAACTGGCAGCGTCCCGAGCCTGCCGGGGGCGAGCTGAACACGGAATTCGACGAGGGAATAGTGTGCTTCAGTCCCGACGGCCAGACCATGTACCTGACCGTGGCCAAACGCAGCCCGAACTCAGACTCGTCGGTTGAGATCTACACCTCGAAACGCAGCGACGCAACATGGTCCGCTCCGCAGAAATTCGAGATCCTGAAGGACACCATCTCGGCACTGGGTCATCCCTCCGTATCGCCCGACGGGCGCTACCTGTATTTCGCCAGCGATATGCCGGGCGGCTTCGGCGGCAAGGACATATGGCGCATCAACCTGCAGGAGCGTGCCGGCAGTCTTGAGAACCTGGGCGAACAGATCAACACCCCGGGCGACGAGATGTTCCCCTACGCACGCACGGACTCCACGCTGTACTTCAGCAGCGACGGCCATCCCGGGTTCGGCGGCCTGGACCTGTTCCGCGCACGCCTCAACAGCACCGGCGACCGCTGGAGCGTGGACAACATGGGCGTGCCGATGAACTCCAGCGGCGATGACTTCGGCATCACCTACGGGCAGGGCGAGAGCGGCTTCTTCAGTTCCAACCGTGGCGACGCCCGCGGCTACGACCACATCTACAGCTTCGACTATCCCGAGGTGAAGGTGACCATCTCCGGATGGGTTGTGGACAAGGATGACGAGCCGGTTCCGAACGCCATAATCCGCATAGTGGGCGATGACGGATCGAACCAGAAGGAAGTGGCCCGCGACGACGGATCGTTCAAGTTCAACCTGGAACGCGGCGTGAAATACGTGATGATGGCCGGAGCCAAGGGATACCTGAACGTAAAGCAGGAGTTCGAGAGCGACATAGCCGAAGAGGACCAGGACTACGGCGTGGACTTCGTGCTGGCGGCAGTCTACAAGCCCCAGGTGGTGGAGAACATCTTCTACGACTTCGACAAGGCCACGCTGCGTCCGGAGTCCACGGCGGCTCTGGACGATATGGTCCGGATGCTTCGCGACAATCCCGGCGTGACCATCGAGATGGGCTCGCACACAGACCGCGTGGGCACCGAGGAATACAACGCCGGCCTCTCCGACCGCCGGGCCAAGGCGGTGGTGGATTACCTTACAGCCGCCGGAATCTCACCCGACAGGCTGTCATGGAAAGGGTACGGCAAGAGCGTGCCCAAGACCGTGACCAAGCGCATAAACAAGGAATACCCGCAGTTTCCGGAAGGCACCGTGCTGAACGAGGAATTCATCAGCACCCTCGACGATGAAAACAAAGCGGCGGCTGACCAGATCAACCGCCGCACGGAGTTCCAGGTAACCGCCCTGGACTTCAATGCATGGTGATTCCGGCCCGGAAGCCGGAACCGTTCCTGTCATTTCATTCCCACCATCTTCTCCAGACCGTCGGCGATAGCATTGAAGATATCGTCGACAACGCCCGTGCCGTTGACGGGGATGTACTTGCCCTCGTCGTTGTAGTACCGGCGCAACGGATGCGTCTGGTCGTGGTAGACCTTCAGACGGTTCTTAATCGTCTCGGGGTTGTCGTCGGCACGGCCGGTGTCCTTGCCGCGCTTGATCATGCGGTCCACCAGTTCCTCCTCGGGCACCTCCAGGCCGATCACGGCGTGCAGGTCGGTGCCACGCTTGCGGAGCAGTTCCTTCAGAGCCTCGGCCTGCGGGATGGTGCGGGGGAATCCGTCGAACACCACGCCGCGCTTTCCCTTGGCCTCACGCTCCAGCGTGTCGTCCAGAATCCGGATCATCAGGTCATCGGGAATCAGCTGTCCCTTGGAAATGAACGCGTCGGCGGTGCGTCCCAGCTCGGTGCCCCGGCGGATGTGGTCGCGCAGCAGCTCGCCCGTCGAGATGTGGTAAAGTCCGTACTTGTCGATCAATCGTGCCGACTGGGTGCCCTTGCCGGAGCCGGGGGCACCGAATATCACGATATTAAGATTGTTGTCGTCTGTCATGTCAGTCCTCCTTTATAACATATATGTCCTTCAGGTTGCGGACCTTCCCGTCCAGGTCAAGTCCGTAGCCAATGATGAATTTCGGGTCAATCTCGAAAGCGACGTAATCAGGCTTAAAGCCGGTCTTGGAACTGACAGGCTTGTGCAGCAGGGTGGCGAACCGGATGCTGCGGGGATTACGCTTGCGCAGGTCGTTCACCATCATGGATGCGGTCAGGCCTGTGTCGACGATATCCTCTATGATCACTACGTCGCGGCCGGCTATGTCCTCGGTCAAGCCCATGACCTCCTTGACCTTGCCCGTGGAATTCGTTCCCTCATAACTCTTGTAACGCACAAATGTGATGTGCGCGTCGTTGATCCCGCACTCGCGTATCAGGTCGGCGGCAAATATGAACGCGCCGTTCAGCACACAGATGAACAGCGGTGCGCGACCCTGCAGGTCCGCACGGATCTCGCCGGCCACTCGCCTGACCTGCTCCTGTATCTTGTCTTGCGTTATGAACGGCACGAATGTCAGCCCGTCCACGGTTATCTGGTTTTCCATAACAATGATTTTTGTTGGAATCGTTATTCGTTGTTTTCCTCCTTCGCCCCTTCCGTCCTGCCGGTACCGAAAATCGCCTCGTAGACCTTGTCGGTGGCACCGAGCTTGGACTGTATGTACTGTTCCGCCCACTGGCCGCGCTTACGGCGTTCAGCCTCGTCGGTCAGGAGCCTGTCGGCCACCATCTCGAACGTATCCCGCCCGGTCACGGGCATACCGCATCCAACCTTGGCCATCTCGCGGGCCTCTATGAACTTCTGGTGATTGGGACCATATATAACCGGCACGCCGTAGACGGCGGGCTCGTTGATATTGTGTATGCCCACGCCGAAACCGCCGCCCACATAGGCCACGTCGCAGTAGGCATAAGCGCTGCTGAGCAAGCCGAAACAGTCTATTATCAACACCTGACAGTCGCGGGCGGCATCTGGATTCTCCTTGATCTGGCTCAGCGACACGGCACCATGCTCGAAGCGTTCCCTGAGGCGCGCCAACCGCTGGTCATCGAACTCATGCGGAGCCACCACCAGACGGACCTCCGGGTGGGCGTTGATCCACGGGACGTAGACGTCCTCGTCCTGCGGCCAGGAACTGCCGGCCATAATAACCAGTGGCTTCTTGCCGTCCACAGGAGCCGTGAATGCCTCAAGTTCCGGAATCGGCTTGCGGGTATCCCGTATGTTGGCCACGCGGTCGAAACGGGTGTCGCCCGTCACCTCCACGTTGTCGATGCCGATGCCGTGAAGAAGCCGCCGGCTCTCCTCGTTCTGCACGAAGATGCGCCTGAACCACCGCAGCCAGTCGCCGTACCAGCTGAAGGACTTCTTGAAGAACTTCTGGCTCGGACGGAAGGCCGCACTGATCAGATATGTGGGGATGTTACGACGCGACAGTTCCGCCAGATAGTTGCGCCATATCTCGTACTTAACGAAAATCGCCATCTCCGGCCTCACGAGTTCCAGAAAGCGGTAGACGCGTAACGGTGTGTCGAAGGGAAGATAGCAGACACAGTCGGCACCGGCATAGTCCTTTCGCACCTCATAACCCGAGGGAGAGAAGAATGTCAGCAGAATCTTGTATTCAGGATTGTCCTTCCGGATACGCTCCATCAAAGGGCGTCCCTGCTCGAACTCGCCGAGGCTGGCGGCATGGATCCACACCACACGGTCGCCAGGCTTGATGGCTGCCTTGATCCGGTTCCGGATCTGATGCTGCCCGGCGTCAAGCAGGTGTGCCTTGTGATTGCCCAGTCCGGCCAGCCCCACACCCATGCGGTACAGGGCGATGCCTGCCGAATAGACAGGCACCTCGAAACTGCGCCGCGCCCAGTCGGCCGAAATCTTCCGGAAGTCCTTTAAACTCATATCTTCTCGATTGCCGTACGGATGCGACGGATCACCTCATCCTTAGGCATAAGCTCGGTGATATCGAACATATGCGGGCCACGGCATGCGCCCACCACAGCCAGACGGAAGGCATTCATCACGTTGCCCAAATGATAACCCTTGGATGCGATCCAATCCAGCACGATCTTCTCGGCGTTGGCGGAACTCATGTCGTCGATGCTATCCAGAACTCCTATCAGTTCCTCCATGATGGCTGGTGTCCCGTCATTCCAGCGCTTCTTCACATCCTTCTCGGCGTAACCTTCCGGAACCAAGAAGAAGAACGAGCCCTGCTCCCACAGTTCGGGAATCAGATTGACACGTCCCTTGACCATTCCGATGGCCTTGGCAATATATTCATCAGAGAATCCGGTGACGCCATGTTCCTCCAGGATCGGCTTGAACAGTTCGGTCAGTTCAGCGTCGTCCTTGCGCATTATGTATTCGTGATTGAACCACTCTCCCTTCTTGAAGTCGAACTTCGCGCCCGCCTTGCTGCAGTGGTCGAAACTGAACTTGTCGATCAGTTCCTCCATGCTCATAAGTTCGGAGTCATCGCCTGGATTCCATCCCAGAAGTGCCAGGAAGTTCACCAATGCCTCGGGCAGATATCCACGCTCACGGAATCCGGAACTGACCTGTCCGCTCTTGGGGTCGTGCCATTCCAGCGGGAACACCGGGAAACCGAGTTTGTCGCCGTCACGCTTGGACAGTTTGCCGTTGCCGACAGGCTTCAGCAGCAAGGGAAGATGCACGAACTGAGGCTGGGTTTCCTTCCAGCCGAACGCCTCGTACAGCAGCACATGCAGCGGAGCGGAGGGCAGCCATTCCTCACCACGGATCACATGCGTCACCTCCATCAGGTGGTCGTCGACGATGTTGGCCAGGTGGTAAGTGGGAAGATCGTCGGCACTTTTGTAAAGCACCTTGTCGTCCAGGATATTGCTGTTTACAGTCACCTCGCCTCGAATCAGGTCGTTTACCACAACCTCGCGGTTCGGCTCGATCAGGAAACGAACGGTGTACTGTGTGCCGTTGTCGATCATTTCCTGTACTTCCTGGGTCGGCATGGTCAGGGAATTGCGCATACGCCCCCGGGTGGAGGAATCGTACTGGAAGTTAGGAATCTCGGCACGGGCTGCCTCAAGTTCGGCAGGAGTATCAAACGCAATGTATGCCTTCCCGGCATCAAGCAGTTGCTTGACATAACGACGGTAGATGTCTCGGCGCTCGGACTGCTTGTAAGGGCCGAAATTACCGCCCTCGCGCACGCCTTCGTCGATTCCGATACCAAGCCATGCCAACGACTCGTTGATATAATCCTCCGCCCCGGGCACAAAACGGTGAGAATCTGTATCCTCAATACGCAGAATCATGTCGCCGCCGTTCTTGCGGGCGAAAATATAATTATAAAGCGCCGTACGGACACCGCCGATATGCAGCGGGCCTGTGGGTGACGGCGCGAATCTTACTCGTACTTTTCGTTCCATGTTGCAAAATTACTAATTAATTCCTAATTACCCTAAACATCACCTGTCTCTTATACACATCTGACGCTGCCGACGATAAGGCTC